>WNFX01014552.1_pt1 | contig 12549 bp, 10 predicted proteins | sample 5400111 | NCBI WGS metagenome assembly WNFX01 (sample SAMN13153363, study PRJNA577476) | soil metagenome | isolation source: 40 cm soil or saprolite under grassland replicate 1 | place: USA:California | collected 2016-06-15
ACCCGAAACGTCACGATCGTGTCGCCCTGCTCGTTGGCCGCATGAAGAAAACGGCCCGCGGGGTCGAGGCCGATGAATCGCGGGCCGCGGCCCTGCGTGAGGTGCCAGCCGATCGCGGTCAGCGATCCGTTGTCCGCATCGGCGGCGTAAGCGGCGACGCTGTCGTGGCCGCGGTTCGAGCAATACACGAACCGGCCGTCCGGCGTGACCGCGATCTCGGCGGTCGTGCTGTAGCCGGTGAAGTCCGTCGGCAGCGTGGTGACCACCTGGATCGGCGTCAGCGCCCCGCGCCCGGCGTCCCAGCGGCAGGTGGCGACCGTGCTGTCGAGCTCGTTGAGCACCCAGACGACCGGAAGCTTCGGGTGAAATGCCAGATGGCGGGGACCTGCACTCGGGCGGGTCTTCACGCAATCCGGTTCGGCCGGGGAAAGCCGGCCGCTCGCGGCGTCGAAGCGGAACACGAACACGCGATCGAGCCCCTTGTCGGGGACGAGCACGAAACGGCCGGAAGGATCGAACACGACATCGTGCGGATGCGAGCTCGGTTGCTCGGTCTTGTGCGGGCCGGGCTCGCCCGGCAGGTCCAGGAGTTGATGCTGATCCTGGAGCGATCCGTCCGCAGCGATGGGCAGCACCGCGACGCTGCCGCTGGCGTAATTGGCCACGATCAGGAACTTGCCGCCGGGGTCGACCGCCTGGCGCACGCCGTTCTTTCCTCCCGCGGCGGCCCGATTGAGCAACTTGGCCCGGCCGGTCTCGGGGTCGAGCGAGAAGGCGCTGGCATAGTCGCCGTCCCCGTGAACGCAATAGAGGAAGCGCTCATCGCGGCTCACGGCGAGGTAGGACGGGTTGACGAGGTCGCCGACGTGCTGGACGTGGGTCCACGCGCCGCTGGCCGCATCGGCACGATAGACGTGGATGCCGTCGCCGCGCGCCTTGCGCTCGACGGTCGTGAACGACCCTACGTAGGCGAACATCGAAGTGTTTTCCGGGCGGTCGCTTCGACAATTTGCAGCTTAAAGAACCCCTGCTTCGTAGACGGTCTCGCCGTCGAAGACCGTCCGCAACACCTTCACGTCGGCAATCTCGTCGACCGCGCACACGATCGGATCCCGATCGAGGATCACGAGGTCCGCGCAGGCTCCGGGCATCAGACGACCGATGTCCTTCCATTGCAGCAGCCGCGCGGCATCGCGCGTCCACATCGAGACCGCCTGGACTCGGTCGATCTGCTGGGCCGGACCGAGATTGGAATAGCCGGACGGCATCCTGTGCGTCAGCGCGAGCTGGATGTGCTCGAACACGCTCTTCGGTCCCCAATCGGTGCCGCCGGTCACTGCCATTCCGGCATCGAAGAAGCGCCGCAACGGCAAGAGATCGTGGAGCATGCGCTCGCGCCGATCCGGCTTGAACCGTCCCCGGAAGAGGTCGCCCATGCCGAACAGGTACGTCATCGTCGTGGTCACGTCGAAACCGAGCCGGCAGTAGCGGTTCACCTGCTCGGCCTCGATGAACGGCGTGTGAACCAGAATCCACCGCAGAGGCCGAATGTCATGCGTCGAGGTCAGGTGCTCCAGCATCTGAAGATTCTCTTCGTGGGCTTGCGTTCCGACGCACAGCGTATTCAGGCGGATGCGCCGTTCTGCGCAAAACCGCATTGCGATCTCGATCTTGTTCGGATCCATCGCATGGCGCCCGTGCGTCTGCTCGCCGTCGGGGCCATAGTACGCTTCGCGCATCATCGTGTGGCCCGGAAAAAAGCTGCCGTCCCACTGTATGCTGATGCCGTTGAAGCGAAGATAATCGTCGTCGAGATTGATCGAGCTCGCGGCCTCCTCCAGGACCTGCAGGAATTTTTCGGGATCTCGCGGACGGCTCCAGGCGGTGCCGAACGATTCCGATTCCTGAGCTACCGTGACCCGCATCTTCAGGTCGCCGGCTTGGCGCAGTTGCCGATAAACGTCGATGTGATGCCGGTGCATCATGTGGTTCTCATAAATGCCGGTGACCCCCAGGCCATGATAATGATCGATGGCATGCCGGGTGGCGGGCAAGTACCATTTGGAATGGTCCATCGGGAGTTTGCGCCAGAGCCTGTAGGCGAATTCATTGCCGCTGTAGACGGCATTGACGGCTCCGCGCAGGCGCCCCGTCGGCTCGCCCTGAGCGTCCTTTTCGATGACGACGCCCTCGACGCGGTCGGGATGCTCGCGGGTGATGCCTAGCCGGTGCAGCGCCATCGAGTTGAATGCCATCACGTTGGGAATGTTCGGCTCCCAAGCGGCGATGACGACCGGGTGCGCGTCCGAAGCCCGATCCAGCACCTGTCGATCCGGCAATTCGCCTTCGGCGAGATCTTCGTACGAGCGTCGTATGAAATAGTGCGGCTCGCCGACCGGGGTCGTCATGATCCACTCGCCGGCCGGCGTGTTCCGCGCCCGATCGGCAATCCGCCGAACGATATCCGCATGGGATGCCGCGGCGGTGATATCGACCAGCGACGCTCGCCCGGCCGCAAAATGCAGAAGGTGCGGGTGCGTGTCGATCAACCCAGGCAGGATGGTCGCGCCGTGCACGTCCCAGCTCTCGATCGTTCCGCTGCCGCGACGGCGCAGGTCGCTCTCGGAGCCGACCGCGGCAATTCGCCCACCCTCGATCAGGATGGCGCCGGCGGTCGAATCGGCATCATCGAACGGATAAATTGTCGCGTTGTGAATTAACAGCAAGGCCGTGCTCCGGATTGATCTCGACGGCATTTGCTTCCGGAATCGGTGCCGGCCAGGGCATCTGCCGAAGCACCCGCCGCGTCAGGCGCCCCGCACGGACCGTCGCCTCATTCGATCACCTGGTCGGCCCGGATGAGGAGGGACGGCGGAATGTCCAGGCCGAGCGTCCGCGCGGTTCGCAGATTGACGATCAGCTGGAACCGGGCCGGCCGCTCCACCGGCAGATCGGCAGGCGCGGTGCCCGCCAGCACCTTTCCGGTCATGGTGCCCGACTGGCGAAACAGGTCGATCAGGTTGGGACCGTACGCAAGCAAGCCGCCGGTCTGCGCAAACTCCGGAAACAGCATGATGGCAGGCAGCCGGTCCCGCAGCGCCAAATCGGCGATCATTGCCGGACTGGAGCCGAAGATCGGGGACGACAGGACCAGCAGCCCGTCCACTTTCTGCTTGGCTGCCGTTCGGAACGCTTCCTCGATATTGCCGACGTCAATCACTTCGATGACGCTCAGATGCACGTCCATCGAGCCCGCGACCGCCTCGACCGCCTTCAGCTGCATCGGTCCAGTGCTCGGATCCCAGAATACGGCGAGGCGGGACAATTTCGGCGCGGCATCCCGCAGCAGCTGCAGCCATTTGGCGCCGAAGTCGGGAAAATCGAAAAACACGCCGGTGAGATTGCCGCCGGGGTGCGACAGGCCTGCTATCAGGCCGGCCTCGATCGGATCCGTTTCGAGATCGAGCGCGACGATCGGAACACTCGGCGAGGCGGCGCGCGCGGCTCGGACCGCCGCGGGCCCGGCGGCAAACAGCACGTCGACCTTGCCGGCGACGAGCTCGGCGGCAAGCGTCGGCAGCCGTGCCTGGTTCCCGTCCGCGATGCGGGCGACCAGCTCGATGTGGTCCCCCTGGGCGCGCAGCGCGCCGCGCACTCCTTCCAAAAACGCATTCATCCGTACCGCCGCCGCCTCGGCCACGCCGCTCCACAGGAAGCCGATACGCGGATCTTTTGCCGGCTGCTGGGCGAGGGCCGGGGAATGGACCCATGCAACGGCGATGCACAACGGCACGACGAGACGCACCCACGGCTTCATTCCGTCACCTCGTTTGGTCCGGGCGAGCAGCAGAGCCACGATCGCGCCGACTGCCTCGGTGTTTGGGAGATCCATCGCAAGCTGAACTGCGTGGCGCCCGCCGCGCAGTTGGCGATACCGTCCTTCCCGGTGTCTTCATCCTCAAGGGGTAGCCGGCTCGTATGTTACGGGATTCATCGTCCTCGGCGGAAAATTCGCTGGCTCAGCCGTGCAGGCCGGCAAACCGATCGCATTTTCATAAACAGCTGTCGAGGGGCGGGATATTTCCGTGCAGCGAAGATTCCGGATCGCCCACACTCACCGCGCCGGACCAAGCTTTTGCGGGCCCGATGTTGCCGGCTTCTTCCTGGCTTGCGGCGCAAGCTGGACGAACACCGGGTTCGGCGAGAACTGCGGGTCCGACACGCCCGGCTGGCCGGGCTGAATCCGGATGTTGACCGCGGCGGGTGCGTAGCCGGGGTGCGTGAACGTCACCGTGAACGGCGCGTCGGCCGAAATTTCCATCGCGCAAGGCGTCTCGCAGCCGGAGCCGAGTGAAGTCGCCGCCTGCGCGCCCTGCGGATGGGAATCCAGATCGATGGTGCCGTTGTGCGATACCGCAGCGATGCCGACCGGGGACGGCAATGGCAGCGTCCGGGACGCCGGGCCCTGCGCTCCGATCCTCGGAGCCGCCGTAGTGGGAACCGGCTGCGGTGCGACCGATGCCGGGCTCGGCTCTCCGGCTCCGAGCTGCTTCAGCCGCTCGCGCAGCGCCTTGTTGTCATTTTCGAGGCTTTTGACCCTCTCCTGCAGCTTCTCGTTTGTCCTTCCGAGATCGTCGATGTGCTCCAGCATCTCGGTTGGCGTTTGCGCCGAGGCTTGCGTGAGCGTTGCAAAAATTGCCGCGATTGCCAGGACCGAGTGCCTCATGGAAGTGTCCTAGAGTGGTTGCCACAACCGTTGTGCCGCCGGACGCGTTTGCCTTGTGCGTTCCCAAACCATTGCTATAGGTTGGGAAATTGCCTCGATCAAGAACTGCCGCGCGCACGGGGAGAATCCTCATGAGACGACATGCATTTGCGGGGGCGGCCGCGGTCCTGCTGCTCGCCGCGGCTTCGGCGTCCGCCGAGGAACCGCCGCTGCGGACCGCGGTCGACGGCACCTTTGCGCCCCACGCGATGCCGAGCCTTTCCGGCGGCTACGAGGGCTTCAACATCGATCTTGCCAACGAGATCGCCAAACGGCTGCATCGCCGGATCACGATCGACGCCGCGCAATACTCCGGCCTGTTGCCCGCGCTGCAGGCCGGCACCTACGATTTCATCGCGGCTCCCACCACCGTGACCAAGGAGCGCGCCGAGAACCTGCTGTTCACCGAAGGCTATCTCAACACCGACTTTCAGTTCCTGATCAAGAAGGGCGCGCCGAAGGTGGAAAAGCTCGAGGACCTCAAGGGCAAGGTCGTCGCCGTGAACAAGGGATCGGCCTACGATTCCTGGGCACGCGACCTCGAGCCGAAGATCGGCTGGAAGGTGGAATCCTTCGGCACCCAGACCGACGCGGTGCAGGCGGTGCTCGCCGGCCGCGCCGACGCCAATGTCGCCGGCAACACGGCGATCGCCTGGGCGGCCAAGAACAACCCGCAGCTCGAATTGTCGTATTATTATTCGACCGGCCTGGTGTGGGCGGCGCCGCTGCGCAAGGATTCGACCGAGCTGCGCAAGCAACTCGAGAACGCGATCGAATGCATGAAGCTCGACGCCACGATCGCCAAGATGCACAAGAGATGGTTCGGCATCGACCCGCAGCCGGGCTCCGCGGCCGTCACCGTGTTCCCGGGCTACGGCGTCCCCAACATGCAGGGCTACGATCCGACCGAGCACACGCCCAAGTGCGATTGACGGTCCATACATGCTCGTATCTGCCAGCTCGCTCCGGTTACCTCCCCCCTTGAGGGGAAGGTCGGCTCGCGCGTCAACCGAAATCCGCTTTTGCCGATTTCGGCGTTTACATTGGCCAAGTCGGAAACATCCGACTTGGCACGCGCGAGCCGGGAGGGGGGTAGCGGGTCCGCAGAATCAAACAAACGCCCCCCTCCCCATCCCTCCCCCGTGTCCACTTCGGATGTTTCCGATTTGGACCAATTATCAACTGCCGAACTCGGGAACACCCGAGTTCGGCTGGGGGAGGGGGCCGATTGTGGCGCGCTCGGAGTCAAATGCGATCGTCCTTTGTCATTGCAGATGACCTCCAATCGGCCGCCGATCCTGGAGGTTCGCGGGCTGCGCAAGAGCTTCGGCCATCTCGAGGTGCTGCGCGGGATCGATCTTGAGGTATTGCCGCAGGAGCTGGTGTTCATCATCGGGCCCTCGGGATCGGGCAAGAGCACGCTGCTGCGCTGCTGCAACCGCCTCGAGGAACCGACCGGCGGATCGATCTCGATCGACGGCGTCGATCTCATGGCGCGATCGACCGACATCAATGCCATGCGCCGCCGCATCGGCATGGTGTTCCAGTCATTCAATCTCTATCCGCACATGAGCGCGCTCGGCAACGTGGCGCTGGCGTTGCGCAGGGTGCTGGGCCGCAAGCGCACCGAGGCGGAGGCGCTGGCGCTTGCCGCGCTCGCCCGGGTCGGCCTCGCCGAGAAGGCCAACGCCTATCCGGCGGAGCTTTCCGGCGGCCAGCAGCAACGCGTCGCCATCGCGCGGGCGCTGGCGCTCGGGCCGAAGATCATGCTGTTCGACGAGCCGACCTCGGCGCTCGATCCCGAGCTCGTCGGCAGCGTGCTCAAGGTGATGCGCGAGCTCAAGGCCGGCGGAATGACCATGCTGGTGGTGAGCCACGAGATGCGGTTCGCGCGTGACGCCGCCGACCGGGTGATCTTCATGGACCATGGGTTGATCGTGGAGGAGGGGACGCCCGAGCAGATTTTCTCCGGACCGCGTGAGGTGCGCACCCAGGCGTTCATCGCCGATATCGCGCGGTAGCAATGGCACGGGACGGATTTCATCAGATCGGTCGCCGCGCGGTTCTGCTTCGAGCGGGCCCAATTCTCCTCTCTCCCCTTGAAAAGGTAGGGTGTGCACGCTTCTCAAGATTGAGTCACGAACAGCGAGAGCAGATACCCTGCAGTTATTATCAATGCAAGAGCCCCTCACCCGACCGCACTTCATGCGGTCGACCTCTCCCCGCCGTGCGGGGAGAGGTGCAGAGCAGATCGCGGCCCGGACTTAGCGTCATGGACGCGTGGTCGCGCTTTCTCGATGCGTTCTTCAAATGGCAGCTGATCGAGCGGTATTTGCCCGCCATTCTCGACGGCATGGCGGTGACGGTCGAGATCGCCGCCGCGGTGGTGATCACCGGCATCCTGCTCGGCCTCGTGCTGGCGATCCTGCGCGCGTTCCGCATCCTGCCGCTCAGCGCGTTGATCGTCATCTTCGCCGACATGCTCCGCGCGCTGCCGCCGCTCGTGCTGGTGCTGCTCGTCTATTTCGGGCTGCCCAGTGTCGGCATCAACCTGCCTTCCTTCGCCGTGCTTTGGCTCGTGCTCTCCTGCGTGCTCGCCGCTTTTGCCGAGGAGATTTTCTGGGCCGGCATCCTCTCGATCCCCAAGGGCCAATGGGAAGCGGCGCGCTCGACCGGAATCGGCTTTGTCAGCACGCTGGCCTACATCGTGCTGCCCCAGGCCGTGCGGCTGACCGTTGCTCCCCTCACCAACCGCACGCTCGCGATCGCCAAGAACACCGCGCTCGGGATGGTGATCGGCGTTTCCGAGATCCTCAGCCAGGCGACGACCGGGCAGTCCTTCGCCGGCAACGCGACGCCGCTGACGATGGGGGCGATCGCCTATGTGATCCTCTTCATTCCCGTCGTCGTGCTGGGCCGCTGGCTGGAGACGCGGTTCGCCTGGCGGAGGGCCTGATGCAGGCGCTGCTCCAGCAGTTCTTCGATTTCGCCATCATGGCGCGCGCCCTGCCGCTGCTCCTCACCGGGCTCGGCCAGACCCTCGTGCTCTGCCTCGTGGTCATTCCGCTCGGGCTGATCGGCGGGCTGCTGGTAGCGCTCACCTCGCTGGCGCGCTCGCGCGCGGTGCGCTGGAGCGCCGCCGCCGCGATCGACTTCTTTCGCGCGATCCCGCCGCTGGTGCTCTTGATCTTCGTCTATGCGGGCCTGCCGTTCGCGGGCATCCGGCTCTCTCCGCTCGCCGCCGTCGCCATCGCCTTCCTGCTCAACAATTCGAGCTATTACGGCGAGATCTACCGCGCCGGGATCGAGAGCGTCGGGCATGGCCAGTGGGACGCCGCGCGCTCGACCGGCCTGAAGGCGCGCCAGGCGCTGATCTACGTCGTGCTGCCGCAGGCCGTGCGCAACGTGCTGCCCGATCTCATCTCCAACACGGTCGAGGTCGTGAAGCTGACCTCGCTCGCCAGCGTTGTCGCGCTGCCGGAACTGCTGTATTCGGCCGACATGGCGCGGTCGATCACCTTCAACACCTCGCCGATCGTGCTCGCGGCGGGGATCTACCTGGTCATGCTGTGGCCGATCGTGCGTCTGGTGAGCCGGCTCGAGCGACGGATCGCGTCGTGAGCCGGTCAGGACAGGGGAGGAGCTTTTGAGTCGAGTGCTGCGCGTGGGGGCCGCTCAGATGGGCCCCATTCACAAGGCCGACAGCCGGCAGGTCGTGGTCAAGCGCATGATCGACCTCATCGATCAGGCGAGCGCGCGCAGATGCGACCTCGTGGTTTATCCGGAGCTCGCGCTCACCACGTTCTTTCCGCGCTGGTACATGCAGGACCAAGCCGAGGTCGACGCCTGGTTCGAGCGCGAGATGCCTAACGCGGCGACGCGGTCGCTGTTCGAGCGCGCTGCGCGCTATCGCGTCGCCCTGTCCTTCGGCTATGCCGAGCTCACGCCGGAAGGCCGCCATTTCAACACCTCGATCCTGGTCGATCGCGACGGAACGATCGTCGGCAAGTACCGCAAGGTGCATCTGCCCGGCCATTCCGAGTTCGACCCGCAGCGCAGCTTCCAGCACCTGGAGAAGCGTTATTTCGAGCCGGGCGACCTCGGCTTTCCGGTGTGGCGGACTCTTGGCGGCATTTTGGGCATGTGCATTTGCAACGACCGCCGCTGGCCGGAGACCTATCGGGTCATGGGGCTGCAGGGCGTGGAGTTGATCGTGCTCGGCTACAATACGCCGTCGTTCAATGCGCAGCGCAGTGACGAGGGGCCCGAGAAGCGCCGGTTCCACAATGGCCTGTGCGTGCAGGCGGGCGCCTATCAGAACTCCACCTGGGTGGTCGCGGTGGCCAAGGCCGGCAGCGAGGACGGCCATCCGCTGATCGCCGGGAGCATCGTCGTTTCTCCCGACGGCGAGATCCTCGCCGAGGCCAAGACCGAGGACGACGAGCTCGTGGTCGCCGATTGCGATCTCGACGCGACCTTGTTCGGCAAGCAGACGATCTTCGACTTCGAGCGCCACCGCCGCATCGAGCACTACGGCCGCATCACCGGCCAGACCGGCGCCATCCCGCCGCCGGAGCGGTGAGGCAAGGACCCCTCATCCGGCTCGGCTTCGCTATCGCTCGCCTCGCCACCTTCTCCCGCAAGGGGAGAAGGGAAGCGCGTTTGCCGCGAGCGCTCTTTCCCTCTCCCCATCGAACCCGGCTGTTGCCGGGTTCGATCATGTAATAATGGTCGACATCGGAAAACATCCGATGTCGACGCGGGAGAGGGTGCCGAGCTGCCGAAGGCACCGAGGCGGGTGAGGGGTGCGCCGCTGGAATACGCATCAATGCCACGCGAGCTGCACCGCGCCGAGTGCCATGGTCACGGCGGCCTGGGTCGGATCGATCACGGAAACGCCGAGCGCGTCCTCGAGCGGCCGGCGATGGCGCGCCATGCCGGCACAGCCCAAGATGATGGCCTCGGCGCCGTCCTTCTTGAGCTCGCGGCCGACCTCGATCAGGCGCTCCAGCGTGCCGCTGCCCGCGCTTTCCGCGACCGACATTTCGAGCGGCCGCTCGCCGGCGAAGCGCTCGACGAGCCCCATCTGCCGCAGATAGCGCAGATGCCGGCCGATCGAGCGTTGGCGGATGGCGATGACGCCGAAGCGCTCGGCGCGCGCCAGCGCGGTCAAGACCCCGCATTCGGCGATGCCGAACACCGGCCGCGTCGTGCCTTCGCGGCACAGCTGCAGTCCCGGATCGCTGTAGCAGGCGATGACGAACGCGTCGGACTGGTTGTCGGCTTCGACCAGCCGGCGCAGCGGCATCGTCACGCTGTCGACGTCGGCCTGGGTCTCGATCCCGAACGGGCCTTGCTCGAGCGTGGAGCAGAGGATTTCCGGGCCGTCGGCGAAGCGCAAAAACTCCAGCGCCGCGTCGATGCCGCGCGTTACCGCCTCGTTGGAATTGGGATTGACGACGCGAATGCGTGCGCGGGTCTCGGTCATGCTCGGCTCGATGTTTGATGGCGTAGGGTGCGCAAAAGCCCGCAATGTCATGCATTCGGGGCAAAGTCGTCGCCGAGCCTTTGCCCACCCTACAGTCTACGGCTTCGACCTATCAGAGCTTTGTGTTATCCGCTAGCGGGCAAGCGCAGCGAAGGACGGTACCATGCAAGCTTTCGATCTCGTGATCCGCGGCGGCACTATGGTGACGGCGACCGACACGGCCGAGGCCGACGTCGGCATCCGCGGCGAGACGGTCGCGGCGATCGGCCGCGGTCTCGACCAAGGCCGGCGCGAGATCGACGCGCGCGGCAAGCTGGTGATGCCGGGCGGCGTCGACAGCCATTGCCATATCGAGCAGCTCTCGGCCTCGGGACTGATGAACGCCGATACCTTCCACAGCGCAACGGCATCGGCGGCGTTCGGCGGGACCACGACGGTCATCTCGTTCGCCGCCCAGCACGTCGGGATGAGCCTGACCGAGGTGGTCGAGGACTATCACAAGCTCGCGGAGCGTGGCGCCGTCATCGATTACGCTTTTCACATGATCCTCGCCGATCCGACCGAGGCGGTGCTGACGAAGGAGCTGCCGCCCCTGGTGAAGGCCGGGCATTCCTCGATCAAGGTCTTCATGACCTACGACCGGCTGAAGCTCGACGACGTGCAGCTGCTCGACGTGCTGGCCGCCGCGCGCGACAACGGTGCCTTCATGATGGTGCACGCCGAGAACCACGGCATGATCGCCTGGATCTCGAAGCGACTGCTGGCGCGCGGCTACACCGCTGCCAAGTACCACGCCGTTTCCCATCCGCGTGCCGGGGAGGCCGAGGCATTCACCCGGCTCATCGCCTGCGCGGCGCTCGTCGACCAGCCGATCATGATCTACCACGTCTCGACCGCGGAGGGCGCCGCGGTGATCCGCCGGGCACGCGAGCAGGGCCTCAAGGTGTTCGCGGAAACCTGTCCGCAATATCTGCTGCTCACCAAGGCCGATCTCGATCGGCCGGGTTTGGAAGGCGCCAAATGGATCTGCAGCCCGCCGTTGCGCGAGGCCGCCGACCAGGAGGCGCTGTGGGCCGCGCTGGCGCGCGGCGACTTGCAGCTCGTCTCCTCGGACCACGCGCCCTACGCCTATGACGAGACCGGCAAATTCGCGGCCGGCAAGGCGCCGAATTTCAAACAAATCCCCAACGGCATGCCGGGGCTGCAGGCGCGCCTGCCGCTGCTGTTCGATGCCATGGTGTCGCAACGCCGGTTCGACGCCAATCGCTTCGTCGCCTGGACCGCGACCGAACCGGCGAAGATCTATGGCCTGCACCCCTGGAAAGGCTCGATCGCCGTCGGCGGCGATGCCGACATCGCGATCTGGGATTCCAATCAGTCGGTGACGTTCGGCGACGCGATGGTCGTAGACCGCGCGGGCTATGCGCCGTACGCGGGCCGCACCGTGAAAGGCTGGCCGGTCGTGGTCATCCGCCGCGGCGCGGTGATCGTCGATGACGGCAAGCTCGATGCGGATCCGGGCAGCGGACGCTTTCTGGCCCGCGCCGCGGGAGTTACCGCGTCGTCCCCGCGAAAGCGGGGACCCATGGCCACGGATGATGCCGAATTGCGAGACCGGTGGTCATAGGTCCCGGATAGCCGCTTCGCGGCTTCCGGGACGACGGCTTTGGTACGTGGTTGCGGAGTTACTGACGCGGCGCATCGGCCTCGACATCCCGCACTTCCGCATCCAGCGCATCGAGCAGCGCCTCGACCCAGCGGCGCGGAATGCGCCGCGTGATGAACACGATCCGGCTGCGGCGATCCTGCGAGGGCCAGCGCTCGAGCCAGGCGGGAGCATGAAACACGTGCTGAACGCCGTGCAGGACCGCTGGCTGATCCGGGCATTCCGCAATCTGCACCATGCCTTTCAGTCGCAGCAGGTCGGCACCGCAATGCTCGGCGAGCGCCTCGAGAAACAGCGTCAGCGCCACGGCCCGGATCGGTCGCTCGCGCACCAGCGCATAGGTCGTGATGTCGGCATCATGCCGATGTTTTTGCGCAGAGACCTCCTCCGCCAGCCAGGTCTTGGCGTCGAGAGACTTGCTGCGGGGATCGTAGGGACCGGAATCGAAAACGCGCTGCGGGTCGATCCGTCCATGGTGGGCCCGGAGCACTGGTGCCGCCGCATTGAGCTGGGCTAAGCGATCGAGCAATTCCGGTTGTGCGCCGTTGGCGAGGTCGGATTTCGTCAACACCAGGCGGTCGGCAAAGGCGACCTGTTTGACCGAAATCTCCTCACGATCGAGCGTGTCGG
>WNFX01006695.1_pt1 | contig 12547 bp, 8 predicted proteins | sample 5400111 | NCBI WGS metagenome assembly WNFX01 (sample SAMN13153363, study PRJNA577476) | soil metagenome | isolation source: 40 cm soil or saprolite under grassland replicate 1 | place: USA:California | collected 2016-06-15
GTGGAAACCAGCCATATTGATTGGCGGCCTGTCTTTTCTGCTGCCATTCGTCGCGGTTGGAGTGTTCGCCCATTATGTGGCGGGATGGAACATACGGCAATCCGAGATTGCAGGCGTCGCGCTTTCAACGACCTCACTTGCGGTGGTATATGCGGTGCTTGTCGAAACCGGACTCGCCGCGAGCAGGCTGGGCAAGATTCTTATGGCCGCGACCTTTGTCACGGACCTGGGTACTGCCATCGCACTTTCTGTGCTCTTTCTTCGGCCGAGCGCTTATCTCGCATTATTTGTCGTGGTTTCAGTATTTGTCATCCTGGTCATGATCGCCTTTCAGCGTCCGTTCTTCCAACGGTACGGAGAGCGGGTCATCGAGCCTGAAATCAAGGGCGCTTTCCTGGCCCTGTTTGTGCTCATGTGGGCGGCGGATATGGCCCAGTCCCACGCCGTACTGCCTGCCTTTTTGCTGGGTCTCGCAGTTTCGGATGTGTTCAAGCGTCACCCCGAAGAGCAACGGCGCTTTCGAATCGTTGCGTTTGCATTCCTAACACCGATCTTTTTCCTGAAGGGCGGCCTCAATGTTGACGTCCGGCAGTTGGCGGCGGGCGTATGGCTGTTATTCGCGTTTTTGTTTGTGAAAATCGCAACGAAGTTCCTTGGCGTGCTGCCGGCTGCTCTCCGGTTCGTCAAACCACACGCGGTATTCACAACACTTTTGATGAGCACGGGGTTGACGTTCGGGACGATCTCGTCGCTCTACGGCCTCAACGCAGGCATCATCAATCGACAGCAATTTACGATTCTCCTTGGCGCGGTCATCGGATCCGCTGTTATTCCAACGGTCGTCGCCCAACGATGGTTTGCACCGCCATTGCAGGCGCTCAAGGCGGAAGAGATTGTTGAGATTGAGGATGAGGAATTCGAACCGCCGCGACTGCAGAAGGCGAAGACATGGACGCCCGGCGGAGATCCAGACTGAGATTTGCGCAGATTTATATACGTCGTGTGAAGGAGTTCTCCGGCGCTTAGCGGAGAGGCGTGCCTTCTCTCAATTCATCATTGGCTCTTTTCACTACTTTATCGCCGGCTTGTAAGGGGCCGATGACCTCAACGAGATCGCCATCTGCGGCGCCTCTGGTGACATTGACCCACTCCGCTTTTCCATTCTTGTCGCGAATGACAAATGTGCGTTCTGTTGTGGTTACCACGCTGGTCCTTGGGACGTATAGCGCCGGCTTCGCGCTGCGGACCGGCCATTTCACTGTGGCATACATACCCGGGGCCAGAGACTGGTCCGGATTCATGACATCAAGTTCGACGGCCATCGTTCGCGTCTTCGAATCGAGCGACTGCGCCCGGCGGGCGACTGTTCCGGAATAATTGCGCTCGGGATATGCCGGGACCTGAAATGTCACACTGGCTCCCTTTGCAATTCCTCCAACGTTTTCCTCCGGTACCGCGACCGTGACCCGAAGATGAGAGATTTGCTGAAGAACAAGGAGAGATTCATTGGAGCCGGGACCAACAAGAGCGCCAGGGTGGACGATCCGCTCCGTCACAACGCCGGTAAACGGGGCGGTTACACGAAGATACCCTTCCATTTCCTTGAGTGCACGAAGCGCAGCTTCTGCGGCTGCCTTTGCGTTACGGATGGCTTCGATGCTCGCCCGCTGCGCCTGGATGTTGCCACGTTGGGCTTCGACAGCCGCTCGCTGCGATTCGACCGACCGGAGCGCGATCTCCAGTTCGTTGCCCGAGATGGCGCCTGGTGTCTGTGAAGCAACCTTGAGGCTGTCATAGGTCGCCTGCGTTGACGCAAGTGTGGCTTCGAGCGATGTTAAAGTAGATCCTAACGACGCGAGTTTCGCTTCCGCTTGCAGCCGGTCTCCTTCCGCAACCTGAACCTTCGATTCCGCTTCCGCGATTTGAGCCTTCATTTCCGGTGCGCTCAATTCGATCAACAGTTCGCCCTCTTTGACCGCGCTGCCGCGGTCCACAAGCACTCGATCGACGTAACCCGAAACTTTGGCGCGTAGAGCGACATTCAGGAATGGTTGAATTTCGCCAGGCAGAACAATAGTGCGGGATACCGGCTTGGATACAACTGCCGCCATTTCGGTACCTTGCCCCCAAGCGAGTTGTGCCATCGAGGCTCCAATAATCGTGCTCAATATGAATTTCTTATTTCCCGTCATAATAACGACTCCCGGAATCCATCGGGTTCAGAGAAGGCGAGGTCACCGAAGCCCTGCCTTGGAGAATGGCATATATCGACGGCAAGATCGTGAGTGTCGCAAAGGTGGAAACGATCAACCCGCCGATAACGGCACGGCCGAGCGGAGCGGTCTGCGAACCGCCCTCGGCGAAGCCAATCGCCATGGGTATCATGCCGAATATCATCGCCACGGCCGTCATCAGGATTGCCCTCAAACGACTCGTTGCTCCTGCCTGAGTTGCTTCGAATACCGGCCGCCCCTCGCGGCGGAATCGCTCGGCAAAGCTGATCAGCAGAATCGCATTGGCAACAGCGATACCGACGGCCATGATGGCGCCCATGAAGGACTCGATATTCAATGTCGTGCCAGTAATGCGCAGCATCACGATGACTCCGCAGAGTACGGCGGGAATCGTCAGGATGATCGACAACGCCAGGCGAGCCGACTGAAAGTTCGCCGCGAGGAGCAGGAAGATCGCGGCAACAGCGAGCAGCAGTCCAACACGCAAACCGGAAATCGTCTCCTGCAGCGGCGGAATCTGGCCGCGATATTTCACAGTGACACCGCGTGGCGGGGCGCCGGCTTTCGCCAAAGCGTCATCCAATTTCGATTTCGCGTCACTTAGAGTTATTCCGTGGAGATTGGCCGTGAGACTGACGACACGTTGTCCGTTATTGCGCTCGATGAGGCCGGGCATGGTTCCCAGCTTCACCGCCGCCACATCGTCCAAATAGGTTGGTGATGATCCATTTTTCATCACCGGTACTACATTAAGGTCGTCCACGCTTTGAACCCGGTTCTGCGGCAATTGCACCTGAATTTGAAACCCGTTGCCGGAAACAGGATCGCGCCAATAGTTGGCCTCCGTATATCGGGAAGAAGACGTAGCCGGTACAACTGATCGCACGACATCCGCCATGGTTAAGCCGAACTGGCCGGCGCGATCCCGGTCGATATTGACATCGACGGTCGGATAGTTGCGCTCCTGCACCATCTGCAGGTCGCGCAAAAACGGCAGCTTGACCATTTCCTGTTGGAGCTTTTCCGCATACTGATAGTCATCCTGCAGATTTGTACCTGTTACGGTGACCTCGATAGGAGTCGGGGCGCCAAAGCTCAGGACCTGGCTGACAATGTCGGCCTCTTCAAAAGAGACCTGCGCTCCGGGAAGTTCCTCAGTTAGCGCTCCGCGTAAGCGTTCTCTCAAGAGTTCGCCTCGAGGAGTCTCATTCTTTACCGAAACCTGGATGATCGCCTCACTTGGCGCGCTTGTGAATAAATGGATGAGCAGGACCGGATAATTCGGCGGCGGCACACCCGTGAAGTCACTGGTGATGACAACGTTGTTGGGACCGATCTCACGATGAATGATGTCCAACCCATGGAGCACCATCCGCTCGGTCTCTTCCACTCGCGTTCCGGCAGGCGCCTTCAATCGAATGCGCATCAGCGGGCTGTTTGTATCCGGAAAGAGTTCTGCTCCCATCCGCGGAACAGTGAAGTACAAGAAGGCGATCGATGCGGCCAGATAGCCGATCACCAGCGGCCAACGCAGCCGGAGTACGACTCCAAGATAGCTCCGATAAAATGATCTCAGGCGGCCGAACAGTCCTTCGCCTTCTTCGCCCCGATGCGCTTCCCGCATCAACCAGGTCGAAAAGACCGGGACGAGGCTGCTCGACAGCAGGTACGACGCGATCATCGCGAAACCCACCGCAAGCGACAGTGGAACAAATAACTGCCGCGCCACACCCGCCATGAAGAATGAGGGAACGAACACCGCCAGTATGCACACCATCGAAAGAAACCTGGCGATCGCCGTCCGGCTGCACGCTTCGACAACGGCCCGCGCTCGCGAGACGCCGGGAAGCATCTGGGTATGGATGTTCTCGATTTCTACCGTCGCCTCATCTACGAGTACACCGACTGCGAGAGCTAGTCCTCCGAGAGTCATGATATTGATCGACTGGCCGGCAGCCCATAGAAATATGACGGCGGTCAGCAACGCGAAAGGAATGTTCAACACGACGATGAGCGCGCTCCGCCAATCGCGAAGAAAGAGGAGCACCATGAGGCCGGTCAAGAGAGCGCCGAGCAGTCCCTCGGTCACCAGACCACGAATGGAATTTGCAACAAATGGGGACTGATCGAATTCGAGGCGGATATCCACATCTTCGGGCGCGGCTTTCTTGAAGTCCGGTATGGCCGCCTTTACGCGATTAATGACAGCCAATGTCGATGCGTCGGGACGTTTCGTTACGGGGATGTACACCGTTCTCTTTCCGTTCACATGCGCGTACGCCGTCAGGATGTCCGTTCCATTCTCGATCGTACCAATGTCACGGAGAAAGACCGTCGTTCCCGACACCGGCCGGATGGGAGTATCGAGTAACTCGGCCAGATTTCCGCCGAGAGTCGCGTTCGTTCTCGCAATCCGATCCAACTTCCCCGTCCGCAAATCGCCTGCAGGCTGAATAACAGTTCCCTTATTTATGGCGGCGATCGCCTCTTCCGGAGAAATGCGGTACTGCTGCAGCTTGTCCGGATTGAGGGTGATGACGATAGTTCGTTGGGCTCCTCCGAACGGCGGCGGAGCGGAAACACCTTCCAGCGTCGCAAACAGCGGCCGCACCCGATTCAGCGCAATGTCCTGCAGGTCGCCTTGTGTACGCGATGGACTGCTGAAAATCAGTTGCGCTATGGCGACGCTGCCGGTGTCGAATCGCGTGATGAATGGCGGCACCGTGCCGGCCGGCATGAACGCGCGAGCGCGGGTGACGTAGCCCATCGTCTCTCCCATAGCCGAGGCCATATCTGTGCCCTGATGGAACACAAGCTTGAGCAGCGCCTGGCCGGGGATGCTCCGGCTTTCCACGTGATCGATGCCGGTGATGTAGAGGAAGTGATATTCATAGTAGTACGTTAAATATCCTTCCATCTGCTGCGGGTCCATGCCGCCATACGGCTGGGAGACATAGATCACCGGATCGCCGACCTGCGGAAATATATCGACAGGCATTCGTTCGAGGGCCAGCACGGAAGCAAGCGCAACCGCGATGAGCGCAATGACAACGGTCAATGGACGACTGAGCGCAAGTAATACGAGTCTCATATTCTCTGCCTTTTAGCTGTAGCGGCGGTCTATGACCGCCGCTACAGTGAATTCTCTACTGCCCCGCTTCATTGAGAAATGGTTGAATATCCCCAGCCGCGATGGCAACACCTAACAAGCCACGCCACACTCCAAGTCTCGCCAGAGCGTCGTCGATTTCCGCCTGTGTGAGAAGCCGTTCGGCATCGGCCACATCGACGATGTTTCCAAGACTAGACTGATAGCGCGCCGATGCCTGTTGGGACGCCGCGTTTGCCGCCGACACTTGAACCGGGGTGTCTGCCGCTATTTTACGTGAACCTTCGAGAACTGCTGAAGCCTGATTCCATCTCGCCGTCAAATCCGTTGTGATTTGCTGATATCGCGCTGTTTCAGATCGAACGATGGCGGATTGGCTCGCCTGCTTTGCCCGGATTGAAGGCAAATCCAGGATCGGAAAAGTTACGCTAAGCCCTAAAGCGTAGTTTTGAACATCGGGCGTGAGTCCATTCACTCCGCCGAGTCTGGTACCGTCGATGGCTGCGCCGGTCCCCCGCGCATAGGCCGAGCCTTGCGTAAAGAACCGCGGGTAATAGGACTTGTCAAGAATGGTAAGCTGTGCCTTTGCCTGTTCGACAGCCGCGTTTTGCTCGACGGCAATCGGATTTACGGCCGTGTTGAACTGCGGCGGGGCCGGACTCGGCGGAAGCTGAAGGAGTTTCGGCGCAGCAAGAGTAATTTGAGCCGGATCGACGCCGACAAACTGCGCAAGCACTGCGCGTGCAACCTCCGTCGCTTGCTGTGCACGCGCGACCTGAGTTCGGGCAGCCGCAAGCTCTGCCTCAGCGCGTGAGGCGTCGGCCCCTGGACGTAATTGAGCATCCACAAGGGCTCGAACGCTCCGAACCAACACTTCAGCTCGATCCACACCGGCTTGCGCTGCACGCACGGTTTCCTGTGCGGCGGCTAACGTCAAATACGCATCGGCGGCCGCAGCGGCAACGTCGAATTGGGTGCGTTTTAGAGTGGCTTCGGATCGCGTTTTCGCGGCCGTCGCTGCCGACACGCTCGCGCGACGAAGCCCGAAATCGAACGGTTCCCATGTAACCAAAGTCCCGACAGCGCTACCCCAGACCGTTCCAAAATTGTTTGTGCCCAGCACAGGACCGGAAATGGCCGGGATCACGCCTTGCGGAAACAACAAACCGAACGTATTGTTTCGTGTTGCGCGGTTGACCTGCGCAAGAGAATCGACCCGCGGGAGATAGGCTGTTCGCGCCAGATCGATTCCGGCAGCCGCTGCGTTCAGCTGTTCTTGTGAAACGAATACGGCAGGATAATTTTTCACCGCACCGTCTACCGCTTGCCCAATACTCATCGGCGTAGCGGGAGCCTGCTGTGCTTGTCCCATCAAATTCGTGAAGAACATTATCCCCACTGTTACTGTGACGCCAAATCGGCAACGTCTTCTCTGCTTCTGCATGTTTAGGTGTCCTGCCTCTTGGATAGAGTTAGCGTCAACCACGGAGCGAAGCGTACATCTTCTTTGCCTCTTCCAGACGACGGTTGCATTCATCCCAATTGATGTTCTGCATGAATGCGTCAATGTACATTGCGGCGTTCGCGCCGTAATCCATGTGATATGCGTGCTCGAACATATCGTTCACCAGAATCGGCCGCCCAAAAGCAACGTTGTCAGTGTGATCGAACGCAATGTAATTGTGAAGTTTGCCGTCGCGCAAATTGAAGTTCAGAATCGCCCATCCACTGCCCCCGCCGAGTGCGTTGGACGTGGCGCGAAAGCTCTGTTCCCATTTGTCAAGGCCGCCGAAATCCGCCGAGATCGCCTGCTGTACGGTTCCGGAAGCTTTGCCGTCGCCTCCCAGATTACCGAAGTATTCCTCGTGAAGAATGGCGGAGTTGGTTGCAATCAATTCTTCCATTCGCAGGCCTTTAATTTGGAACCCTGGAGCATTGTTCGGCAGGCCGGCCAACATTTGTTGGATTTGGCCGATGCGGCGTGCGGCACCGGCGTAGTTGTTATCGTGATGGGAGACAATTAGTTTTTCAGACAATCCTTTAAGTTTTTTCGGATCGAAGGGCAGCGGCTTGATCGGCCAGCCGCCTGCCGCCGGTGCCTGGGCTTCCAGTTCAGGCCGGAGCATTGAGGCTGCGGCTCCAGCGAAAGCTGTTGTGAGAAGTCTCCGTCGATTCATACATTCCTCCTTATCACTTGATTTGCTTGCGACAATACGCGAACAGCGCATCGTACATTGGAAATTGCTTCGCCAGTCGATCTTCGTCAGATAACCCCATAGCCTGGCAGCCGTCCGCTATCGCACGAAGGCCCAAGCCCTCCGGCGCCACATGTTCCTGTCCCTTGATGTCAGCGGCTCGGACAATTAAGGCCAGTAGCTTGAGGCCGGTCTCATTAAGGTGATAGTCTTCAATAAATGCTTCAAAGGTACAGCGCTCAGCGCGATGGTTGAGCTTCACTGCCGGAAGTCTGGGCGCATCGAAAGGGATAGCGCCCTCACGGGCAGCAACATCGAGTAGTTGAGCCTCTTCTACGAACAAGAATTCCGCATCAGCATCAATAAAACGGCGTATGAGCCAGGGGCAGGCGACTCGATCCACCTTGATGTTCTTACGCGTGACCCATTTCATACTTTTTTCTCCAACGGGAGCTCAACGCGAAAAATAGCGCCTGTCCCTTCAGCGCTCCTGACAGTCACACTGCCGTTGTAGGCGGTACAAATAGACTTTACGATCGCTAAACCAAGTCCGGTACCGCCAAGCGGCCGCGATCGTGCCTTGTCCACGCGGAAGAAACGATCGAAGATTTGGGACGTCGCTTCCTTAGGAACACCAATGCCTGTATCCGCGACTTCGAGGACGACCCTTCCATCCTGTGGGAAGGTTGAAACCGAAACCGATCCGCCCGGTGGCGTGTATTTAATGGCGTTATCAACGAGATTAACGACAATTTGCTTGAGGCGCAGCGGATCACCCTCGAACTCCACCGGTTTTGTACTTTCAAATCGTAGTTCCAGATTCTTCTCCTCAGCCAATAGCCGCATCTGATCCACGGTTGTTCTGGTCATTTCAGTGAAATCAAAGCGTGTGCGTTCGACGAGAATCTCGCCCGCTTCCAATCGGGACATTTCTAATAACTGCTCGACAATTCGCGAAAGACGCTCGGCTTCCTCCAGCGCACTACCAATCGTTTCACGCAGCTCCACGCTAATTTCCGGCAATTGAAGAGCGTTCTCTAGTTCGCCGCGAATAATAGCGAGTGGAGTCCTAATTTCATGGGCGGCATCTGCAGAGAATCGATTGATATGGTGGAAGGCATCTTCGAGTCTTTCCATCATCCGGTTCAGCGAAATGGAAAGCCTTTCTACTTCGTCACCGCTGGGAATCACCGGAAGACGTTTGTTCAAATTCCGCGACGTGATCCGTTCTGCAGTTGTAGCAATTTCATCCATCGGCCGCAGCGCATTGCGCATGAGGAGGTATCCACCGCCGATTGCAGCTCCTACAATCAGAGGTAATGCAACGCCAAATGAGATCAGAAGCCCGCGCAGCACGCGTTCGACCTGATCATAGGGCGCGCCGGTCTCGATCAAATACCGGGTTCCGGTGCGATCGGGAAATGGCAGGCTGAATATTAAAAGTTCTTTCCCGTCTGGGAGATGTTCTTCGCGCAAGGACTGTGATGTTTCAAAACGTTTTGGACGAATCTGCTTTGGGTCGAAGGCACCGCTTTCCGGCGCGGCTGACGAATAGAGAATATTCCCATCAGCCTCGCGAGTGACGCGGACAAAACGGCCCGTGATACTTGGCGCAAAGTGCTCTTCGATTTCCGCGGCAACATAACCAGCCGGGGACTGATTCACATCGCGAATCCAACTTTCACCGATGGTCTGTGCATCCTTAGCAAGCGTATCGCTGAGATTTCTTTCCAGGAATTTTTCGAGAGCGAAGTAGATGAAGCCGCCGAATAGAACCAGTAAAACAGTCAGGAGACCCGCATACCATATGCTCATTCGGAAGCGAATGGATCGCGTGTTCATGCGGGCTCCTCATTTGCGATGAAGTACCCTACACCCCGCACCGTTCGAATGAGTTGCTGATCCGAATCGCCGATTTTGTCACGCAGATGCCGGACGTACACATCGACGATATTCGTTGCCCCGGTGAAGCTTTGATCCCAAACGTGATCAATAATCATGTTTCGCGAAAGAACGCGATCGGAGTTCGCCATCAGGTATTCCAAAAGCCCGTATTCCTTCGGAGTGAGTTCGATACGCTTACCTCCCCGACGGACTTGTTGCGTTAGCCGGTCCAGTTCAAGATCATCAATCCGGAGCACGCTCTCCCGCCTAAGGGTACCGCGGCGCAGGAGAGCTTTGACTCGTACGACGAGCTCTGCCATTGCGAACGGCTTGGTGAGGTAATCATCTGCACCTGCTTCGAAATGAGCGACTTTGTCCGTCACAGCATCTCGTGCCGTTAATATAAGGACCGGTACGCTCGGATTCCTGCGGCGAACCCTCCTTAGAACCTCACTGCCCTCCATCTGCGGCAGCAGCAAGTCGAGGATAATAAGGTCATAATCATAAGAAGTCGCAAGCTCCAGTCCCTCGCGCCCGTCATGCGCGACGTCCACACTGAAGGTTTCTGCTGCAAGCGCGCGCTTTACCAGCTGCGCCAGTTTTTCTTCGTCCTCGATAACAAGCAACCGCATCTGCCTGATCATCTATACCGGGAATAAATGAATGGCAAATGAATCGAACGTGAAAAATCATTCAGAATGGAGAAATTCGGGGGACAGACACCTAAATCAGCCAAATCCAACAAGACCATTTGAACGAATTTGGGTGATTTAGGTGTCTGTCCCCCGAATTTCTCCATTCACCACAGGTTGTAATAGCCGTCGCGCTTGGATAACTGCAGCGGCCGGCCGAATAGTTCCGATAATTTGGATTCGACTAAGACTTCGTCTTTCGGACCGTCAGCAATAATGCGGCCGCGACTCATTAAGAGAATACGATCGATTTCAGGGATCAGATCGGAAACGTGGTGCGTCACCATGACGATGCCGATTCCGGATTGCGCAAGCTTCCGGAGAATTAATCGCAGCTCATGCTGCGCGGCCAGGTCCAACGCGACAGAAGGCTCGTCGAGAATCAATGTGCGGGGATTGTGGACGAGGGCACGGGCGATGAGCATTCGCCGCGCTTCACCGGTGGACATTTCATTTGTGAACCTGCCGGCAAGATGCGAAACCTCGAGTGTCGCCATCGCAAGCTCGGCTCGATCGACCATCTCGGAGGTGATGTCCTGGTGGGGCCATACGCCGATGCTCGAAAAAAATCCGGAAAGGACGATGTCACGGCCTGAAATGTCGCGCGTGCACGTCATCATGAGGTCGGTCGATACGATCCCGAGCAGCGCGCGCAGTTCGAAGATGTTCCAGGTCTCCCGGCCCATAATCCGCGCCGACGACCCTTCCAGGAGCGGATAACATTCGCGCGTGATCGTTTTGATCAAGGTGGACTTCCCGCAGCCGTTGGGCCCGAGAAGCGCAACGTGTTCGCCAATACCGATCTTCAACGACAATCTGCCTGTTTTTCATGCCGGCTTTGATATTCGCACAAGATGGCGCTGCATTGTACCGGCGGCATTGCTCCATGTGTCATGAAGCAAGCGCTCAGACGCGCGCGCCTTCGCGTGATGCGTTGCGGCAGTTGACGCCGGAGCGAATTGTATATGCGCTTGAATCCATCGCGAGTGCGATGTCCTCGGTTGGACTGGCGCGCACGCGCGAAGAACGCCGCGCGCTTGCGGCGTATCTTTCGGGCAAACCTTTCGGAACGGAGAAGCCGCTGGATCTGGACCGGATGGGGTGCAAACAATCCGGTGCTTTCGATCCCGCTTCGGGCCCGGGCTGGAATGGCTGGAGTCCCGATCCCTCGAACAACCGTTTTCAAACCGCGGCCGCAGCGGGACTCGATGCGAACCAGGTGGCGCGGCTAAAACTCAAATGGGCTTTTGCCTTTCCCGGGGATATCGAGGCATACGCCCAACCCACGGTTGTGGGTGGCCGGATTTTCCTCGGCAGCGAAGGCCGCCGGGTTTACTCACTCGATCGCGCGACGGGCTGCGTCTATTGGAGTTTCACAGCCGATGCCGGTGTTCGAGCGGCTATCACTGTGGGACCTGTGAACGATGCCGGTTCCTATGGGGCGTTTGTTGGTGATCTGTCCGCGAATGTCTATGCTCTTGATGCGGCTTCAGGGCGGCTGTTGTGGAAGACCAATGTCGACCGGCATCGGGCCGCGCGAATTACAGGCGCGCCGAGGCTGCATGCCGGCAAGCTGTATGTGCCGGTGGCGTCACTGGAAGAAGCCAGCGGCGCTTCGGCGGATTACGAATGCTGTACATTCCGCGGCAGCGTCGTGGCACTCGATGCCGCCAACGGCAAGCAAATCTGGAAGACGTACATCATTCCCGAACAACCGAAAGTCGCCGGCAAAAACAAAAAAGGCGTGCGGCAGTGGGGGCCATCGGGAGCTGGTGTCTGGTCAACACCAACTGTCGACACCGATCACAGACTCATTTACGTCGCGACGGGCGATAACTATTCTCTTCCGGCGTCAAGGACCAGCGATGCCATCGTCGCGCTCGATATGGAATCGGGGAAAATGCGCTGGGTACGGCAGTTGACCGAGAAGGATGCATGGAACGTTGCTTGTATCCAGGCCGACCTCACGAATTGTCCTGAAGGGGCAGGGCCCGATTTCGATTTTGCGTCGTCTGCAATCCTGGTTCATTTGCCAAACGGAAAACGCGCTCTTATCGCTGGACAAAAGTCCGGTGTCGTGCACGCGTTGGATCCGGACCGGGAAGGCGAAATCCTATGGCAGGTCCGCGCCGGGAAAGGCGGCAATGTTGGTGGCATCGAGTGGGGACCCGCAGCGGATGAAAAGAACGTCTACGTTGCCGTTTCGGACGTACAGTTCGACACCAACGGACAGGTGAGTCCGAAAGCCGGTGGCGGACTGCTGGCTTTGCAACTTGCGGATGGAAAGCAAATGTGGCGCGCCGAACCGCCTCCGTGTCCGGAGACCAGCAAAGGCTGCAGTCCTGCACAATCCGCAGCTGTGACGGTCATTCCAGGCGTCGTCTTCTCGGGATCGCTCGATGGGCACCTGCGAGCCTATTCGACCGCGGATGG
>WNFX01013928.1_pt1 | contig 12547 bp, 11 predicted proteins | sample 5400111 | NCBI WGS metagenome assembly WNFX01 (sample SAMN13153363, study PRJNA577476) | soil metagenome | isolation source: 40 cm soil or saprolite under grassland replicate 1 | place: USA:California | collected 2016-06-15
AGCGATAACTCGACGGCTTAAACACCGCGAGGTAATCGGGGACGATGCCCCAGCCGGCCGATTGCGTAAGCATATAAATATTCCAATGACCCCAGCGCAGCTGACAGAAAATGAAGAAGAAGACGGCACCCAATGTGGCGGCGAACACCAAACTCAAGGCCGGCCCGTAATGACGAAGCCATGACCGCGGCTCGCGCAAGCCACGCCATCCTCCTGCGAAGAGGGAGCGCACCACAGGAAAAGCCGCGCACGGGATCCCAACAATTCGGGTCGCGGACATGACCATGCCATGGAGCGCCGCCCACACTTTCGCGGCGCAAGCGTCCGCGCTGCTCCAATAGATGAAGCCGATTAGGGCCATGAGAAAAAGCGACTCGGAATAGCCGGCAATAAGAAAGAAGGCAGCCGGATGAGCAATAATGGATAAGGCGCCAAAAAATTGGAGCGCAGGCGAGAGATTCCAGCGGTCACAAAAGAGAAAAAAATAACTCCAGAAACCCCACGCCGCTGCTTGAGCGGTAATTAACAGCGCGTTCTGAGTGCCGACGTGCAGGCCGTAACGCAGCACAGCAGCGATCGCGGGATAAGCTGGGAAAAAAGCCACATTGGATACCTCCATCACTTTGTGACTGATGGGGGGCACCGGCGTTTGATAGCCACGCTCGACGATGTTTTCGAACCAATAACTATCGTGCTGAATGAGAGTAGAGTAACGGTAAGAAAGCGGCCCTTCCGGCGCGAGAAGGCCAATCGCCACCGCGATTTGCGCGAGAGTGAGCAATAATCCCGCAAGGACGGGCTTAAGAGACGATGAGGGGCGAGTCATGGCGTCACAAGTCGGAAGCGCCGAAGAGATACGAAAGCTTAGGAGATTGCAAGAACTTGTCGGTTTCTCCCGGCATGCAGTCTCAAATCGCATTTGTTCCAAGGCGTCCCCAGGCGTCCCCAGCTCGTTTCGGTGGCAAAGTTTGACGACGAGCCGATCTGTTTATTCGCGGGAATTGAAATCATTATCGGCGCGGCCTATCTGAGGTGCCGCAGCTTCAAATTAACGCGCCCCTATTGTTCACGAGTCCGCCCCAAGCGAGGTTGGGCTGGACCAAGGAATGCCCTGACGAACCAGGGAACCGCATTTTTCGGATGATCTCGCGACATCCGATGACCAATTCACAGTAGTCTGGCCGGCGTTTTACGGTAATCGCTCGGATTGTCGCCGATGCCCCGCAGCGATGATGTTTCGCAGAAAGCTATGCTTTCGGCGGGCAAATTAGAAACAATAACTGAGAGAGTGCTTAGTAAACCGGAGAAATAGATATCTTTGCTGCCAACCGAGTTGCCGATGTAGAGGCCATAACCGTTGGTATTGCCGGCGGTCCAGCCAAAGGTCACAGTTGAAGAGCTAAAGGTCGACCCCGGACTCGGACTCAGCATCTGCGCCTTGTCAATCGTTGGTGTTGGAGTCGGCGTCGGAGTTGGTGTTGGTGTCGAGTTTGAGACGACATTAAGAATTCCTGTGGCGGTTGTAGCCGATTGCGCGTCGGGGTTCGTAACTGTAATTGTCCGCGGGCTGAGCGTAGCGTTCGATGCTACGGAAAGGTCGAGCGTAACCTGGGTTGGTCCGTTGTATGCAACGTTATTCACCGTAACCCCAGTACGGCCTAAGCTGGCCGCTATCCGTTTGGCAGAGCCCGTTCCTGGATCAAAAAAGCCCGAACCATTCGATGACACGCCTGTGACGACCACGTTTTGATTGTTGCGACGTTGCCACCGGACAGCCGCCGCGGCGAGTAATGCGGAAGACAAAAAGCGCGGCCGAATCAAGCCGCCAGTTTGACGGCGTCTTTGTGTCCGAGAATGCGAACCGTCTGCTGGAGTTGCTCGATCTTAAGCGGCTTCTTTAACAACGTGATCGGACCCTTGGCCAGAATCCGATCAAGCATCTCGCTGTCCGGATAGCCGGTGATGACGACAATTGGACAATTCGGCTGCTTCTCCCGCGCGCTGTCATAAACATCATCGGCCGGACCGTCCGGTAATTTTAGGTCGAGAAAAATAAGATCGAACTTCTGTTTGTCGAGCGCGGCGAGCGCTTCCTTCACCGTCCCAACGACAACGCGACTAAAGCCGATTTTCTTCAAAAACAGCTTGAAAAGATTTTGCAGACTCTCGTCATCGTCCACCACGAGCACAGTGGGTTGACCGGACTTGTCCTCCTTTAGGATGTCCTTATCGAGCGAAGATTTCTTGATGCGCCAACGGCCTCCGATTTGTATGGCTGGCAATTGGCCGCGCTGGACGAGATAATAAACGGTCGGCAATGGAATCCGGAGGTATTTGGCCGTTTCCTTGACCGTGAGGAGGTTATGCATGGAAAAAAATCATCTACTTGAGCAAAAATGGGCAAACCAATTTGACACCACCAGCGTTATAAATTTTAGAATCGGTGTCAATGCTTTGTTCGGCCGGGTCGCGCCGCGTCCGCCCCGGTTGTCTGCGCCACAGGCTCACTTCGCGACTGGACAAGGCGGTAGCGGCGGTTGACTATTCGCATTTTATGAGCGTGCTGTTCTTTAAGCGCTTTTTGCAGCGACCGTTTCAAATCGCTTCCATTGTCCCTAGCTCAAAAGCGCTGGTCGAGCGCGTCGCGAGTAAGATAGATTTCAGCCGGCCACGCGTAATCGCCGAGTACGGTCCCGGCGAAGGGGTGCACTCGCGCGAAATCGCGCGCCGGATGAGCCGGGATTCGCATCTTCTTCTTTTTGAACTCGATCGCGCCTTCTCCAGCGATCTCGAACGGCAATTTGCCGGCGATCGGCGCGTGCACGTGATTCATGGAGACGCAGCGCGTTTGCCACAGGAATTAGAGCGCCGCCGTATGGCTAACTGCGATTATATTCTTTCCGGAATTCCCTTCAGCATTCTCAAGATCGACAAGAAACGCGCGCTTCTTCAAAAAACGTACGACGCGCTCGCGCCGGGCGGCAGCTTCATCATCTATCAGGTGACCAACGAACTAAAACAGCACGCCACCCTTTTCGAGTACGCAGAGTCAGAATATTTTCTGCAAAACATTCCGCCGATGTTCATCACTGTCTTTCAAAAAACGCCCACGCTGAACGGCCGTCGTCGCGAGGTCGAATGGAGCCGCGCTCCCGCAAATCGGCAGGCATGAGCGGCGGAGCGACGCGGATGGAGAAGGACTCGATGGGCGAAATGTTCGTTCCGGCCACTGCTCTTTATGGCGCTTCCACCCAACGCGCCGTCATTAATTTTCCAGTCAGCGGTTATCGATTTTCGAGGGAGTTTATTCGCGCGCTTGGTTTAATTAAATGGGCGGCCGCGCAAGCAAATCATGATCTTGGTTTACTTGATGCCCATCGCTGCGCGCTCATCGTCCAGGCGGCCGAGGAAGTTATCGATGGAAAACTCGATGAACATTTCCCACTCGACATTTTTCAGACTGGCTCCGGCACGAGCACGAACACGAACGCGAACGAAGTGATCGCAAACCGTTGCGCGCAACTCGCAGGCAAACCGATCGGCTCACGTGAAGTCGTTCATCCAAATGATCACGTGAACATGGGACAATCGAGCAACGATGTGATTCCATCCGCCATCCATATCAGTGCCGCCGAGCAGCTAAAAAAGCACCTCGCTCCCATGCTGGAAAAGTTGCAAGGCGCGCTCGAGACGAAAGCGAAGGAGTTTTGGGAGATAATCAAAATCGGCCGAACACACTTGATGGACGCGACGCCGATACGGCTCGGCCAAGAATTTTCCGGTTATGCGCAGCAAGTGGCTTATGCGCGCGCGCGCGCCGAAAAAGCAGTCGACGTTTTGCGCGAGCTCGCGCTCGGCGGCACTGCAGTCGGTACCGGCCTGAATCGACATGTCGATCTTCCGGGCAAGATGATGCGGCATCTGGAACAGCGCACCGACATTGCTTTTTACGAAGCGAAAAATCATTTCGAAGCGCAAGGTGGCAAAGACGCGGTGGTCGAAGCCGGCGGACTGCTCAAAACGATCGCGGTCAGTTTGTTCAAAATAGCCAACGACATTCGCTGGCTCGGGAGCGGCCCGCGCTGCGGCATCGGTGAAATTCAATTGCCAGCCACGCAACCGGGCAGCTCAATCATGCCGGGAAAAGTCAACCCAGTGATGTGCGAATCGCTCATGATGGTTTGTGCGCAAGTGATCGGCCACGAAGGAGCCATCACTTGGGCGGGTGCGAACGGAAATTTCGAGCTCAATGTGATGATGCCAGTGATGGCATATGATCTTCTCGAATCGATCCGGCTGCTCGCGAACACAGCCGATATTTTTTGCGACAAGTGCGTCATTGGGATCAGCGCAAACAAAAAGCGTTGCGAGGAGTTAGTCGAATTGTCGATGGCGATGGTGACGAGCCTCGCCCCAAAAATTGGCTACGATCGTGCCGCGGAAATCGCGAAAGAAAGCGTCGCGACGGGGCGGACCGTGCGCGAAATCTGTCGTCAGAAAAAAATATTGCCCGAAGCGGAACTAAACCGCGCGCTCGACCCGATTGCGATGACAGAGGCCGGCGGTGAAAGGGCCGCTAATGGAGAGCGTCGCGCAAAAAATTCTCCCTGAGTTGTAACCGCCCTGCGCTCGGTTTTTCCTGGATCGACATATGGTCGCTAACGTCAACGGACCCCAATTCTCAGGCGGCGCGAACATTGCGCTCAAATGCCCGAGCCACACCTACGAGCAGACGGTCGCCTTTTATCGCGATACGCTGGGCTTGCCATTGATCGAGGAAGAAGCCGATGGTTGCATTTTCCAATTTGGCCCTAACCGGCTTTGGATCGACAAGGTTCCAAATTTGAGCCAGCCCGACATTTGGCTGGAATTGGAAACGAATGATACGGAAGCAGCCGCGTCGTTTTTAAAAGTAAACGGCGTGCCCCGGCGTGACGAAATCGAACAACTTCGGGAAGATTTCGACGGTTTCTTTATCTCCGCGCCCGCCGGCGTGATTCATCTTATCGTCGGTCAAGAGGAATAGCTTTTCTGCCGCCACCGTCCGATCCACGTGCCCCAACCGTAAAAGCCCAGGGTCTCCAGGCAGCCGGCTTCCACTAATGCATCCACATCCCTTCGAGTGGGTGTCACTTTGATGTTCTCGGCGGGTCCGGCGTAATCGTCGATCACCAGCCAGCAATCATCCGCGAGACGCTCGGCATAACAATTAATATCCCGCTGCACGGCGCCATCCGCGTCAATTATGAGCAAACCAATTTCGTCCGGGCCCAATGTCTGCTCAACCGCGGAGATCGTCGCTGGGTCGAAAGAGTGACCTTTAATTAAGGTGACCATTTCCGACATGCGCTGCTTGGCGAGACTTCGTTCCAAGTCGCGCAAGATATTTTTCGTTCCGAGACGCCGATGTTCCAAGCGTCCACCTGGCTCGATTGTAACGATCGCCTTTTTGCTTCCGGATTCGCCCACAAGAAACGCGCCAATCTCAAGAATGTGTCCAGTGCACGCTTTCGCGAAGTGGTAGATTAAGAGCAGGACGTCGAGGTGCAGCATGGAATATTTGTTACCGATTGTATTCAACTGGCCATGAATCGGCTGCTGCCGGTACTGCATGAGCGTTTGCATAAGGTACAGGCAATCGTGCAACCGGCCTTCATTACTCATGAGCTCGCACCCTTAAGCGTCGTGCAATGACGACCCATCATGACAAGGTCGCGCTCCACGTCGTCAAGCCGCGCGCAATTCCTGCTTCCAACAAATGGCGCGCAACCCCGCGGCGGCGAAATCTTTCATCGACATACACACTCAGCTCAATCGTGCCGCGGTAGGCGCAGCGCGGAAGAAAACTCTTGAAACTGAGCCAGCCGCGCACGCAGCGATCGATTTCAGCTACCCAGAACGGGTGACGATTCGGCGAGTGTTCGCTCAGCCAATTACGGCGGCCTGCCACTGTGACCGGCTCGAGTTGTGCGGTTGAGATGCGGGTCGCGACAGCCGCGTTATAGATGCCGATGATCGCCGGCAGATCCGCCTCGACGGCGTCGCGGATCTTCGCTTCTTTTCTAGCGGCGGTCGGAGCCTCCCCTGAGCGATGTCGAAGGGACCGCTGATCTTTTTCGCTAAAAGCGACGGCGCTCATGGAGCGCCGCTACAGGATGAAGTTTGAAAGAACGTGGTCTCAAACGTCGGCTGAAATGCGCCGCACTCTGTTTGGCCGATGCAAAAACGCGCACTGATTTGCGATTGTGCGGCGCAATAAAGTTCCATGTCGATCCTGCCGGATTTCGCGAGCGAATCGCGGACGGCGGCAAAGGCGAGGGCGGGCGTGTTACAGTCGCGGCTGAGATGGCCGAGCACGACGCGCTCAATCTTTCCGGGAAGAAGTTGCTCGATCACGCTGGCAGCGGCGGCGTTGGAAAGATGCCCGTGGCGCGATTGAATCCGCTGTTTCACCGGCCACGGCCGATGCGAATCGTTCTGCAAAAGTTTTTCATCGTGGTTGGTTTCGATTACCAACGTGTGAACCTGGCGCAACCGCTCCACGATCATCTTTGTGGCGTAGCCGAGGTCGGTGATGAATCCCAGGCTGCCGGCGCCGGCGTGAAAAGCGAAACCGATCGGATCGACCGCGTCGTCCGGCACAGGAAAAGTTTGCACGACAATGTCGCAGATCGCGAATTCTGCGCCGGTGCGAAAAATCCGCCAATTACGATGTCGATCCAGTAAGCCCTCGCGCTGGATCGCTTCGGCGGTGAGCGCGTTGCAATAAATCGGAACGTCAAATTTGCGGCAGAGAACTTCGAGGCCGCAGACATGGTCGCCGTGCTCATGCGTGAGGAGAACGCCGTCGAGCCGGTCCGGCGTCACACCGCATTGTTCAAGGCGCAAGACTATTTGCCGGGCGCTCAATCCTCCATCGACAAGAATTTTGCAGTAATCAGTCGACACAAGCGCGCTGTTCCCGGCACTGCCGCTGCCGAGCATGGTCAAACTGAACACGTTCGATATTTAGCTGCGATCTGTCTGTTTCCGCAAACAGAATTCGCAAGACGCTGCGATTTAAGCAGACCGATCGGCCAGCGTCAAAATGCGCTGCTTCTTGGCCGTGTAGTCGAGTGAACGAAAGCGCCGGATTTCATCGAGACGACGCATTCCGTTCAAAGTGTCGAGATATTGCGTGTAACTCGCGGCCAGTTCCGTCGCCTCGAGGTAACGGCCCCGAATGTTGTTGTCGATGTAGGCACGAGGATCTTGCGCAGCGAAAAGATGAAACCGCAGCCAACGCCGGTCGGTCCGCGAGACGCGTTGCGTTTTTCGAAAAAAGGCGACGAAGAGAAGTAGGACTAGATAAGTGTCCACTTGCGCTTGCAGCTCGAGATTGCGCGCAAAATCTTCCACGCCGATCTCGTGCGCGCCGCTTTGAAACTGGAGCGCAGCGTGAAGCGCATGATTGATCTCCTCCACGAACATGATGAGCGATCGAATGTTGTGGTCGCTCAGTCCGGCGCGCGGATCGTGCCTCTCCAGTTGGTCGATCAACCAGCGCGAATAATAAATGCCGACGTAAAGCCGATCGTCGGCGCGCCGCAAAAACGTGCGGGCCAATTCGCTCAGTTCGCGCGCCGATCTTCCGGCCAGGACCGACAATTGCGCGCAGCGCTCCCGGTCGATCAGACAATCCTCGAGATTAATCCCAACCTGCGCGTAAGTGCATTCGAAAAGCCTTTGGATCTGACTAAAAAGCGTCTCATTCACAGGCAAAGCGATGGACGCAGGTCGTCATCGAGGTTGAGCAACCGATCGGAAAGCTGATTTAGCGCGAGGCGAACGTCGCGAAAACGATTAGCCAACTCTTCGTAGATATCAGTGAGCTCGCATCGACGCGCGGTCGCGTGGCCGGCGACCAACTGATAATTGGTCCGGCCGATTTGTTCATAAAAATCAATGTCTGGTCCGCCGCGCAAACTGCGGCGCTGCGTGTTTTCGTGGAAGATGCCGCTGATGAAAAGCGAATAATTGCCGACGTGTGCGCGAAGGAGAAAGGCTTGCTCAGGCGTGGCGCGGGTGAGCGCAAGGAGCATGTCGGAAATATATGCGCGACCGTGATTGTCGATCTTGTCCGGGGCCTGCAATCGGTTCGCGCGCGAAAAGGTCTCCAGGAGCGAAGCGATATAATCGCAGAGTTTCCGATCGACAATTCCCGCTTGCTGCAAGACGTGCCGGGCGAGCACGTAGAAATAAAACTGCGAAGAAATGTGGAGGTGACCAGCATTGCACAAAATCGCGTCAACCAGGCGCGGATGATCGAGAATGGAATCACGTGTTTCCGAATCGAAAAGAAGATCGACAAGTGAAACCTGATCGGTGCAGGAACGCGAAAGAGTGCGAACGATGAAATCAAAATCGGCGGCCGTGAAGCGCGCCCGACAATTCGCCCGAATCATCGAAATCGCATTATGAGCATCGGTGATGCCATTGGCAAGCTCTCGCCGAACGATGAAATTCTGGCGGAAGGGGTGGGATTCGAACCCACGGTGGGTTTAAGCCCACGCTCGATTTCGAGTCGAGTGCCTTAAACCGGACTCAGCCACCCTTCCGTTTTGTAAGATCGACAATCATCGATAGACTGCGGCGTAATTATGAGACGTGGGGCTGCGTTTGCAAATGTGCGCTTTTTTTGAAGACAAATCCGCACGAGATTCACGTGCTTCGTAGCAGAAGCCTGAGTGAAATGAACTGTCTTCGCATGAATGCGAGCTCCCTCGGTTGCCGCGGCGACCTCGGGATGACAACCACAAAAATGTTACAATTTTAAGCTTGCCGAGGAACCTTTCCGCACCGCATATTGTATATCCGCCAGGCGGCTCCGCTATTACTTGTTGTTCGCTGGAATTAACAGGTTATTAGCGGGGCTGTTCACGATTATTTTCCGTTATTCACAATTTAAACCGCCCTTCCCGCCATGATTCAACTTAAAGCTGGCATACCGCCTTCCTCGCTTAATCAATCGCGCAAATCATCCGATCGCCGCAAAAATCAGATCGCGAAAAAGAAAAATGGCGGTGTGCATTTTGAGCGCGTGTTCAGTGACGCCGCGATTTCGCCTTTTGATCAGATCGAATGGGAACGGCGCACGGCGGAGATCACCGACGACAGCGGCAGGGTCATTTTCAAGCAGGACAATATCGAGGTACCGAAGAGCTGGAGCGCGCTGGCGACGAAAATTGCGGTCTCGAAATATTTTTACGGCGACATCGGCAACGGGACTGATCCGCACAAAAGCGGCCGTGAAACTTCCGTCCGCCAACTGGTGCATCGCGTCACTCGAACGATCGCCGATTGGGGGATGGCGGACGGTTATTTTGAGGACACGGAGGCGGCGGAAATCTTTTATGACGAACTGACATGGCTGTGCGTGAACCAGCACGGCGCGTTCAATTCGCCGGTCTGGTTCAATGTCGGTTTGTATCATCAGTACGGCATCGGCAAAAACGCGGGCGCAGGCAATCATTTTTACAATCGCGCGACGGGAGAAGGGGAGCGGGCTGTGACGCAGTACGAATACCCGCAGGGCAGCGCTTGTTTCATTCAATCGGTGGAGGACACGATGGAGGACATCATGCGGCTGGCGATGAGCGAGGCGATGCTCTTCAAGTACGGCAGCGGCACCGGAAGCGATCTCTCGTCGCTAAGATCGACAAGGGAAAAGTTGAGCGGCGGCGGCAAACCGAGCGGACCGCTCTCGTTTTTAAAAGTCTACGATCAAGTTGCCAACGTGGTTAAAAGCGGCGGCAAAACCCGGCGGGCGGCGAAGATGAACACGCTGAAAGACTGGCACCCCGACATCGAGGAGTTCATCGACGCAAAGCAAAAAGAAGAAAAGAAAGCCTGGGCGCTGATCGAGCACGGCTATGACGGGAGTTACAACGGCGACGCCTATGGCTCAGTCATGTATCAGAACGAAAATTTGAGCGTGCGGGTTAGCGACGAATTCATGGAAGCGGCGTTGGAAGGACGCGAATGGTGGACGCGCCGGGTGCGCGACGGGGAGCCGTGCGAATGCAAAGATGCGCGGACGTTGCTGCGCAAAATTGCCGAGGGAACACACGTCTGCGGCGATCCTGGAATGCAATTCGATTCCACCATCCACAAATGGCACACCTGCAAAGGCACCGACCGGCAAAATTCCACCAACCCGTGCTCGGAATATCTTTTTCTCGACGACACCGCGTGCAATCTCGCCTCGCTTAACTTGATGAAGTTCAAGACCGCGGAGGGCGGCTTCGATGTCGGACGATTCAAAGCGGCGGTGCGCATCTTCATTACTGCCCAGGAAATCATCGTCGATAACGCCAGTTATCCGATCAAAGAGATCGCGGAAAATTCGCACATTTTCCGCACGCTTGGGCTGGGCTACGCGAATCTCGGCTCGCTCATCATGAGTTACGGCTACGGTTACGACAGCGTAGAAGGCCGGGCGCTCTGCGGCGCGGTCACTTCCATTATGACCGGCGAAGCCTACGAGCAAAGTGCGCGGCTGGCCCGAGCAATTGGACCGTTTCCCGGTTATCGGGACGCACGTTGCAGCGGCGTGCCGAAGCCGGTCGCGAAGAACAACGTCGCGTCGATGCTCGAAGTGATCGATCTCCACCGCTGCGCGGTCAATGAAATTCCCGATGTCGAAGAATTCGCTCACTTAAAAAAGGAAGCCGCCAAAACGTGGAAGCGCGCGGCTGAACTAGGCAAACGCTACGGCTACCGCAACGCGCAGGTGACGGTACTCGCTCCGACCGGGACGATCAGTTTTCTAATGGATTGCGACACGACCGGGATCGAGCCGGACATCGCGCTGGTGAAATACAAACTGCTGGCCGGCGGCGGCATGTTGAAAATCGTTAATCAAACAGTCAAACCGGCGCTGCAAAAACTCGGCTACAATTCCGAAGAGATCGAACGAATCATCGCGCACATCGACGCGTTCGACACGATCGAGGATGTGCTTGACACCGACGGATCGACGATTTCCTCCGGATTGAAACCGGAACACTTGTCGATCTTCGATTGCGCGTTCAAACCGTTCAAAGGTCAGCGCTCGCTCAATTACATGGCACACCTGCGGATGATGGCGGCGGCACAACCGTTCCTGAGCGGCGCCATTTCGAAAACGGTCAATATGCCGGAATCGGCCACGGTCGAAGACATCACGAACACGTACGTGGAAGGCTGGCGGCTCGGATTAAAATCGATTGCGATTTATCGCGACGGTTCGAAACGCTCCGCGCCACTGAACACGCGCAAGACAAAAGACATGGGCGCGGCCGACGACGTCAATCTCGCGGTCGGCGTCACGGTCGAGCACGATGAATTACAAAAGTGCATTCTCGAGCTGGAGGAAGAACTCGGCAGGCTGCGGGGCAAGCTGGACAAGCCGTTGCGGCATCGCATGCCGGATACACGCATGTCGCTCACGCACAGGTTCGAAATCGCGGGACACGAAGGTTACATCACGGTTGGTTTGTATGAAGATGGTCAACCGGGCGAGCTCTTCATCACGATGTCGAAGGAAGGCAGCACGATCGGCGGCCTCATGGACACGGTCGGTACGCTCACTTCGATCGCGCTGCAATACGGCGTGCCGCTGGAAGGCCTGGTAAAAAAATTCGCTTATCAGCGTTTTGAACCGAGCGGATTTACCAAGAATCCCGACATTCGCACCGCCACCAGCATAACCGATTACGTGTTTCGCTGGCTCGGTTGCCAATTCATCAAAGGTTACAAGGAAGCGACCTCACCCGGTCGGGGACAGACGGAGCTGCCGCTGAAAGAAATACCGGAGATGGAAAAGAAGGCGCTTAATCGTCCCGTGTCGGATTTGCCGCGCACCGGCGAGAAGGAATTGATCGACGTGATCACAAACAATTCGCCGAATGATCCCGCGGGCGCGGGGCAGCTCGGGAGCAACGGCAGCAGTCACGCCGAGCGCGTGAAAGAAGCACTCGGCAGCATGTTCATGGATATCATCTGTTCGGTCTGCGGCAGCGATAAAGTGATTCGCGCTGGCGCGTGCGGTGTCTGCACGGAATGCGGAACGAGCCAGGGATGCAGCTAAGGCTGTAGGGGAAGCTGCTAGCTTCCCACGAAGCCGGGCGCCTTACTGCCGTCGGCGTGTGGACAGGTGCACGCAGTCGGCTACAGTTGGTGACCCGCCCATGTTCGGGCGGATTCGTTTTTATGAAGATCGAAGTCGAGCGGCAAAAAGAAATGCAGCAGGCGGAGGAGTTACTTTTCGCCGGGCCGCAGGCGCTAGGGTTTGCGAAAGGTCTTTTCCAGGGCCATTTCGTGGCCGATTGGGTGCTGCCGTATCCGCGCATTCCAGCGGCGCAACAGACCGAGCTGGATAAAACGCTGGCGGAGCTGCGCGAGTTTCTCGACGACAAGCTCGACCCCGCAGCAATAGATCGAGAGGCAGAGATTCCGCGCGACGTAATTGACGGCCTCGGGCGCGTGGGCGTGCTCGGGATGACCGCGCCGGCCGAGTACGGCGGCC
>WNFX01005224.1_pt1 | contig 12543 bp, 8 predicted proteins | sample 5400111 | NCBI WGS metagenome assembly WNFX01 (sample SAMN13153363, study PRJNA577476) | soil metagenome | isolation source: 40 cm soil or saprolite under grassland replicate 1 | place: USA:California | collected 2016-06-15
CCCACCTGGTCCAGGTCATCCGGCACGGCCTGAAGAAGATCCAGTACCAGCCCCGTCTCATCGAAGGCTGCCTTGCCGGAACCGGGCTCGCCCTGGAACGCGAACACTCAACAGACATCACCAATTAAAGATCGTTAGCTCGATCGTGCGCTGGTGTTTCCGGCCTGGCCCATGTTGTGGGAACAGGCACAGCCAGTGCTTGGATGTGCTCTTGATCTCGGTACAGCCCGTTCTGGCCACGGCAAATACCTTGGAGCAGGGCATGACCGCGGACATGGCCAGCCGGGCCTGCGCCATCAGCCCGGGCCAGCCGTCGCAGCATGTGATCGATAGCGCCCAGACACCCTTCCTGCTCACGGTCAGGTGACCGTCGCCGAGATAGAGGCCGAGTAGGTACGCGTATGCGCGCTCGTCGAGCGGCCGATCGTCGCAGCGCGGGCAACGAGGCGGATCGTCGCCTCCACTGCGCCGGCTGCCACGCCGCCAGTGTCTTATGGCAGCTACTGAGGCGCCACAGATTGCGGCGTTCTCCCGATCTAATATCCCTAGGCCGGACAGGCTCTTGGCAAGATCAACGGTAGCTCGTGGGTACATGAAAATATGATCCCGGCAGCCAATGACATTCTGTATGAGCCTTTGAATTGTGCCCCGGGTGGGATTCGAACCCACACTGTATGGCTTTTGAGACCATCGCCTGCTGCCGGATTGGGCTACCGGGGCCGGGGCCGACCACCTGGGTGGTCCACCCGCCTGTCAATGTACCGCTTTGGGCCAGTCCGAGGAGTGGGCCAAGCCCGCATCGCGCGGCCGGCCCGGCGCTGAAGCCGGATCTGATGATCCTCGACGTCAAGATGACTCGTCCTGGACGGGATCCGCGCCGTCGAGCGGATCGCGGCGCACCAGATTGCCCCGGTGGTGATCCTGACCGCGTTCTCCCAGCGGGAAGACCCGTCCGGCGCGTCTGAGGCCCGACACCGCCCGAGGCGCTGGCTGCCAAATATTGAGAAAGCCAGCGGCCAGGGAGAACCTATTCTTGTGTGCCCGCTATCAACGGTGAACCTCGCGGCACTTTCTGATCTCGGCATTCCAGATCGAGAAAAGGTAACGCTTTGGTCACATCTCTGACTGTGAGGCCAAGCCAGCCCGCCCGGCCCACGGTGATCCTCCGCGGCCACTGGGCGCTGAGGGCCGGCTGTGCGGGTCCCCGATATGGGCTTTGACGAGAACCGTTACCAAGCCGTAACCACCAGCGGCCCATCAGTTGTGGCGCCCCGCGCAACCTTGCCATCACCGTCCTGCGGTCGGCCGGCGCCATCACCATCGCCGCTGGCCAGCGCGACCACGCCCGCTGCCCAGCCCGCCGCTCCGGGCCATCATGGACCCGCTCAACGACATGCCGGAGTCGTCGTTGACGCCTATGGTCCGATGATCTAGCTTTGGGCCTCACAACGCCGTATCGTTCAACGGTGTGAGCGCTCACACCGGCTGACGGCCCGGTTCTCCGACCGGAGGTCTGTGCCGTTCTGCTGTCGGGTGCCACGGTCTGAGGGGGGCCTGCTGGCCGTTTGGTGATGTCAATGCATGGGATGAGGAACGCTGCAGCCCCAACTGCACCGGAGGCGTTCTGTATCAAGGGAATGTGACTGGAGGCCGCGATGAGAGAAGTCGACCCCAAGGTCGATGAGGCAATCCAAACGCTCAACATGAAGGACGGGCCGACGCGCCGGAAGCTGCTCACGGGCACTGGCCTGGTGAGCGCGACCGCGGCGGCCTCGGCGCTGCTGGCCGCGTGCACATCCAGCAGCACCAGCAGCAGTACCACGACGAGCACGGCCGGGAACTTCCCGAAGACGCCGCCGTGGCAGTTCTGGTTCGTCAACCACGTGTACAGCAACGTGTTCTTCGTGCCGACGCAGTACGGGTTCCAGGACGCGGCCGCGCTGGTCGGCCTCCCGGTGCCCAAGTGGGGCGGCTCGGCGTCGGCCGCGAGCGTCTCGGAGATGGTGAGCTTTCTCAACAGCGCTATTGCGGCGAAGGCCAGCGGCATCGCGACCACCGTCACCGACGCCAACGGGTTCACTGCCCCCGTGAAGAACGCCATGGACGCGGGGATCGCCGTGGTCAGCTACAACGCGGACGGGACCGTGAACGCCCAGGGCGTGCCCGACATCGGCACCAACCGGCTGTGCTACGTGGGCCAGGCGCTGTACAACTCGGGCGTCGCGATGGGGAACCGCATCAAGTCCCTGATCAGCACCCCCGGGGAGATCGTCATCTTCATCGCCACGCCGGGCACGGGAAACATCCAGCCCCGGTTCGACGGCGCCGCGTCGGTGCTCAAGCCGGCGGGCTTCACCGTGCACGAGCAGGCGACCGGGGCGGCGACCTCGGGCGAGTCGGCCGCCGAGAACGCTTACATGGCCGGGCACAAGTCCATCAAAGGCGCGTTCGCCGTGGACGCGGGCTCCACCCAGTTCCTCGGTCCGGTCCTGGCGAAGAACGGCCTGGCGGGCAAGATCCCGGCCGGGGGGTTCGACCTCACCCCGGGTACCCTCACCGCGATCAAGTCCGGCCAGCTGGACTTCACGATCGACCAGAACCCCTACCTGCAGGGGTTCATCCCGGTGATCTATCTCTACCTCTTCAACCTGTCCGGCGGCCTGCTGTCCCCGCCGAACACCGACACCGGCCTGACGTTCGTCACCAAGGACAACGTCGGCCCCTACCAGAACACGACAAGCAGGTTCGAAGGGTCGACCAAGCAGCAGAAGCTGATCCCGCGGTCCGGCCCGATCACGAACCCAATAGCGACGACGAGCGTGTGACGGGACCCCGGGCCGGGCCCGGGGCTTGGGTCAGGCGCGCCGGCGCCGGATACTGGTTCTGTTACCGCAGGCCGGTCCGGTCGTCGGCGCGCTTTCGGCCGTGGAGGGAGTGGTGGACGTGAGCGAAACCGCCGAGCGCAGCCCTGGTGCTGTCGGTGCCCCGCCGGCCGCGCCTGCGCCGGGAGGCAGCCGCTGGCGGGGCCTGAGCCGACTCGGCCAGGTGTTCATCCAGCAGCGCGAGGCGACCATCTTTGTGGTGGCGGTCCTGCTGCTGATCTACTTCGGGTTCATCTCCCCCGCCGCCGACAACTTCTTTGCCAAGGGCGACCTCATCAACATCACACAGATCATGGCGCCCATCGCGATCATCGCGATCGGCGAGGTGCTGCTGCTGATCTGTGGCGAGATCGACCTGTCTCCCGGCTTCGTCTACCTGTTCGCGCCCTTCCTCATGCACTACCTGATCGACTTCTACGGGGTGCCGCCCATACTCGCGATCCTGATCTCCGTGTTCATGGGCCTTGCGGTCGGCCTGGCCAACGGCTTCTTCACGGTCACGGTGGGAGTGCCGTCGTTCATCACGACGTTCGCCACCGCGTTCATCCTGTGGGGGCTCACGCTCTACACGTCCCACGCCCAGCCGGTCACCCCCCCGGCCAGCGTGCAGGGGATCGGGCACTGGCTGGGCACCTACGCGTGGTCCGAGCTCGTCTGGGCGGTCATTTTGGTAGCGATCTTCCATGTCGTGCTCACCCGGACCCGGTGGGGCCTCTACACGGTCGCCACCGGCGGCAACCAGCTCGGCGCCAGCGAGGCGGGCGTCAACGTGGCCAGGATCAAGTACGGGAATTTCATGATCACATCCGTGCTCGGGGCGTTCACCGGCCTCATGGTGGCGTTCCAGCTCAACACCATCGACCCGAGCGCCGGCCAGTGGACGCCGATGTTCTACGCGGTGACCGCCGCGGTCATCGGCGGCACCGCGATGCTCGGCGGCTCCGGGACGATCCTCGGTGCCTTCCTCGGGTCCATCGTGCTGGCCCTGCTGCTCGACGGCTTCAACCTCATCGGGATTGACGCCAACGTGATCAACATCATCTTCGGCGCCGCCGTCTTGCTCGCGATGGTCGCCAATGTCCAGCTCGCACGGCTGCGTGAGGCAGGGAGGGCCTGATGACGACCCAGGCACCGGATGGGCAGGCAGCACCGGGCGCGGCGGCCGGCAACGTGCTCGAGGTCCAGCACATATCCAAGCGGTTCGGCGCGGTGACCGCGCTCGTCGACGTGAACCTGCACCTGGCGCGCGGCGAGGTCCTCGGCCTCATCGGCGACAACGGGGCAGGAAAGTCCACCCTGCTCAAAATATTGTGTGGCTTCCAGCAGCCCGACTCCGGGCGGATCCTGCTCGAGGGGAACGAAGTCACGCTCAAGTCGGTGGACCAGGCCCGCTCGCTCGGCATCGACGCGGTCTACCAGGACCTCGCGCTGATCGACCAGCTCACCGTCTACCACAACATGTTCCTCAACCGGGAGCGGGTGCGCTGGCCGCTGCTGAACAACAGAGCCATGCGCAAGACCGCCCGGGAACGCCTGGACGACATGGGCATCGGCCTGAAGTCCGTGGACGTTCCGGTCGCCAGGCTCTCCGGTGGGCAGCGGCAGGCGATCGCGGTCGCCCGCGCCGTGTATTCGGAGGCGAAGATCCTGCTGCTGGACGAACCGCTCGCCGCCATGGGCGCGAAAGAGGCAGCGCTCATCGTGGACCTGGTCCGTGATCTGAAGCAGAAGGGTGACGTCTCGATCATCGTCATCGCCCACAACTACGGGCAGGTACTGGAGATCTGCGACCGGGTCAACCTGCTGCAGCATGGCGAGATCACCTTCGACAAGCCAAGCGCGGAGACCTCGGTCCAGGAGCTCAACGACATCGTCATCGCCGAGTACCGCCGCGCCCTGGAGGAGCGCCAGCGCGGCGCCTGACTGCCCGGCTTCACACCGGCACGAACTCGATGCCGGTGAGCTGGCAGAAAACCCGCCACGACGCGGCGTGGTGGCCGAGGTTCATCACCTCGTGGTGCGGGCCGCCCGCGGCCAGCCATCCGTTCAGGCACTGGCGCAGCCCGGAGTTCGGCCGGAACTGGCCGTAGGGCATCTCCAGCGCCGGCAGCGGCGGGCTGTCCAGGTTCTCCCCCTCGGCCACCACCAGGCGGAACCGGCCGCCTTCCAGGTTGACCAGCGTGGCGATGGTGGCCGGGCCCGGCTGGTACTGGAACAGGAACGTGGGCGGATCGGCCAGCCTGCCGATGCCGAGCGGGCGCTTGATCAGCCGTACCGGCCGGTCCGAGCGGGCGACCTTCCAGTTGCCCTCGCCCATGTGGCTCATCAGCACCGAGTCCGAGGGGAAGTCCATCGCGTACATCTCGGTGAAGTGGGCGTCCCCGATCAGCGTGTGCCCGGCGGCGACCAGGCAGGCGGTCAGCACATCGCCCTCGGCGGCGTAGCCGTAGCCGTCTGCCATCAGCGTGGAGGCGGCGGCGAGCGGCAGCCGGGCGAACCGGCCGTCCTCGCCGATCGCGTCAAAGTGCGCCGTGTAGGCGCCGTAGCCACCCTGGTCCAGCATGGCCCGGATCGCGACCTGCATCCGCGCGTGGTCGGCGCGCTCCTCCGCCGACAGCGCCGGGTCGATCTCGAACCGGGCGTCCTCGAACGCGATCACGTCGGCCACCTGGGCGCCGGTGGCCGCCTGCATGCCGCGGTACAGGTCACCGGGCGCCACGGCGCAGATCTGCGGGCCGAGGCCGCGGACCAGCGCGCTCTCGTCCACCCGGATGTCGCCCATGTCGTTCATCGCGTACCCGACCAGCGCGACCTTCAGCGACCTCCACGCCGTCACCGCCGCTGCGGCCCGCGCCCAGCGGCCCACATCGGCGCGGAACGTCTCGCTGTGCCAGTCATCGGTCAGCACGCTGAACCGCCGCCCGGCCCGGACCATGGCGTTGGCGGTGTCCTGTGCCCCGTGCACGCCCTGGTTGTAGGTCATGTCGGCCATGTCCCACGCGGCGGTGACCGCGGGCTCGGGCTGGATGTTGGCCAGGCAGATGGGCAGCCGGGACTCGGCCAGCAGCCGCGCGACCCGCATGGCCGGCCCGTAGGTCAGCATCACCACCAGCACGCCGTCGAGATCGGAGTCCTCGAACTCGCGCATGACCCGCTCGGCGTCTTCCCGGTACTTCACCACCTTGCCGGGGATGAACTCGCCGACCTCGGCCAGGCTGGCGGCCAGCTCAGCGGCGTACCCCTCCTGGCGCCGGGCGATGCCCGGGATCATGTCGTCGTACAGGTCCTGCATGATCCCCAAGATCCCGATCCGGGGCCTTCGCTCAGTCATTTCGCAGCCTCTCTGAGGATTCGGCACAGTCCACTCCATGCCAGCCGGTCAGCGCTGGCCGTACTCGTCCTGGTACCGCCGGTACAAGGCGTCGATCTGGTCGGGCGGCAGCGGGGTGAGCTGGCCCCTCACGCTGGCCAGATGGACGGTGCAGGCCGCGTCCTCGCACATCACCGCCGCCTTCACCGCATCGCGCGCGGTGGCGCCCACGGTGAACACCCCGTGGCTGCGCAGCAGCACGGCCGGTGAGCGGTGACCCGACAGGGTCGCGACCACCGCGCGGCCGATCTCCTCGCCGCCGATCGGCGCGAAGGGCCCGAGAGGTATCTCGCCGCCGAACTCGTCGGCCATCGCGGTGATCACGCAGGGGATCGGCTCGCCGCGGGCCGCCCACGCGGTCGCGTGCCGGGAATGGGTGTGCACGACGCCGCCAACCTCGGGCATGTGCCGGTAGATGTAGGCGTGTGAGGCGGTATCGCTGGACGGGCTGAGCTCACCGCCGACCCTCGTGCCGCTCAGGTCGCATACCACCATGCTCTCGGCCGTGAGATCGGCGTAGGCAACGCCGCTCGGCTTGATCACCAGCAGGTCCCTGCCGGGCACCCGGGCCGAGACGTTGCCGGATGTCCATGCGACCAGGCCGTTGCGCACCAGCTCCGCATGCAGTTCCGCGACGGTGTGGCGGGCCCGGCCGACCGCGTCGCCGGCGGCAGGCCCGGGGCTTCCTCCGGTGACGGTCCCCGGGCCACCGGCGGCGGGATCGGGCCGCGCCGCCGGATGGGGGTTCATGGCGGGGTCCGGGCTCATGGCTGGCTGCCCTCGCCGCCCGGCCCGGCGGGCGTGCCCGCCCGGACCCGGTTGCGCAGGGCCCGGAGCCGGTGCATGACCTCATTGGTGCCGCGCCCGAAATAGTCGTGCAGCGCCACGTACTCGGCGTACAGCTGATCGTAGACGTCCGCGCTCGCCGGGTCCGTCTTGAACGCTCCCGCGTGCAGCTTGCCCATCGCGGCCGCGGCGGCCGCCACATCCGGGTAGGCGCCGGCCGCGACGGCGGCGTGGATGGCCGAGCCGAGGGCCGGGGCCTGCTCGGAAGCGACCAGGCTGAGCGGGCGGCGGGTCACGTCCGCATAGATCTGCATGAGCAGCTGGTTGCGCATCAGGCCGCCGGCGATGATCAGCTCGGTGACCGGGAGGCCCGCCGCCTCGAACGCGTCGATGACGACCCTGGTGCCGAACGCGGTCGCCTCCAGCAGCGCGCGGTATATCTCCGGCGGCCGGGTGGCCAGCGTCAGGCCGACGATGGCGCCGGAGAGGTGATGGTCAACCAGGACGCTGCGGTTCCCGTTCATCCAGTCCAGGGCGATGAGCCCGCTCGCGCCGGCCGGCAGGACCGCGGCCTCGGCGCTCAGCAGCTCATGGACCGTGAGCCCGGCGCGGCTGGCGGCGGCGTGGGCCTCCGGCGGCGCGAGGTGGTCGGCGAACCAGGCGAAAATGTCACCGACCCCGCTCTGGCCTGCCTCGTATCCCCACAGCCCGGCCAGGATCCCGCCGTCGACCACGCCGCACATGCCCGGCACCTCGGCCAGCGTCTCGCCGTTCATCACGTGGCACGTCGAGGTGCCCATGATCGCGACCATCTGGCCGGGCGCGACCGCGTTCGCGGCGGGCGGGGTCACGTGCGCGTCCACGTTGCCGACCGCCACGGCGATCCCGCTGGGCAGGCCGGTCCAGACCGCGGCGCTGGGGGTGAGCGAGCCGGCCCGGCCGCCGAGCGCGGATATCGGGTGCGCCAGCTTGTCGACAAACCCGGCGAAGTCGGGGTGCAGCGCGGCCAGGAACTCGCGCGACGGATAATGCCCGTCCTGCCAGATGCCCTTGTACCCGGCGGTGCACGCGTTTCTGGTCTCGGTGCCCGTCAGCTGCCAGATGATCCAGTCGGCGGCCTCGATCCACCGGTCCGCGAGCCGGTAGATGTCCGGGTCCTCCTCCAGCAGTTGCAGCGCCTTCGCAAACTGCCACTCGGCCGAGATCTTCCCGCCGTAGCGGGCGAGCCACGGCTCGCCCCGCGTGCGGGCCAGCTCGTTGATCCTGTCCGCCTGCGGCTGGCTGGCGTGGTGCTTCCAGAGCTTCGGATAGGCGTGCGGGCGGTCCCGCAGTTCCACGAACTCGCAGAGGGGGGTCCCGTCGGCCAGGACCGGCAGCACCGTGCAGGCCGTGAAATCGGTGCCGATCCCAATGACCTGCGCTGGGTCGATACCCGCGTCGGCGACCGCGGCCGGAACGGCGTGACGCAGCACGTCCCGGTGGTCCTCGGGATCCTGCAGCGCCCAGTCCGGCGGCAGCGGGCGGCCAGAGGATGCCAGCACGGTGTCCATCACACCGTGCCGGTACTCATGCACGGCGGTGCCGAGTTCCGCGCCATCGGCGACCCTGACCACCAGCGCCCGCCCGGAGAGCGTGCCGAAATCGACGCCGATGACGTAGCCGCCGGGTGTGTTGTTAGCGTTCACAGCATCATTGTGGCGCAAACCAGGCGGCGTGAGCGACACCTGGCCGGCGGGGCCGTCAGCGCGGCTGCCGGTGGCCCCCGGGCGGCCCCGCGCTCGCCCGCACGACGAGTTCCGGTTCTATCGGCAGCGTCGGCTGGGGCCCGCGCCCGCCGGAGATGCGGTCCAGCAGCAGATGCAGGGCGCGCCGGCCGAGCTCGCCGAAGTCCTGGCGCACCGTCGTCAGCGGCGGCAGGAAGAACGCGGCCTCGGGCACGTCGTCGAAGCCCACCACGCTGACGTCGCCGGGTACGCTCCGGCCGTGCTCGGCGAGGGCGCGGAGGAGGCCGAGCGCCATCGGGTCGTTGCCGCACAGCACCGCGGTCACCTCGGGCATGGCGGCCAGCCGGTGGCCGATCTCGTAGCCGGACCGTGCCGACCAGTCACCGCGGACCAGGCCGGGCTCGGGGACGCCCGCCGAGCGCAGGGCCTGCCGCCAGCCTTCCACCCGTTCCTGGGCATCAAACCAGCTGTCCGGGCCGCCGATATGGTGCACCGTCTTATGTCCCAGGTCGAGCAGGTGCCGGGTGGCCTGCGCCGCCCCGGACAGGTTGTCGATGGCCACCGAGGGCAGCGGGGCGCGGGTGCCGCATCCCACCGCGACCAGCGGGATGCCGGCGGCAAGTTCGGTGAGGGCCTCGACGGCTGCGGTCTCCGGCGCGATCACGATGATGCCGTCGACGGCCTGGCCGAGGAACCACTCCACCGCCTCGGGCAGCGACCTGCGGTCAAAGCTCGCCAGGCTGGCGATCGCCACCGAGTAGCCGGGATGGGCGGCCCGCTCGATGCCGTACAGCATCGACGCCGGGCCGTAGAGCGTGGTGTCAAAGCTGATGACGCCCAGCACGTTGGTCCGGCCGGTGACGAGCGTCCGGGCGGCGGCGTTCGGGCGGTAGCCCAGGTCGCGGATGGCGGCGAGGACGCTGGCCCTGGTTTCGGGGCTGACGTTCGGGTGGCCGTTGAGCACGCGCGAGACCGTCTGATGGGACACACCGGCCTGCCGCGCAACATCGGCCATGACCGGCCTTGCTGCCGGGCGGCTTGGGGTAGACATCACGCAGCCATTCCTCTGGTCCCTGGGAAGCCGTCCACCTGTGTGCCGTCGGGGCTGAGAACGCTCACATGAACGAGGGCCAGACAGACTATAGTCCAAGATCCTCCGAACGCCTCGCGGCCCTGATCCCGCGGCCTCCGCTGGTCGGACCGGGTCTGGGACGGCGCGGATGCCCTTGTCGGGGCGCTCACGCCGCCCGGCGGCACCCGCCGCCGTGCCCTCCGCGGCCATTTCGGTTCGGCACGGCAGGCGGCACAATGGCCACAAGAACATAGGGAGGTCTAGTACTGGCGGCGGAGCCGCAGCGCGGCGAAGCCCCCGGCGATCCGGCCATTCTCTGCCGTGTCAAGTCAGTCAGGGAACCATGGAGGTCCGATGCCCGCTCAGCCCACGCCCGCCGACCGTTTCAGCTTCGGGCTCTGGACCGTCGGCTGGCCGGCCCGCGACCCGTTCGGCGACCCCACGCGCGCACCGCTTGACCCGGTGGAGGCGGTGCACGAACTGGCCGGGCTCGGCGCCTACGGCGTCAGCTTCCACGACGATGACCTGATCCCGTTCGGCAGCGACGACGCGGCCCGCAGCCGCCACATCGACCGGTTCACCGCCGCGCTGAAGGAGACCGGCCTGGTGGTGCCGATGATGACGACGAACCTGTTCACCCATCCGGTGTTCAAGGACGGCGGGTTCACCAGCAACGACCGCGCGGTGCGGCGGTTCGCGCTGCGCAAGGTGATGCACAACATCGACCTGGCGGCGCAGCTCGGCGCGCGCACGTACGTGATGTGGGGCGGGCGCGAGGGCAGCGAGTACGACAGCGCGAAGGACGTGCGGGCGGCGCTCGACCGCTACCGGGAGGCCGTCGACACGCTGGCCGGATACGTGCGGGACCATGCCTACGGCATCCGGTTCGCGCTGGAGCCGAAGCCGAACGAGCCGCGCGGGGACATCCTGCTGCCGACCGTCGGCCACGCCCTGGCCTTTGTCGCCAGCCTGGAGCACCACGAGATGGTCGGGCTGAACCCGGAGGTCGGCCACGAGCAGATGGCCGGGCTGAACTTCACCCACGGCGTCGCGCAGGCGCTGTGGCACGGCAAGCTGTTCCACATCGACCTGAACGGCCAGCGCGGCATCAAGTTCGATCAGGACCTGGTCTTCGGTCACGGCGACCTGATGAGCGCCTTTTCCCTGGTCGACCTGCTGGAGTTCGGCGGGATCGGAGGCGGCCCCGCCTACGACGGGCCGCGGCATTTCGACTACAAGCCATCCCGGACCGAGGACAAGACGGGCGTGTGGGCCTCGGCGGCGGCGAACATGCGGATGTACCTGCTGCTGAAGGAGCGGGCGGCCGCGTTCCGCGCCGACCCGGAGGTGATCGAGGCGCAGGCCGCGTGCCGCGTGGCGGAGCTCGCCACGCCGACCCTCGGGCCCGGTGAGACCCATGCCGAGCTGCTGGCCGACCGGAGCGCGTTCGAGGACTTCGACGCCGACGCGGCTGGGGCCCCCGGCTACGGGTTCGTGCGGCTGAACCAGCTGGCGGCCGAGCACCTGCTGCGGGCCCGATGACCGTGCTGGTGGCGGGGATCGACTCGTCCACGCAGTCGTGCAAGGTGGTGATCCGCGAGGCCAGCGGCGGGGCGCTGGTGCGCGAGGGCCGGGCCGCGCACCCGCCCGGCACCGAGGTCGACCCCGCGGCCTGGTGGCAGGCGCTGACGTCGGCGCTGGCCGGGGCCGGCGGCCTGGACGGGGTGGCCGCCGTCTCGGTGGCCGGCCAGCAGCATGGCATGGTCTGCCTCGACGAGCAGGGCGGCGTGGTCAGGCCCGCGCTGCTGTGGAATGACACCAGATCGGCGGCGGCGGCCGCGGAACTGGTGGCCGAGCTCGGTGAGGGTGATCCGGCGCGCGGTGCGGCCGGGTGGGCGGAGGCGGTCGGCAGTGTGCCGGTCGCCTCGTTCACCGTGACGAAACTGCGGTGGCTCGCCGAGCACGAGCCGGCCGCGATGGCCCGCACCGCTGCCGTCTGCCTGCCGCATGACTGGCTCACCTGGCGGCTGGCAGGCGGCGGCCTGGACCGCGTGTGCACCGACCGCAGTGATGCCAGCGGCACCGGCTACTGGTCCGCCGCGGCCGGGGCCTACCGGCCCGACCTGCTGCGCCGCGCCTGCGGGCGCGAGCCGGCCGTGCCGCGCGTGCTCGGTCCCGCCGAGCCCGCGGGTGAGGCAGCGGCCGCGATGCCCTCGCCCGGTGCCGCGGCGCCCCGGCTCGGCCCGGGCGTGGGCGACAACGCGGCCGCCGCGCTCGGCCTGGGCGCCGCGGTCGGCGACGTGGTCGTGTCCGTCGGCACCTCCGGCACGGTCTTCGCCGTCAGCGGCACGCCTGCGGCCGACGCCACCGGCATCATCGCCGGCTTCGCCGACGCCACCGGCCGCTTCCTGCCGCTGGTCTGCACGCTGAATGCCGCCCGCGTGCTGGAGGCCGCCGCCGCCATCCTCGGCACCAGCCTGGAGGGGCTCTCCGAGCGCGCGCTGTCGGCCAGGCCGGGCGCCGATGGGCTGATCATGCTGCCCTACCTGGAGGGCGAGCGAACCCCGAACCGGCCGGACGCCACCGCCTCCCTGCACGGCCTGACCGGGACGAACGCCAGGCCCGAGAATCTGGCGAGGGCCGCGGTCGAGGGAATGCTCTGCGGGCTCGCCGACGGCCTTGACGCCATCCGGGCGGCGGGCATCGGCG
>WNFX01005225.1_pt1 | contig 12542 bp, 12 predicted proteins | sample 5400111 | NCBI WGS metagenome assembly WNFX01 (sample SAMN13153363, study PRJNA577476) | soil metagenome | isolation source: 40 cm soil or saprolite under grassland replicate 1 | place: USA:California | collected 2016-06-15
AGCTTGCGGTAGGCATTCTTGATGTGGCTTCCGACGGTGTTGAGCGACACGCCGAGCTTGTCTCCGATCTGCGAATAGCTCAGGCCATTTGCCAGCAGGCAGACGACATCCGACTCGCGCGCGGTCAGCGCGGCTAACGTCGCGTGCACGAGCGTCCGCGCGTGCAACCGTTCCACCAGCTTTCTTGCGACGAGCGGACTGAGCGGCGAGCCGCCCGCGCGCAGTTTCAGCGCGTGTCCCACCAGCTCATGCGCGTCGCAGGCTTCGAGCACGCAACCCGCCGCGCCCGCCTCGATGGCGGCGACCAGTGCTTCCTCTGTGCCGGGCGCTGCGACCAGCAGGATCTGGCAGCTCGCCACCAAACGCTTCGCGGCCCGAACGAATTCGACTGCGCTCATGTCGGGCAGCGGCAGACCGAGCAGCAGCACGTCCGGCCGCCGGGCGGCCAAGCGCGCCAGGGCTTCGCGGCCGCTTTCCGCGCAATCGGCGAAAAGGACTTGCGACTCTACGCGGATTGCGGAAGCGAGCCTCTCGCGCGTATCGCAGTCTTCGATGACGAGGAGGATTCGCATGGGTCAATGTCCGGTTCGACTGAGACGGAGAATTGCCGCGAACCTTGTTGAGGTCGACACTTGCCGCGGGTATTGTTAGCGCAACTTGAAAGGCGGCCGGAAAAGCGAGTGCAGGTTTAGGAGCATCCTGGCCCGGTGTGCTTGTACTGGTGCTTGCTCAAGTTCAAATAGTTGGCAAAGCTGGCTGTAGAACGCCGAGCGATATGTGATCGTCACAGGAGGGGGCGGGCCACCACCGTCCACCACGAACACTGTGTCATCGTTCATCACTAAGCTTCCTAGGATTAGGGGCCCATTGGACTCAAGAGCTTGTTGACGATTTATGAAGTGTGCGGTCCCTGTGCAATCAGTCGTTGGGAACAGCAGGCCACTTTCGATACCAACAAAATTGTTGGGCGTGAGATCAACCAGGAAAAAGTCCTGATCCAGGATAAACGCAATCGTCGACCCGACGCCATAACCACCCGGTTTACCCCAGGGAGCTATGACAATCCCTACTAAGTTGTTATTAGCATCGATCACTTTCGGGTTGTCCACGGAACGAAGCGCATGCTGTTCTTGGGCTTGAGTAGCACCTGTTGAAACAAGGAACCACAGAGCACAAGCAATGCCGAGAATTGCACGACTCATGGCCTTTCTCAGAATCCTCACCTTCATGGCTATCCCTCCTAGTTCAAATTCTCGCGGCTTGCCACCTATCGCACCGGAGCTGCGGGTGGGGCCGCCGCGGAAGCGGAAACTCATCTTGAATTCCAACAGCTTGAAAAATCCCCGCAGGGAACGCACGTTCTTTGAACCGTCGTGCACGAGAAGCCAGCGCAGTAATCCTCCTGTACACCGCACTGACCCACGAGGAAGCAATGTATATAGCCCTCGGAAGTGATGAAGCATTCTCTGTAAAAAGAATTCGGCGTGGTGTTGGTGTCCGGCCAGGGATCTTCGCCAACGCCACAGGACGTCAAGGCAAACACGGCGAGTCCTGCCAAGAGAGCCCTGCGAAATCTTGTTGACATCAACGCGACTACCGGTTTCGTCTTGATTCCCATGACGTCAATCTCCAAAAGAAAATGCCATCGCTCGTGAATTGAGCAGTGACCATGCCAGTTTCTTAAGTCATTGTTGTTTGGAATTTTTGTCATTAATTGACCGACATTTCTTTCGAACTCGCTAGCATTCATTGAATGGTCGGCATACATTGGATGCACGTCAGACGGTCTGCCTCCAATTTGAGCAACCACTCATACCGCTTGAGGGCTTCGTCATTCGAGAGAATGGCGGTGTGCGCAACGTCGTAGCCCCAGTAGCGCTCGGCTTGGTCTTGGACCCACATCGGAAGCTGCGAAGCCATGCTGATCACTCCGTCGGACGATTCCGACGAGATCACGCTCAAACTCCGCTGAAAGCCGAAAAACACGTAGTGCGGAATGCGATGTCCGCCTTGCTGCAGCGGCTCGCGCAGAGAAATCAGGAATTTGCTCCCGGGGCTGAGATCGAACCACGATGGTACTGGACTAGGCATGTATCGTGTGCCGACAGCCGCCCATCGATGGCCTTCCCACGGGGACGAGAAGGTCACAAGGAGCTTGACAAACTGCCGATCGCCTGCGTTCAACGCCGATTCGACGTACCCGCGGGCCACAAGGCCCCCGACACTATGCGCGGTGACGAAGAGAGCGTCGAACCTGTGCTTGTACCGTAGATCGTCGACAAGGCTCTGCAGAATCCGCACGACGGTTCGAAGCCGAAGCCCCGTCGGGTAGTGAAATATCCAAGGCTGGAAGCGCGAGCGATCCAGCGACTCGATCATCTGGCGGAAGTCGCGCGGCGTGCCGCCGATACCGTGAATGAAGAGAACCGGAATCCGATTCGTGTCATAAGGCTCGAGAAAATAGACACCCGCGCCGTCCTTCTCGAAATCGGGATGATCGAGCGCGCGGATCTCTCCCGCGGCAAACTGGATGGCACGTTCCTCGGTTGTACGCTCCTGGTCGGGATCTAGAGCGACGCGTGACGACCGGGTAAAACTACAAGCCGCCGTTTGTGTCGCGATGAGGATCGCCAGCGCGGCCGCGCTGACGCGACCGGATCGAACATCGCTTGCCGGGCTTTGCCCCACTGCTCGATCCGAAGTCGAAGTAAGGGACATCGCACGGAATCCAGCCACGAACCCGGAATGGGCCTCTCAAAAAGGGCCCGAATACCACCGCATTCCGAGCGCCACCAACAGAGCGTGCCCGGTCTTGGCTCTTGACTCCACTACGGTTCCGTTTGCGAGAGCGATCGGCTGGAGATAGGGTCCTCGCCACAACCGCGCCTCGATGAACGGACCCCCGTTTACAGACGGCTTCCGTTCGCCCTCAAAACCGAACCCCACCTGAAGAAAGGGCGCTGTCTTCGACCCCACGGTGGTCGCGGTATCGTTGCAGCTGAACACGAAGACCGCACACTGGCTTCGCGTGACATCCAGCTTGACCTTTGCGAGCCCACTGCCGAACAAGAGATACCCGGCTCCAGGATTCCGACCTCGCCAATGAACGTCGAGGCCGAAGGATTTCGTCTCATGATCGAGTTCCGAGAAGCTGCTCCCGAAGACCGTCCCACCCTTTGCCTTCGAAGGACCCGGGCTGGACGAAATTGTGGTGATGGTTGGAAGAAAGCTCCATTCCTTAGACCTGCGGATCGGCATCTGTAAGGAAAAGCCAAGAGCCCTTGCGTTTCCGTGATCGAACCGGAAGTTCCCCTTCGGATCTTGAAACACCAAGGAACCTGCAAGTCCCACTTGGATTCGCGGGGCTACTGCCGTATTAGCCCTCGCGTTCCCATCGTCGATGCGGGAGTCCGCGTTTTGGTCTTGAAATACGACCGACCGCACCTGGGGATGCGCCGCCGCTCCCGTCTGTGCTCGGATGGCTGCAGTTGGAACGAGCAAGCTGCAAACGACTACCGCGCCGGCAGACCGGAGAAAACCCGAGCGACCTGGTATCCAAGCAGACGCTTTGTACATGAATGTCGCCCCAATATCGTTGTCAGTGCTTGAGACTCAGCAGCGTCTGTGCCATGTAAGCAACTAATTGTTTTCTAAGATATCCATGGGCAAATCAGGACGGACCTTTAAGCCTGTCACTAGCAATTTATGGATGCTTGACATACATTGCTTGCGTGTCCATGACCCGGCTAAGCGCTCCCGACCGCGACTTCTTCGCGGCCCTCGCCGACGTCGTTTTCGGCAACCCCTTCACCCCGCAGCGCGACCAGCTGATCGTGCGGCTCGCGCCGGGAGCGCCCCTCGGCGATCTGACGAGCGACCGCGAGGCCCTTGCACGGATCGTTGGGCCGCGCCTTGAGCCGTGGCTGCGCGAAGGATCGACGGCCTTGCAGAAATTGAGCGCCGAAGACCGGCGCCTGCTCGAGCCGGGCTTTCTTTACGTCTGTTACCACCGCTGCGTGCCCCAGCTCGACGCGCTGATAGAGCGCCAGGCGGGGCAAGGCGGCGCGTCGCTACCCGTGTCGTTCGGCGACGACGCGATCGCGGATCTGGTGCGCAGCGGCTTTCCGGAGGAGCGCTCGGTGCGTTTTTTCGCGCTCTTTTTCCAGTTGCGGCGCGCGTTCCATTTCATCGAGCGCTCGCTCGCCGGTCAATGCGAATCGATGCGCAGGTTGCGCGAGGCGCTGTGGAACGACGTAGTCACGTACAACATGCGCGGCTACGAGGCCGCGCTCTGGAATCGCATGGAGGATTTCTCGACGCTGCTCCTCGGCGAAACCGGGACCGGGAAAGGGTCCGCAGCGGCCGCGATCGGGCGCTCGGAGTTCATTCCGTACGTCCCCGGGCAGCGCCGCTTCGCGACCAACTTCGCCGAGAGTTTCATCACGATCAACCTGTCGCAGTTTCCGGAGACGCTGATCGAATCGGAGCTGTTCGGCCACCGCAAGGGCGCCTTCACCGGCGCGATCGAGCACCACGAGGGCGTATTCGAGCGCTGCAACGCGCACGGCGCGCTCTTCCTGGACGAAATAGGCGAAGCGTCGATACCGGTGCAGATCAAGCTGCTGCAGGTGCTCCAGGAGCGCACTTTCACCCCGCTCGGCGGACACGAGAAGAAACGTTTCTCGGGGCGCGTCATCGCGGCGACGAACCGGCCGCTAGGCGAGCTGCGCCGAGGCGGGCGCTTCCGCGACGACTTCTTCTACCGGCTGTGTTCCGATGTGATCGAAGTTCCGACGCTGAGGCAGCGCATCGCGGAATCGCCTGCCGAGCTCGAGCAACTGGTGCGGCTGCTCGTCGCGCGCGTCACCGGCGCAAAGGCGCCCGAGCTCGTCGCGACTGTGCTTGAAGCGCTGAAGAGCGGCCTGCCCTCCGGCTATACCTGGCCGGGAAACGTGCGCGAGCTCGAGCAGGCGGTGCGGCGCATCCTGCTCACCGGCCGCTACGCGGCCGAGAGGCCTCTGGCGGCGCAAGGCGAAGAGGAGGCGTTGCTCGACAAACTGCGCACGGGAGAGCTCACCGCTGCGGAGCTTCTCGCGCAATACTGCGCCCTGCTGTACCGCCGTCTCGGGACGTATGCGGAGGTGGCCAAGCGAACCGGGCTCGATCCGCGCACTTCGCGCAAGTATGTCGAAAGCGGAAGAACTGGAAAGAACGAGCGGGGGGCCGATCGCACTGAACTGCCATGAACATCAAATTTGCCCCAGCGATGCTAGCGGCCCTCGCCGCGCTCGCCACCGGCGAGACGCTTTCGCAGACCTACCCTGTCCGGCCGATCCGATTCCTCGTGGGCTCGCCGCCCGGCTCGGGCAACGATCTGGTCAGCCGGCTCCTTGCGCAGAAACTCGCCGAGCGCTTCGGCCAGCCCGTCATCGTCGAGCAAAGGCCCGGCGGCGCGGGCCTCCTCGCGAACGACGCCCTCGCGAAATCGCCGCCGGACGGCCACACCCTGGTATTGCTCTCCGGGGCGCATCCGGCCACCGCGGCTCTCAACCGGGCGCTTCCCTACGATCCGGTGCGCGACTTCGGCATGGTGGGAACGGTGGTCGCCTATCCGCTGGTGATCTCGGTCGCGCCGAATTCGCAGATCCGGTCGTTCTCCGACCTGATCGCGCGCGCGAGAGATGCGCCGGGGAAACTCACGTATTCGATGACCCCGGGAACGCTGGTGCACCTGTTGGGCGAGTGGATCAACATCGAGGCGGGCATCGCGATCCTCGGCGTGCCCTACAAGGGCAGCGCGAACGCCCTGGTGGACGTGCTCGCGGGCCGCGTCGATGCGACCATCGAAACGGGAACGGCCTCGTTCGGGCACATCCGCTCGGGAAAGCTGCGCGCGCTCGCGCTGTCCTCGAGCGCGCGGCATCCGGCTCTGCCCGGGCTGCAGACGATCTCCGAGACGCTTCCCGGCGTGGAAATGAGCTCGTGGCTCGGCCTCGCGGTGCCCGCGGCGACGCCGCGCGCGATCGTCGAGCGCCTGAACGGCGAAATACGCTCGATTCTCAAGGAGCCGGAGGTGCGGCAGCGCCTCGCCGACCTGAGCGGCGTGCCGGCGCCCTCCAGCCCCGAGGAGATGCGCGCGCTCGTCGAGCGCGAGATCGCGCGCTGGAAGCGCGTCGTCGAGCTGAAGAACATCGAGCGGCAGAACTGATTCGTCTGGAAAACCGACGCGTACCGGCAGATGCTATCTTAGGCGGGCGTACATGACGACCCGGGAGTACCCGATGATCCCAATTTCGAAACGCTGGCCCGCCGCCGCGCTGTTCGCGGCGCTCTTCAACGCCGGTCCGCTGTGGGCTGCTGCCGCGCTCGAGAACGACTACGTGCTCGTGAGCCGCGACGACGCGCCTTGCGCCCAGGGCTCGACGCCGGGGTGCGCAGAGCGCGTGATCGTGGCGATGGGCGAAATCCAGCTGCGCTTCGGCAAGGTGCTGCGAGCGATGCGGCGCGGCGAGGTCGCGGTGTTCAAGGCGGGCGAATCCTACCGCCCCCCGACGGGCGGCGCCTTCTTCGAGGTGGCGATCAAGCCCAACCACCCGCCGGTCAAATCGCCCGCCGAGATCATCCCGCCGGCGAAGAACACGATCGTGTACGAGGGGGAGCGCTTCTTCATCTACGAGGAGCGGCTCGCGCCGGGTGACACGCGCGAGCGCCACAGCCACGGCCAGCGCGTCGAGATCCGCATCAACCAGGGGCCGTTGCTCAGGCAGATCATCGACGGCAAGGACGCGCCGCAGGAGCCGCCCAGCGTGGTGAACTTCCGCGAGCCGATCATCCACAGCGTGACCAACGTCGGCGACATGCCGCTTTGGAACTTCATCCTCGAGTTCCGGCCCGCGGGCCGGTGAGTCCACGACCTATTACGGGAGCGATCAAACCCATGGCAGCCAAGGACAGACCCTTCGTCATCGCGCTCGAAGAGCACTACTGGGACGCCGAAGTGGCGAAGACTTTCGGGAGCGGCGAGGCGCGCAGCCCCGAGCTGCGCCGGCGGCTGGACGACCTCGGCGCTCTGCGCATCAGGGAAATGGACGAGGCCGGCATCGACGTTCAGGTGATCTCGCACGGCGCGCCTTCGACGCAGCGCCTGGACGCAGCGACCGCGGCCCCGCTCGCCAAGCGAGCGAACGACCGCTTGCACGCGGCGATGCGCGCGCACCCGGACCGCTTCGCCGGATTCGCCGCGCTACCCACCGCCGACCCGAAGGCGGCGGCGGACGAGCTCGAGCGCACGGTCACCAAGCTGGGCTTCAAGGGCGCGATGGTGCACGGGCCCACGAACGGCGTGTTCTTCGACGACAGGCGGTTCTGGCCGATCTTCGAGCGCGCTCAGGCGCTCGACGTTCCGCTCTATATCCATCCGTCCTCGCCCGTACAGGCGGTCGCCGATGCCTACTACAAGGACTATCTGGACAGGTTTCCGCAGCTCCTCACGGCAGCCTGGGGCTACACCGTGGAGACCGCCACGCACGGCATCCGCATGATTCTATCGGGCGCATTCGAGAAATATCCGCGCCTGAAGATCATCCTTGGGCATCTGGGCGAGTCGCTGCCCTTCTCCGCCTGGCGCATCAACATGGCGCTCTCGCGCGGAGCCGACAAGCCCAGCACTTTCCGCGACACCTTCTGCGAGCACTTCTGGATCACGACGAGCGGCAACTTCTCCACGCCCGCGCTGATGTGCTGCATCATGGAGATGGGCGTGGACCGGGTCCTCTTCTCGGTGGACTACCCCTTCGTTCCGAACCCGCCGGGAACGAAATGGATGGCGGACCTGCCCTTGAGCCTCGAGGACCGGACGAAAATCCTCTCCGGCAACGTGAAGCGGCTGTTGCGCATGTGAAGGGAATACGCGAGAGGGTGATTCTGTTTACGGTGGAGTGTCACGCAAACCCCCGATAGGAGGCACCGATGAAGCTGTGGAAGCGTAACTGCTCGGCAAGCCTTGTTCTCTCCCTCGCCGCATGTGCCGGCTATGCTCCGACATCCGGCCATTCCCCGACACCCTTTTGGACAATCCATACTCCTGCACTCACGGACCTGAAGCCCGGGGTCACAACCAAGGCTGAGGTGCGCAAGCAGGTCGGCGTTCCTCTGACGGAAACGACCTTTCCGCGGCAGGAGGACGAGGTCTGGGAATACCGCTACATCGACGGCACGACTATCGTGATGCTCGCGTACGTGCATTTCGATTCGCGCGGCGTCTTCAGATACGTCGAACAGAGACTGGATCCCGCCTTCCACGGCGGTCACGACAGGTAGCGTTTCCCGACCCCGGCACTACTTCTTGTTCAACTCCTTCCACGGATCCTTGACCGCAGCGCCCAGCGTTTCGATCTCGACGTTGGCGAGCTTGCCGCCGACCCTGCGCACCTCGCGCAGGTATTCGGGCTGCACGATGTCGCGGGTCGCAGGATCGATCGAGATCGGGCCGCGCGGGCTGTTCGGGTCCTTGAAATTCTTCAGGAGTTCCATGGTGCGGTCCGGATCGATCTTGCCCTTCTGCTCCTTCACCGCGTACAGGATCGCAGCCATCCCGTCCCAGCCGCCCACCGCCACGAAGTTGGGCGTCTCGTTCGCGCCGTAGTCGCGCTTCCATGCGGCGACGAAGGCCTGGTTCGCCGGGCGCGTCGCCGCGGCCGAGTAATGGTGCACGGTCAGCACGCCGAGCGCCGCCTCGCCCATGTTCTCCAGCTCCTCGTCGGTGGTGACGTCGCCCGGGCCGATCAGCTTGATGCCCGCCTTGGAGAGTCCCAGATCGCCGAAGGCCTTCAGCACCGCGGTCGCGGTCTTGCCCGCCGGGATGAACACCGCGAGCGCATCGGGCTTCGCGTCCTTCACGCGCTGCATGTAGGGAACGAAATCGGGGTTGGACAGCGGCACGCGCACGGTTCCGGCGACTTCGCCGCCGGATTCCTTGGTCGCTCTGACGATGGCGTCCTCGCAATCGTGCCCGGGGCCGAAGTCGCTCACCAGAGTGTAGACCCTCTTGAATTTCTTCGCCGCCCACTGGCCGAGCGGATAGCAGGACTGCCACAAGGTGAACGACAGGCGCGCGATGTAGGGCGAGCGCGTCGTGATCACCGCGGTGCCGGCGTTCATGATGACGAAGGGGACCTTGGCCTCGGTCGCGAGCGGCGCGATCGCCATCGCGTTGGGCGTGAAGATCACCCCCGCGAGGAGATTCACCTTGTCGCGCACGATCAGCTCCTGCGCGAGCTGCTTGGCCTTGTCGGGGTTCGGGCCGGTGTCGTCGCGGATCAGGAACTCGATGTTCACCCCGGGCGGCAGCTCCTTCTGGTGCTCCTTCAGGTACAGCCGCATCCCGCGCTCCATGTAGGGCCCGAGGTTGCCGTTCAGTCCCGAGTAGCTGGTGATGAAGCCGATCTTGACGGTCTGGGCGAACGCTCCTGCCGCCGCGAGCGCAAGCCCCGACGCCGCGACGAGCGCGGCCAGATTTCTTGATTTCATTGTCTCCCTCCTCTAGGTATTGCGCGAATCTATTGCCAGGCTCGATTGTCGACCGTGTTCTCGAAGGTCGCTCCCGACTGCACCAGGCCCCAGCCCAGGGTCCACTGGTAGGTGTGGTCGAAGCGCTCCCGCGTGTAGGGCTCGGGCGGCGCGTTGAGGATGCGCGAGATCTTGAGGTCTTCGGCGTCGAGCAGCCCTCCCGCTTCCTCGATGAGGTAGCGCACATGCTTGCGGGGATCCTGGTCGATCGCTTCGGCGGCGCGCGTCTCGGCCCTGAACATCGCGGCAAGCGTCGCGCCGTCGAGCTCGTCCCCCGCCGCTTCGCTGCGCGTGGAGTGCGACTCCATCAGCACGCGCATGCCGCGTTTCTCGGCGACGCTGATCCAGGGCTCCATCAAGCTTGCCGCCGCGACTTCGCCCCTGGCGAGCGCGTCCAGGCGCTCCTTCATGGTGCCGGCGAACGCCCACTTGATCTGCTCGCGCTTCAGGAACCCCTCGAGCATCTTCAAGGTGGTGAAGTGCGAGCCGTTGAAGGGGCTCACCGCGATCGGCTTCCCCTTGAGCTGCTCGGGCTCGTAGATCCGTGCCTTGGGGTCGCTGACGATCGCGAAAGTGGACATCGCCGAGCCCAGCGCCACGATCTTCGCGGGACGATGCCCCGTCTTACCGGCCTCGACCGCGCGCTTCATGACGCCCCATTCGCACATGCGAAACTGGTCGCACTGGCCCTGGTCGTAGAGCGCCTCCATGGTGCGCTCGAATATGTTGTCCCGCAGCGCCTGATGGTCGGAGTCGCGCTGCCCCGATCCCGGCGTCTTCAGGATATCGACGTCGAGTCCTTCGTCCCGGAAAAAGCCCTCGTCGCGGGCCACGAGCAGCGGCAGGTCGTGGATCGCGTTCATCATCGAAACTCGCACTCTCTTCAGCGCCTTCGCCATGGCGTACTCTCCTTCTCTCGGGACGCACAGTATATTAGCCCGGGCTGAAAAACACACCTCAGGCCACGCCGGACCGCAAAGCGGGCATCACTTCTCGCACGAACAGATCCATCGAATGCATCGCCAGCTCCGCCCGCAGGTTCCCGAAGGAAAACACCAGCAGGAGATAATTGATTCCCGATTCGCGCACCACTTGGGCGAGCTCCCGAGCGACCGTCCCCGGCGCGCCGGCCACCAGGCGCGTGATCGCAGCCGCCGACGCGGGATTGACGTTCAGAAGGTCGGGCCTGCCGTGCTTGCGCGTGAGATGAGTCAGGTGATCGCTCCAGACCTTGTATGCGGCTCCGCCCGCTCTTTGCGCCTCCGCGTCGCTGCCGGCGACGAACACGTGCTGGGATTTTCCGAGCTTCGGCGCGCGCACGTGCGCGTTGTGGCGCCCGGGATCGTTCCTGTGCCGCGCCCAGACCTCCCGGTATTGCGCGTAGAGCTTGCCGGCCTCCGCGGCGCTCGTGTTGAGCACGGTATGGTAACCGTGACGGGCCGTGAACTCGATCGAGTTCTTGTCGCTGCTCGGGAACCACAAAGCGGGATACGGCCGCTGGCGCGGGTGGAGGTAGAGCTCGAGGTCCCGGTAGGAGAAGTATTTCCCTTCGTGATCGAGGACCGGGCTCCGGCAGGCGGCGAAAAAAACCTCGAGCGTCTCGCGGTAGCGCTCGCGCGACTCATCGACGTCCTTCATGGAAAAATAAGAGGACTCGATCGGCGAAACACCGCGCCCCACGCCGAGCTCCAGGCGCCCGCCGCTCATGTGATCGAGCATGCAGATCTCGTTGTAGAAGCGAAACGGGTTGTACCAGGGCAGGCAGAACGTGAGCGCGCCCAGCCGGAGCCTCTTCGTTCGCTGGATGGCCGCGGAGAGCACGAGCGCGGGCGAAGCGTCGATCGAGAGCGGCGTCCCCTGGTGCTCGGCGATGTGCCAGGCGTAGAAGCCCGCCTTGTCCGCGGCTTCGGCGATTTGCAGCTTGTGCTCGAAGATCTCGCCCGGCGGCGCATCCGAGCACTCGATCCAGTCGAAAATGCCGAATTCGAGCGGACTTTCGGGGAATGCGTCCTCAGACACGGCCTCTCCTCATCCATTGACAGCGAATTGAAAGACGGGCGTCAGTTTCCTGCAAGGGGCTTCGTGCAGATTATCCGTGGCCGCTCGCCGAACGGCCTTTGAGGAAGCCCGCCATGAAAAGACTCCTTGCCGGATCGATCGCCTCTTTCCTCCTTGCGTCCGCGCGCGCCCAGACCCCGGAGCCCGCGGTCGAGCCCAACACGCTCGCCACCGCCATTTTCCTGGTGCTGTTCGTGGGCTTCTGCGCCGGTTTCGCCTGGATGGTGTGGCGGAACAAGGACAAGAAGAAGGAGTAGCCGGAACGGAGGGGTGCCGCGATCAAGCTTCGATCCCCCGGTAAAGCCACTCCACCTCCCAGAAGGTTTCAGGCGTCCTCTGCGCCAGCAGGTGATTGCGCAGATCGCGCGCGCCGCCGCTTGCGTGGATGATGTCGCCGAAGATCCGCGAAGTGATCGTGACGCGCGCGGTGCGCAAATACCGTTCCTGCTCGTAGGCGCGGAGCGCGGCGGCGACGTCGCTCCCCGCCTTTTCGAGCTTGCCCGAGAGCACCACCGCGTCCTCGATTGCCATGCAGGCACCCTGCGCCAGGTACTGCAGTGTGGGATGCGCGGCATCGCCTAGCAGCGCGACCTTGCCGCGCGTCCAGCCGGGCCGCGGATCGCGGTCGTGCAGCACCCAGTTCTTGTCCTTGCCCACGTAGCCCAGCATCTCCTGCACGTGCGGCGTGGTGCGCGAGAAGACTTCGGCCAGCTCCTCCGGGCCCCCGTAGTCGTGCCGCTCGCCGCGCGCGAACTTCCCGCTCACGACCGTGGCCACGTTGTTCATGACGGTGCCGCCGCGCAGCCGGTATTGCACCAGGTGAAGGTTCGGCCCGACCCAGATCACCATGTCGTCGAAGTGCGACTGGTCCTTCACCTGGCCGACCGGAACGACGCCCCGGTAGCTGACGTGCCCGA
>WNFX01012508.1_pt1 | contig 12542 bp, 18 predicted proteins | sample 5400111 | NCBI WGS metagenome assembly WNFX01 (sample SAMN13153363, study PRJNA577476) | soil metagenome | isolation source: 40 cm soil or saprolite under grassland replicate 1 | place: USA:California | collected 2016-06-15
GGCCGAGCTGGCCGAGCAGCAGCACCGTATCGAGGTGGCCCGCACCGCACTCGAGCACGGTCGGCAATGCCCAGCCAGCGACCCCATGAAATGCTCCCGATTCTGGTCGATCATCGAAGGGCGACTGCGCGGCCTCTCAGTGGAAGAAAGCCACGCGCGAGCGCACTGACAGACCCCTCACCGATGCGAACGCCAACCTACGGCGAGCTTCGCCTCGAGGCCCTATCGATGACGCGCGAGAGTCCGCCCGCAAGCAACCCCCAACGGGACACCGGGACTCGGCAGCAGCCCGACCGGCTGCGCCCGGTTGTGACCTTCAGAGGTCTACGGCGCTGAATCTTCGCCGGTAGTTGGCGGCCGACTCGGGGATCGCGCTTGGTACATCGCGACGCGGGAGACACCGAGCAGGGCGGCGATCTCGGTGACCGAGCGGCCGGTGGCCTGGAGTTGGTGGGTTGGCCGGGTGAACGCCTACGGCGAGCTCTGGCGCGACAGCAACGACTTCGCGCGGGCTATGGCCGCGGTGCGGGCAATCGAGCGGGAGCACGGCCTGGTCGCGGTCGACAGTCCGGGCCGCTACGGCGGCGCGTCGGCCGGCCGGGCACAATCCCGGGCGTGACAGCGCGGTCTCGCCGGTACTCGTTTCCAGGCCACCACCGCACCCACGTACGCTTCACCGCCACCGAGTACGCCGAACCGGCCGAGGCGGCCACGCGGGCGGGGCTGACCACCACCGGGTACGTCGGCGAGGCAGCGCTGGCGGCTGCGCGGGGCGTGACCACCGCCGGCGAGACGGACACGGGCGCGATCACCCGCGCCGAACTGGCGCAGTTGCAGCGGGACCTGTTCGCCGCGCGCACCGCGGTCAACCAGGCCGCGGCCGCCCTGCACAGCGCGCTGGACGGACCCGCGCGTGACGAGGCGATCGCATCGTGTGCCGGATCGGTGGCGGCGCTGGACAACGTGGTCGCCCGGATCCACCGCCAGCTCCAGCGAAGGGCCGGCCCGGCCAGCGACCAGCAGTGATGGGAGGCCGGCGGTGATCCCGCGACTGCACCGCCGCGGCATCTCGGTGGCCGAGGTGCTGCACTACCTGTTCGGCCCGGGCGAGTACCGCGACCACCGCGAGCCGCGGGTGATCGCCGCCTGGGCATAATTCATGGCCGGGGTCGGTCTGGCCCCGGACGGCGACCTGCGCGCGGTGCGGTGGCTGGGCATCCGCCACGGCGACGACCACGTGCACTTGGTCGCCACACTGGTCCGCCAGGACGGCCGCACCGTCTGGGGCGGCAACGACTATCGCCTGGCCCAGGCGGCGGCCCGGGAACTCGAGCACCGCTACGGACTGCACCCTGGCAGCCAGGGCGCCCGGGCACGATGACTCGGGGACCGATCTTCGCCGCGCGTTGATCCCTGGGATCGACAGCTGGGCGCTGAAGGATGCTCGACGTGACAACGCTGCGGGCGGTGTCCGGCGGCGCCGCCGACCGGACCGTCGACGGCCTCGAGGTGGCCTACCTGACCGAGGACGGCGACCAGCACCGCACGACGCTGGCGGACGCCTGGGCGACGCGGTTCGAGTGGTGCCTACCGGCCCGCCGGTTCCCGTCCTACAAGGGTCAGCGGCATTTCAACGGCCGCTGGTGGTGTGCCACGGTGGGCCAGCACGTCGGGTACGAGTCGTGGCTGGAACGCGATCACCTGATGCTGCTCGACCACGACCAGGCCGTAGTCGCGGTGGCGTCGCAGCCCGTTCTGGCTGTTCTGGCCGGCCGGGGAGGGCAAAGTCCGCTCGCACGTGCCGGACTACTTCGCCCGGCTGGCTGACAGGAGCGCGCTGGTCGTGGACTGCCGGCCGGTCGAGCGGATCAAGCCGAAGGACATGGCGGCGTTCGAGGCGACCCGGGCGGCGTGTCAGCTGATCGGCTGGGAGTACCGGCTGCTCGCCGCCCCGGACCAGATTCTGGTGGCTAACGTTCGGTGGCTGGCCGGCTACCGCCATCCGCGCCACGAGCTGCCCGCGGTCGCCGGCCCGCTGCGGGAGGTCTTCGCCGAGCCGTACCCGCTGATGGCCGGTGCCGATCGGGTCGGTGACCCGATCGGCGTGCTGCCGGTGCTGTTTCACCTGCTCTGGCGCCACGAGCTGGCCGCCGACCTGTCGGTGCCGCTGCATCCGGACACCGTGGTGCGCGCGGCCGCGGCGGCGGCGTGATGGCGGCCGGGCGGGCGGTGCTGCGCCCGGGCGACCGGGTCTGTTTCGACGGCGCCGAGCACCAAGTGGTGGGCCTGCTGGGCGCCTCGGTGCGGCTGCGCGGCGAGACCGGCGTCGAGCAGGTGGTGCTGGCCGGCTACCTGATGGCCGCGCCCGACTTCCAGGTGCTGGGTGCGCAGCCGCTGCCGGCGGTCGAGCCGGTCGGGCTGCTGGATACCCTGCCCGAGGACGTGCTGGCCGAGGCGAAGCGGTGGGAGCAGCACATCGTCGAGGTCGAGACCGGGCTGCCCCCGCACGCCCCACCGGGCAGCAGCCCGCGCGCCGAGTACGACCCGGCCACCCCCACCTTGGCGGAGCGGCAACAGGCCAAGGCCACGGAGTTGGGCGTCGGCCTGCGCACCATCTAGGGCCGCCGCGCCCGCTACGCCGCGCAGGGCCTGTGGGGCCTGGTCGACCAGCGGGCCACCCGGGACTGGGAGGCCACCGGCCGGGCCGACGCCCGCCTGGTGGAGGCGGTCCGCGAGGTCATCGCGGAGCAGACCAACGTCTCCGCCGGCACCCGGTCCAGGCTGATCCGGCGGGTGACGGCCGCCGCCGCGTCTTTGACGTCTCGGCCCTGCCGCTGCCCGGCTGGCACGAGGCCTTGGCGGCGGCGGTCGCGCAGCGGACCGGCCCCGCTGGCGGCCTGCCTGTTCGCCCGGCCGCGCCGGGTGGGGCCGCAGCACCGCCTGGTCGAGGGGACGCGGGAGCCGTGCAGGTAGTAGGTGCCGCGCAGCGGGTGCCCGTCGGCGTTGGACGGACGTGGTGCGGGCGCTACCTGGTAGGCGGGTAGGGTCAGCAACGCGGGGCCGCCGCCGGCGCGCTGGACGTTTAGCCGGTCCAGTTCACGGGTGTCCCAGTGCACGTCCATCGCGTTGTCGCGGGCCCGGTTCCAGTCCAGGATCTGCCGCCAGACTCCGATCGCCTGGTCGTGGCGGCCTTCGCGTTCGAGCAGGTAGGCGCTGGCGTACTACGGGCTGATGTCGGTCGGGTCCAGCTCGACCGCGTGCCGCCAGTCGGCCAGCGCGCCGTCCGGGTCGCCGAGCCCGGCCCGTACGTCGCCGCGGAACTCGATCAGCTTGCGGTCCTCGCCGGTCAGCCGCAGCCCGGCCTCCACCACCGCGGCGGCCTTCCGGTACTCGCGGGCGACCAGCAACGCGTACGCCAGGAACCGGTGTTCGCGCACGTCGTCCGGCGTGGCGGCCAGCCGCCGCCGATGGTCGGCGATCGCATCGTGCGGCTCGAATAGCGCGGCCTTGGCGTGGATCAGCTGGTATCGGACCTTGTCCCAGCCCGGGTCCAGCTCGATCGCCCGCTCGTACTGCCCGACCGCCTCCCGCCTCAGGTTGCGGGCGTGGCACTCCAGCAGGTAGCCGTAGTCCGCCACCGTCGCCGGGTCGCCGGTGCCCGGCAGCGCCGACTCGTAGCCCGCCTTCGCCGCGACGAACACGCCCTCGTCGGCGGTGGCCTGATACCGGTCGAGCAGCTCTCGCGCGTTCACCACCACCCCCGGGTCCCGGCCGGTCGCGGGCCGCGGCCGTCCCTGGCCCGGGTCGATGGGCGGCGGGTGGGAACCCGAGCAGGACGAGGATGGCGAGGCCGAACAGTGCGGCGAGCAGCGGCATGCGGATGGCCAGAGCGCGAACATCGGTGATCCGGCTGCTGTTGTGGCGGTGCAGGATGTGCCCGGCGCTGAGGAAGGCGACGGTTTTGGCCAGGCCGTGCCCGGCCATGTGCAGCAGCAGGGCCGCGAGGGCGGGGCGGGTGCCGATGGCGGCGGCCAGGGCGATCAGGCCCATGTGTTCCATGGATGCGTAGGCCAGCATCCGCTTGTAGTCGCGCTGCCAGATCAGCAGCACGGCGGCGAGGGCGAGGGTGGCCAGGGCCAGGATCAGCAGCAGGGTACGCAGGTAGCCGGCACCGAGCGCGGGTCGGCGATGGCCTTGACCCGAAGCACGGCGTAGAACGCGACCGGCAGGAGTACGCCGGACATGAGTGCGGAGACCGGGGCGGGGGCTTGGGAGTGGGCGTCGGGCAGCCAGGCGTGTAGCGGGATGAGGCCGGCCTTGGCGCCGAACCCGAGGACGGCCAGGCCGATCGCGATGCGGGTGACCGCCGGGTCCAGTCGGTGGGCGTGCCCGGTGAGCGTGGCCCAGTCCAATGCGTCCTCACCGGAGAGACCGGCATGCCTGGCGGCGTAGTACACCAGGACCAGGCCGAGGAACGCGATGGCGATGGCGGCGGAGCAGATGACCACGTATTTCCAGGCAGCTTCCAGGGCGGTACGGCTGCGGTGGTGCCCGACCAGGAACGCGGTGACGATCGTCGTTGCTTCCACCGCGACCCAGAGAATGCCGAGGTTGCCGGCCAGCACGGCGGTGGCCATGGCGGCGATGAACAGGTGCAGCAGGAAGCCGTACCAACGGGCCCGCGGGGCGCTGGTGTGCCCGGCGGTCAGGTAAGCCGGGGAGGCCCAGCAGGCCAGCAGCGCCAGCGCCGCAACCCCGAGCAGCATCCACGCGGACAGGGCATCCGCGCGGATCAGGCCGCCGGCGGCGTGGACCGGCCCGTGACGGGTGACGGTGGCGGCCAGGCTCAGCGCGTCGGCCGCCAGCAGCGCCGTGGTCACCACATCCGCCTAGGCGGTGGTGCGGGGACGCCAGCCCGCGGCTGCCTACACGAGGGTGGCCGCCAGTGGCAACCCGATCGGGGCGAGCAGGACAATGATGGTCATCAGTCGTGCAGCTCCCGCAGTTCGTCCAGATCGCTGCTGCCGAACGCGGTCCGCAGCCGGGTGGTCAGGACCTGTAGCACGAGGACGACCAGCAGCAGGTCGAAGGAGACGCCGAGTTCGACGATCAGCGGTACCCCGGACGCGGCCAGGAACGCGGTGGCGGTGATCCCGTTGTCCAGCAGCAGGAACCCGACCACCTGGGACAGGGCGCGGCGGCGGGTGACCAAGGGTCAGGGCGGCGGCGGCCAGCAGGGACGCGGCCACGTTGACCACCGGCCGGGTCTCGCGTGCCTCGGCCGGGGAGTCGCCCAGCGCCCGCCAGGCCAGGTACGGCAGCACGCCGGCCCGCAGCGCGCCCAGGCCGAGGGCGACCAGGACCAGCTCCAGGCTGTGCTGGTGGATGCCGAGGATCGCGACGATGGCGGCCAGCGCGGCGCCCTGCAGCCCGAACAGCCGGATCATCGAGGCGAGTTGCTGGCGCCACAGCACGCCGACCGCGGTGAGCAGGAACAGCCCGGCGGCCAGGTCCAGGTACAGCGGGTAGCTGATGTCGGTCACGTCAGGCTTCCCTCGACACCCCCATCGGGCACGTTCCCGCCCCGGACGCGATCGACACCACCGGCCTCGACATACCCAGCGCCGACATCGAAGCCGCGCTCGCCGTCCACGTCGAGGAATGGGCGGCGGAGATCCCGCAGATCGCCGACTGGTTCAGCATATTCGGCGACAAGCTCCCCGCCCAACTGTGGACCGAACTCGACACCCTCAAGACCCGCCTGCTCGTCCGGTAACCCCCACCGACCCGACGTGGCCCGCCGAATCCACTCTCTCGTGCGGCGGGCCACGTCGCCCCCAGCCAGGTTGCGCCCGACATCGCCCGGCTGTCCTTGGACCATCATCAGAACAGGCGGGAACCGTGCAGACGATCACCCGCACCGAACTCGCCGACCACATCCACGCCGCTTTCGCCGCCGGCCCCGCTACCCGCGCCGACCTACTCGCCGCCGCCGTCGCCACCAGCGCCAGACCCCGGACGATCGAGCTGCTACACCGGCTGCCTGACAAGACCTACGCCAGCATCCGCGAACTGTGGTACGACTTACCCGACGTACCCGTCAGCCGATAACCCAACGGTCATCGGCAAGTTGCGCCGGTCGATCAGGCCGCCGGCGACGCAATCCCGGACGTGACGGCGTTGCCGTCTCCGCCTCGACGGCTGCGCCCACCCGGGCAGCATCCAGCTGGCGTCGCTGCGTACCGCGCAGGTGTAGGCCGCGTTCGAATCATCTCGTCTCAGCCAGCACGTGGCCGGGTCAGGTGATCCCGTCGAGATCCGTCATGGCCGCGTATTCCCGTCGGCCGATCCGCGGCGATACCGTGGAACCTCTCCCAGGAATGTGGGAGGAGGGCGGCATGACCGGGTCAGCAGGCGCGCGGCGTGGGCCGTACCGGCGAGGGCCGGGCCGGTGAGCGGCCTGGCGGCGGTCGAGATGACGCAGCAGTACATCGCCGGTGAGTTGTCGGTGTTGCTGGCCGGGCTGCAAGCCGCTACCACGGACGAGGTGGCTGCGGGTGATGTGGCCCGGCTGCGTCGCGAGGCGGAGACCTGGCCGCTGTCGGCGTTGACCGGCGTCGAGGTGCGGGCACTGGAGCTGGCCGATGGCCTGTGTTGGGCCTGCCTGGCGCGGGGAGATCCCACCACGTTCGATCGGCTGGCCCTCATCGGCGCTCGGCTGCGGGAATTTGGTGTCTGTTCGGGCCTCCTCCGCGACGGCTGACGCGAGGCGCTGATCAGCCCAGGGCATTGATCTTCGGGGTGGAAGGACAGGCAATGACAACAGAGCAGGAACGGCAGGTCTCCGAGGCGCAGATCGCCGTGCACTGGCGTGAGGAGGAGTACTACCAGCCTCCGGCGAGGTTCATCGCGCAGGCCAACGCGGCCGACCCGGACATCTTCGACCGGTTCCGCGAGGAGCGTTTCCCTGAGTGTTTCAAGGAGTACGCGGACCTGCTCACGTGGGATACCTATTGGCACACGACGTTGGACACCAGCAACCCGCCGTTCTGGAAGTGGTTTGTCGGCGGGCGGCTCAACGCCTGCTACAACTGCGTCGACCGGCACCTAGCCACCGGCCGGAACAAGGCCGCCCTCGTCTGGGTGCCCGAGCCGGAAACCGAAGACACCCAGGCGATCACTTACCAGGAGCTGTACCGCCGGGTCAACGAGTTCGCCGCACTGCTGCGCGACTTCGCCGGGGTCCAGACCGGTGACCGGGTGACCTTCCACCTGCCGATGGTGCCGCAGTTGCCGGTCGCGATGCTGGCCTGCGCCCGGCTGGGCATCATCCATTCCGAGGTCTTCGGCGGGTTCAGCGGCGCGGCCTGCGGCGACCGCATCGCCGACTCGGGCAGCCACATCCTGGTCACGGTCGACGGCTACTACCGCAACGGCGAGTTGATCGACCACAAGGTCAAAGCCGACGAGGCCGTGGTGGCGGCCGGCAAGCTCGGTCACGAAGTCGACAAGGTGTTGGTCTGGCGGCGCCACCCCGGCCGGTACGCTTCGGCGAGCCCGATGGTCGACGGCCGGGACTTCTTCATCGACGACCTCCTGCCCGACTACCGCGGCAGGCGGGTCGAGCCGGTCTCGATGCCCGCCGACGCGCCGCTGTTCCTCATGTACACCAGCGGCACCACCGGGCGGCCCAAGGGATGCCAGCACAGCACCGGCGGCTACCTCGCCTACGTGGCCGGCACGTCAAAGTACTACCAGGACATCCATCCGACCGACACCTACTGGTGCGCCGCGGACATCGGCTGGATCACCGGGCACTCCTACATCGTCTACGGCCCCCTCGCCCTGGGCGCCACCAGCGTGATGTACGAGGGTGTACCCACTTACCCCGATCCGGGCCGCCCCTGGCGCATCGCCGAACGGCTCGGGGTCAACATCTTCCACACCGCACCCACCACGATCCGGATGCTGCGCAAGCTCGGCCCGGACGAGCCGACAAAGTACGACTACCGCTTCAAGCACATGACCACCGTGGGCGAACCGATCGAGCCGGACGTCTGGCGCTGGTACCACGGCGTGGTCGGCAAGGGCGAAGCGGTCATCGTCGACACCTGGTGGCAGACCGAGAACGGCGGCTTCCTGGGCAGCACCCTGCCCGCCCTCCAGCCGATGAAACCCGGCAGCTGCGGCCCCGGCGTGCTCGGCGTCTACCCCGTCATCTACGACGAGAACCACAACGTGGTCGAGGCGGGCAGCGGCCGGGCCGGCAACATCTGCATCCGCAACCCCTGGCCCGGTATCTTCCAGACCATCTGGGGCCAGCCCGAACGGTTCGTACAGATCTACTACGAGAGGTACTGCCGGGACGCCAACAGCACCGACTGGCGTGACTGGCCCTACCTGGCGGGCGACGGCGCCGTGCAGGCCGCGGACGGCTACTTCCGCATCCTCGGCCGCATCGACGACGTGATCAACGTAGCCGGCCACCGGCTGGGCACCAAGGAACTGGAATCGGCCAGCCTGACCGTCGACGAGATCGCCGAGGCCGCCGCCGTCCCCGTCATGGACGAGCTACGCGGCCGGGCCGTGGAAATGTACGTCTCGCTCAAGCCAGGGCTGACGCCGAGCAAGGACATCGAGGACAAGGTTGTACGGGCGATCGAGCACGAGATCGGCAAGATCGCCCGACCGGCCAACGTGTGGATCGTCCCCGACATGCCCAAGACCCGCTCCGGAAAGATCATGCGCCGGGTCATCGCCGGTGTCTCCAACTTCACCGACGTCGGAGACACCACCACACTGGCCAACCCCGAGATCGTCGAGGACATCCGCCACCACGTCCAGAGCGAGAAACTCGCCCGCGGGCAGGTCCCACGAGAGCTGACACCACAGGAAACCGAGGAGATCAAAGCGTTCGGACACACCGAGTAACACCCGCGGCCGGACCAGAATCGTAGCGGACCGACCCACCGCTGTCTTCGCGGCCACCCGCAAGACCGCCGGCGCTGATGCTGCCCTGTGGCGTACCCCGGGGTTGACGGCGCCGCCTCGCATCAAGAACCAGGTTTGCGTAGCCGTCGCGTCGGATCTTGGCGTGACGGGCGCCGACGGCAATGAGCGGGCCGGACGCAGCGTCCACACTGGACATCGATCCAAGTCGAGGTCAAGTCGCCGGCCCGGACCAGGGTACCTGGGTTCGCCCCGACGTGAGGAGGGTCATGGGCGTGGCAGACGACGGCGGATGGTCCGGGATGGGCTGGCGGTCACCACCAGGTGAGTAACTATGCGACCTGCTCAAGCAGTACCGCCTCGGAGTGGCGGTTCAACAGCGCATCGAGGAAGGTGTGATCGTGCGTCCCGAGTTCTTCGACGACTATCACTGACGGATCCCGCCACTCTGCCTGCCGGCCGATCATTCGGGCACGGGTGCGCCGGGCTCGTCCTCATCGCGGATGCGCTTCCATTCGCCCAGATCCCGTTGCGCGGCAGCGACCGAACGGGTTGCCAGCTCGGAGTCGAGGCCGGTGCGGTACACGCACCAGCGCGTCCACTCCGGCAGCAGGGCAGCAACCGGCTCGGTCAGCGGATCGCCCTGCCACTCGATGCCGATCCGGGACTGCAGTTCGCGGATGCGGTGCGGTGAGCAGGACAGCCGGGTCTCCTCCACAGTGCCGTCCAACCACGCCTCGGCCAGCGCCTCGACCGCCTCGCCGTCAGCCGGCACCGGACCACGAGCCGCGTACCAGGCGAGGAAGTCGCCGACGTAGGTGTCGATGGGAACGCCGTGGCGGGCTTCGTGCATCCACCGGGTTTCAGCCGGAAGCGGACGCCCGGCGGCGGCCAGCGCGGCGGCCAGGTCATCGCCGCGGCGCAGCATGCGGTAGTAGTTGTCCATGCGACGGCGCGATTCCCCGCCGATCACCCCGTGCTCGGCGCGGCCCGTGCGAGGCAGCAGATCGGCCAACAACGCGGCGTCCACCGGCCCCGGCATGGCCGACGCCGCCGGGATACCCACCGCCGCCCGCCACGCCTCGGACGCGGCCGCCAGATCCTCGTGAACGGCCGCATCGACCACATCGACCACGCACGAACATGCGTCCACATCAAGCAGGTACACGTGGTCCCCGGCGCCGGAGGGTGCCGCGTCGGGGTAACCGCACGCCATGACCACACCGAACCGGCTACCGTACGCGTCGCGCAGCACGTGCACTTCCCCGGTCGGCGCGACACCCGACATCCAGGCCAGCCATTCCGGACCGGTCAAGCCATGCGCGCCCAGCCGCTCGATGCCATGCCGTGCCGACACCGCCAACGCTTCGGGGGCGATCGCGGCAACACCGTGCAGCAGATACCAGTTCTCCAAGCTCGCACGCTCGCCGGCATCGTCGACGAGAGCACCAAGCCACGCCTGCAGCGCGAACCCCATCGTCTCCTCCGCCAACGCCCGGTGCAGCACGCCGCCGATGAGCTCAGCCGTGGCCTGCTCCAACTCCCGCGGACCACCCGCATCGAGCAGCCCACCCGCGCCAGCGAGCACATCACCGATCCGCTCGGGCCACCAAGCCGCGGCAACCGGCTTCGGCCACCCGGCGGGGCGGCCGGATCGAAGCGGCGGCCGGGACTTACGGGTCTTCTTCGGCTTGCGCTTGCGCGACACGGGCGACATGCCAACAGGCTATCCCCCGGCACATTTCGTCCAAACCTCGCGTCCATCGTTAGTGGGGCAACGGTTCTCGACGTCAGCTGTGGTGTCCATCACGCTGGACCTTCGCGTGCCGGCCTCCGACAGCTACCACCGGGCCGGTGACCCAGCATGTTCAGGTTCGAGCGGTGACAGCTGGAGGCGCTCGATCTCTCACACGGGGTCACAGCCGCGGCTCACACAGGCGTACGGCGCTGGCTCAGAGACATAGAGAGCGATCTGGAAGATCGTCGATCAAGTACTCGACCTGCATGATCAGGTTCGACCGCCACCTCGGGTCTGTGATCCTGGCGAGGCGAGAGGCGCTCGGCGCTCCCGCCCGACCTCGCCGGATGCAGCTCGCGGGGAGTTTCCTCGCCCCGCCGCACCACCGGCGCAACGGTGTAGCGCAGGCGCGCTACGTCGTAGTACACTGTTCTCGAAGGTCGAACAAGGAGGTCAGCGTGGCCACAAGTACGTCGTTTCGCATCAGCGAAACCGCCAAGCGTCGACTGACGTCGCGGGCCGCCGACGAAGGCACCAGCGCTACGGCGCTACTCGATCAGCTCATCATTGAGGGCATCGACCAGCTCGACTACCCGGGAATCGTCTTCCGGGGCCCTGCCCACGACCGGCGCGCCGCGCTCGCCGCCGGTCCGGACGTCTGGGAGGTCGTCGCCCGGCTACAGGAACTGGACGGCTCCGAGGAACACCGCGTCAGCACGCTAAGTGCCGAGTCGGACCTACACCCGCGACTCATCCGCATCGCTCTCGACTACGCCGCCGAGCACGCGGACGAGATCCGACGGCGGATCGACCGCAACCGGGCCAAGGCACAGCGGAGCCTAGACACCTCGCGGCGCCGTGAGGCGCTACTGGCGTGACCGGGTTCCTGATCGACGAGATGTTCCCGATCGCAGCCGCCGCCCTCCTGCGAGACACATATGGCCACGACGCGGTGCACGTCGCTGAGGTCGGCCTCCAGGCGACCGAAGACACGCACGTCGCGGCGGCTGCCCGCGCAGACGGCCGAGCTGTCGTCACCGAGAATGTCGCCGACTTCGCTGCCGAGCGCGACGTCGTGCTCGTGTTCATTCTCAAGAAGAACCTGCCTGCCGGGGGCGCGCAGGCAGCGGCGCTCGCGAAAGTCCTCGACCGCTGGGCCCAGACCAATCCCGACCCATACATCGGCCCTCATTGGCCACCAGCCGCCTGAGCACCTGATGTTCCGCCCAGGTGTCATCGCACAGGCGAGCCCGCTGACCGAAATCTCTTCGCCCGACCAACGCGAACAAGGCGCCGCGCCGAGGCCATCGACTCTTCCGGCGCTCAGAGCCGACTCCGGCGGTAACCACCGCGCCGAACCTTCGCGTGCCGCGCTTCCACGACGACGAGCGGACCTGTGACCAGCATGTTCAGGCTCGAACGGTGACAAGTTGGGTGCACGAATGTACGGGTGAACGCTCGCCCCCGCAGGGCCATCTACCTGCGGAAACGTGGACGGTTCGAGGCCGGCGGGAACCGCTTCCGCTGAACCTCGTAAGCGTGTGTGACCAGGGCGTTTGAGTTCGTACGCCGGATCGGTTTCGTCCGGCTTGCCTGATTTACAACAGTGACTGGCGGCGACAAGCGCCTCGCCGGCCTGAAGACATCCCATAAGCTTTGTTGTCAAGCGGCGACTTGTGGATCTTGTTGATGGTGTGCCCACGCGGTGGGTTCGTGGTAGGTGGTACCGGTCTTGAGGCAGCCATGAAGGATGCCGACCAGGCGGTTGCCGAGTTGGCGTAACGCGGCGTGGTGGCCGACGCCGCGGGCGCGCAGCTGGTCGTAGTAGCCGCGGGCGCCGGGGGACGCACGCAGC
>WNFX01007051.1_pt1 | contig 12533 bp, 10 predicted proteins | sample 5400111 | NCBI WGS metagenome assembly WNFX01 (sample SAMN13153363, study PRJNA577476) | soil metagenome | isolation source: 40 cm soil or saprolite under grassland replicate 1 | place: USA:California | collected 2016-06-15
CCTCTGAGTCGATAAGTGAATATCATCGACTTTTGAATAGCTGTCAGCGAGTATATCGGTTGCCTAATCAGGACTGTTCTGATGATGCTTTTCTTGCCGCAGGTCAGTGGATTGTTGATAATAGCGACGTTGTGATACTGGCATGGAATGGCTATCCGGCTGGTGGTAGAGGTGGGACTGCGGATATAGCTACTTATGCGAGGTTCTCAGGTTGCCCGTTTGTTCATGTCCATACTCGCCTTCATACCGTGAAGCAATACGGAGAGTTGGCTTCTGGATCGAGAAAAATCCACGTGACTGCTAGCCGTAAGTTCGCTGTTGAGAAGCAGACTGTCTATCAGGGTTCGGTGTTGGCTGTGAATCAGTATCGTTTACGTATGCCTGATGGTAAGGAAATTGTACGGGATATTGTTGAGCGGCCTGAGAGTGTGCTGGTACTGCCTGTTGGTCAAAAACAGACAGTTTTGCTTATTGAGGAGTACGATTTAGGCGCTGAGTCTTGGCAGCTTACCTTACCAGGGGGAAAAGTTGACGATGTTTCGGCTGAAGGAATGGTGAGACGGGCAGAGATGGAACTGCGTGAGGAGACTGGTTATAGGGCTGGTAGGATGGAGAAGCTTCTGGATTTTTATAATCATCCGGGCTATATTGCTCACAAGGTTCATCTGTTTGCTGCGTATGATCTAGAATGGGACCCATTGGAAATGGAGGATGAGGAGTTGATACGTGTGCAAACATTTACCTGGGAGGAGGCTTTGGGTGCTACTCGGCTTGACTATCGTTTTGATCCTGAAGCTGCTTTAGCTCTCTGGTTGTATGTAGGTGATCGGCTAAAGCTAACTGAATAGCTTTGATGCTTGTGTTGGTGGTAGGGTAGATATTTTCTTCCGCTTGAGTTTTCCTCACTGTTGGGCTTTTCCTCTCTGGAGAACTTTTGTTAGTGTGCTTGTTGCACTCTCAACGAGTATCAGATATCATTGTTATGTTCATTCCACAGGGGGGAGCAGTGTTTGCATGTTTTTGCGGTAGCGGGTCCAGATCTGTTTTCTCCTCTTCGCTACTGCTTCAAGCACTTCTCTTCGTTTTCCTTTGCCTCTTGTAATGTTTCTTCTACTGCTTTTGATGGGAGTGTTGTTCGTTGTAGGTTGTACTCACTCCTAGGTGAGGCGCGTAGAACAGCATGTCATTGGGGGCATGATTGAAGACCCTCAGACCATTGACGAAGGAGGGAGTCACCTATGTATATAACGGTACGACGCAGCACGCATGTTGGCGGGATGGATGAGATCGTCCGACGGGCCAGGGAGGGCTTGCTCCCCACCCTCACCGCGCAGCCAGGCTTTGTGTCCTACAGCATTTTTCAGCTTGGAGAATAACGTGGTGATGGCCATTACTCTCTTTGACAACCAGACAGCCGCCGCCGCCGCCGACAAGTCCTTTGTGGTCTGGGCGTGTGAGCAAGAACTGCAAACGCTTCTTACAGGGCCACACGAAGTGTTATCGGGGGAGGTAGTCGTTCATGTCATAGAACCGAGTGCGCCCTTTGAAACAGGGGGAGGCTATGGCGCGTGAGTGTGGAGTAACACGACAGGTTCTTGTGAGCGGCCTGCCATGTCCTCGATGCGGCTCACGCTAGCTTGCTGTCAGGAAGTTCTGCGCGTTCAGAACCTTTCTGTCGGCTCTTGCCCGTGCCGTGTTGCCGGACTACCTTTCTGTGTACCGGATTCTCGTACTGCACTGAGATGTTGTGCTCTTCGTTTGACGAGCACGGGTTAAGCAGAGCATGGGTATGGTCATTTGGTCAAGGAAGGCTGCCAGGGCGACTGCGAGGGTCGCCCTGGTTCGCTTATACGGTTTGGCTCACCTCATTTCGGCATTTCCAGCCCCCGATTTTGATGCCATACCGAATTTGTGTAATGGCGTGAATTGAGAAGGCGTCAAAGCCAGTTTAGACATAGCTTCCGGGCATTTCTGCTTTGTACCGCTACACAAAATTCGGTATGGCCTATGAGCAAGGAGAATATGATGAAAGGCTTGTCTCGAGTTTTGTTGTTTGCAGTAATGCCTTCACTCGCAGTGCTACTTCCCGCATGTGGAGGTTCGACAGCGAGTCCAACTGCAAACCCAAGCGCCACACGTCCCGCGCCGATGGCTGTCACTGTAACGCTGACCGATTTTAAAATTGCGTCTGACCTGACGCAGTTTAAGGTAGGGGTTCCCTATCATTTTGTAGTCGTCAACAAGGGCGCCACCGAGCATGAGCTCATGATTGCACCGCCGATGACCGCGGGCCCTTTCGTTTTTTCCCTCTTGCAATGAGTTGAGGGTGTGCTATAATTTTCTCTGTAGTGAACAAACAGCTATTTAGAGTTGTGAACAACCGGCTGTTTTGAGCTTGTTAAAACTTCTCATTGTGTGAACTGGCTTCTAAGGCTGTTTCATGACAAGCAGTCCTTGTTGTTGTGGGCAATCGGCTGTTAACCGATGGGTTACAGGTTCGAATCCTGTTCGAGGAGCCAGATCGTGAGGACCACCAATGCAGGTGGTCCTTTATTTTTTAAGAAAAGGGTGGCCCCTTTTGACTGTCTCTACAAACTATAAACATCTCTTTAAAAGCCTCCTTGATACGGTCTCCTCGCCCGTATTCATTGTCGACCGCGCGCTCACCATCTGCTACAGCAATCAGCTCGCTTCGCGTTTTTGGACTTCGCCCTCTAAAGGTGATAAGCTCGACCGAGTGATCTCCGATACCGCCATCGTACAGCTTGCGCAAGAAGTGATCAGTACCGGGAGTCTGCGCAAGGAGAACTATGAGCGCAACGGCATCTCGTGGAGAGTTTCGGTGACGCCTCTCGTTGAACGCTCGAAGCGCAAGCGGAGTTCGGATAGCTCACCTGAGGGCGAGTTTTTCGCCGTGGTCATCGAAGATATGGCCGAGTTGCGCCGCCTGGAACGTGTGCAGCATGATTTCCTTGCCAACGTTTCGCATGAACTGAGCACGCCGCTCACCTCGGTGCGTCTGCTCGCCGAGACGTTAGAGGACGTGATCGATACCGACCCCGATCGGGCACAGCAATTTGTAGAGAAGATCGAAAAAGAAGTACAATATCTTACAGGAATGGTTGCAGAACTGCTCGAACTATCGCGCATCGAATCCGGCCAGCTCCCAATGACAATCGAACCGGTCGAGGCGGCCCAGATGGTGCGCGAGGTGATGGCGCGTATGCTCCCACTGGCCCAACGTCATCGCGTACGCTTGCTTACCGATATACAGCAGGGCAAGACGCTTGTTGCCGCTGACAGTAAACTGATCACGCGTGTGCTTGTTAACCTGGTACATAATGCCATCAAGTTTACGCCATCTGGCGGCAAGATTGTTATAGGAACAGCTTTACAGAAGGGCCAGTCTGTTCAGCGCTTTTTTGTTCGCGATACAGGAGCAGGCATTCGCGAGGAAGACCTTCCGCGTGTCTTTGAGCGGTTCTTTAAGACCGATCGCGCTCGCTCAAAGGCGGATTTTATAGGCCCCGGCGGCGGTGGAACCGGGCTGGGTCTGGCCATTGCCCGGCAGGTAGTAGAGGCACACGGAGGGCGCATCACGGCTGAGAGTGTGGTTGGAGAAGGCAGTACCTTTACCTTTATCCTCCCGGCAGCAGTGCGTGATGAGGCATAATTCGATGTATGAGATTGGTCATGGATGATCTTACCTGGGAGGTTGCTGTCATGGAGCCAGAGCTGGAACGTCGTTTACATCGTGCTACTAAAGAGCAACTCGTTCTCCTTTTGCAAGGACTCTCTGTACGTCACCCGGTATTGCTCGCGGAGATGACCGGCATCCTCGCACAATTCAGCGATGAGGCCCAGGATGCGAGCGCTTCTGAGATCGATAGCGAGGCAACCGAAGACTGGGATTTTAGTGGCGATGACGATGATCTGGTGACATTTCACCCGACCTCTCGCCCGGCTTTGCCTTCTCTAGATCTTGAGAAAAGAAGCCAGCAGATCAATAGCTATAAAGAGCGCCTGCAACATGGTGAGTCTGAGCAATCCCTTGACAGCGATCTGCTGCATCTTCTACAAGAGGCTGAGGTGCGCGCCGATCAACACGACTATCAGGGTGCACTGGACCTTTACGCTCTGGTGCTCGATAAACGCCTGCTTGAACAAGATGCTACACTGGCTGCCATCTTTGATAAGGCCCTGGATGAGGTGATGCCGTTTCTGGAAACGCTGCTCAGTGAGGCCAGTAGCAGTATTATGTTCGATACCTCTCTCTCTCTCTCCCCGTTGCTGACGCCTGTTATGCGGCGCTCCTGGCTAGAGCGGCTCTTTTCCCTGTGGCTCAAACGCCTGGACCTCCGTCGGGTGGAGGAAGACATCCCGGAGATAATGCTCGATATGGCCTGGAATGAGGATGTCGCGCTGCTGCATACATTGGTACAGGAGGAGCTGCAACAACTGCGCCAGGGCGACCATTCCAATATCGTAGATTTTTCACGCCAATATCGCGTGCGAGCACTGGAAAAACTTCTTAAAGAGTTGCCGCACCTCTAGTGTTTCAACATAGTAATATGCATTGCAGGAATGTTGCAACTCAACGCGTTTGTATGGTAACATGGCCTATCGGAACTCATCCTTTTTTTAAAGAATCTCTATAGCTGTGAGTCTGGTATCGCTTAGTTGCTGTAAACTATTGGTTCTATAGTATCTGGTCTTGTGTGTTGATACAAATCTCGGGTACAATGGGCAGTGAGGACGAGAGAAAGAGGGATACACTGATGAGCAAACTGGTCATGGTAATCGACGATTCTGCAACGGTTCGCAAAATTATCGAGACATGTCTTGGTCGGGAAGGTTTTGAGGTCAAGAGCTTTGGCGACGGCGTGGAGGCGGTAAAATGGTTGACGGAGCCAGAGGCACCGGTGCCCGATCTGGTTCTACTTGATATCGAGCTTCCCAAAATGGATGGCTACGAGGTCGCGCGCCGTCTGAAGACGAAGCCACGCTTTCATAGCACCGTGATTGTGATGCTCTCGCGTAGAGATGGCGTGATCGATCGCCTGAAAGGCCGCCTCGCAGGCGCCAGAGACTACATCCCCAAACCATTTAAGACACAGGATATCATTGCCGTTACGCAGGCACACCTGGGAGTATCCGCGTCGGGTCAGGGATAATTCACATGGACGAGCAAGCGGCTCTTACTCCTGTTTCATTAAGTCGTTCCCAGGCACATCTCCTTGAACGATTGAACGATGAGGAGTTCTGGCGCTACGCAACTGAGATGGCGGCTACTTCTTCCACGATTCAGCATCAGGTCGAAAGCTATCTGCTCTGCGATCTCGGAAAAAGACGCTGTATATTTCCACCCGGACTCGCTGGAGAGATTGTTCCTCCTCCTCACCAGCTGACCCTGCTGCCCGCTACTCCACCGTGGATGCCTGGTTTGACTGTGTGGCGCGATGAGATAATAGCTCTGGTCGATTTAAGGGCGTACCTCTGGAATGACGGTGACATAAACAGTACGTCGCCAACAGTTCAGGAAGATCTGTTGCTCGTGGTACAATTCCACGGTCTCATCCTTGGCTTGCTGGTGACGGCGGTCGCTACGACGATGAGCTATGACGAAGGACACATGGTGCCATTCGAACTCGCTCCCGATTGGTGCTCTGAATTGCGTTCGGGAACGATAAGAGGGATACTGGATGACGCGCTGGTACTCGACATCCCCTTCATCTTCAACGATATAGTACAGCAGGTGAAAGAATATTCGCCCCAATGACTGAAGAACGACCAGACTTTGATGAGAATGAACTAACCGATGAGGATCGTGCGGTGCTACTGGCATTCGACGCAATGGAAGGCTGGCCTGAGCAACCACCCTCTATAACATCGCCGCTTCAGCCCCGGCAGGAAACCGGCCCGTACTCCTCAGAAGATATGCTCCTGGTCTTCGTAGCGGAGGTCGAGGAAGATATTGCCAGTATGTGGCGTATGCTGAACCAGCTCGAGCGGGAGGACCAGATCAAGCCTGAGCGCTTTATGACGTTTCGGCGGCTCGGTCACAAGATGCGCGGCTCCGCTGCGGCCATCGAATGTCACTCCGTCACGAGGATCGCCGAGCACATAGAAGAAATTGCCAATCAGATCATGCGTGGAGCGGTCTTTCCGGTCATCGGCGTGAGTGCTCTCGCGTATACCGTCTCTGCCCTGGAAACCGCGCTGCAAAACGTTGTGGCGAATGAGGAAGCGCAGTTCGCTCCTCTGGTTGAACTTGAGAGAGAACTGGCGAGTCTTCTCGCGCATGACGCGCTGGCTACGACGGCTCGCCTGTCCACCGAGTTGGAGGAACAGCCCACCACCGAAGCGAGTGCGCTCTCAGACGATATTTCATCTACCCTATTTGCACGTGTGGATACGCAGCGCCTCGAACGCCTGTTTTTGGACTCCGAGCGGCTCGCGGAACTGCATACCCCTCTTGAGAGCGCTCAGGCGCAGGTGGACGCTGCGATACAGGAGTTGCATGCCGCGCAGGCGCGCTTAGCTCAACTTGAACCGATGGTCTTCAACCTGCTGACCGCTACCAGACTCCCACCTTTACTGGATGAACTGCCCAGGTCATCGCTGGCGGCCCGTATTCTCAATAACGCCGGGCAGGGGAACGACGTCCCCCGTTCCGCGCGCAGAAATCGGCCCCGTCCTCGTCTTGCTCAGGCGACCGAGGCCGCAATGTGGGATGAGCTAGATATTGAGCGCTATACAGAGCAGGATCTCTTGCTGACCTCGCTGCGCGAAGCTATTGCGGCTGTGAATGGAGCTTCTGCTTGTGTAAATGTCGCGTTTGAACGTTTGCGGCTGGTTACGCAGGATTATAGCGCGCAAGCAAACACTATGCGCAACAGCACGCTCGTATTGCGCATGGTTCCACTGAGCGTACTCGTTCCACGCTTGCGCAAGGCGATCACTACAGCCCACACGCAATTCGAGGTCATGGGCGAGTCTATCGAGATCGATCAGCAGATTCTGATGTCACTCTCCTCTCCCTTGCTTCACCTGTTGCAAACGTGCGTGCTGGCTAATGCTACAGAGCAAGAAACCGTTCGCATCTGGCTTCGAGCGCAGGAGATAGGGAATGAGATCGCTCTAGAAATCGGCTTCTCGGCACCGGTCAGCGGCGGGGTCGTGGAGCCACTGCACGAGGTTATCCAGCACTTGAATGGGACGCTCTCGTTGCAGCGCAACGAGGCTAATGGCGTTAGCATTCATCTTCGCGTTGCTCGTTCGCGGGGGACCATAAACTGCCTGCTGGTGCGTGTAAATGATCAGCAGATCATCGTGCCGTTTTCGCAGGTGCAGCGTATAGGTGATAGTAGACGCGAGCAGTTCGACAGGCTGTATAGCCTGCATGATCTCCTCCTCAGTCCGCCAGGACCTGTATCCATCGGGCGCGTGCGGCCTGTGCTGGTCCTCTTACAGGGCGCTTCTCCTGTGTCAGTAGCGGTAGAGGTAGATGAGGTGGCGGATGAAGTTGAGCTGGTAGTGAAGCCGCTCGCGCCCCATTTACGGCGTCCAGGCATCACCAATGCCGCTATCAATGGACAGGGCCGTGTGGTGTTGATGGCCGATCTGCCTGAGCTGGTCCGGCATTATATACAGGCGCAGCAGACAATGGGTGGAATGGAGAGGGGCGCGCTCGTCAATATGGGGCAGGCTACACCTAAAATTCTGCTCGCCGATGACTCTGTGTACCTGAGACACGTAGTGGCCCAAATGCTGAGTCACGCGAACTATGTGGTTATGGAGGCGCGCGACGGCCTGGAGGCGCTTGAACAGTTGATACAGCACACGCCTGATGTATTCCTGCTGGATGTAGAGATGCCCAATCTAAACGGCTACGATCTGCTGGGCATCATGCGCCTCTATCCCTCATTGGCAAGCGTGAAGATTATTATGTTGACCTCTCGCTCAACAGAGAAGCATATGCAGCACGCTCTGGACCTGGGCGCCCACGCTTACCTGACCAAGCCCTGCCCCCAGGAGACGCTGCTGGCGACGATCCAGAGCATGCTCCAGACCCACTAATTAGCGATACGAAGCGGGCGCCGCATCGATCGCGCCGGTCTCGATCATGATCTCGCGCAACTGCCTGGCATCGACCGTCTCGTGCAGGCGCAGAGCGTGCGCAATGCGGTCCAGCGTCTCGCGATGCGCGGTCAGCAGACCGACCGCGCGATCGTGGGCCCACGTCACAAGGCGGTTGACCTCTTCATCGATGATCGCCGCCGTCTTCTCGCTGTACTCGCGTGATCCGGTAGCCAGAGCGGTGCCGGCGAAAGGATCTTCGCGGTCGCTGAAGGAGATGGTGCCGAGCCGTTCGCTCATGCCCCACTTCGCGACCATCTGGCGCGCGATCGCCGTTACGCGCTGGAGATCGTTCTCAGCGCCGGTCGTGATATGGCCTATCGCCACCTCTTCGGCGGCTCGCCCGCCAAGGGCGGTGACAAGTTGGGCCTGCAGGTAGTCCTGCGAGTAGTTGTAGCGATCGTCGATCGGTGTATACTGCGTGACGCCGAGAGCCTGGCCGCGCGGCACGATCGTGACCTTCGTGACCGGGTCGACGTTCTCCTGCAAGAGGCCCGTCAAGGCGTGGCCGCCTTCATGGTAGGCGATGACGTTCAGATCCTCGTCGCTCAGGATCAGCGGTCGCTCGGCACCGATAAGAATCTTATCCAGAGACTCTTCAAAGCAGTTCTGATTGACGGCATCCAGGTTACGGCGCGCCGCCAGCAGAGCCGCTTCGTTGACGAGGTTTGCCAGATCCGCGCCGACCATGCCAGGTGTGCTTCTCGCAATGGTGATCAGGTCGACGTCCCTTGCCAGGGGAACGTCGTGCGTATGGATCTTGAGGATCGCCAGGCGTCCATTCCAGTCGGGACGGTCCACGGTCACGCGCCGATCGAAGCGTCCGGGACGCAGCAGCGCCTTATCCAGGCCGTCGGGCCGGTTGGTGGCGCCGATCACGACGACCGCTTGGCGGGTATCGAAGCCGTCCATCTCGACGAGCAACTGGTTCAACGTCTGCTCGCGCTCGTCGTTGCTGTTGATGCTGGAGCCGCGCTGGCGGCCAACGGCGTCGATCTCGTCGATAAAGATGATGCTGGGCGCTGCTTTCTTGGCCTGTTCAAACAGGTCGCGCACGCGGCTGGCACCGACGCCAACCAGCACTTCGACAAACTCGGAGCCGCTCATCGAGAAGAAGGGAACGCTCGCCTCACCTGCCACGGCGCGCGCCAGCAGCGTCTTACCAGTTCCCGGCGGTCCCACCAGCAACACGCCACGCGGAATCTTGCCACCCAGGCGCTGGAATTTCCCCGGCGTCTTGAGGAACTCGACGACCTCCACCAGATCGTTCTTCGCTTCATCGACGCCTGCGACATCGGCGAATGTTGTGCTGGGTCGATCCTCCAGGATCAGCTTTGCCTTGCTCTTGCCGAAGCTGAAGATATTCTGCTGGCTGCGTGAGGCATTGCGGAAGATCAGGAAGAAGAAACCAATCAGCAGTATCCAGGGTAAGAAATTAAAAATGATGTTCAGCAGAACATTATTGTCCGAAACTGGCTTCGCCGAGAAGTTTACCCCCTTCTGAATCAGGAGATTCGTGAGTTGAGGATCACCATTTGGCAACTGGGTAAAGTGGAATTGATTACCCGTTTTCGTGTTTCCACTGGCGTCGGTGACCGTGATGGCGCTCTTCAACTGGCCGGTTGCGTCCTGGCTCTGGAAGACCACCGATTGGACGTTGCCATCTTCGACTTGCTGGTAGAAGGTGCTGTAGGGTATCTCGATAACATTGCTGGCGCTCGTGCTGCTACTACTTTGCGTAAAAAACTGGAAGAGATACCAGCCAATCAGCAGCACAACAACTATAATGATCGAGCGGATAAGCAAGGAGGCGCCATTACCAGGGCCGCCCGCGTTGCCACCGCTCCCTCCGTTATCGGGTCGCTGTGGTCCCCGCGAAGCCGGGTCGTTCGGGTTGTTCTGAAACATATATATAGCCTGAGCGTCCATTGGTTCAGACCTGCTTTCTTCGTCTGTCGAGGCTTCCACAGGGAATGTTCCTAACAGAGAGTGATAGTTGCGATACGGAATAGTCTGTGTACATATTACACTTTGTGGTTCGCTTTCGTCTACTTTTCCCTGCATTTCCTATCTACCAGGGTTAGTATGTATGATAACACATATCCCGAGATGGAGGACTGTAGAGATATACGCTATAAATACGTTCTGGCGTCACGAAAGTTACAGCACCAGGAAGCGAACGCTCCTCTACTATCACATATTTGACGTCACAAGGTCGCGCTTCGTCTACTGCGGAAGCGTGTTTTTCGCCCAGGCGACCTCTGCCGAACGTGCAGGAGCCAGTCTAGAAGAGGATGTACACAATCTGCTCATTGTCGTGCTTGACAGGACGCAAAGAATGTAGTATCCTAGGAAACGTCGACGCGGGGTGGAGCAGTGGTTAGCTCGTTGGGCTCATAACCCAAAGGTCGGAGGTTCGAGTCCTCCCCCCGCTACCAGTTACGTCGACATACGACGCGGGATAGAGCAGTGGTTAGCTCGTCGGGCTCATAACCCGGAGGTCGCAGGTTCGAATCCTGTTCCCGCTACTGTTCTTTAGAAAGAGACGCCTGAAGCTAGTTGAGAAGCGGCTTCGGGCGTCTCTTTTTTGCTGAAAATCTCCGCTGTGTAGCAACCGTGTAGCAACCCGCTCGTTTAACCGTCCTCGTTCTCAATGCTGTCATCACTTCCCTCTGATTTCGCGCCGTCCTCTTGCTTTTTTTCAAATGCCGTGTTCAGTTTATTGATTGCTTCACGGTGCATCACTGGTAGCACGTGTGAGTACACATCCATGGTCATGGAAATTTGCGTGTGGCCCAGAATTTCCTGGACGATCTTGGGAAGCACTCCTAAACTCAGCAGAAGAGATGCGCTGCTGTGCCTGAGATCGTGGAAACGAATGTTCGGGAGCCCAGCCTGTTTGAGCAGCTTTTTAAATTCTTTCACGACCTCGTTCGGGTTGAGATGCGTACCCAGGGAGGTGCAAAACACGTAGTCGTGCTCCTGCCACGCTTTACCTGCTTTTGCCTTTGCCTCCAGTTGCTTCGCCCGATGGACTGTGAGAGCAGCGACGGCAAATGGAGCAATGGCGACACTGCGGCGGCTTTGCTTCGTTTTTGGCTCTGCCTCCACATAGACATGTGTTCTCCCTGGCATGTTTGTCGGGACACGCGAAAGGATACGGCGTACCTGCAGAACTCCTATTATGAGGTCAAGGTCTTGCCATTTGAGTCCTATGACCTCTGCACGCCGGAGGCCCGTAAAAATCGTTAAAACGAATAACGCTTCCCACTTATGCCCTCGTACAGTCGCAATCAATTTCTCTGCCTGCTCGGTTGCTAATGGCTGAATTTCATAACGTTCTCGGCGTGGAGGCGAAACCAGGTTACACACATTCTTCGGAAGAATCTCCCACTTGACCGCTGTATTCAAGGCAAGACGTAAAACGCTGTGGTAACAGGTGATGGTCGAGGCCGACAAGCCCTCATCAGCTTTCTTTGTGAGGAAGGCTCTTACGTGCTGTGCTGTTAATTTTTGCAGTTGGATGCGACCGAGTGCAGGGACGATATGAAGGTAGACGGCTTCCCTATAGCGCTCATAGGTACGTGGCCGCACTTTCCGCCTGTGTGTGTTTTCCAGCCAGTCTACGACAAACTGCTCGACCGTTTGCGATGAACTTGCCACCAGCTTTCCTTGCTGTTGCTCATGCAGCAGCTTCTTCATTTTCTCCTGGACTTCTGTTCTGGTTTTTCCATAAATCACTTTACGCTTGCCATCGTCTAATGAGATGCTACCGGTCCATTTGCCATCCGACTTGCGCCGGTAGATCGATCCCTCTTTATTACCTCGTTTTGACATTGGTTATCTCCATCAGTCAGGCAGGCATGTCCTGCTTTGCATTTTCAAATGTGATACTCGCGACCCATCTCCCATCCTGACGATGATAAATGGTTCCTTCTCCATGCCCTCGTCGTTTCATACGCTGTCTCCTTCCATGGTAGATGAGATCACCCCTCGAAGAACTCATTTCGGCAGGGGTGATCCCTCCTGAACTATGCATCGGTCTCCAGTGTTTCTGAGAGACCAACACCAATGCCGAGCATATCTAAATCCTCCTCGATAGCATGTTCTAAGAGCTGATCCTTTGCTGGTATAGCCTGAGGTGTTGCTTCCCCAGGTGCCCTGAAGGTGTGCTCTTTTTTTTCATCGCCTATGAACGCCAGATGGGGATGTTGTCCATGCTCTACGAGCAGGTCAATGGCGGACCCCAGATGGCGTCGTAATGCTTTCGCAAGAAATGTCCCTTGCAGGCCGCCAAATGTTCCATCAGGCCTAGGTGTCACTTTCGTCGCTTCGATGAGGAGTCCGCTGGCCAGAGCCAGGCGGAACTCGTCATTGATTGACAACCCCGTTTG
>WNFX01005782.1_pt1 | contig 12531 bp, 8 predicted proteins | sample 5400111 | NCBI WGS metagenome assembly WNFX01 (sample SAMN13153363, study PRJNA577476) | soil metagenome | isolation source: 40 cm soil or saprolite under grassland replicate 1 | place: USA:California | collected 2016-06-15
ACCTCGTCCCCGCCCGTGGCCCACCCGAAGCCCAGCACGTCATAGACGCGGCCCAGGGCATCCTGCAGGTGCCCATCCGCGAGGACGTGATCGGCAGCGGGCCGCCCCTGGCCCGGCCGCCGAAGCCCGGGCCCAGATCGAGCCAGCCCTGCCCGCCCGCCAGGCGCTGCCGCGCGACTGCCTTCAGCCCCTCCAGCTCGGCGTCGTCGTGCGCTGACCCCGACTCAATGTCCAGCGACCCCCGATGGGACGAGTACACGATCTGCACGGCTGTCGCACCCGACGCCGTCTTCACCGTCCGCACATACGGCACCAGGCCACTTTACGGCCCCGGCTTAGTCGCAGACTTGCTCACCGTGAGTCAGGAACCTGCAGGTCAGAGCGACGTGCCAGCCGAAAATCCTTGATCGTGAGCCAAGTCAGGTAGACCGGATGAGGGGCGCCGCGCGACATGCGGACGAGGCGGGTCCGGTCCCGGCGGCGGCCGGGCGTGACGCTTCTGCCGCCAAGCTGGGACGCCGATGACGTCGAGATGCCGGCAGGAGCAGATTCCCGCGCCGTAGGGTCCGGGTGTGCCCGGTGATGAGGAGGAGCCGCCGCCGTATGAGGTGCTGGCCGCGCTGGTGGCATCGCTGCGCCGGGAGCTGGCCGGCGCAGTAGCTGCGCTGGGGCAGGCCCGGGCGGACCTGGCGCGGGCCCGCGAGCGGATCGCTGAGCTAGAGGCCCGGCTGCGGCAGAACTCCCTGTTGACTGAACAACGGTCAGTGTTTTCCCAGTTAAACGGGTTGACGGCGGTTTCTGGCTATACGGTCACTGGCCATGATCGGAGAGCCGGAACGGGACCTCGCGGCACTGGTGGTGCCCCGGGTGGGCAGTGATCTGCTGGCGGCGGGCCGGTCGGAGGCGACGGTCCGCTCGTATGCTCATGATCTCTTGCGCTGGTATCGCTTCCTTCATGCGGCCGGTGTCGCGTGGGATCAGGCGAGCCGGATCGAGGCCCGGGATTTCTGCCGGTGGCTGCAGGTTTCCGGGAAGCCGCCAGGTCCGCGCTCAGCGGGGCCGGGTCAGGGAGCGGTGCCGGCTGTTGCGGGCGGCGCTGGCCGGGTGCCTTATGCGCCGTCGGTGCGGGCGCATTCGGAGACGGTGCTGCGTGCTTTCTATGCCTTTCATCTTGATGCGGGGACCGGTCCGGCGGTCAATCCTTTCCCGCTGGACCGGTCCCGCCGCGGCGGGCGTGCGCACGCGCATCACAATCCGATGGAACCGCACCGTAACGAGCGGGCCGGGCTTTACCGGCCCCGGGTGGCGTCGCGGGTCCCGCGCAGCATCCCGGACGAGGAGTTCAACGAGATCTTCGCCCGGCTGCCGTCGCACAGGGACCGCGCACTGGTGGCGTTCTACGTGTCCTCCGGCGCGCGGGCGTCGGAGTTGCTGTCGGTCCGGCGCTATGGGGTGGACGCGGGCAGGCAGGTGATCACGGTTGTGCGCAAGGGCACCCGCGAGCTCCAGCAGCTGCCCGCGTCGGCGGATGCGTTCGTGTGGCTTCGTCTGTACCAGGTGGAGACCGAGGGCCTGCTGCCTGCTGGCTCGCGGAAGCCGTTGTGGTGGACGCTGCGCCGTCCGTTCCGGCCGCTGACCTATCACGGCGTGCACCGCATGTTCGAGCGGGTCAATGACCGGGCGGGCACGGATGCGACGTTGCACTCGCTGCGTCACACCGCCGCCTACCGGATGGCTGAGGATCCGGCGCTGCCGCTCACCGACGTGCAGTTCGTCCTTGGCCACGCTCAGCTGACGACTACTCAGATCTACATGACGCCGCGCAAGGAGGATGTGATCCGCCGGGTGCTGGCCCATTACGCCGAGCAGGTCCAGCGGGCCGGAAGACGTGCGAGGCCGGTTCCGGCCCCGGGTTACCGGCCCGAGTCCATGAACGTGCTGTTCGGGAACCAGACGCCGTGACCGCGGGGACGGATGCGCCCGCTGCCGGGCAAGCGCCTGCGGCGGGGTGGGAGTCAGCTCGCGCCCGATTCCCGGCACGCGCCCGGACGGCGGACTGGCCGGCCACCCGGGCAGGGCGTGATGAGATGTGGCGGCTGCTGACCAGCCCGCCATTCACCCTGGACAACCCGGCCAGCCAGGGCAACCGTACTCGCGGGCTGACAGTGCTGCTGGACTGGCTGCAAGACCAGCCGGGAGACAGCTGGCAGCAGCGCTGGCTGGCCAGCGGAGCCGACGCCGCGGGCGGCAAATGGAGCGAGATATCCGCCCGGTGGCTGCGCGGGCGAGGCCAGTACACCCGCTGGCGGCAGGGCGAGCTCGGCATAGGGCTGCGGATGGCGGTCAGCGCCGACATCATCCGTCCCTCGCTGCGCTGGCTGGCTGCCGCCAAGGGCAGCAAGAGCGCCCTTGCCGTCAGCCTTGCGCAGTCGCGTGACCCCGCAGGGTTCGCGCATCTGCGGGCCCTGTGCGAGGAATCAGCGGTAACCGCCTCGGTCATGGCCCGCACGCTGAGCCGGACCGCGCTCATCGTCGCGGCCAAGGGCGGCTCCGTCCGCGACATCACGGCGGGCGACGTCCTGGAGCTGCTGGACACCGAGGCTGGCACCCATGCCAGCTCGGCGGGCGATACCGCAGTTTTCTATCGGATGCTGCGCCAGGCGGGAAGCTTCGACCTGGCCGCGCCGGAGACGCTGCGGGCGCTGCGCACCATAGGGCAGCGCACGCCGGAGGAGATGATCGACCGCTATCACCTGGCCTGCCGTCCGGTCCGCGACCTGCTGGTGGATTACCTGCGGGAACGCCAGCCGGCCGTGGACTACGTCACGCTAGAGTCCCTCGCCCGGTCGCTCGGCAGGGATTTCTGGCAGGACCTGGAACGTCACCATCCGGGCATCTGCACCCTGCAGCTGCCGGCCGAGGCCGCGGCCAGCTGGAAGCAGCGCCGGCGGACCAAGCCGAAGACGGTGACGGCCGGTACCGGCGAGAAGACCGTAGCCGAGGTCCCTCGGCTGAATTACCGCGAGTGCCTGACCCGGGTGCGTGCCTTCTACCTGGACATAGCACAGTGGGCAGCCGAGGATCCCGCGCACTGGGGATCCTGGGCGGCCCGGTGCCCGGTCAGTGCCGCGGAGATCAACCAGCGCAAGGCAGCCCGGCACCGCAAATCGCGGATGGACGCGCGCACCCGCGAGCGCCTGCCCGTCCTTCCCGCGCTGGTCCGGGCTGTCAGCCGCAGACGGGAGACCGCGGACGCGCTGCTGCGCGCGGCACGCGCCACCGCGCCTGGGCAGGCATTCTCCGCCGCAGGGCAGACCCTGACCCGGTCGGTCACCCGCCACGCGACCAGCGCGAAAGTGTGGGCCGATGACCAGGCTGCCGGCCGGCGGCGTGACCTCACCCTCGAAGAAGACCACGCGTTCTGGTCCTGGGCCATCGTCGAGGTCCTGCGCGCGACCGGCATCTTCTCCAGGGGCGCAAACCTGGACACATGGGGCGTCTTCCTGGTTTCACCAGGTCAGCGATTGATCAACTTTGTGTAGTTGTGCCACAGGTGTGGTGCAACGACGGGAGCTGGCATGTCACCGGCGGCCTGTCGTGGCGTTGAGCTGGGCCATGAGTTCGCGGTTGGCAGCCCGGGCGGCGGCGAGTTCCTCGTTGCGTTCTTCCAGTTGGAGCCGCAGGTCGGTGACCTGCTGCTCGAGGTGGGTGATCTTGTGGCCGAGGGCGTCGATGTCGGCGGGCGCGCCGAGCCCGGAGTCGCGCCAGGCCTGCTCGCCGAGCAGCTCGGACAGGCGGTGTTCGAGCTGCTGGACACGGGCATTGAGCCGGACCGCCCGCTCGTGGGCGGCGAGCAGGTCGGCTTGCAGCGATGCCCGGGTGACGGCCGGGCCGGCTCCTTCGCCGGCGGCAGGCGGGGTGGCTTCGAGCGCGTGGATCTTGCCGAGCAGGTCGCGGTGCCGGTAGAGGAAGGTGCGGTCCACGGCTGCGGCGCGGGCGATGGAAGAGACGCTGATCTCGGTGCCGTCGGCGGCGGCCTTGTTGAGCGCGGCGATGACGCGCTGGCGGCGGCGGGCTGAGTCGGCTTGCCGCCCCTTGGTCATCGCCGCGGCGCGCGGGTCCGCGGTGCCTGGTTCGCCTGGCTTGCTGGTCATGCGAGCGCCCCGCGTGCGGGCGCGGGCGGGACGGCACGGACCGACGGCATGCCGAGACAGACGGCGCGGTGCTTGCGGATCACGGTGACCGCCTCGTCGATCTCCGCGCGCCCGGAATCGGGGAGTTGTGCCATGTCGCCTTTGATCCGTCCGATGAGCCGCCGGATCCTGGTGATCTCCTGCTGGGTGGGGGTGGCGTCGGCGCGGGCCCACTCGTCGACGCCGTCGATGGCGGCGGCGAGGCGTTCCCGGGTGCGCAGCAGGTCGTCGAGGTAGGCGGTGAGATCAGGGAGGTAGGAGACGTCGGTGCGGAAGTGGTCGCAGCCGGCGCAGCGGAACCGGACCGGGCAGGCGCCTCCGCCTGCCTGCACGTTGGACGGCTCTGTGCAGCTGCCGTACGGGACGGCGACTTCGCCGACCGCGTATCTGGCGTGCTCGGATTCCAGCAGCGCGCGGGCGTCGCGCCAGACATGGTTGCCGTGCCGGTCGAAGCTCATCGCGGTCACCTTGTCGACGGCGTCGCGGCGGCGTTCTTCCCCGACGCGGTAGTAGCTGCGCGTGACGTTCAGGTTGCGGTGATCAAGTAGTTCGGCGAGGACGTCGATCGGGACTCCGCCATCTGCGTGACGCTGGGCGTAAGTGTGCCGGTAGGCGTAGGGAACCAGGCGGGCGCTGTCCATCTCGGTGCCGTCACGGGTGCGCAGGGGTCCCAGCCTGGTCACCCAGTCGCGGTGCCGGTCATCGAGCATGGCGATGGTGATGGCCTTGCCGCCGCCGGGGTTTGCGCGCGGGGCGGGCAACAGCTTCAAGACCCCTGGCCGGGCGGCGGGATAGCGGGCGCGGACGCGGGCTTGCTGCCCGGTGATCACGGTGGCGGTGGCTTCGCCGACGGGCAGGCGCCGGCCCAGCCGTCCGGCTTTGGCGTTGTCGTAGACCAGGACGGCGGCTCCGTCTTTATCGCGGTGCAGGCAGTCCAGCGGCAGGTCGAGGATGTCTTCAGGGCGCCGTCCGGTGTCGATGGCGATCTGGACGGCAACCTTGACCTCCGGTGGTTCGAGGGTGTCCAGGCTGGCGCACAGCACGGCCATGACCTCCGGCGGGAGGTCACGCCCTGGCTCCCCGCGCACCGGTTCGGCGGGGATGTCCCGCAGCCCGACGGCGAAGTCACCCGGCAGCCCGGCGGCTGCCTGCCCGGGGCGGGTCAGGCCCAGGGCGCGGATCCCGGTGAGGACGAGGCGGGCGCCGCGGCAGATGCCGTTGCGGTGGTAGCGGCTGATTGTCCCGGCCGACTCCAGGTAGCCGAGCCGGTTAAGGAAGGTCTCGATGTCAGCTCGCCCCAGCGCCCCCGGTATTTCTCCCCGGTCCTCACGGCAGCGCAGGCTCTGTGACAGCCTCGCCACCGCGTTGATCTTCTGCCGGACGTTACCGGCGCCGCCACCACGATGGCGGGGTAGTTCCTCGGCTGCCCACCGTTTGGCGGCCTGCCGCAGCCACGCTTGGCTGATCGCGGTGAACGACAGTCCTCCGGGGTGGCCGAAGACCGCCAGGTCCCAGGTGTCGTGGAGCTGTTCACTGCCAGGGTCGGCCAGCGCCCGGCGGGCATGGCGGGCGAACGCCCGCAGCAGTGACCGGGCGGGTTTGCCGGGGACCTGCCCGATGTCCGCCGTCTCGGCCGAGGTGGCCTGCTGACGGCGCAGCGAGTCGCAGACCGCCCGCAGGTTCACGTCGGTGATCTTCGCCCCGTGCACCTGCACGCGATGCTGGATCCCGGTCAGCACCTGCAGCACGACCAGCGGCGCCAGCCCGCGGAGGCTGACCTGGCCGGCCTCGGAGACCGCCGGGCAGGTGAGCTGCCAGTGCCGCTGGTCAGTGCCGGGGGCGGCGGTCACGGTGGCGCGCCACCGGACGTAGTGGGTGGGGCAGTAGCCGTGCTCGCTTTCGGACCGGCGGCTGCACGCCGCTACCTGGCACGGGCCGAGCGGTGCCAGCGGCCGGACCCGCGGATCGGCCAGGAACCGTTCGATCGTCATCCCGGGAGTGCGGCGGGACCGCCGCGAATGCGCCTGGCACAACCCAGTGCGCTGGCCTTGCCGTCCGCCCGGCGACATCCGCTGGCAGCCGGGCACCAGGCATCCGGCCGGGCGGGCCGGCAGCGGCGGCAGCTCCGGTGCCGAGCTGATCGCCTCCCGGCTCCATCCTTCCCGCCGCAGCCGGGTGGAGCATTGGTGGCACAGCCCCCCGGCCTTGGTGCCGTGGGCGGTGGCCGGGCAGCCGCCTATCCGGCACAGCCTGCGGCCTAGCAGCGGATGCGCCGCTGGCATGGCCAGCACCCGGCTTACCGGATCCCAGCCCGCCTCGGCCAGGAACCCCGGCTCCAGGGTGCTGGCCAGGCGTGCGGTCGTTCCCTTCAAGGCGACACCGTCCAGCACGTGGCCGAACTCCGGGCCGGAATCGGTGGTCGCGGGTGCGGCTAGCGCGAGCCCGGCGCCGGTCACGATGTCGCCCCGCTCTGCTCGCGAGGGCTGGGCACCCGGTCGGCCGCAGCCCGCAGCCGGGCCGGGTCGGGGTGCAGATAAACCTGAGTCGCCGAGGGCGAGGCGTGCCCGAGGATGTCCTGGGCCTCATCCAGCGCGCCGCCCGCGTCCAGCAGGTTCGACCCGCAGGCGTGGCGGAGCTGATGCGCTGTGACGGACCGCTCCAGGCCGGCCCGCCCGCACGCCGCGGTGACCAGCTCGCCGGCCGCGTCCGGGCGCATCGGCGCGCCGACCGGCTCGCGAAACAAGTTGACCAGCACGAAGTCACTCGAGGCGGCGCGGGGCACGCGCATCCGCTCGAACTCGTAGGTGTCGAACGCCTGCACCGTCAGGAAGTCCAGCGGCACGGTGCGCTGCCGCCGCGACTTGGCCCACGCCCCGTTCGGGTTGTCCTCCCGGCGGATCACGTGCAGGTGCGCGCGGGCGACCTCACACCCCAGCGGACGCGAGTCGGCCAGCAGGTGCACGTCACCGCGGCGCAGCCCGCATGCCTCACCGCGGCGCAGCCCGGCCCGCGCCATCAGCAGCACGATCAGCCGGTCCCGCGCCGACCCGCACGACCTAAGCAGCGCGACGATCTGGGCATCAGACGCCCGGTCCACCGGGGCCTCGGCCTCGTGCAGCCGGTGCCGGGCCCGCAGCCGCCAGTCCATCCGGCCGTCCGCGTCTCGCGCCTGCTCCGGCAGGTCCCGGTCACCGGCCACCTCATACAACAGCGGCACCAGATGCCCGCTGGCCTGCCCGGCGGCGACCGCGTGCACCACCATCTGCCGCACCGCCGTCAGCACGCCGTTGATCCGCCGGGCACCGCGCACCGGAGAAACTCCCGGCCCGGCCAGCACCACATCGCGCGACGCCGCGCCGGCCCCCGAAGCCGCCGGCCCCGCGTGAGCCAGCCATGTCATGAACGACCCGAGCTGCTCCGCCCCGGCCTGCCAGGTCCGGCCCGTGCAGGCACACCAGCGCAGGAACAACGCGATCGAGCCCGCGTAACTCTTGGTCGTGGACTCCGCGCCGTCGCGGCCGAACCGCACCTGCCGCAAGAAGCTGTCCGCAACGGCGACGACCGCCAGGTCCTCATCCAGCACCGTCCAGTACCTCGCCCCGGACGGCAGCCTCACCGGAAACGCCCGCATCCCCGATCCCCCGATCTCGCTGGCCTGCATGAACTACTACCAGCTACCAGCACCACACCCTGGGAGACACGCCGCAGAACCCCGTCAGATGACCGGTTCAGGCAACATCACGCGACGGGCTGAGGACCCCTGGAGAAGGCATCCGCATCGAGGAACTGCTGGAGATCACTCACTACAGCCTGGTCCAGTACCGGCTGCCCACCACGGGCGAGATCATCCCGCTACTGCAGATCGCTCCGTCCAAGACCGACACTGAGCGGCTGCTGGTGGTCAGCCCGGAAATGGCCGACGTGCTGTCAGCGATCATCAGCCGACTGCGCAGCCACGGGCACGGCGGCGCAGTCCCGCTGGTGCCGGCTTATGACTCGCTGGAACGCACGTGGCTGCCGCCATCACCAGTGCTGTTCCAGCGCCGCTTCGGCTCCGAGAACCGCAGGATCAGCGGCGGCGCCGCCCGCGACATGCTCAACGCCGCGCTGGCCGGCACCGGCCTGGCCGCCGCTGACGGCAGCCCGCTGCGCTGCACCCCGCACGACTTCCGCAGGATCTTCATCACCGACGCGATCATGAGCGGGCTCCCCTCGCACATCGCCCAGGTCATCGCCGGGCACAAGGACATAAACGTCACTCTCGGCTATAAAGCGGTCTACCCTGACGAGGCGATCCAGGCCCACCTGGCATTCCTCGCCAGGCGGCGGGCACTGCGGCCCACCGAGGAATACCGCGTTCCCACCGATGCTGAATGGGCTGAGTTCCTCGGCCACTTCGAACGCCGCAAGATCGCCACTGGCATCTGCGGGCGGGCGTTCGGAACCCCCTGCATCCACGAGCACAGCTGCTTAACCGAAATGATCTTGAAGGGGTCCGCTCGGCCTGAAGGATTCATTGCTCACGGAAGGTGACAGGGAAGAATCTTGTGTAGCTGCAGCTTCGGGCGTGTCGCCGCCGTCATTCTGGCCTGCGGTGCTGCTCGGCGCGCTTGTGCAGGCGCCCGAGGCTTTCGTCGAGGGTGACGAGGCTGAGGTCGAGGATGTGGACGCCGTCCCTGAAGTGCTCGAACCCGAGCCGGGCCCAGACTTTGCCGAGTGCCGCGATGGCCTGCTCACGTGCGGCCGGGCCGTCCGGTTCCTCATCATTCAGCTCGTCGATCGGGGCGGGATAGCAGACCGCGGCCCGGACGCCGCCGGACAGCTTCTTGATCGCTGTCCCGGCGAGCAGGACGCCGAGGCCGAAGCCTCGCCACCCGGGAGTGAGCCGCACGGAGCTGAGGATGAGGATCCGGTCGCCCATCGGTTCGAGCAGGTCGTCCAGGTCCGGGTCGAGCTGCCCGGTGCGCGCATCGAAGATGGTCCCGGCGATGGCACCCAGGTCGGCGTCCTCGCCGTCGAGCAGGCCGAAGGGGTCACGGGTCTGATAGACGTCGATCACCACGATGGTCATGTCGCCGACGTGAGACTTCACGTGCATGCCGCTGTCGTCGAAGACGTCAGCCGAGACATGCCAGCTCTCCGGTTCCTCGTTCGCGCCGGACCACCAGCGCTGGTCGTGCCGGTAGGTGAGGGTGATGCTCCACGGATCATCCGGCGGGGTGCGTCCCTGTTGCTCGTTCACGCGGGGATGCCTCCTTGGTTTGTTACCGGCGTGAGCACGCTATCGCCAGGCGGGCGCTTCAAGGCGGAAACGATCAGCCTCCGCTGGGACTGGATCGTCCGGCCGCGCTGCGAACGTCTGGTATCCCGAGGTGAACGGTGGTGTTGCGGGCGGTGAGGCCGCGCATGGCCTGGAGTTTCTGTGCAGCGGCGGCCAGGGTGGTCTCGATCGCGGCGACCTCGCCAAGCCAGCCCTGATCTTTGGCCTCCTGGAGCCGGTCGCCGAGATTGGCGCGGATTTCTTCCAGCCTCGGCATCTGAGCTGGGTCAACGCGGAGGAGCGGGCATCTGACACAGGCATTTTCATGCGCGCATGGGGTGCCGAAGTCGCGGCCGCAGGTCCCCAGAGCGACCTTCCGCAGCTCGAAGTGAGCGAGGAATTCGTCCCATTCGGTGGCGGTCAGCTCGCGGTATTCTTCGCTGGGCCGCTCGGTCCGGCGGCGGGCGATGAACGCCCGATGATGGGCGATCACGTCTTCTGGGTAGATCGCGGCATAGCCCATGGTGGTGTCCAGCAGGGCGTGTCCGCAGATTTTCGCGGCGATGTGCGGGGGCAGCCCGGACCGCAGGGCGTCCGTGACGAAGATCCTGCGGAAGTCATGGGGCCGCCATTCCAGCGGCTCGCCGGCGACGGTGATGTGTGTGGCCTGCGAGGTCGCGACCATGCATTCACGGATGTAGCTGCGGCCGATCGGGCGGTCCTCATTGCCGTAGCGCCGCTGGAACAGGAACGGCATGGGCGGGCTCCAGGTCTGCTCGAACACGTCGTAGGCGCAGACGAGCGGCAGGGCCGCGTTCCCGGCGCGGACCCGGAAGATGACCGCGGTGAGGACCTCCGCGAGTTCCGGTGAGACCAGCAGCAACCGCTCTGCGTCGGTCTTGGACGGGGCGACCTGGAGCATCGGCACGATCTCACCGGTGGTGGGCAGCGTATAGGCGATGAAGCTGTGGTGGGTGAGTTCTAGCATCTCCTCAATGCGGATGCCCGTGTGTCGCAGGATTTCCACGGTGGCCCACGACCAGAACGCAGCCTCCTCCTCATGGGTGAGGTTGCGCCGCTTGCCCGCCGCCACCTCGGTGACGTTGACGCGGCCGGCCTGACCAGGACGGCAACGCTGGAACTCCTGCCCGGCGGCGGTGAACACGACCCCGGCCGGGGTGCTGCGGGCAGTGCTGATGCGCTCCTCGGAGTCCTTGCGTTGCTGCTCGACGGCTCGCAGCAGCGCGGGCAGCAGCGGCAGTTGCGTCCTGGTCCGCTGGTCCATCCGCGACTTCACCCGCGATTTGAACTTCTTCTGCGTGCACTCGGCGGCTTTGACCGGACACGGCGCCACCCACGGCGCCCACCGGGCAGGGTCATCGGCGGCCCACCGGGCGATGTCCTCATAGAAGGCCCGGACGAACACCAGCTCGCTGCGGTAGTTGACCCGGGGACGCACCGGCCGGCCGGCGGCGTCCCGGATGTAGGCCAGGCGTTCCTTCCACGCCTGCGCGACCTGCGGCGGCAGCTGAAGCGAGTCGATGCCGGGATGGTGGATCTCCAGGTCACGCCAGAACAGCCGGCATAGGTTGCGGGCGATGGAGCGCAGCGAGGTGTGGTCCAGCTCGGGAGCCCGTTCGGTGAAGTACTCCACCAGCAGATCCCGGACGGGCCTGCACTCGATGCCGTACCCGTCGACGATCTGCGCGACGCTGCGGCGGCCCTCGATCCGCAGCGCCCGCAACCGCGACGGCGCCCCGGCAGGGAGCACGCCGGCGTCCTTGAGCAGCGCGTAGAACAACGGCCGGCCCGCACTGCCCCGGAAATGATGTTCTTCCAGAGCGGCCGTCAGCTCGATGCAGTCGCCCACGGTAATGTCGCTGACCAGGCCGCCCTTACGGATCACCATCCAGGTGATCTTGTTCAGCGCATCCGAGCGGGCCCAGGCCGTCGCATGCTGGGCCTGGAGTTCCAGATCACCAAAGGCACCCGGGTCGAAGGCGGCCCGGGCCTCGGCGAGCATCACCGTCAAGCGCTGGCGCAGCAGCCACCGGTAGCCGGGCCGGATGACCTGCCCGGCAACCAGCAAGACCAGCCCGGCGAACAGCTCGTCGCGGTGATGGTGCCGAACCGGGACACGCCCCCTCAACGACAACTCGGTCCAATCCAAGCCGGCCGCGTCCGCCCCGCTGGCCAGCCATCGCTCCTGCCAGGTGTCTCCGGGCTGGCCCTGCAGCCAGTCCAGCAGCTTGGTCAGGCCACGCCGCCGGGTCTTGTCCCGGGCCAGGCCCGCGCCCGGGTCCGTGAACAGGCCCAGCAGCCGCTCCACCAGGTCTTCCCGGCCCTGGCGGGTCTGCCACCAGCCCTCCTCGCAGAGCCGTGGCTGCCATGTTGGCGGGCCGCCCGCCGCCGGCGCTTCGATGGCCCTGGCTATGTTGGCAGTGCCGCCGCGGAGCGCCGTTCTCATCGGTGCTCCCCACCGGGAGCCGAGGTGCCGAACAACGCCGCCAGTACTTCGGGGCGGTAGCCGGGCGCCGGCGGAGCCGGCGGCCTGCCCTGCCCGGCGCGCTGCCGCTTGTGATGGGCCAGGACGTGGGCGATGACCTCGTCCGGGGCGGGCGCGGTATAAATCTCGGTCGTGGTGAGGTGGGCGTGCCCTAGGACCCACTGCACGTCAGCGAGGGTCAGGTGCGGGTCGCGGACCATTCTCCTGGCGGCGCTGTGCCGCAGATCATGCAACGTCCAGTTCGCACCGAGCAACCGGTTGACCCGGGTGAACACCATCCGGGCCGCGTCGTAGCTCAGCGGCCGGAACGGGCGGCGCAGCGTCCACCACACCGGCTCCTCCGGCCCTCCCGGAACCAGGCCGCGCATCTCCTGCTGGTAGAGGCGCAGCGAGACGAACGCGTCCGCCGACGCGGGCAGGTGCTGCAGAGCCCGGCTGCCCTTGCGGACCACGCCGATCGTCTGCTCCTCCGGGGCGATTAGTCCCTGGGGAACGCCCAGCAGTTCGCAAGCGCGGGCCCCGGTGGAGATATAGAACGCGATCAGCGCCCGGTCCCGGTTGCAGGCCAGCCC
>WNFX01005235.1_pt1 | contig 12530 bp, 10 predicted proteins | sample 5400111 | NCBI WGS metagenome assembly WNFX01 (sample SAMN13153363, study PRJNA577476) | soil metagenome | isolation source: 40 cm soil or saprolite under grassland replicate 1 | place: USA:California | collected 2016-06-15
CCAGCCTGCCGAGGAAACCATCGGTGGAGCCGGGCCAATGGTGAAAGAGGGGGCGATGGAGGGCGTCGACGGTGTGATTGGTCTGCACCTGATTAGCGACTACCCTATAGGGCGGGTTGGTGTACGCGCCGGTACCGTCTTTGCCAGTGCCGACAAGTTTGTGCTGACCGTGAGGGGCAAGGGCGGGCACGCTGCTATGCCGGAAATGTCGGTCGATCCTATCGTTATATCTGCCTACATCATCACGGCCCTGCAAACGCTGATCAGTCGTGAGACCTCACCGTTCAGTCCCGCGGTCATCACCATTGGCGTTGTCAAAGCCGGTACCGCTTTCAACATCATTCCCGAAACTGCCGAATTGCATGGTACCATGCGTGCCTTCAGTAAAGAACACCGTGAGAAATTGATACGCCGGATCAGCGAGGTAGCCAGCGGCGTCGCCAGTGCCATGGGCGCCACGTGCGCTGTAAAGGTCTTCGATGGCTGCCCGCCCTGCACCAACGATGCAGCTATGACGGAGGTGGTGCAAAATGCCGCCGTGGAGTCGGTGGGAGCGGATAAAGTAGACAATGGCGAAGTGGTGATGACCACCGGCAGTGACGATATGGCCTACTTCCTCAACACTGTCCCTGGCTGCTACTTCATCGTGGGTGCGAAAAATGCGGAGAAGGGCGCAAACTATCCGCACCACCATCCCCGCTTCAATGTGGATGAAGATGCAATGCCTATCGGTGTCGAGGTATTGACGCGAGCGGCCCTGGAATTTCTAAAGTAAGCTAAGAGGCTGACCCCTTTGGTTGGCTCCTATACCACCCAGGGAGAAGATATAGAGGACAGTACAGATATTCAGCCAATCCTTGCCTCCACCATCTCAGGCGTCGGAATCCCTTCCACACCCACTCGTTCAACCGAGAAGGAGGCCACACAGTTTGCGAAATTCACTGCCTCGCGCGGGTCTCCATGCCTGTAAAGATGACAGAGGAAGGCTGCGGCGAAGACATCACCAGCCCCTGTGGGGTCTACCTCGGTGGAAGGATAGGCGGGGAAACGCTCGGCAGCGCCGTGTTGGAAGAGTGTTGCCCCATGGCGCCCATCAGTGGCTACGAGGAGGGGTATCTTTAAACTCCAATAGGACAGGATGGCGTCGGCCTCAGCGCGATTACCAGCGGCAAAAGGAAGAAGATCATCATGACTGAGAATGAGAACGTCGAGCAAGGGGAGCGCCTGTTCTGCAGCGGCCCAGGGTGTTGGCCAGACACGACCGTCAAGGTCCCAGCGACGGAGCCAACCCTGCGGAGTAGCGGCAATAATTGCACCTGGACGGCGCGGAAATAGCGTCACAAACTCGAGGGGAAGTTCCTGGGCGACGGGACCCAGTAGCACAACAGGTGCGCTACGCCAGCTACCAGGTACATCTTCGATGTTCAGCGACTCCGCTCTATCCCGCAGGTATTGGACGCGAAAACCATCGTGATATTGATTAGCAAATGTAGTTGTAGCCGGTGAGGGATGGACACTCAGCCCTATACCGGGCAAGTGTGCGGGTAGTTCGGCGAGAATTTGACTATCCACACAGGTAACTATAGCTGCCGTTAATCCTAAACGAGAGGCGGTAACAGCAGAAAAAGTTACGGTGCCTCCCAATGAAAATGAGCCATCAGGCTGGACATCACATGTTACATGCCCGGTGGTTAAAAATTCGGGGACACCGCCATTTTGAATAGGTTGAATAATTGAAGACATCAACGGTTTTTTAACGGATTAGATACCTTTTAGCGGCCCGTACGCTTGAGAGAAATGACAACCCGCCGTGCCTCGCCCTCTCCAATACTCTCGGTGCTGATGTCCTTGCTCTCAGAAAGGGCGATATGCACGATGCGCCGCTCATGGGGAGGCATGGCCTCTAGCGCGATAGAACGTCGATAATTGCGTACCTGCTGTGCCACCCGTAAGGCAAGCGAACGCAAATTCTCTTCACGACGCTGCCGGTAATTTTCTGCGTCTATGATGATGCGCATGCGGTGCTTGGTGCGATGACCTACGATCAGGCTAACGAGAAGTTGAAGTGCAGCCAGCGTTTCTCCTCGTCTCCCGATCAATAACCCCAGGTTCTCATGGATACCATGAATGTTGAGCGTGAGAGGATTAGTGGAACGCACTTGAACAGTAGCAGGAATATTCATGTAGCGCAAAATGTGCTGTAAGACATCGACGGTAATCTCGACATCCTCGCGGGTTGGAGTCTCTACCTCCTGCATTTCCCCCTCAATGACACTCACATCACCTAAACCAAGTTCAGAGGCTAGTTCGGGAGAAATAGTCGGAGAGGAGAGAAAGGGCGCAGGCTCCTCTTCCTCATCAAACTCCCCCTCCTTTTCATCCTCGTCCATAAATTCCTCGTCCTCATCTCCAAATTCCCCTTCTTCATCTTCGACATAGAGTTCCTCTTCAGGAAAGGTTTCATCTGGACCCAGTATGGCGTCAGCCATCTCAGGAGTGATTACCGCGCCGACGTTGGCAGCGCGTGCCGTAACACGTACACGCGCATCTTTGCTTCCTATGCCGAATGCTCCCCGAGACGGCTCCTGTAATACCGTAACATCTACCTCATCCCGGCGTTTTCCCAAACGTGACAGAGCTTGCAGGATAGCCTCATCAACACTTTTGCCACTAGCCTCTATGCTTTCCACTGTTTCCTTGCCTCCCTTTATCTTAATCATTGACCTGGAACACTTTACTACCAGGCTGCAAAATTAGCTGCGCGATGCATTCCTCTTTGGAATATTATTGCTACTGCGACGGCGCGCTGAGGCGCTACGGCGTCGCGCAGATGATGAGCTATTTCCAGACGAGTTCGTCTGTAATTTGCGCCCAACCGGGCCGCTCTCAACAACATTATCTGGTTCCTCAGCCTTGCCTAACAGTTTTGTTTCTTTGGCCCGGTCGCCTGTATAGTTCTTGCCGTTATTGTTACTCTTGCCATTATTGTTACCTTTGGAACTGAGGAAATCTGGCGTCACCAGCAACGAACCCCAACCGGTAACAAAGAACTGCTGGATCATCCCAAAGAGTGATGATATCGTCCAATAGAGAGCCAGGCCAGCCGCGTAGCTCCAGCCAAAGAAAAGCACCATGATTGGCGAAATTAACTGCATGATCTTCATCTGTTGCGCCATGGAATCATTTGCGCCTGCTGCGGTCTTGGGCTGTGACATACGCAACTGCAGGAAGGTCGCCAGGGCTGCCAGGATAGGCAGAATATGTGTCGGATCGGGAGCTCCAAGCGAGAAGTGCAAGCTTGGACTGATAAAGGTAAACCAGTTCAAGTCGATATTAGGGAAATGATGAAACGGTGGTATAAATGGGTACAGGAGTTTGTTAATATCTTGAACCGTTTTAGCATTTCTCAGCACAGTACTGAGAGCATAGAACAAACCGAAGAGGACGGGCATCTGAACCACTAGCGGGAGGCAGCCACCTAATGGGTTTATGCCATACTCTTTGTAGAGTGCCTGCATGGCTTCAGCCTGTGCTCGCTGATCCTTATATTTCTTCCGTACCTCCGCCATTTGCGGCTGCAAAGCCTGTGTCGCCTTCATCGATTTAAGCTGCTTCAAGGTGAGGGGGAACAGAACCAGCCTGATGATAAGCGTCAAGACGATAATTGCCAGACCAAAATCCCCAAAGAGGCGGTACAGCAGCATCAGTACATTAAAAATGGGATAAGTAAAGATGAGATTAAAAAGATAGCCTAATTGATCGATTATCTGACCCACAGGTCTCTCCTGCCTTCCTCAGATCTAGTCAACCAGATGTTCTGGGACTGGATCGTAGAGATTGCCATGATAGAAGGGATGGCAACGCCCAATGCGTTTAGCTGCCATCCATCCTCCACGGAAAAAGCCAAAACGTGAAATTGCCTCATATCCATACTGTGAACATGAGGGGGTAAATCGACACGATGAGGGCAGGATTACCGACAACGTGTTTTGGTATAGACGAATTAAAAAAAGTGCAATATATTTCACTCGATATCATCCTCGGCTTCAAGTAGCCGCGCCTGATTCAGTAAATTAACAAGGTCTTCTTCAAGCGTATGCAGGTCGGCCGTCTTCACCTGGTTTCTCGCACTAAGCACAATATCCCATCCACCGAGAAGATCCGGCAGAGCACGCCGAATTGCTTCGCTAAGTAGGCGTTTAATATAATTACGTTCTACCGCCAGCTTAGAGATACGCTTAGTGACCACGAAACCGATACGCAGTCTCCCTACTTCGTTTGGTATCCACGCAAGGATAAGCAGCCGAGACGTTATACTACGTCCCTGCTGCCTGACACGCTGAAAATCACTTCCTTTGCGCAGACGTAACGCACGGTTAAGTGCCACGATTATATTAGACAGTTAGCTTCCAACGCCCTTTGGCGCGGCGAGCTTTAAGAACACGTCGGCCAGCGCGGGTCGACATGCGCTTCATAAATCCATGTTCGCGTAAGCGCGGAATACGCTTGGGTTGCCAGGTACGTTTCATTTCCTTCTCTTACCTCCACTTAGGAATGTCCTGTAGATTATATCGGTTACAGGTACAACCTGTCAAATCTTTCTGAGAAGGTATGCATTGGTACCAATCTCATTAGGCTGTTTTGAAGCGTAACAGCACACGTCCAAGTTTGATCTCATCGTTGTCGTGCAGGGGTGTCGGCGTCTTTCCAGCCAGCCTCTGACGATTAACGAACGTGAAATTCGTGCTGTTCTCATCTTCTATCATATACTGACCACTCTCGATAAAGATACGAGCGTGTAAACGTGATACGCCGCCCTCTTCTCCACCATGCGGGGTCAAGTCCACATCGGGGAAGATATTGCTGACGGCATCCTCTCGACCAACCACGACGTTATCCTTACCACTCAGGTCAAACTCCTGGTTGTCCGCTTCCACGATCAAGCGTGCTGACATCGCAGCGGGAGCCGCAGGTATTGCCGATGGGGCAGCGGGAGCCATAGCAGGCTCTTGCGCTGGAGGAGCCGCAACTGGAGCAGAAGCTGGAGGTACCACGCTCGCAGGATTCGTGCCTACTGCCGCAGGTGCAGGCGTACCGAGCAGACTCACTCCACAATTTGCACAATAAGCTTCACCGGCAGGATTTTGTGCGCCACATGACGGGCAGGTTTGTGTTCCTCCCGTAGCAACAGGCCCCGGCGCTGGCTGGCTGGCATCCGCTGCTGGACTCGGCGTAGCCCCTGTCAATGGCTCACCACACTCATCACAAAAAGCGGACCCATCAGGATTTTCATGATGTAAGGAACAATATACAGGCATAATACTCTACCCTCCTTAACATATATACGATTGTGTTTCCTATTGGTTGAATAGTTACCTTTACGGTACGATGTCGTCCAGGCGCTGTGTCAGTTTGCGCGTCTTGTTACCGATTGATTTTACCTGGTCTTGTGAAATTTGCTGGCCCTGGTTGATCTGCTCGAGGGCCGCCTGGGTCTCCGGGTCGAGTACACGGGTGACGTTTGGAGCCAGGCGCGTCGTTGCTTTACCGGTGCGCTTGTATTCATCCAGTACCCTGGTCACCAAACGATGCGCATTAGCCTTTTCAGCAAAGTTCATCACCAGCGGATTTACCTGCGCTGCTTCATTCGCGTCTGTGGTGAAGGTAACTTTGATATCTTCACGTATACTCTCACCTACCAGGCTGGCAATAGGCACATCATAGGTGAGTTCGGTCTGAGCGATGCGAAAGAGACCCGCCGGGCGTGGATCGATCATCAACTCTACCAGTACCGATTGTGCGTTGTCTTTCTCCAGGTCCCCCAGGTGGATCACTACCTGGCGATCAGAGAGCACTGATGGGCCAAGGTCCTGAATAATGGGCAGTACCTTCACCGCTTTTTTCGGTGTTACTCCCTGTGGTAGACGTAGTATCAGCGTGGCGTTACGCACCGCCACGGCTACCGCACTCTGTACCTGCTGCTCAAAGATGGCCATGGCATCCGCTGGATTCCTGATAAACTCAGCGGGCATACCACCACTCATTTCTCCAATAGTATCCAGTAAGCTCTCATCCCAGTCTTGACCTATACCTAGCGGATAAATGGAAATGCCCGCCGCCCTGGCATCCCTGGCGAGTTGGCGGCAGCGATCAGGATCACCATAGGTGACACCGTCCGTCAGCAAGATCATGCGATTGACAGCATTAGGAATATTCCAGCGTCGCAACTCATTGAGTCCCTGGATCATACCCAGCGACATGGTCGTCCCACCAGCGTCGCGAATACGATCGATGGCCGCTTTCATACCAACCGGGTCTCGAGCTGGCATGGACGGAATAATCACCTGGCACGTATCATCAAAGATGACCACCGAGATATAATCGGTGGGCTCCAGGCGATCGATCACCATCTTAACCGCTTCCTTGACGTTCTTAAGTTTCGCACCTTTCATGGAGCCAGAATGGTCGAGCACAAGGGCAAAATTGAGTGGCATACGCACTTGTGCCATCAGTTCAGTTGGTTTAGCTTCTAATAAAACATATGCCACCTGGCTTCCACCTGTGACCGGCATAAAATCCTTGCCGAGCTGGTGTGCCAGTGTTACCTCACCGGGCATAATATATAGCTCCTTTCGTATTAGGCTGATCTAGTATATCATATTAATGAACAAAAACCACGACCGCGCTCACATTGTCCTCTCCACCATTGGTATTGGCAGCCTCGATCAGCTGTGTACAGGCCACCTGCGGATCGGGTGCATTGTTTAATATGCTTTCAATCTGTGGATCGCGCACCATCTCCCATAGACCATCGGAACAACTCAACAGGATATCTCCAGGATGCAATTGCTGTTTGAAGATATCGACCTGTACATTGAGTTTGTCACCCAGGCTGCGAAAGATCTGGCTGCGTTGTGGATGGGTGTAGACTTCATCTGGTGAAATCAACCCTCCTGCAACCAGCTGCCCCACTAATGAATGATCGTTGGTCAGTTGATAGATTTGTCCACCACGCACCATGTAGGTGCGGCTATCCCCCACATTCAGTATATAGGCGTAATCTCCTACCACCATAAATCCTGTAATTGTCGATCCCATATCGGTCTTGTCGCGCTGGTTCACCTGGCAGACGGCGGCATTCGCATCCTCGACTGCACCCTGCAAGAGTGATACTAATGCATCTTCATCGAGCTTATGGTTGGCTTCTTTGGTTCCCGCGCCCCCTGTGGCTTTTTCAGTTGCCAGCGGCGCGTCAAACAGCTCGCGCACCATGCGCTCCGCAATGATATTAATCACCATGCGGCTGGCTAGCTGCCCGTTTTCATGGCCTCCCAGGCCATCAGCAACAATAAACACACCTGAAGGCGTTGCCCGCGATTCATGAACCCTCTGAAGCATCAGGACAAGTGTGCTATCTTCATTTGGTTCGCTGCGGCGTACGTCGCCAGCATCAGAGTCAGAGGCAGCTATGCAATGAACGCCATTGGGGAAGGCATTCTCAGCACCCTGGACCTGCTCGATCACGTAAGTATGCCCCTGGTCAACAAAGGTGTTAACCATAGCACCGTGGAGAACATTGGCATCTGCATTCTGGTCTCCGGTCGCCGGATACTCATGCATGTTGTAAGAAGCGTTGAGCAGTTCCGCACCACAATCAATGCAGAACTCATCGCCCTCCCTGTTCTGCTCAGATTTACAGTTCCAGCACTGTTGATAGCCTTGATGGTCGATCACCTCATAGACGTGTTCTTGAGCGTCTTCACTTACTATCTGGGTGATCTCGTAGCGTCCAACGAGAGTCGTACCGGCTGCCAACACAGGAAAATCGCCTGTTGGTGCAGCCTCTCCGGTCTGCTCGGGTTGTCCGCTTTGTTCAAGCTGCTCAGGCTGCTCCAATTGTTTTGGTTGTTCAGCCTGGTCGGATGGTATTTGTGTCACTCCTTCATTCTCTTCCTTTGCTGTAGTGGCAGGGCTTTGCCTTGGCGCCTCTGCTACTACTGATTGATCTTCCTCTGCTGTTGCTGGCCCTTTCTCTCCCCCGGATGTCCCTTCCGCCTCGGCCGTTGCTGGCGCCTCTGTAGCTGAAGCTACCACCTCAACCATGGGCGGGGGCGGCGGAATAGGTATTGCCTCATTGTCACCAGATGGATTTATCACCGGAGTAGGTGATGGTATAGGCGACTGGGACAACTGGGGTTGCTGGGCAGGCAAATCTGCTGCACCACTCGCCCGGTCTGCCGCCGTTATTGTTTGAGCCCCGTGATTTGCTGGAGTGTTAGATTGCTCTTGTTCCAGGTCTTTCTGCCAGCGGCTGGCATGAAAAGCCACCATCTCCTGTGGAGAAATAATCTGCGTCGGAGCAGTACTGATATCCTCTGCAGTGTTCATGTCCTCTTGCATAGGCGTGGGAGCTTGACTGACAGCAGCCGCTTCGGGCACCTTCGCGGCTGCTGTGCGCAAGGGCTGCCCACACTTTTTACAGAATTTAGCATCGTCACGATTTGGTGTATTACACGACGGACAGGTCATACTGCCCCTCCTTATAATTACTAGAGTTGTTTTTTTACTCGCAATGCTTCAGCATTACTTTGGTCAAGTTGCAAAGCCTGGTCCACCTTTTGTCTTGCCTCAGATTTCCTGTTCATCTTCAAGTAACATAATGCCATAGCACTATAGGTGTTCACTGCATCATGGTTGAGCTGTAAGGCACGGCCGAACGCGTTGAGAGCTGGTTGCCACTCCCTGGTCTCCATATAGGCCCGGCCAAGCTCGTACCAGCCATCAGGCAGGGCCGGTTCACGTTGGGTGGCCTGTAGCAGGGTGCTGATGGCTGATCTGGCCCGCCCCGTTTTGATATACAGGTGTCCAAGTGAGGCTAAGATAAGCGCATGATCGGGATTAATCTTCAGACCTTGCTGGAAATACTTCTCGGCATCACGATTATATCCTTGCTCCATAGCCACCATGCCCAACTGATAATAGATGGCCGGGTCCTGTGGCGCTAATTGCTGCGCTTTCTTGAACGTACCACTGGCCTGAGCATATAATGCCAGGTCACGATAGGACATGCCCAGCTGGAAAAAGGCATCGAGGGCATCGGCTTTGAGACGGATAGCCTGCTCAAACTGTTCGGCGGCCAGTTTCAAATTCTCGTTAAAGACCTTTTTATTTTTTTCTTTGACCGATTGTCCATATTGACGATACGCCCGGCCAAGGTTGTACAACACATCATACGATGGCTTGCCAAACGACAGAGCCAGCCTGAATTGATTGATGGCCTCGACATAATTTTTGTTATTGAGGTGTTGTAGACCTGAGCGCGAGACGGTCACAGGGTCACCGGCAGGTGGGGCGCTCACGGCAGCTGGCCTGGCCCGAATAGGCTGTGACGCAATGGGGCGGGCCTGAATAGGCGCACGCGCCGCGTATTGCACACGGGCCTGCGGTGGTACCGCTGTTGCTCCTTGCGTGAGAGGTTGCCCATCGCGCTTACAGAACTTGGCGCCAGGACGATTTTGAAAGCCACACCTGGGACAGATCAACCCATTGGTCGGCACAAGAATGGTCGCATTTGCTGACGTCACTGCCGGAATCTGCACAGTAGATGGCGGAGCATAATTTGGTAAGCAGTGCTGCAACGCCGTACGCATCGCTTCGGCATTCTGAAAGCGCTGGTCCGGATTCTGCTGCATCGCTTTTATAATCACCTGCTCTACCGGGCAGACAACCGTATTACCTACACGCACAGTGCGCAAGCGTGGATTCTTCGCCCGGATACTCCCTGTAGCAGGCGTCTGAATGGGATCTGGCTCATAATTGGTGAGCAGATGAAACATGGTAGCCCCCAGCGAGTAAATGTCCGAGCGAGCATCCGTCTGTACCAACTTTCCTGGATTCTGGGGACTGCGCCGCTGACCAGGGGATGTAAGTGATCCAAGATGTTCAGGAGATGCATACGAAATGGTACCGAGATTCTCTGTATTCGTGCGCTTGTTGGGATCGAACCTGCGTGCAATACCAAAGTCGATCAGCTGCACATCACCATTGGGTGTGACCATAACATTGCCAGGCTTGAGATCACGCAGAATGATGGGCGGGTTAAACGAATGGATATAGCTTAAGGCCTCACACACCTGCATCATCCACTTAATCACATCCTCTTCGTTAAGCGGTCCCTTGTTTTTTTCGAGCATCTTATCCAGGCTTTGCCCCGGCACAAACTCCATGACAAAGTAATAATTCCCACGCTCCTGGAAACTGAGCAAAAACGAGGGGATATGTGGATGCTTAAGACTGAACAGCAGGTCAATCTCTTTGTCAAAACGCTCAATGGCGGATCTACGTTCCTCCGCACTGGTGTTAAGGTTTATTAGCAGTTCTTTCACCGCGCGATAGTAGCCAGGCCGTCCAACCAGTTCAACTTTATAAACGGTGCCCATTCCACCTTCGCCAAGCACCTGCACAATTTTGAATTTTCCATCAAGGACAGTACCTATTGGGAGAGGCATACTCCAGTTTACTCCAAATTTTCCTTAATGAGCACTGACATGGACGACAATAGCAGTAATATTATCTTCACCGCCATTGGCGTTCGCTAAATCAATCAAGGTATCGCATATTTTCTGGAGGTTACCCTTGTCGCTGAGCGTCCTGAGTAAGTCTTCACGCCGCACCATCTCCCAGAGGCCATCTGAGCAAAGAAGGAGGATATCACCGGGGTGTAGGGTTTCGTGGAAGACATCTACTTCTACCGTCTTATGTCCAGCCCCAAGCGAACGGTAAATCAAATTGCGTTGTGGATGCGAGTACACATCATCAGGTTCAATCTGTTTGGCCTCCACCAGTCTTGCCACCAACGAATGATCCTTGGTAATGGGTTTGAGGTCGCCATTGCGCAGTAGGTATGTGCGGCTATCCCCAACATTGGCGATGTAAGCCTGGTCATTCTGAATCAAAGCAGTAGTAACTGTACATCCCAGTCCGCGAGCGGCAGTTTTTTGTTCGCCATAGCGTAGAATGGCTTTATTCGCCTGCTGAATAGCGGCAGTAAGCTGATCCTCTATAGATTTCGATACGAGTGTCTCAGGCAACTTGCGTGTCTTTTGTACGGTCGGTGACTCTTCGCTCTTCGCTCCTTCGCCTCGAGGTGTCAATTTAACCGTTGCGTCCGGATCAAGAGGCTTAGACGAGGTCGTCAGTCTAATCGTGGTCTGGTCGGGTAGAGGTTTAAAAAAGCTATCCATGGCTTTGCCGATTGTTTCTACAGCAAGCCGGCTTGCTACCTCGCCAGCCTGGTAACCGCCCATTCCATCTGCGACGATAAAGAGACCGCGATCCCCCTCCTCCGAAGATTCGATACGCTTATAGGCACAGTCCTCATTCTGTTCACGTTGTTTCCCAACATCACTTTTATCAGCAGCAGTGAGTTTCAAATGCATAGGTATTACCTCACATAAACATGTTTTTGAGTCATTTTTCATGCTACTTCACTATAACATAATTGTGTTATTTATGACAATCACAAAGGCCTTGTTCGGCCTCTCTCGCCAACCAACAAGGCTTGGACATAGATTTATGTTATTGATCTTACGCACCATATATACGGAGCAAAGGCTAGAAAGTTGTTAGTTCACTTCAATTTTTGAGCGCGGCCTGAAGAATAGTCGAATAGCCGTCCCTTTAAAACCAAAGGCCTCACGTAACCGATTCTCTAAATACCGCTCGTACGAGAAGTGTACCGCCTGTGGATCATTGACGAAAAAGACAAAAGTAGGTGGATTCACCCGCGTCTGCGTCACATAATAAATCTTCAGCGCCTTGTTGTTAGTAACGGGAGGATTATGGCGACGGACAGCCTCCTGTACCAACTCGTTGAGGCGCGAGGTAGGAACACGCAGGTAACGCATATCGGCAACATTGAGCACCGTTTCGAGCAGCCCTTGTACGTGATAACCTGTTTTGGCAGAGGCAAAGACAATGGGAGCATAAGGAATGAACTTCAATCCTTCAGCGATAATGCGACGATAAGCCTCCGCACTTTCAATCTCCTCGTCAGGATGAGGAAAATTCCCTTCGCGCTCGGCACGGCGCTGTGCCTGGGCCAGGTCCCACTTGTTGACGACCACTACCACCCCTTTGGCTTGATCTTGAATCTCGCCGGCAATATGAGTATCCTGTGCAGCCAGACCCTCACTTGAATCAATGAGCAGCAATGCCACGTCACACCGCTCAATGGCACGGGTAGAGCGCAGCACACTGAACTTCTCAACGCCCGGGCCAACCTTCCCCCGGCGGCGAAGACCGGCTGTATCAATGAGGATGAGTTTTCTATCCTTGAACTCTATTTCAGTATCGATGGCATCTCGAGTCGTTCCTGGCACCTCGCTGACGATCGAGCGCTCAAACCCCAGGATGGAATTGAGCAACGAGGACTTACCAACGTTGGGCCGCCCAACAATAGCCACGCGAACAACGTCTACATCTTCCACGTTCTCAGCTTCTTCATCCTCAGGTGGCAGAGCCTCAACGAT
>WNFX01005244.1_pt1 | contig 12524 bp, 1 predicted proteins | sample 5400111 | NCBI WGS metagenome assembly WNFX01 (sample SAMN13153363, study PRJNA577476) | soil metagenome | isolation source: 40 cm soil or saprolite under grassland replicate 1 | place: USA:California | collected 2016-06-15
TTATCTCCGACTACACCCTACAAGTACTACTAATACAATACAACTTCTCTCATAACGACTGAGCTCTTTACTAGTGAAACTACTTACCCTGACTTATTGTGATCCCTCCTGTTGCCCTCAGGCACCCTGCCTATTACAAAGACATTAAGAGCTATCTAATAGAAGAAAAGACGATTCTCCTCTAAACTTAGACTAAAGGTATCAATCATAGAGTATAGTGTGTTACTATATAGGAAGCTCTTATATTAGGACTAAGTCTAGGTCCCTTTAGAGAAATACATATACATAAGAGTAGTATAGGAGATCTACGACTCTATAATCTATATCTATCCTAGAAGGGAAGTACTATACACTATAGTAGCCTACTAACTCTTCTAGTCTAGTATATTAAGAGACATAAGGACGTTCATAGATAACTATAATAGATATAGTAGTAATAAGGCTTAGAAGACTCTACGTTATAGGTTCCTAAAACCACTACTAATCCTTAACTAAATCTAGTCTAAGATCTCTATAGACTTTATTACAAAGCTACTGATCTCTAAAGGGTATACTAACATAGTTGTGATTATAGACAGACTAGGTAAGAGAGTCGTTACTAATAGCCTAGAGAGTATTAACATCAAGTTAGTTATAAAGTAGTTCCTATATTACTACTACCTATACTACTTCTTACTAAGGGCTATTATATTAGACAGAGGAATATAATTCACAAGTGCCTTCTAGAAGTAGGTGTATAATACTCTATGGATTAGACACTGACTAAGTACTATGTTCTTCCTAGAAATAGATAGGTTAATAGAAAGAGCTAATAAGGTAGTTAAGATAGTGCTTTAAGAGCTCGTTAATTAGGTATAAGAGAATTAGATAGAGTAGTTATAGGTTAGAGTAGAGACGATTTATAGCTAGAACGTAGTCTCTACTAGAGTATTACCCTTCTTTATAATACATAGCTAGAACTAGAAGGTCTTTGATTTTGAGCTCTCTCTAGAGAGCCTCTAGGACTCTCTTATGTTATATATAGACAAGATCCTACATAAACTAAAGGAAGTAAAGGAGCTAATAGAGACGATAATAGTAATAGTCTAAGAAGTCTAGGAGATAATAGCGAACTAAAAGTAAACCCAAGTACTTATTTATAGAGTAAGTAACAAGGTATAGTTGAGCTTAGAGAACATTAAAACAGATAGACTAAGTAAAAAGCTAGACTAGAGGTATAGTAAGTTTATAATCTAGGAAGTATATAGTTTATATATGTATTAGCTAGACGTACTCTCTAGAATCCATGACGTCTTTCCTACTAGACTACTAAGACTAGTATAGAACAACCCTCTACTTAGACAAGTTATTAGAGAACTATAGTCGTCTAGGATAGTAGTAGATAAGGAGGTAGAGTATAGGGTAGAGAAGATCTTAGACTAGAAGAAGGGCTTAGGAGAGTCTAAGAAGTATCTAGTAAAGTAAGAAGGATATAAGAGACTGACCTAAGAGCTATATAACTTTATCAAGGACCTAATAGCTCTAGATTAGTAAGAATAGAGGAAGTAAGCCAACTATGTCCTACTAAGAGGTCGATGTGTTAGAAGAGAGGAGATAGCTAGGCGTTATAGAGAAGAGGAAAGAGATAATGTAAGGGTTTGAACCCTTATTAAGCCTAAGCTACACTAAGGCGAACTAGTACTATCATAAAAGAGGGTCTAAGGACACCCTAACCTATACCTAAGTCAATTACTATAGTGACCTACTATTATATACTATGTATATTAGGGTAGGAGGAGCCTAGAGTAACTAGCTTCTTATTGAGTTTAATCATAGTCTTATAGAACCTATACTATCTAAGTTATTTAAGTTTAGCTCCTAATACTAACTATCTTAGTCTATAAGTAAACCTAATCTATAAAACTTATAATTAATTATCTACTACCTACTTTAGTTATAATAAGACTTATTACTTACTTAAACTCTAATACTTCTAAAGAAGTATATTTATAGATATTATATAATATATTTATAACTATTATATATATTAGTGTTCTTATAGCTCTAAGAATAAGGCCTTAGAACTCCTTTAATTATTATCTATATTAAACTATTCTTAGTAATATATAACTATAGACTTTAACTCTTTTAATAGAGATAAGTATAGATTTAATACTATATACATAGTAATTAACTAACTAAGTAAGTAGAGTATCTTTATTCCTTTTATACTATTATAATAAAGGATATAACTAGACTATATATTACTTATATATATTACTATATAAGTCTACTAGTATTTATTATCTCTAATAAAGGTTTATAGTTTATCTCTACTTTCTAGATTAAATTCTATTAGATATTATAAGTATAACTTAAGCTTTTAACTATGAACTACTTATAAATAAATAGATAAATAGAGATTATAAACTAGTACTTAGAGTAATGTCTATGTCTCTTCCTAACCTACTATTAAGATAACTAGTTAGAGTTACTACTAATAATAGACTATATATAACTTATATTATCTTAAGAGAGTATTAGTATAACTCTCTTTAAAGTTATTTATAACTAGTAACCTTATATGTCATTTAACTAAGAGACTCTTACTACTATCTCTCTAAACAACCTTAATATAATAAAGGTAAAGGTTATAACTACTTAAATGTATAACATGTAGAGAGTTGTTAAGGAATATATAAATAAGGCCTAAGAGTATATAGAAAAGGTAGTAAATTACTACTAGAGACCTATAGACTTTATAGTAAGTAATAAGGTATAAGTAAATAACAAAGAACTAGAGAACTTAATATCTCTTATAGAAACTAGATAACCTAGTTATAAGACCCTTTAAGATCCTTAAGTAAAAGAGATACTTGTTTAAGTTAAAGCTTCTCTCTACTATAAAAATATACCTTGTATTTCTCTTAGATTGCCTTTATAAAGTATCTAAGGACTTCTTTACAAGTTAGATTAATGATCTACTACTATTAATCTAGATTATAGTAAACTAAGAGTATAAAGTAAAGAAGCTATTAGCCTATAAGATAGCTTATAATAGGTTACTCTATAGGGCTTTATAAATAGACTATAATAAGGACTTAGAATAGTACTCTATGTCTAACTTTAAGTATATACTATATAAGTTATTCTTATTCTATAGATAGTACTCTAAGCTACTAAGACCCTCTTATAGACTATAAGAGTAGATAGACATATAGAATATAAGTATAGAGGACTATAATAAGCTTATAAATAACAAACTTATAGCCTTATACTTAAGAGTAAGCTTTTTTTAAAAGAGAGAGTAATATTATAAACTAGCTATAGATCCTTTTTAGATTTATACTAGACCTTAACATAGTATATAACTTACTTCTTAACCTACTTATAAAGTTATTATTCTTATTTATAATCTATCCTTTTTCCTTCTTTACTTATATATTCTAAGAGATAAGTAGTTATTAGCTAGACGAATCTAGTCCTATTCTTACTAACCTATTATACCTCTTTACTTATAAAGAGAATATAGCCTATATAAGATACCTATAAATTGGCTATATATTATTTACTAGCCTATAATAGATCTAAAAGTAACTAAAAAGTACTCTTATAGTCCTAATACTAGTACTTATAAAAGTCTAATAGAGTAAGGCTACTTATAGCCTTCTTTATATTATATATATATATATAAGGCAACCTTATTAATTATATAAAGCTACTTATATAAGGCTATAGTAGTAGAGAAGTAGAGTCAAGATACTATTATATAAGCTATAATATATACTAAGTAATAACTCTAAAATAGTCTTAATATAACTTCTTATTTATATTAATAAGTATATAGGTCTTATAAAGTACTTATATAGATTAATATAGCTATAATCTAAATAATTACTACTACTTTAATATGTAACTATAATAAATATAGGTCTCCTTTACTCTTTTTACTCTTAAGGTAGTGTTTAATATATACGTAGATACCTTCTATACAAGAGGTTACTTATATTCTAAAGTATAAGTATTAACTTATCTAGGCCTTAATAAGACACTTCTTTTAACCTACTCTTAACTACTTATTTTATAAGTAAGTAATATACTATTAGGTCTTAGAGTTTGAGTATTATATCTTAAATTCAAGCTATTACTTATTAAATTACTTAATTGTAAGTACTTGAATAACTATACACTATGTAGTCTTAAATACTTTCTAATCCTCCTCTCTAACTATACTCTTATAATTAGTAAGAATACATTAATTAATGTACTAGATATAGAGTAGTGTAAGGGTATATAGAAACACCTCTTTTAATATATTCTTTTAAACTTAATTACTATCTATAATTATAACTATAGGATTAATTCTAAGTATAATAGATAAGTGACTCCTAGATAGCTTAGAGAAGTAATAGTAAGAGAAATCACAATATAATAGTATAGCTTATAGTAGTACAAGTAGAAATATATAGAGGATAAAATGTATATAAGTACAAGTAGTCGTATTATAAGTATAAAGAGACTTAAGCTTACTCTTTATAAGAGAGTTAAGTCCTTTCTTTTATTCTTTATCCTTATTACTAGTCTTATAACTCTAGAACCTATACTTAGAGTCATTAATAAGCTAGACTTTTAAGACTTCTAAAAGTAATTAGATATTCAAAGTCTTTAAAGGCCTTAATAACTTTATATATACTTATAGTGTTTAGTATCTCTATAACTTTAACTTAGATACTTAGATACTAGATACTTAAATACCTAAATACCTCTTAGTATTTAGATACTTCTTAGTATTTAGATACTTCCTAGTGTTTAGATACTTCCTAGTGTTTAGATACTTCCTAATTAGGCTTAAGAACCTTAATTATTACGTGACTCTATACTATAATAGTCTTAGTTATTATACTAAGTTCTTAGAAACAATAAAGTATCTATATAAAATCCTTTATTATTTTACTTAGAAAGAAGTAAAATCTAATTAAGAACGTTATTCTTAAGCTTATAATACCTTAGAATAGTTAGTTATTATATAACTAAATATAATATATATATCTTACTTACTAATTATATAAAGAAGTAATATATTAAACTTATTAGTCTTATATGTATTATTAACTAATATAATATCTTAATTAGTTTATATAAGTTAAATAGATTATAGATAGGTAATAAAGAGATAATAAGTCTGATTTTTAAGTATATTGATTTTAAAGTATATTTTATTATCTCTTAAGTATTAAATTAGGGCGTTATTTATAGAGTATAATAGTTAGGACTATTATAGTATAGAGTTATATAATAATTAGAGTTCCTAAGCCTAATTTAAAAGTATCTAAATACTAGGAAGTATCTAAACGTTAAGAAGTATCTAAATACTAAGAAGTATCTAAATACTAAGAAGTATCTAAGTATCTTAATATCTAGTATTTAGATATCTAAGTTAAAGTTATAGAGATACTAAATACTATAAGTATATATTAAGTTATTAAGGCCTTTAGAGACTCTAAATATTAAATTACTTTTAGAAGTCTTAAAAGTCTAACTTATTAATAACTCTAAGTATAAGTTTTAGAGTTATAAGACTAGTAATAAGGATAAAGGATAAAAGAAAGGACTTAACTCTCTTATAAAGAGTAAGCTTAAGTCTCTTTATACTTATAATATAACTACTTATACTTATATACATTTTATTCTTTATATATTTCTACTTATACTACTATAAGTTATATTATTATATTATAATTCCTCTTATTATTACTTCTCTAAGTTACTTAGAAGTTACTTATCTATTATAATTCTTAAGCTTTTACTTTATAAGACTAATTATAATATAATAGAACTTAGGACCTTTAGTAATACTCTTAGTAGTTATAAGATTACTATTATTACTAATATTACTAGACTTTAGAATAAGAGTAAGATCCTTACTTCTTAGAAAATCAAGGAACTTAATATATAGATCAAGGCCTTAAAGAATATAGTCAAATTAGAAGACTAATTAAAGAGTCTAGAGAATTATAAGTATTAGAGGATTATAAAAGACCTTTAGAATAATAACTACTATAAGTACTAAGTTAATAAATTACTTATAAATTAACTAAGTGTCTTTAGTTATTACTCTACTATATACTTATCTATTAAGTTTAACTTAGATTCTAATTTACTAAGTACCTTTATATTATATTATTATAAGTATTAGTACTATTCTAAGAGAATTAAGGTTATACTTATATATACTCTTAAAACTAACTTAAGTCTTAGAGAATAAAGAGACTAAAAACGTAATATTAAATGTATCTTTAAAGGAGATCCTTATATATACTAGACTAAGGCTTAGAAGATCTTTAAGGCCCTTAATTACCTTAACTCTAGTCTAAAGTCTTTATAGTATACTTATAGTAAATAAGAGAGAGGTATTTAGAAGTAGTCTACATTTCTCTATTAGATTAAGACTAATGTTTAATATAGACAAAACACTACTACTACTCTATATAATCAATTAAATAAAGTATAGTAGTTACTAAGTAAGTTACTTATATAATTTAATACTTACTTAGTTATTATTAAGTAAGACTTATTATAATAGCCTAAGATTATCTTAATTATAACATTTTATTCAAAGCTTATTAAAGAGCTTAAGAAGTAATTTAAGGTATTAAATATTAGTATACTAAAGATAAGAATTAAATATATAGTAATTACTTAGTAAGTATTATAATAAGAAAGTTAGTTATATTAATAAAGGACCTTACTTAGTTAGATATTATATACTATATAACTTATTTATTAAGTATATATAATAAAATAGTATCTTTCTTTCTTTTTAATTAAGTATTAAGGAATTAGTTTTTATATGTATATAATTAATAATTATATCTTTTGTTTTAGTTTTAGACTATAATTAAGTATCTATTCTTTATAAGAATTATATATAATACCTAGTATAATTAAGAAGTACTTATACTTGTATTTTATTCTCTTTATAATATAAGAAGGCCTATATAAATCTAAAAGAAAAAGATACTTTATAAATATAAATAAACTAGATATATCTTTAAAGTACTCTTATATTAGCTCTAAGAAAGACTATAAGAACTAGTATTACTAAGAGTATTATTTTAGAGATAATTAAAACAAAGACTTACTTAGAAATTAATTATTTACTAATTAGTCTAAAAAGGAACTTATATATTATTAGTATAATAAGTTAAGTTATTATATTATTAACTACTTAGATTATAAAGAGTCTAAGAAGGCTAAGATCTAATCTATATAATAAGACTATAATTAGTTACTAAATACTAGTACTTAGTCTTCTAAATTAAGTTTAGAGATATCTAAGACCTTAAATAAGCTTATAGACTCTAATAATTCTTTAAACTAGAGTAACTCTCTTAAGACTCTAATAAAAAGCCTATAAAGCTTATATAGGTTACTAAAGTTATAATTACTTATAGTATTATCTTATCTTTATTATAAGTTATTTCTATCTAAGTAAGAATTAATATATATATAAAAGTCAATTTAGTTAATATTTAACTTATATAATAACTCTATTTAAAGTCTTATTAGAATTAAGAACTACTTATTCTTTAAGTTATTAACTAATAAGACTTATATACTTATAGAATATATAATCTTTAATTAGAGCTTATAGACTATTATAGAGTCTAGTAGACTACTTTATAACTATATATTACTATTAACTAAGATATAAGAGACTCTTAAATACTACTTAGAATAATAGCTCTTACTAAGCTTAAAATCCTAGTAGATTATAAGTCTTATTAATAGTAGTATAAATTTAATAAAACTAATATCTAAGTTAAATTATATAAGTACTTTTAGAAGTATATTAAAGGTATAAAAGTATATACTCTAATAAAGGTTAATTACTTAATTACTTTCTAAAGAGAGCTTATTAAAAGGCTTTCTTAAAGTCTAAGAGACTTCTTAGATATCTTCTTAGAAACTAATACTAAGAAGTTGACTTTATACTAAGATATTAACTTAACTATTAACTTACTTCTTAGTAAAGAGCTCTTTTATAGTCTTATTTATCTATTATTATAAACTAAGTTAATTATTCTTTAAGAGTTCTTAAAGAAGAATTTAACTAAGAGATTTATTTAGAAGTTAAAAAGCCTTATAAGTATACTTATTCTCTTTATATTAAAGAAAGATAAAAATCTATACTTATATATTAACTACTAAGATCTAAATATTATTATAATTAAAAACTAATATTTATTATTACTTATTACTAAAATTATAAATTAAGTTATAAGTGCTTAATACTTTTATTAGAAAAAGTTTAACTAATAAAAACTTTATATAAGACTAGTAGAATATATAATTAATTAATAAAGCTTTACTTTTATACTTATTATATTATTATATTATTATTAATTATTTAATAATATTATCTATATAAAGAGTATATAATTCTATTTATATACTAAATTAAGCTTATTATCTATATAAGTAACTTAGTTTAATTATTAATTCTAAAAACACTAACTTTAAAATTACTAATTCTAAATTACTAACTCTAAATTACTAACTCTAAAATTACTAACTCTAAAATCATTAACTTTAAAAATTATTAACTTTAAATTACTAACTCTAAATTATTAACTCTAAATTACTAACTCTAAATCATTAACTTACTAATACTAAAAATTACTAATTCTAAATCATTAACTTTAAAATTATTGATTTAATTCTAAATTATTAACTTTAAAATTACTTAAATAAAACTACTCTTATTAAAAAACAAGACTCTTAGTATTATATTCTCTTACTTCTCTTTACTCTTATCCTTAATATTCTTAAGTACTTTACTTATTAGAACTTTATACTTAATCTTCTTCTATATAGTATTTATTACTCTAATCTTCTCTTCTAGACTATTATCTTTTATATAAAACAAGAAAGAGAAAGTCTTCTTATTCTTATTCCTTAATTAGTTATAATATATAAATATCTAGATCTTTATAATAATATAATAGTTTAACTCTAAGAGGATAATAAGAATAACTTTGTTTAATATTAAACTAATATTAAATATAAATATAATAGTTATAAGAAATCTTAAACGTCTTTTATCTAGAAGAAGCTTATTATAGAACCTTATTAATTCTAAGTTAATCTTTATTTATAATAAGTCTTTAATAATCTATATAATATCTTTCTTATAGAACTTAAGAATATAAATAAAGTATTATAAATAATTAATTTCTATAAGTATATTATCTATAGTTCCTTACTAAGTAAATGATTCTTATAACTATAAAGAAATAAGAATAGAAAATTATTTATATATCTAATCTCTTATTATCTTTCTTATTATCTTAATATTTAATTACTTAATAAATCTCTCTTAACTTCTTAAATAATTTTAAGATCTCTTAAATAAATATTAAGTAAGGGTCTAATTACTTCTTATTATCTTATATATTTAAAGAATGATTTACTTATTATTTTAGTTATATAAAGATAAATTCCTTATTATAATTAATTTCTATTAAGTATAAGAAGTTAAAGTAGAGTTAAGTATAATAATAGAAAGTAACTCTCTTACTCTTTAATAAGATATATCTAATTAGACTTTTATACTTAGTCTTATATTTAACTTATTACTTAAACTCTTTAATTATATATATTATATTATCTTTAGTCTTCTAAGTAACTAAGTATTTTATTTAGTATACTAAGTAATAGTATATAACCTTAATATAGTAGTTTAAAGAAAGTTATATTACTAGACCTTAATTAAAGAACTTTAACTTAAGATTAAATCTTAAGATAATTATTATAATTAGTAGTTATAATTAACTAATAAGTTTATTAATATCCTTTTCTATTATATTTCTTATCTTTATTATCTTATTCTAGTATTTACTAAGCTTTATAGTCTTATCTTAATATTACTTATATAACTTAAAGAACTTCTCTTAGGTTATATTAGAAAAGTAAGTTATATATTTAATATATTATATAATATTAAATAGTTTAATAGTTAAGAGTATCTTACTTATTAGATTAATATAAAGATAATAATTCTATAGAAAGTAAAAGAATAGGCCTTTAAAGATATTAATTATTAATAAGGTTTTTAACTAGTCTTAATAAGCTTTATTATAATAAATAGACTTAATTATAAGATTCTAATATTACTTTAAATAAGTAATAGGCCTTAGTATAGACTTATACTTTTTACTATTCTTCTTTATCTTTTATTTATCTTCTAATTAAGTTATTTAGTTAATCTTTCTTTTAAACTTATTTATTACTTATAACTAAAAGGACTAGACTATAATTAGAAGAATAATATAACTATTATTAAGGATTATATAATATATAGAGATCTTATCTTCTACTTAATCTATATCTTTAATCTTATATTATATAAGGACCTTCTTTATACTATTAAGAGTATTAGTCTTAATAACCTTTATATTTCTATATACAAGTACAAATACTATATTAAGAGAGTTCTTAGTATTAAAAATTAGCTTTATATCTTATTTAATTCTATAGTATAGCTTTTACTCTTAAAACTAATTATTTATTATACTAAGTAGTATAAGGATAATAAAGACTCTAAGATAAGATATAAGTTAACTTATAGTATTTTATAAGAAGTATAAGTAATCTAGTTTATATTATTTAATTATAACTTTATTAAATAAATAAGTAGTATTAAGTTAAGTATTAATTATATATTATTTTAAGTTTTCTTTAATATTTATATATATTAAATTTATTAAATACTAAATATAATAAATAGTAAAGATAATTATTATTTTATTAAGTCTTATTATATAATTATAAAAGTAATACTTAATACTACTAAGTTATTATATTAAGAGAGATTAAATAATATTATAAACTTAATATAGTAAGAGTTTATATTTAAAACTTAGAACTAATATAATAAAGTTAAAGTACTTAATTTTAAGGTTATAATAAAGTAATATATATATAAACTCTTATATCTCTTAGTTAAACTACTTATAAGCTAATATATTAAGATATAATTATATCTTAGATTATTAATATTATTATAATAAATAAAAAGATATAATAAGATAAAAAAGAGAGAAAGAAAGAAGACTAACTTTATATTTTCTTACTTTACTTAAACTTACTTATACTCTTCTAAATAATATATAAATTTATCTAAATACTTATCTTTTTCTTATATTAGTATCTTACTAATATTAGATAAGTTAAGCTTATTACTTAGAACTAAATTTATAATAAAAACTTTATTCTTAAAAAACAAGTTATCTTTTTATTTTTACTTTATAGAACTACTATACTTATTATTAGTTATTATATAAGTAATATTAAGCCTATTAAATTATTTAGATTTATAAGATAATATAAGAGAAGTAAGTAGTAATAGTAATAATATAGAGCTTTTATTACTATATACTATTACTAGTTATAATATTAAGATAATATCTTCTCTTAAATCTATTCTTAAGACTTATAGATTAAACTTAGCTTTATTTAAGTTTTATATTAATTTAGAATAAAGAATAAAGAGTACTACTATAACTTTTAAGTTTAATAGAATTATTAAAGTATAATTACTAGATTATAGAGTAATATTACTACTAGAGTACTTAATTAAATATAAAAGAGTATATAAGCTATATTTTAATAAGTAAGTATAAGATATAAGTATAATATTAAGTGTTTTCTTAGATTATTATAAGAGTATTTCTTTTTATCTTAAAGAGAATATATAAATATTTAAATACTTAGTATATAATATAGATATATTTAATATAATATTAATAGTATTATAAAAGATTAACTTATTAAAGATAAGTATAAAGTTATATATAAGTCCTTTATAAGAAGATTCTTAAACTTAGTTTATTTTATTACTCTTATTATTAAAACTAATATTATAATACTTTTATAATATACTAAGTAATATAAGAGTAATAGAAGAGATCATAGTATAATAAGAGAAGTAATACATAGTAAAGTATTATAAAAGTATTAGGTAAATACAAGTAGATTAGTTAATTAAAGTATAAGTAAATAGTTAGAGGTAAGACTTAAGTTTACTCTTCTTTTCTCTTAAGTTAGTATTCTTACTTGTACTTCTAAGTAACTAGTTAAGTAACTAACTAAGTAACTTACTAAGTAATTAACTAAGTAATTAACTAAATATCTAGTTAACTAAGTAGTTAACTAAGTAACTAACTAAGTAACTAACTAAGTAGATAATTATATACTTATCTTCTTAAACTAAGCTTAAGAAATCTAAATACTATGTAATCTTATATTATATAGACTTATAAGGTATATATCTTATAGTTACTTAGATATCTAAATACTTAAATACTTAGATACTTAGATACTAGATCTAACTTCTTATTATAACTTTTAAATATTTTTATAGAGTTTATTCTAGTCTAGATATTATACTTAAAGTTAGTCTATTAGAAGATTATTAAATTTAGGTTTAAGAAGTATTATTATAGACTTATTAACTTATCTTTTTAACTTATTATCTAGGTCTT
>WNFX01013920.1_pt1 | contig 12520 bp, 9 predicted proteins | sample 5400111 | NCBI WGS metagenome assembly WNFX01 (sample SAMN13153363, study PRJNA577476) | soil metagenome | isolation source: 40 cm soil or saprolite under grassland replicate 1 | place: USA:California | collected 2016-06-15
AATGATAGAAAATCAGCGTCTTCACACGCAATGGGACCACGCGCCCGTCCATGAGCGGAGTGCCGATGTCAATGTAATCGCCTTCGGATAAACCAACTTGGTCAATAACAAGCAAGGCACGGGAAGGAGCGAGTCCCTTCACTGTTTGACCGAGCGCTTGAGCGTAATCTCTTTCGATGATGGCAATCAAAGGTCTATCACTCGGCATCGTATTTGCGAAGTCCTTCAAACCGTTCGCGAGTTGCGTGAGCGATTCGTAATCCAACGATTTTTCGAGTTCCAATGCGATTGCAAATGGATCAGTCGCGAGATTGACATCCCAGCGACTCACAGCGTCGGTGATGCTTCTCGAAACAGCAGCAGGATCAAGTGACATCGCGCTGAGCGGAGCTGTAGGCGCAGTCGAAGCGAGCGTCGGTCGAATCACAGGCACGTTCTTCAACGGCAAAATCTCGCGCTCTGCCCAAATCGTCGAGCCTGATAACGTCACGGTCTGTGTGCTGGCACCAAGGACAGTCGCACGCACGGTCTCTGCAGGCGGCACAATTGTGTATGTATTCAATACTGCATGCTTACGTAACGACTCAGCCAGCAGCGGACCCACATCATCATGTCGAGTCACGTCGCTCACAGAACTGATCGGGATCGGATTATAGAAATAATGCCCGATGCCGCCAGACAACATCAGCACTGAACCTTTGCCAGATACACCAACAGGCGGCGTGAGATAAATTTTTTGTGCCAGCGGCGAGGCTGTGCCTTCGATCAATTCAACGGTCAAACCTGCCATGCGATCTGTGAAACGGCGTAAATCATCAAGAGAAGGCGCGTCTCCAATCTCTAGTCTCAGACCGATATCGTTCAAGATATATTTCGCAGGGTCGGCAATATGCCTCACGCGACCCGATGAATGCTCAACCTCCAAAATACGTCCGCCGTAATTCATGGCTGCGGCGCCGATCAGGTTTCCAGTTTGAAACGTCGCGCTGTTCGCGCTTCCGCCTCCGATGTCAACGTTTGTGACCGTTGCGTAATTCGTTTGCGAATATTGCGCAGCGCCTGCACCCTTCCCCGCAATGAGACTTTCAACGTTCGGTCCTGCAACACTCACCACAAACTCACCAGCCAAGCCAGATAATGCACGCAGAATTTCGTCGGCATTCTTTTTCTTGGCGGTCTCGCCGGTGATGATGACTGCGCCGGTTTCCACTTGGCTTGGGTCAATACCAGCGTTAATATATTCACCGCGCACGATCTCATTCAGCTTGGCTGCATCAATTGTCTCTGCATCGATCAAGGGCGTAAAGACAATGGGACTCTCGTAAATGACTTTTCGATCTGTGATATTAATACGCGGGATCTGCCCAACTCGCGCGACGTCTTGAAGATTAATGCGTGAAAAAACAACTTGCGTAGTGGTGGTACCAACATCTACGCCAACGGAGAGCAAAGCACGAGAGTCACTCATGATAAACACAAAACCCTAAAAGTCTTAAAGACCTTTAGAGTTTATCTCTACTCTTTCCTATATGTGACTGTCCCGCCCATTTCGAGCGAGTCGATGACACCGACGATCACCGCGTCAACCGGCGCGTTATTTGTCTGATTGGTATAGCGGGCAGATGATCCGTCTGTAACGAGGACAAGGTCGCCAGTCCCCGCGCTGACGGTATCTACCGCCACGTACGGCTCACCTTTTTCTTTCCCTGCCGTATCCGCATCGCGGACGATCAATAATTTACGCCCGCTGATGGCGTTATCCTTGATGGTTGAGATAGTCGAACCGATCACGAGTGCTATTTTCATAGGTGCTCCGTTGGGAGGAGTTGGTCGGTCTCTGCAATAACTGGCTTACTGTACCATACATTAAAACAATGGACAAGAATCATCGTTGCTTTCTGTAGAAATTTATGGCTATGCAACCTCTAATCTCAAAGGTTCATCCGAATAATCCACGCGATGTACCCAATTACTTGAAAAATTGATGGATGTATTGGCAATTAGATGTCTAAACTTTTGACGATATAAGACTTTTTGACCCTGCATGACCTCTAAAGAAACATGATCGCGGAATTCGTGAGAGCGGATACGGAATTGATTCGGCAACGCGTCTGGACTAATCACGTTCGGGCAGATCCATGCCAGTGGCGCTCCAATTCGGACCTCGAGCCTGCTCCCGTTCCATTCGGCATTTTCCAAAAACCGGGCGATGGAGCGCGCTACGGTTCGTCCTTCCAAAGCTGCCCAATCCGCGGTTTCGACGCCACGCAATAAATTCCCTGCCGCGAAGACTCCTACCTGTGATGTACGAAACGATGAATCCACTTGCGGGCCAAGTGAAGGCTTACCCGTTTTCACGTCAGCCTTTCTAGCAAGTTCATTCTCTGGAATCCAATCACCCGTGAAAACAACAGTGTCACAATCAATGATCTGTGTTTTACCCGAATCCAAATCTGTGACTTCGATCCCTTCCACACGTTGGCGTCCAAAGATATTTGATATTCGAGTATTCGTAAGAATGGACGCATACGCAAGAAAATCAGCGTAAAAAATCTTGGCGGGAAAAAAGATGGGTAAATACAATTGATGACGAGGTAATTCAGTGACCATGTTGACCACTCTTACGCCCGCGTGCAAAAGCGTCGTCACAACGGACAAGCTTACAATTTCCGCACCTATAATTACCGCGCGCTTTCCGACAGGCAAACCCTGTTCATACACAAATCGTTGTAACGATCCTGTCGTGAACACTCCCTGCGGACGATGGCCAGGCACCAGCCGCGCAGATCGTGGTCTTTCGCGCACACCCGTTGCTAGCAAAACAGATTTTGCTTCGATGTGCCCAAGTCCATCTGGAGAAGTAAACGCGAGAGCATACCCCCTCTCCCTTTGGGAGCCCCACTGGGATGCTTCGCGAAGGGTTGGGGTGAGGGCATCATTCCAACCAGTAATCGCCGTATCTGTATGAATCTTGATCCCTGTCTCCTCGGCCATCTCCCGATATTTGCGAGCATATGAAGGCCCTGTCATCACGCGATGCAAATCAGTGAGGCCAAAACCAATATGACCACACATCCGTGGAATACCACCTGCCTCTGACTCGCGCTCTGCAACAAAAACATCCTTGATACCAAGTTTCTTCAATTCCAGAGCGGCGGCAAGTCCTGCAGGTCCCGCGCCGACGATTAGAACATCACATGTCATTACGAGCCTGCTGGTTGAGACACTTTGCGTCGAAACCAAGGGCGAAGCAATCTCCTGTTGAGGCGCGGATTGCTTCGTCGTCTCGGTCTCGATATGCCGCTCCGCGGCTACTCGACCAGCGGCTCCTCGCAATGACATAACAAGTGAAGCATGACAATTAAATCCCTGGCAGCGTCCCTGCATCGCTCGCGTTCTTCTGCGTAATGCGTCCAAAGTTGTAGGAGGAATATAAGAGTTGGTTGCGTCGTTTAACTCGCCTACCGTCACACGCTCACAATGACAGACGATTTTTCCGTAATCAGAATTTTGTGAAATCTGCTCTGCATTTTGATAAGGACGCGTAAACGCTTCGCCGATATTTGGCATTTTAATCATTTTGAATTCAGGCTTGCATTTCAATTCAACTCTACCCTCTTTCAATGAATTCGCCACATATTCTGCAATTCCCAAGCTTGCCGAAATTCCCGTTGACCGAATCCCGCCAACGCAAACATATCGTTGTTCCGCGTGCAAAGCAATCTGATAATCGCTGTGTTCGGTTGCGGCGCGCAGACCTGCATACGTGGCAGTCACTTCTTCATCCAACAACTTTGGTAAAATCTTTTTTCCTTTTTCAAGCAGGGATTGCAATCCGCTTTTGCTTGTATTTGTTGCGGTTTTATCAGGCAGATCTTCAGCCGTTGGACCTAGCAGAATGTTTCCATAGACCGTTGGACTGATTAGAACTCCCTTTGTGATCTCGGTTGGTACTGGCAACAACACATGATTGACCAAAGGACGGGCCAGTTTATCGTAAACAATTAATTCCCCGCGTCGCGGCGTGACTTTGAAGTCTTTATATCCAAAATAATGATTGATTTCATCTGAATATAATCCCGCCGCATTGATTACCCACCGAGCATGAACACTTTCTTTTTCGCTTGAAATGACATGAACATCATCTTCGGTCTTGATACTTTGCACCCGAAAATTCAGCTTCAGCACGATGCCATTGACAACTGCTTGTGTGGCACAAGCCAAAGGGACAGTAAATGTACAAAGAATTCCTTCTCCCGGCACAACCATCCCACCTAACGCGCCGGGACCTAGATGAGGTTCCATTTTGTAAACTTCATTTGCACTGATCAATTGCACATCCATGACTCCGTTTTGATGTGCCTTCTCAAATAATTTGGGCAAAGTATCTAATTGGTCTTGATTCCAGGCAATGAGCAATCCACCAATTCGCTCAAATGGAATCCCTGCCTCGGGCATATAAGACTCCATTAGTTTATAACTGCGATGCATCAGAGTCGCTTCGAGCGAATCGGGTTTTGCATCAAAACCGGTATGCCAGATGGCGGTGCTGGCTTTCGATGTGCCCATCCCCACATCGGGATTCGCTTCGAGAAGAACAATATTTAATTCATAGCGTGAGAGTTCACGTGCAATAGCAGACCCTACTGCACCAGCACCGATGATTGCAATGTCGTAAGTTTGTGGCATATATTTTCTTCGTCCTGAGCGGAGCCGTAGGCGCAGTCGAAGGACAATTTTTAGCTATTCGTTGCGTTTCGACTGCACTTGCCTATCGGCTCGTTCCGCTCAACGCGAATCATTTTATGAATGATAAACCTTTACAGCGTCCAGCGCCTTATTCCATCGAGTTAATTTCTTTTCTCTTTCTTCATCCCTCATATTCGGTGTATATGTTTTTTCTGCTTTCCAGTTATTTGATAATTCTTCAAATGATGTCCCCAATGCAGAAACGCCGGCGAGATTTGCAATGCCAATAGCAGTTGCTTCCAGCGCGGCAGAGACACGTACTTCGAGATTCAACAAGTCGGCGATCATCTGCATGAGATATGGATTGCCCGAAGGTCCACCATCCACTTTGAGATGCGGAGGAGTCTTGCCTGCATCCTGTGACATGGCAGTGACTACTTCATAGACGCGGCAGGCGATTCCATGCAATGTCGCGCGGACAATGTCATCCGAAGTTGTACTGCGATTCAACCCGAACATCGCGCCACGGACATCCGTTCGCCAGTGAGGCGCAGCAAGTCCTTGTAAAGCCGGGATAACGACCACGCCTAAATCGGTAGATCGCATTGCCGCGTCATTACTTGAAGCCGCATCAGGAATCACTTTCAAATTGTCGCGCAACCACTGCACAGCCGAGCCAGTCACAAAAATGCCGCCATCGAATGCGTAAGCCGTATGGCCATCAAAGTTCCAGCCAACGGTGGTGAGGAGTCCATTGTCCGAGAGGCGGGGTTTATTGCCAATATTCATCAACAGAAAGCTGCCAGTGCCAAACGAACACTTCATTTCACCCGCGTTAAAACAAGCCTGACCAAACAACGCGGCTTGCTGATCAACGAGCAAAGCATGGAGAGGTAAGGGCTTGCCATTCCCAAAATCTACATCACCAACCCATCCCGCGGACGGCTTGACTTCCGGTAACATAATGCGAGGCACATCGAATATAGATAATAATTCCTCGTCCCATTCAAAACAATTCATGTCGAATAACAAAGTACGGGATGCCGTGGATGGATCAGTCACGTGTAACTTGCCATTGGTGAGTGACCAGATCACCCATGTCTCTGTCGTCCCAAATTTGAGTTTCCCTTTGTGTGCCTGTTCGCGAATCTCAGGATAATTTTCAAATACCCATTTGAGTTTGGGCGCGGAGAAATAACTGTCGAGTAGGAGACCTGTTTTTTGGCGGAGCCGGCCTTGGTCGACGCGTGAGGCGAGTTCCTCACATACCGATTGACCGCGTGTATCCTGCCAGACAATGGCAGGCGTCACTGGTTCGCCTGTATCCTTATCCCAAAGGATAAACGTCTCGCCTTGATTATCGAATCCCACCCCGGCGATTTCATATTTATCAAGCAATGGTGCACAAGCCTCTCTCACAGTGCGGAGGATATCAAATGGTTCCTGTTCCACCCATCCGGCTTGTGGAAAACGCGCCGGCAACTGTGCAGAATTTTTCTCGATCATCTCGCCGCGTTCATTGACGATGACAGCAGTGGTTTGTGTAGTGCCCTGGTCAATGCCGAGCAGATATTTCATGAGCCCTCCATGTGACTTAACAAGAGCGGCATCCCTTGCGAGATACCGCTCTTATCCGACTCTACGTCTTCGATTTTAATCCACGTACTTCTTCTCGATCTCAGCGATCATCTTCTGGCGTTGAGCAATCTTTTCGCCTTCTGGTACACCTTCGAAGCGATTGCGTTCAAATGCATACCAGAGTATGGGCAGTATGATGACCAACGCAACTGTGAGATAGAAGACCTTCTCATATGGCGGAAAGAAGCCCGTAATCGCAAGCACGATCGCACTGAGAATCGCTACTATCGCATTGGGCTTTGACCATGCGCCGAGATTGAATGGTCCCTTTTCCTTCCAAGCTTTGCCCTCGGCAAGGAAGCCTGCCGCGATGGGCATGGCATAGGAGAAATACAGGAAGACCGCGCAGGCGACGGCCAAGACGGTGTAATAAGGAGCGTATACTGTGGAAAGGAGAGCTAAGCCCGCCAAAGTCCAAGTGGCATACGTTGGAGTGCGGTAAGTAGTACTGACGTGAGAGAGAAAGCTAGAAGCTGGTAAGCCGCCATCGCGGGCAAAGGCGAACATCATGCGTGCGCCAGAGGTCATACCAGCCAAAGCACAGATATAGTTCACAACTACCAGACCTATCGCAATGAAGAGTTTCAACGCGAAAGGCATGAGCGAGGCGTCGTACATATAGTAGAGTGCGCCCCAGCCAGCGGCCGCGGCTTTATCCACACTGGGCATCGCAAGCACAAACGCGGCTACCATAACAAGTCCAAAGGTCCATGACCAAAACACGGCCTGCCACATCCCTTTCGGGACGTTGACCTGCGCGTCATGGGTTTCCTCTGACGTCGTAGCCTGTGATCGTGTAACATACATACGACAAGCCTAGCAGGAGAGCGAAGGCCAGGCTCGGATGGGCTGGCCACACCCCACCACCCGCGTCACCGGTGAAGTTCTTGAATGCGAAGAGACGTGAGAAATCGAGGGCAACTGGCGAGTAGGCAAACAGGGCAATAATGAAGAGGATGGTAAGAGCAAAGATCAAGTAACCGCTGATGTCAGTCAATCTTGTAGTGAGTTTGATCCCAAAGTGGTTGAAGGCTGCCTGGGAAGCCAGGACCAGTGCAACGAAAATGAACTGATGCCAGTACCCAAATCCCGAAGTATCCACTTTGAGCACTGTAGTCAATAGGATGTCCTTAAAAAATACTGAATACAGCAGAACATCCACCGACGACACGACACAAATCAAACCGACAAGGTTGAACCAGGCGGTCGCCCAACCCCATGCCTTCCCACCCAGGTGTGAGCTCCAGTGATAGAGACCACCGGCCGTTGGGAAAGATGAGGCAATCTGACCCATACCGAAGGCAACTGTCATTGCAAGAGCGCCACCAACTAACCATATGACGAACGCGCCTCCGGAACCGGCGGAATTAAAAGCCACAGGGAAGGCCGAGATGCCACCGGCCAGAATGCAAATGATCGAGAATGAAATCGCAAAGTTCGAGAAGCCGCTCATGCGACGAGCAAGTTGCTGGGCATAACCCATGCTATGCAATACTTTCTTATCCTGTTCCTGCACCTTATCAGCCATTTCTTTTATCTCCTTGTGAAGTTTGGAAAAAATGTGATGGGAAGATCAGTTTTGCTGGCACTCTGTCATAGGGGCTATCCTCCGAATCGGAAATAGATATTCCGCCTTCAACTTTTGAGGCTTTTAATAGACAACCCTCCTCCCATGAAAACGTGACGCGTTGTTTCAAGGAAATCAGAAATTCTTTCGATAAATGTGTGCAGACAAATCGAGTCTCGTCCACATCAAACTTGACCTTCATTCTGCTTCCAATAAAACAATTGAATCTCCCTGACACGTCGCGTTGATCGAGTTCGTTAAGTTGACCGTGTCTTCATTAAGCCATAGGGGTTTACTATAGAAAGCGCAAATTTTGAGGAGGTGTTAATCAAACGATTACCGAATATTCATCGCATTTTTGTTAATCCAGTTATAATGCTGGAAGAGGAGAGCGCGTGGCGCTCACAACACAACCGAAAAGGAGAGAAGAGAATGAAGACCAGAAAGTTGCTGTTCCATGTTTTCTCGTTGCTGCTGGTGATGTCGATGCTAGCAGCGTGCGCTCCCAAGGCTACACAAGCTCCTACGGGGGGAGGCGGGGGAGGGGTCTCCAGTGTGCCAAGTGATCTTGTTGCGGCTTGTAAGAAGGAGGGCATGATGACCATCATCGCTACTCCTGCCTCTTGGGCAAATTACGGCGAAATTTTTAAGCTGTTCACAGACACAACTGGCGTCAAAATCAACTCACTGGATGAGAACGCTGGCTCTGCGGACGAACTTGCAGCCATCGAAGCCAACAAGAACAATAAAGGTCCCCAAGCTCCTGATATTGTTGATGTTGGCTATGCTTATGGCAAGACAGGTATTGATGCGGGAGATTATCAGGCTTACAAGGTATCTACTTGGGATAAGATCCCTGATACGCTTCTAGGACTTCCCGCAAAAGATCCCAACGGCATGTGGACAGGTGGCTATTATGGTGTCATGGCTCTCGAAACCAATACTGCCGTTGTCCAGAATCCGCCCAAGAACTGGGATGACTTGCTCAAGCCGGAATATAAAGGTCAAGTAGCTTTGGCGGGTCGCCCAACAGACTCAAATCAAGCGCAACAGTCCATTTACGCAGCGGCACTCGCAAATGGAGGCTCCTTGGACAATGCCCAACCCGGGCTTGATTTCTTCAAAAAGTTGAACGATTCAGGTAATTTTGTTCCTGTGGTCGCCAAACAAGGTACCCTCGCTCAGGGCGCGACTCCTATCGTTCTGACTTGGGATTATCTGGCTTTTGGCGATCGGGATTCGCTTGCGGGGAATCCCAAGATTGAGGTTAGCTATCCATCCCCAACCATCGCCAGCATGTACGTTCAGGCAATTAGTGCTTATGCTCCGCATCCTAACTGTGCGAAGGTATGGATGGAAATTCTCCACTCTGATGAGGGCCAATTGGCTTGGATGAAGGGTTATGCTCACGGCGCGAATCAAGCTGACATGGAGTCTCGCGGCGTAATTCCAGCAGACCTGAAATCTAAATTGCCGGCCTCGAGTGCATATTCTTCGGCAGTTTCGCCAAACCCTGATCAACTTGCCGCGGCGAGGAAGTTAATCGGCGACAATTGGATGACAACGGTTGGCGTGGACGTGCCAACTCCCGCTCCGTAGGTTCATTGTGAGTGTTTCAAATGTTATGAAGCAGGACGCGCTGAACGCGCGTCCTGCTCCTCGCAAGTTTTCCTGGGCATGGCTCGGGGTCATGCCCTTTTTCCTATTTACCTTTTTATTCCTCCTTTATCCATCGTCAACTATTGTTGTTCGCAGTTTTCAAGATTCCAAGACACATGCATTTACGTTCCAAAATGTTTTAAATCTGTTGCATAGTCCTTTACTGATTAACGCATATTCGATCAGTATTAAGATAAGTCTCATTACCTCGCTCGGCGGCGGCATCTTTGGTTTTTTACTCGCATACTCAGCCATACGAGGCGGCCTGCCTCGCTTCATGCGCTCGAGTTTAATGACTTTCTGTGGTGTGGCATCGAACTTCGCCGGTGTTCCATTGGCATTTGCCTTCATTGCACTACTAAGTCCCACAGGTATGCTGACAAACTGGCTAAGGGCTTTAGGATATAACCCATACTTCCACGGCTTCACGCTATACACTTTTTGGGGGTTAAGTCTCGTATATATGTACTTCCAGTTTCCTTTGATGGTTTTAATCATAGCACCTGCAATAGATGGATTAAGACAGGAATGGCTCGAGGCTTCGGAGAATTTGGGAGCAAGTTCATTCCAATATTGGCGCTATGTGGCTTTTCCTATTCTGCTGCCTTCCATATTGGGCTCAATGGTCCTTCTTTTTGGTAATTCGTTTGGTGCATATGCTACCGCGTTCGCACTGACTGGCGGTCAAATTAATTTGGTCACAATCGTGATTGGATCACAACTGCGTGGTGATGTCCTAGGTGACCAGGGCTTGGGATATGCTCTAGCATTGGGAATGGTTGTTATCATGGCGATTGCAATAGCAGGCTACACAATCCTTCAACGACGGACTGAGAGGTGGTTAAAATGAAACGCGGTGGCGCGGTCTGGTACTGGGTATGGATGATATTGGGCATTACTTATTTTTTTCTGCCTCTCTTGGCAACGTTTATGTTTTCCCTGCGTGCTAAGCTTGGTGTGCTGAGTTTCAAGGCTTATCAGAATGTCTTCAATGATCCTCAATTTATTACCAGCTTTTCTGCCTCTGTCATTTGGGCAATCTTTACGATCATCGTTGGGATCTTGATCTTTGTTCCTACGGCTTACTGGGTGCGTCTTAGAGTGCCACAGTTTCGGGCTCCGGTTGAGTTCATTACCTTGCTGCCCTTCGTGATCCCTGCAATCGTGTACGTCTTTGGCTTGGTCAGGACCTATAGCCAACCCCCACTCCTGATTGTTGATAGTCCCGCATTACTTGTCGCTGGCTATACAGTTTTGTCCATGCCATATATGTATCGTGCAGTAGACACTGGCTTGCGCTCCATAGATGTACAGACGTTGACGGAAGCTGCACAGAGTCTCGGCGCAAGCTGGGGAACGATCCTCTTTCGTATTATCCTTCCAAATATACGGATTGCAATCTTGAGCGGAGCTTTTCTGAGCTTCGCAATTGTGATGGGGGAATATATCCTGGCTCAATACCTGGTCAAACCTGCATTCGCTCCCTATCTATCTCTTTTAATACAAAATAAAGCTTATGAACCAGCTGCTTTATCTGTCATCAGCTTCGCGCTGACCTGGGCATGCCTGGGCATTATTCAAATTGTCGGCCGTGGGCAACAAGGGCAATTTGCAGGCGGTCACTAAAATCCATTTCAACAGAGCATCAATATGGCATATTTATCTCTTTCAAAAGTCTCAAAACAGTTCGCAGACTCTTACGCTGTTCAGGACTTCAACCTCGATGTGGAGAAGGGCGAGTTTGTTTCTTTTCTCGGGCCATCGGGGTGCGGCAAAACCACGACACTCCGCATGATTGCAGGCTTTGAAATCCCCACAGCCGGCAAAATCACGTTGGGCGACAATGATATTACGAACGATCCTCCCAACCAACGCAATGTTGGCATGGTATTCCAGGCGTATGCCCTTTTTCCAAATATGACAGTGACGCAAAATATTGGTTTTGGGCTACGAGTCCGCAGGGACAAAGAATCGGATATCAAAGACCGTGTGAAGGAAATGATCAGCCTGATCAATCTGGAAAAGCACGCGAATAAATATCCCTATCAACTTTCAGGCGGACAGCAACAGCGGGTTTCGTTAGCACGTGCGCTTGCCATTAGCCCGAATGTGCTTTTGCTGGATGAACCCCTCTCAGCTCTTGATGCAAAAATCCGCGTTTCCCTGCGGGCTGAGATTCGCGCGATCCAAAAGCGTTTAGGAATCACCGCTGTTTTTGTCACTCACGATCAAGAGGAGGCATTATCCATCTCTGATCGAATCGTTGTGATGAATACAGGTGTCATCGAGCAGGTGGGTACCCCCTTCCAGATCTACAATTTTCCGGAAACCGAGTTCGTGGCCAACTTTGTTGGTTCATTGAATACATCTATCGCTGAAGTGACTGATCCGGCAAAGGGACTTGTCAGTATAGACAGTGTGCAGTTTATTTCCGCTGCGAAAATGGATGGCTTGAAAAAAGGTGATAAGGTTCGCATCGCGATCCGCCCCGAGCGTTTTAGCTTTGCTTCAGAAGGAAAGAAGGCAAATGTAATGGATTGTCGCATCGAGAACATCACCTTTCTCGGTTCGGTTGTCCGTGTTCACATCTTGATTGGCAAAACAAAGTTCACCATGGACACCTTCAACTATCCTTCTCTTGCACTCCCCAAAATCGGTGACATGAATCAAGTGACATGCTCAAAGGAAGCTGTGCTGATTTTAGGAGATGTCACTACTACCTAATGAGCGGAACGACATTAGAAACGGAGCCCCTCTCTGACTCAGCCGGGTGTGAGTTGTAATCCCTCGGGCACTTCCATATCTGCCGAAATCAAATCTGTAAAGTGAGTACGGATTCGCTCTTCCACTTCTGGTGAAAAAACGGTCGTGCTTGGTTTTGCCAGGATTTCGCGCACACGCGTCATCGCACGGTCCTGAATATCGTGTGCGCCCTTCTTCGTCCATTGTGAGCGAGTATCTCGATCT
>WNFX01011482.1_pt1 | contig 12516 bp, 11 predicted proteins | sample 5400111 | NCBI WGS metagenome assembly WNFX01 (sample SAMN13153363, study PRJNA577476) | soil metagenome | isolation source: 40 cm soil or saprolite under grassland replicate 1 | place: USA:California | collected 2016-06-15
ATCTGGTCAAGGGGTTCTTTGATGATCTGATGTATGGTGCATATGACTCAGAGGATTCGTTGCGACAGCGAGCAAATTTTATCGGCTGCGATTTAACGAAATCACATACTGTAGCCATGATTGAAATTTCTCACCTGGATGAAAGCGACGGTGACGAAGACGGTTACTCGAAAATATCTGCTGCTTCTGGCAGACTCCTTGCGGAGAAACTCCTACAGACCGAAGATGACCGTCTGATGTTACATAAACGCATCTGTGGACAAATAAGGCGTCGAATTCAGGACAATTACGCGGGGTCAGTTCTCTATGAGCACGAGAATCTACTTACCTGTATCATATGCCTAAGCAAAGACCCAACCGCCGTGCGCCTGAAAACATGGTTACGTGACCTTGCGCGACAGATGCGGGCTGAACATGGTATTCGCCTTTCTATCGGCATCGGGAACCAGTGTCAAAGCATCAGCGACTACCGGCGTGGCTTCGCCGAGGCCAATGAGGCTCTGCAAATGGGCCAGACTCTTGATCGGGATGGCGGAGTCACTCATTTTAATGACCTGGGTGTATATCGCTACCTGTACAAGATTGCACGCATGGATGACCTGCGGGATATATACCAGGACCAGGTAGCACGCATTGCCAACTATGACCGGCGTAAAGGGACTGATCTCCTAGATACACTGGAGACATACCTGGAATGTGCTGGCAATCTTACCAAAACCTCCAACAGGCTGTTCGTACATCGAAACACCCTGATTCAGCGCCTCGAGCGACTGCAATCGCTGTGCGACATTGATCTACAAGAGCGGAGCAACTGGCTTACACTTCAAGTTGCTATCAAGGTTTTCAAGTTGCGCTCAAGCGGGGTATAGCAAATCTAGCTCATAATAAAAACCTGGCACCCTCGCGGGTACCAGGTTTTTATTATGAGCTAGACCAGAGCAGGCCTATCTTGATTAAATGATTGTCGCCAGGCTACCTTCAGTTTGTTCAGCTTGATCCTCAGTAGCTTCAACAGCATCCTTTTTGGCACTACGCCCGCCTCTCAGCGGAATCTCCTTCAGGAAGAGCACCGACACAAATCCAACAATCATGATCACCAGGCTCAGTACAAAGACATTGTGGATGCCCTGTGCCAGGCCGATCTTGACTGCCTCGATGATCTGGTGGAACAGTGCTAGAGCTTGTGGACCTCTCGCAGCGAAAGTAGCCTGCATCTTTGCCAGTGCATCTGGTGAAAGCAGTATTTGCGGATTGTTGAAAACCCCCAGAACTTGTGACGGAACGAACTGCTTAACCGCTTTCGGCAGCGCGTTCTGAAATGCGGGCAGGTAGGCGGAAGTCATCACCGAACCCATCGCCGCAAGGCCAATCGTGCCACCAATTTGGCGGAAGAAAGTCAAAGCTGCAGTTGCCTGACCAAGTTTTGTTGGCAATGCATTCTGCACCACCAATGTGTACAGTGCCATACCGAAGCCCATTCCAAGGCCCAGCACCAGCATCGCCAGCAACACATCGTTGTTGCCTGAATTGACATTTAGGCGCACCAGTAATATCGTCCCTGCAACACTCACCAGCATTCCGAAAATGGCAATCCACTTGTACTTGCCCAAGCGTGAAACCAACTGACCAGAAACAACACTGCCAACGATGGAGGTTAGCATCAACGGCGTCAGAATAAGACCGCTATTCGTTGCAGACGTTCCAACCACACCCTGCACAAAAAGTGGGATGAAGAAGATACTACCGAACAAGCCCATACCAAAGATCATCGTGACCAGGGTCGAAACACTAAAGATGCTATTCTTAAACAGGCTCGGCTCAATAATCGGCTGCCCTCCACGTCGCTCCAGCCAGGCTTCGTAAACCATAAAGGCTGTTAGCGCAACCACTGCACCTGCGAATAGGCCGATAATCTGCAGCGATAGCCAATCGTACTGAGTTCCTGCCCATGTAAAGCCGAGCAACAGAGGTACAGTACCAAGTACCAACAAGGCAGCGCCAATGTAGTCGATTGAGACCTGCCTGGCCTTTCCTCGCAATGTTGGCATCAGGAAGATCAGCACCAGCATTGCAACAATACCGATAGGCAAGTTTACGTAGAAGACCCAGCGCCAGGATGTGTTCTGCGTAATCCAACCACCAAGCGTTGGGCCGATAATGGCCGAAAGTCCCCAGACACCACCTGTTAGCCCCTGCCATTTACCGCGCTCGCGTGGAGTGAACAGGTCACCGACGATCGCGATCGCGATAGGCATGAGAGCTCCAGCTCCGATACCCTGGAAAGCGCGAAAAGCAATCAATTGATTCATCGTTTGTGCGGTACCCGACAGCGCTGAACCAATCAAGAAGATGACAACGCCGAACAAGAAGATCGGCTTCCTTCCAAATAGGTCAGAGAGCTTCCCATAAATCGGGACCATTACAGTCGAAGTAAGCAGGTACGCGGTAGAGACCCAGGTATAACGATCAAAGCCCTGCAGGTCTGCGATTACTCGTGGCATGGCCGTCGAAACAATCGTCTGGTCAAACCCTATTTATTAATAGCCATGACCTTGACCAGCTAACCGCAGAACTAGCGCGTCTTTTAGGTGTCTCTCTCCTGCAAGGCAAGATGGTAGTAAACATTGCGTAAGGGAGTGCTTGCAGTTTTATGCTTGTGAAAGGAACACCTTATGAACGATATTCTTACCTTTTTACAAGAGCTAGACCGCTTCTATGCTTCAGGAACCTTAACCGAGTATGAGCAAATGTGGCAGGCTGTTTGCCAGCATAGAGAGCACACATTGCCAGGGTTTACCCTTGCCTATGCTGAAATACACCTTGCTGGCAGAGAGCGAAGCCAAAACGGGAATATGGCTCATGGACTTGTTCCAACATGCAGTCCTCCAAAGATGGAGTAGAAGAGAACCCTTGCCACGACCTAGGTGGATATGACGATCTACCATGTGCTCAGAAAACGCAGAAATCCGCCGCAGAGTCGCTGAGTGTTTCATATAAGGAAGAGTTTTGAGACAGAATAATTTACCGTGTGTCTATAGCAGGACAATTAGCTGACGATAAGCTATACATGATTCTTTTTTCTCCTCATAATGTCTTCCATAGTATAATGCTTATCAAGCAGTGTCATTACGTTCTTTTGATTGATGATTAATTGGACAGGCTGCATACATTTTTGCACCACCCTAAGCATGAGGATGTGTTAAGGAGCAAGCTATGCGCAATGCCCGCACCATCTTGAAAATACTGGGCTGGGTCTGGCTCACTCTCGTTCTTCCTTTCGCCTGGATTTCTATACAGGTCATCGAACAACTCCCGCGTAAAGGGTTTCCGCAAAACCTCTACGATACTACGCTTGGCTTTCTCTTCCTCCCTGGCTGGCCTATCATACTAACGTGCAGCGTGCTTGGATTGCTGCTACTCACCACTATTATTACAGGCATCTTCGTACTTTTTGGCAAACGGGACGAGGCACCCACGCCAACTATCATCAATAATTATTTTATATCAGGGTCGGTTCAAATTTTCTCCAGTGATAAAATTAACTATAATGTTACTCGGAATATCAATTATCTTATAACAAGTGGTTCATTAGAGAGAAGGAACGAAGTAAGTATTCAAGGAGCAGGCTCTCCAACTGAAAGGTACGGAGCTGTACCAAGAGAAGCTCCACCTATTCCTAGACAATTTACAGGCCGTGCCCCTGAATTAGCTGCTCTTAAAAGTATACTGTTTCAGCAGGCGCGAACTTTAGGCATTGTGGGGGTTCAAGGCATTGGAGGGATTGGTAAAACAGCATTGGCAGTAGAGCTAGCAAACGATCCTGACGTTGTAAAAGCGTTTTTTCAGAACTAGATGAATTGAGTCTTTGGACGGTTTTTTTTCAAATGATACAAGGCCGTCATATATTGATTATTCTTGATGATGTGAATACTGATAGCATATGGTTTGTTGAGACTTTATCTAGAGGGATTGGGCAATATTCCAAAATCCTTATCACAAGTCGATTGGTAAACTTACCTGGCGTCGAGAGTTTAGTTACACTTGACGTACTACCTGAGCAAGCAGCCTTGACACTCATAGAAAATGGGCTTGGACGAAATTTGAGCAAAGAAGAGCAAATCATTGCGCGAGAAATTGCCTTTTTGTCTGGATATTTGCCGCTAGCTCTGAATCTGGTTATTGGACAAATAAAGGCATCAGGGATATCTATTGGTGAACTTCGAGATAGACTTCGTGCTCAAATTGGGTATCGTGGTACATTAGGCTTGGACGAAGTGCGGGAAAGCGTTATAAGTCGTGTGTTTGACAAAATTTATGGCAATCTCCCCATCACTGATCAGAGCAGGTTCCGTGCACTAGCAGTTTTCCAGACACCATTTGATGTTGAAGCAGCAGCAGCAGTTTGGCAAGTGGATACTTCTGAAGCTGAACATACGCTTACTCAATTCGTTCAAACTGCGCTATTGAACTTGAGCAATGATCTCTATAGAATGCATCCTTTGTTAAGTGGATTTGCAAATGAACTTCTTCAAAACGCTAGTCAAGACGAACAGAAAAAAGTGAGAAAAGCATTCGACGAATATAGTAAGAATAGGTAGGCAACTAATCGGCCTCTTTTATTAGTTCAAGTCGTACAATAGAGAAAAGCGACGCAGCCGGTCTGTTCAATTAAACAATTTTCTCAAAATCCTCCATTTTGAGACGCCTATTTTCTGTCTCAAAACTCCCTGAGTAGCAACCGCTGTATGATCCATCCCTTCCTACGTTGATATACCGTGGAATATAATTTCTTCAGTAGAGATTAAGCAGTTCTTCAGGAAGAGGGAAGCCCATGAGTGAGCAAGATGGTACACAGTCCTCGACAAAACGGCGCAGGAGACGCAAAACAAGCACTGCCAATCAGCAGAATGGCAAGCAAATTCCTGCTGTACAACGTCCCTCGAATGACGATACAGAGGCATGGAAGGAATACTGGAGGGTACAAGGCCAATCCTGGCGAACTGAACCAGAGATTGATGCTGAGCGGCAGCTATACTTAGCTGAGCGGCGAAGCATCGAGCCTGAAATTAAGCAAGGCATTTACCCTTTTAAAGATATCAGACTGAGCCGTACTGATGTGGAATGGCTGCTGGTAACGTATGAGAATGGAAGAGGACCAATAAAATGGGACGATGAGCAAAGGCATGAACGAGAGGGATTAGATTTGTGTGGTGCAATTCTATGTGACGTTAATCTATCTCGTCTGCCTCTAACAAAATTACGCGCTGGTCTTAATCAAAAGCAATGGAAAGCAGCAACCCAAGACCAACGGAAAGCATCAGCAATACATTTGGAAAAAGCGAAGTTAGTTGCAACGCACCTTGAGGGAGCTTCTCTAAGAGGGGCCTATCTTGAGGGAGCTTACATCAAACAAGCGCAATTGCAATATGCTTATTTTACTGAAGCATGCTTAGCAGGTGCCTCTCTACAAGGAGCGCATCTTGAGGGTACTAAGCTTACCAAAACATACTTAGCAGGAAAAGTAATGTCCGAGAAGGAGCTTGAGCAGGTACATGTTTGGGTCAAAGATTTCCCAGAAGTGCTACCTCCTACCGACCTGTCAACGCAATCATGATAAAGGTTCATCCTCTTGACGTTTACAGTATATTGCAAATCCTCAGCAACACCACTTGGAGTGGCAGAGCAAGTATATACTAGGACGCATCCGACTTACCTTTTTTCTAGCACGAAGGTCTAAATCTGCTTGATCTCGAATGCTTTTTATCCCCATTTAAAAAAATGATTAATTCATTGGTCTAGACTAATCTGTCTAGACTAAACCTAAAACTTGTTCATCTATAATCTGCGTTGCATAAGAATTATTAATGCGAACTACTTATATCTTTAGCTTGAAAAGAATCCTAAATTGTTGTATAATATATAATATATGGGATTGAGCTATAGGAGCCAAACGCATGCAAGGGGATTTAGTAACACAAATATTAGTGGGTGTGCTCATAAATGCCATCTTTGGCATCCTTTGCTGGCTGGGAAAACGGGAACTCTCATTCATTAGAAGAATGATGGGCTTTTCACCATCACTGAAGAAAAATGTCCACTCTTTTCTGAGATCAAGAATAAATTATCAGCATTGGAAACTATTCCATAAAATAAGCCCCAAAAGTCCTCTTAATAATGGCTACAGTCTGGTTACCCCTCCCAAAAAATTCTCTTATGCCACAGCTTTAAATCAGACAGCACGGGTCTCAAAAAAAAAATACTCTTTAGTAGTCTAGATCAAATTGACTTGACCATCTGATCTATATCAGTAGGAACTTCAAAAAGATACGAATGAGCAGCTAGATATCCCATTTATTCTCCCAGTAGGGAGTATATTCGTAAGATAGCAAGAAAAAATTTGCGACAAAAATTATCTGACTAAACATAATAGCCATTTCGCTTTCATCCTTGCCACCCTCGTCTGCTCCATATGTTATGCGCAAAACCTCTAACACAGGAGTGTTGCGGACAATCTGTAATAGTTCCTGCTCTTGTGATGTTGGTAAGCGCCCAACCACATCATCACGCACCCGTATCACGTCTTTCTGGTGAGTGGCTCGTATTGCAGCCAGGACATCAAAATGCACATCCTGTTTCATCTTTTCCAGTATCTCCCCACCTACTAACTCTACTGGATAGAAATTTTTAGCCAAACGGTAATGGTGAGTAGTCGTGCCCTGGCGACGGTAACGCCTTACAACCGGCGCATCCTCCTCAATATCAAACACACTTGCTACTTCAGCAGAAGCCGCCACAATGGATGGCTCTTCAAGGTCTATCTCTTCTGGTGTTAAACCCAGTTTAAGTAAGTACAAATCAAAACGCTTGGTGAGTCCTGGTATTCGAGTTCGAGAGGGATGGATAAATATGCCAGCACGACCTAGAGACATCAGTAACCCTTCGGCTTGAAGCCGTTGGATCACTTTATTCATGGTTTCATGGGTTGTGTCGTACTGTTGTGCAAGCATGCGAAGGGATGGTAATCTGCCAGCTTTACCGTACTCTCCGTCAAGAATACGCTGGCGAAAAGTATCATTAATCCTATCAACTTTTGAACCCTCCGACATTATCTATCCATACCTTTCTGCAATTTTTGCTCCTTTGATCTGGATCAGATAAACTAGTCCAATTGGTCTAGACTAATAACCTGTATATCTTACCACGCTTAATAAATTACTAACAAGAAAAAAGTGAGAGCATTCTGTACGAGGGAGGTAGGGTTCTATAACTTAAATGTTGCCTTGTAGTCCATGCTTAAGACCGGATGACCATTTGAAAAGATACTCTTGAGCCTGAACTACTTATTATGGACTAGCCAGTAGGCACTTATATACTCTACTATTCTAACCAATGAGGTATTTGGTAATCGTAAGATAAGACAAAGTATGAAGCAACAACAATTATTCGACTATACAATATAACTGACTTGTCATCATCTGCTGCATAATGAGTTCGTAAGATTTCAAACATCGGAGTATTGCGGACAACCTGTAATAGCTCCTGCTCTACTAATGCTGGTAAGCGCGCAAAAACATCCTCATGCACTTTATGCGTCTCTCATGTACTTGTTCCAACATGCAGTCTTCCACAGATGGAGTAGAAGAGAACCTTTGCCACGACCTAGGTGGATATGACGATCTACAATCTGCTCAGAAAACGCAGAAACCCACCGCAGAGACACTGAGTGTTTCATAAAGGAAGGTCTCTGATATGGTTCTCTTGTGTCTCAAAACTCCCTCTAGAGCAATGACTGTATGATCCATCTCGTTCTCCGTTAATTTGTTACAACTAGTATCTGAGCTTAGAGGTATTATTTAATTTCGGTGGCCTCCGATTGCAGTTCCAACAGTAGAGATTTTCTATCTGAAGGGTCATATTCCTCAAGCCCTTTTAAATCCAGATCATTTCGTAAATATAGCAGCAAGATATTACGCCATTGATAGAGATCATATGGCATGTTCTCACTTGTTCCCCATTCTAAGCATGCCTGACGCAGTCCTAAAAGTGCTCCACGTGTACGTTTGTCAGCGCACAAGCCACCTGCTGAGTAATTCCAGTCATTCAGCTCACCAGCTATCTCTCTCGCCTTTTCAGGAGTAACGCGTTCAGATGCAGCATGAGAGAGGTTTCCTACAATCTGAAATACACGGGGATAGGTTGCCAGTCGGGCCTTATATAGTTCCTCTGAGTAGGACGTTTTCAGTTCAAAAAGCCATTTCTTTTTCTCTCGTCTGATTTGATATATATTAAAGATGATGCTACTAATTGCTGCGATAAGCGATATTGCAGCAGAAATGAGTGCGGCTTGAATTTGAACCTCCATTAGATTGCTCCTTTGTAGTTCGGTTTTTTTCACTTTCTTCCGCTCGATGACCACGAGTATAGAGTTCTAAGAAATTATATTTCATACTTGAAAAAGTAGTTCGCTGAAGAGACATTGTAGATTAAAACAAGCTAACGAGATTTTCTCATAACCCCTCGTTTTTGAGCCTATGTAAAAGTGTCTCAAAACTTCCGCAAAGCCATTGTTTTATGAGGCGTATTTTTCTACGTCCATTCTCATATGGAATATAATTATGCAGGCAGAGGTTTTAATGTCCTTCGAGAAGAGAAAACCCCATGAGCGAGCAAGACGGCAAACAAGCAACTAGCATACAACGTCCTCCTAAAAACGATCCAGAAAGGTGGAAAGTATGCTGGGAGACACAAGGACAACCCTGGCGCACTGAGCCAGAGATTGATGCTGAACGGCAAGTATTTCTTACTGAACGACGGAGCATCACTCCTGACATCGAGAAAGGCATCTATCCGTTTAAGGGTATTGACCCGAAACTGAGTCGCGCAGATGTCGAGTGGCTTCTAGCAACACATGATAACGGTCATGGGCCAATAGATTGGAGTGACGAAAGTCAACGAAAACGCAAAGGGCTGGATTTGCGTGGAGCGGATTTACGTCAAGAAGACTTGTCTCGTCTTCCACTTGCTCAAATGAGGGGCGGGATATCATTTGATGAGTGGAGAGAGGCGACTGAAGAGCAAAGGAACATGGCAGCAGTGCAGTTGCAAGAAGCCGATCTCCGTGGAGCGCAGTTGCAAGAAGCCAACCTCCGTGGAGCGCAGTTGCACAATGCCGAACTCGTTGGAGCACAGTTGCACAAAGCCGACCTCATTGTGGCGCAGTTGCAAGGAGCCAACCTCAAAGATGCGCAGTTGCAAGGAGCCGTTCTCCGTGGAGCGCAGTTGCACAAAGCCAACCTCATTGGAGCACAGTTGCAAGGAGCCGATCTCAGTGAGGCACAATTAGATAGTGTTCGTCTGAATTATGTTACTCTCAGTGATGAAAGGCACGGGACAGTCCTGCTGGCGGATACTCAGTGGGGCGAAGTCAATCTCGCAGTTATTGATTGGGGACATGTGACAAGACTGGGTGATGAAGAAGCGGCACAGAAGAAAATGGTTTTGGTAGGGTATTTGGAGGCGGTGCGGGCCAATCGTCAGCTTGCGGTTGTCCTGCATAATCAAGGACTGAATGAAGATGCAGCCCGCTTTTCTTACCGAGCACAACTCATGCAGCGAAAAGTCTTCTGGCATCAAGGAATACGCTCTTTGGGGCAATATCTCTTCTCCCTTTTCCTCGCTCTTCTTACCGGCTATGGATATAAACCAATACGGAGCTTTATCACTTATTCAATAGTCATCAGCATGTTTGCCTTCATTTATTATCTGCTTGGCACACATCTTGCCTGGAACGAAGCAATCGTCATTAGTATGACGGCGTTTCATGGACGGGGGTTCTTTCCTGAACAATTCCATCCAGGCGACCCACAAGCACTGGTTGCCGCCATTGAAGCCTTTGTAGGCTTGTTGATTGAAGTCACCTTTATTGCTACACTGACACAACGGTTGTTTGGGAAATGATGTCTTTCCTCATCCATAATATTTTCTCAGAAACGGTCGTGTGTGTTCAGTTTGTTCATTCCAACGCTCACCAAGCTCTTACCACGAACGATCCTTCTCACAACTCATCTGAACATCTCTGTTTCATCTCTTGACAGTATTGATGAGTTTTGAGATATTCAAGAACCACTGGCTCTTTGCTCACTTCTGTGCTCCCATGCCAAGCCACCGATGACCACATCCCACGTCAAAGCGGTTCTCCCTCCAACTGTGCTTGCACAACAGAAAAAGAGCACCGCCTTCAGAGAGATCGTCTGGTCAAGTCCCGTTTATTAACGTCTATGACCTTGACGCGGTAACAGCAGAACTAGCGCGTCTTTTAGGTCTCACTCTTGCAGATCATCCACTCCCTGATCTCAATCACGCTTGAGAAATAAACCCCATGCTTTTTTGCTTTTGAAAGGATACCATGATGTAATACAGGCTCTCCTGTGTCTCAAAACTCATGCAAAGCATTGGTGGTTTGATCCATCTCTTTCTCCATTGATCTCGGTATGGAATATAATATCTTCGGTAGAGGTTGAACAGTGGTACTTTACCTGAATTTGTGTCCACTTTTTACCCGAAGGTTTGCTCATTTACTCCAAGGTGTGACGGCTCTCTCAAAAAGTTGTCGTTACTCTTTGGTAAGAAGCAGGATTTTTTCGTCTTTTTTCTTGAGATATAATACAGCGTAAATGATGGAGTTCTGTTTCTTAGCAGGAATGAGGAACTATGTGGATAAGAACTATCAGGACCAGGCAAACCATAATCCAGTAACAACCGAGAACAAAATTTGGCTTCCGCCATCATTTCACAACAACAATAAAATTCCAATAGTACAGGCACCAACTCCAATAGCACCGGCACCAAAGAAAAGGAGGATTAACTGGGGAATTGCTGACAAGTCAGTTTGGGAATGGCTTCTATTACTTGGGACTCTCCTTGCGGCTCTTGGGGCTATTGTTATTCCTATTCTGATTTACAAATTAGGGGTGGACTTTACCCAACAACAAGCTCAGTTAAGCATCCAAGCTAGCAAGCAGCAACACGATACGGACATACAAATTGCAGAAGATCAACAGCGAGAGACACTATTACAAGGTTATCTAGACCGCATGTCAGACTTGCTACTTAACGGGCATTTACGTGAGTCGAAACCAGGAGAGGAAGTCCGGGACGTGGCACGAGTACGTACATTGGAAACACTACGGAGGCTGGATCCAAATCGTAGGGAAGCCGTACTGGGGTTTTTATATGAAGCGGGTCTGATAGGGGTTTCGATAGAAAGAAGGGAGGATATGCTAAAAATTTATAATCCTGTTCCGACCATAGTTTATCTAAATGGAGCCGATCTCGTGGATGCCGACCTCATCGGGCATATCCTCGTCAGGGCAGATCTGAGTTATACCTACCTCAGTGAGGCAGATATGAGAGGGGCAGCTCTGCTCACAACCAATCTACATGGATCTGTCCTGTACAAGGCCAATTTAGCCGGGGCGAAGCTGAACTATGCAGACCTAAGCAAAGCAGACCTAACTGGTGCTGACCTCAGTGGAGCAGATCTGACAGGCGCTATAGTCACTCAACAGCAACTCGATCAAGTCTCTACATGTAAAGGCGCAATTCTGCCCGAAGGATTAATCTGCCATCACAATCAATAAGGCATGAGCGACAGGCTTACCGTTGATGGATGCAACCTTGCCCAATGGATCAAAACATCCCTAGAACTACCTTGCGGCTTGCAGCAACCGCAAAACAAACCATGCCAATCAGCAGAATGGCAAGCAAGTTCCTGCTGTACAACGTCCCGCAAATAATGATTTAGAAGCATGGAAAGCGTATTGGGATGCGCTAAACCAGTATTGGCGTATTGAACCAGAGATTGACACGAAGCGACAGAAATATCTTACTGAGAGACGTGAAATCAAGCCTGATATTGAACAGCGCATCTATCCTTTCAAGGATATCAAATTGAGCCGTGCAGATGTGGAGTGGTTGCTGGCGACGCACGAGAACGGACGAGGGCCAGTGGATTGGAGCAATGAGAACGAGAGACAGCGAGAAGGGTTAGACTTGCGTGGAGCCTATCTGTCTACAACAGACCTGAGTCGCTTACCGTTAGCATGTACGCAAGCAGGACTAACTGGTGATGCTTGGTTTTATTCAAGTCCAGAACAAGGCAAATCGGCAGCAGCCAACCTAGAGTATGTCATTCTCATAGGAGCACATCTGGAAGGAGCTAAATTCAATGATGCATCTCTAAAAGGCGCTAATCTTTACCAAGCTTACCTTGAGGGAGCTGAATTCAAGTACACAGATCTAAAGGGAGCTTATCTCAACGAGTCACGTTTAGGAGGGGCCAGTTTCACCGGTTCACATCTAGAGGGAACTGATCTCAGGAGGGCAAATCTAGAAGGAATATCAACACCACCTACTAATTTGCGTAATGTTTTTTTTGATAATACTACCAAGCTTTCAGGAGCTATATTAGGCAATGCAACAAATGGATTTGTTAGAGTAGCAGATATCAGCTGGGGA
>WNFX01005259.1_pt1 | contig 12511 bp, 10 predicted proteins | sample 5400111 | NCBI WGS metagenome assembly WNFX01 (sample SAMN13153363, study PRJNA577476) | soil metagenome | isolation source: 40 cm soil or saprolite under grassland replicate 1 | place: USA:California | collected 2016-06-15
CCTCGAGAGCTACCGAGATAGGGAGGGATGTGTTCAAGCATATGGTTGGCAAGATTGGCTTTGATGTGGGACAGCTCGGAAAGTCATCGCTCTACGCGTAGCGTCCCAGAACCAGGACTTTCATCTTGTGCTCCGCGTAGAGCATTTCCTGAAGCTCTCTCAGCCTCTCGTTGAGTTTCTTGGACTCCTCACGCTCGTCCTGACCTTTACCCTCAAAGCCGGAGGTGTCGTTGGCATCGACCTTGTTCAAGTGGACCTCTTCTCCCGGGTCTATCCTGTACCGGCCGACGTGGAGATCGCCTGTCATCCTGAAATCGTAGTCTTCCAGCGAGTTCTTAGGCGTTTTCGCACTGTTCTCTAACTCTAGACTCAGTGATTTCCTTCTAACGTAGTACTCAAAACCTAGAGGCGCTGTATGATTAGTTGGGTCCGCGATGCCGAAGCTCAAGTTCAGCAAAGAGTACCTCCAACGAGCTACGAAACCTATTCCAAAAAAGGAACCTGGCAAGAAGGACGAGACATTGACGGAGGTCCAGTCTCAGCCGAGGCACGCAACTGGATTTCTCCAGTTCTGCGGGACCTGTGGAAGGAATCGGATGTTCAAAGTGGATACGCTAGGCTGGAAGACCTGCACTGTCTGCCATAGCACCGCGCCGGACCGAAGCCAGAGCCCTATATGAGACGGGACCAAGTGGCACGCGGGATTATTATTAGGCCGCTGGAGGGAGGAAAAGTTCTCGTGCGGACAGTAGGAATTTCTTCGTAGAAAGATTTCACGGGTAAGACTAGAGTGGCGACTCAGGCGCAGAGACTGGCGGGCGCGCGGGTTTCTCTTCTTTTTCCCTTGTCTGGGGCGTATACCCCTACCCCACTCCCCGAACAGATTTCACGAAGAAAGTCTCACTTTCCTAGGGGAAACTGTTCGTTTGGTGCATGTTTGAGCGGTATTCTTGATCAAAGCTGGCGTTGTAGGAGGCCGTCGTTGGCGATGTTCCTAGTCAATACGGGGGAAAGCGTTGATTCAGATGCCTTCACGTTCGGACTGTGCTCGGATCTCTACGCGATAGTGTAGTTAGTATGACGTCTACGAGTTTCCTTGCGGACTCTGGGCTGAGTTCGACCGCAACACGTGCACTAGGACCTTCTTTCTCGTTGACGAAATCGATGTTCAAAGCATGCTCTAGTTGAGCGTCGGTGGGATGATCGTAGGAGACGTTGACCCTTTCAAGTTTGAACCATCCATTCGGACCCTTGCCGCTACCCGATACTTCCGCAGTCTCGACTATTCCAGTGCACATCTTCTATCTCCCCCTTCCAGATGTTTCAAGATACTTCTCGAAAAAAGTGAACATCTTCTTCCAGCCGTCGACCGCCGCCTCGGGACGATAGGCTACACTGGGATAGTAGAAGAAGCCGTGCCCTGCGCCAGGGTACATGTGAAACTCGTGATTCTTCCCATACTTCTTCAACTCCTCCTCCAACTGGCGGACGCTCTCGGGTGTCGGGTTCTTGTCCTCTTCTCCAAACAAACCGAGTAGCGGAGAGGACAGGTCCTTCGTATAGTCGATGGGTGCGACGGGCTGTGCCGGTGTCAGCTTCTCCTTTGGCTGTACGACGTTTCCGCCCCAACAATTGACCGCTGCATCGAAGGACTTTGTCCTGCAAGCGACAAGGAATGCTTGACGACCACCCGAACAGGTCCCGAAGACTCCGACCTTCCTATTGCTGAGCGGCAAGGACTTGAGGAAGCGGGCAGAGGCTTCGATGTCTCCCACTACGCTCACATCAGGTACCCCTCCGGACCCACGAACCTTTGCTGACATATCATCAGGGCTGCCGTGGCCGAACCTGTAGTAGATATTCGGACTTATCGCTAGGTAGCCATGGTGGGCGAACTTCCGCGTGAACTCGCGGTACAACTCGTCCCATCCTGGCATGTGGTGAATCAGCACCACCCCGGGAAAGGGTCCGGGACCTAGTGGTCGCGCATAGTAGGCGTTGATCATGTCTCCATTATGGCCAGGCAGCATAATGGTCTCGGCAAGCATTCCCTCATACATGTCAGTCGTATACGGATGCATAGCCCAACGCTTACCATTGACGCAATTTAAAAGAGAACCAAGAGGAGAAGGGGATTACGGTCTGTTAATTCCCTCGAATAGTCGGAGTTCTGTGTCGCGAGACTCATACGCATACCCAATTTTTCCAGAGCCTCGTTAGCTCAGCGGATCTTAGCACAGATCGCTCAACCAGTCCGTATAACCGATCGCTAGTCTCTCGCAGACCTTTACATCGTCATGGCCCCTCAGCCGTTTTCAAGGCGTTTCCAAGGGGACAATCAGGTCGATGACCCCGGCTATCCGCAATCATGGGGAGACAAGATTGAAACCAGCAACCCTCCTTCACGAAAATCTTCCCAAACACGAGTCTTGCGTCGCGAGGAGCAACTACTTTTCACACTTCTCGAATGGTAACGGATCTGGTAACCGTAAACGGTAACATGGGTCATGCTGAAGATCTCCTGTCCTGCGGAGATTGCTTAGGGATAGGGTGTAGGGCCTTGTCGAATGGTGAGGCGTATCCATCCTGGATGGACCTGTGTCGATCAATTACGGACTTATGGAGTAGGAAAAACCGACATAGAGCTGTCCCAGCTTCTTGGAATCAGTTTCTTCAACGGATTCAAGTAGGAATTGATGACGTCTTGTCTGGCGTTTTCGACATCTCCTGAGAAGATGTAATTTGCCGTCTTGGAACACAGGTCGTTCATAGAGAGAGGGTAGTGTTTTCGCCTTGTTGCATACCAGGCTTCCTTAGACACGATTCTGGGATCAATCTTTCCACAGACTTCGTGATCGCACAGAGGCTTCTCTCCATTCTTTACGTACATCGCCCTATACTTCTCAAATTTTAGATGGGTCAGTTCATTCGCATTGAAGATACCACCGTAGCCGGCTTCAGCTCTACCCCGGGGAATCCGGTCATAACCAGTCATTGACGTTGAGACAAGATCAAAACAAACAGTTGCGGACACAATAGCCTGACAATCATTTTCGAGCGCACAGAAGACCATGTCCTTTCGTTGCTCTCTGATCTCTGCAAGCCTCGAGTAAAAATCGGCATATGCCTCTAGAAGGTCGATTGTCGCAGTTCTCAAATTAAGAAGCTTGAACTTCAGTATATTGAGTCGGACTTTACTTCCCCCGATGTAGTCCGCGAGCTTGTACCTCAGCTTCTCGTCAAGTATCGCCTTTGCAGCCAGAATGAAGTAATTCGCGAATTCAGCATCCTTGCCCACCGCATTTGCAGCACCTATGTCGTTCAGCTCACACGCAGTTTCGAGGTCTGTCTCATCATCTATCAGAGGTCCAGGGACGAGCAAAGTGGAAGTCCCATAGTGCAATTCCGCATCAAACGTTGCAGCGACCAACTCGTTTGCAAGTGCTGACTTTCTAGCAATATCGTAATTCCAGAGAGTCCAGTATTGTCCCTTTCGCCACTTTCCAAAGTTGCTACGCTTCCTCCCCTTGGCGATCATACGCGCAAACTCTCGAATCTTCGGGTGAATGAGATCGTCTCGGTCCCACTTCGAGATTTCACTGAGATAGTATGTATCTTCCATGGAAGGGTCGACAACAATCGGGTAAGTATCGGTATATCGTAGAAATGGTTCTTCGGACATTGTTGAAGGCAAGTCTAGCCGACTTTGTCTCTTGTTCCTGAATCTCTCGCCGATTATTCGACGTGCGTCAAAGAGACGGACGACACATCCCCCGAAATGTTCACCCGGCCATCTATCCACGAGGTCGATTAGGAAATCAAACTCTGAAGGGTTCTTCAACAACGTGAAGAAGTAAGGCGTGTCCAGTGTGAATCTGTCTAAGGTTATTTTGGCCGTTCTCGCGAACCGGTCGCGTGCTTGCTCGGCGACGACGAGTCTCAGTTGAAATCCTTACTCCTTGGCCTCAAAGACGAATTCCCGAAGAGTATTCAGAAATTCTAGAGCCATACGCGCGTTGATCATGATTCCTCCTCTCACCTTTATGGAACGAAACTCGTCAACCTCTTTCTCCTGAACATAAATAAATTTGCCATCTTCGTTTTCGAGCTGCATGAGTGTGTACAGATGATCTGGATCGGTCTTGTCTCGAATGTCGATTGCATTCTGGACTGTTCCATTTCGATAGTAAATCGAGACCTTTCCGCGACGCATTCTGGATGCTTGCCGTGTAGCGGTGATCCTGCTTAGATGTTCCATGAGGGTGTTTCTCGAGAATGGAGTCTTATCCTGTAACTCTGCAATCGTAACTCCGCGTGGATTGCGCTTGAGAATTTCGAGGATTATGTGTTCAATGTACTTCTGCTTCTCGCGCGGTCGCATCGAGTCGACCTTATCGCTAGGAAGCATCTGAGGCATTACTATCGAGACCGTGTGTTATGCCTCCAAATGCTCAACAATCCGTCCATACAACCTGCTCAACATATATGCTCAACATGCCAGCTCAACATCCCTTTTAAGGATATCGGTTAGAAAACACCTATCGCACCTTGGCAAGCGCCTGTCGCAAGCGAATCCGTCCGTAAAGCGAGCTAAGAAATAGAGAGATTTGGACTGATTTGGTATGAGCCTCGCCACCCCGAAGAACACCAAGCTGGCGAGTTGGTTGAGATCATCTTTCAGGTCCTCATCTCCTTACAAGACCTTCGACGTGGTCGACATCAATGAGCATCGACCATTGACAATTGAAGTAAAGTCACTCCTGAAAACGATTATTGCATCCGCTCTGTATGATATCGACTTTCTAACAATCGTTGCCGAGAGTCTCGGTTGGGATACGGTTCAGAAGATGCTAACCGAACGTAGGCCGAAAGTAAAGAATCTCAGATACGGAGACTTCGGTGAAATCATTACCAACGCAATTCTTGCTGATTTTTTCGGATACATTATCCCTGTTCAAAAATTACGCTATCGAATTGAGACCGATCAAAGTCTCCCCGGAACAGACTCGATAGCACTCAAAGTAGTAAGCGGAGCAATAACTGACGTCTCCTTCGTTGAGTCAAAACTCCGATCCGGACAGGATACGAGCAAGGCAGTCGAAGGCTATCACCAACTGGCCGCCGACTACGTTGAGGACTTCTTCGGGTTTACGACCTTTGTCCTGTCTAGGATGCATGAAGAAAAACATCAGCTGTTCAGCGCATTTCTTGCATACCTAAAGGACAGGAAGGATACGACCAATCTAGAAAGTTTTCGACTAGGGCTAGTGTGGGAATATGGAAAGTGGTCCGAAACTTGCCTTCGGAATCTAGAAGAGGCGAGAGAAACTGCGGTGCCTCGTATGACTGTTCAGCTCGTACGAATCCAGAACCTAATTCCGCTAATTGAGGAACTGTATGGATCACTCGGTATCACGGAGATAACTAATGACGGCTGAGTACGCACTTTGGTCCGACCACGTCGCAAGCATGTCGAGCGACGAGTCATTTCTGAATGAGTTAGCCCAAGTGAAGGCAAGGGCATTGCTAACAGAGTTGTCGGCAGAGACAGTTGAAAAACCTAAGTGGAGCTATCTGCTTCCCAGGATTCTGCGCAATCTGACCGCCGCTACTTTCGAGGTCGAGACCTTAGCGAACGTGGGACAATATTCTGATGAAAAACTCGGGTGGGCTTCTCGGCAATTGGCACTCGCATGGGATGCAATTACCCGACTTACCAAAGGTAATGCTAGGAAATCTGCCGTCATGAACGCCGCTGTTGCCTACCAGCTCGCTGGGTACCAAGCAAATGCAGCTTGTCTTGCACGATCGTTAGGGCGTAAATTCCTAGAAATCAACAAACCTGAATTGGCCGATCTCACCGGGGCATTTCTCCAGAGGCTCTTCCTACAAGTAGTGATTTTGGGAGAGAGAGCCAAGAAGCAGCCATCAGTCAATGACTTTACCGACTTCCAACTTTGGATGGCTTCAGGAACGGGCCTTGCAGGTGAAGGCTACTCCAAGGCAAGCAAATACTTTCTGCGAGGAAACGAAGAGGACCTAGAACTCGCTCGCACATTCCTGAAGGATTCAGAGAAAACCTTTGCGAGAATTGGAGCTGTGCTGGAATCCAACCTAGTTCGATCCTCCATTGACCTGCTCTCAGATATGCAACGTAAGTCAACCTGGTCGATCCTGAGGGGTCTCGCGGATGGACACCCACGTTGGATTCGCTATCTCAAACTCTTAGCTAGAGGCCCTGGATGGAAAGTAATCGATAGTCCTTCAGTTTCTGAACTCTGGCCCTCCCAATTGGCCGCGCTTCGAAAAGGCTTGCTGGACTCAGATTCGAGCAAGATAATCAAAATGCCAACGAGTGCTGGCAAAACTAGGGTGGCTGAACTTGCTATTGTACACACTTTGATAACGCAACCCTCATCGAAGTGCGTGTATATTGCACCCTACCGAGCACTTGTCTCTGAACTAGAACAGACATTCCTCAACTTGTTCGGCGATTTGGGCTATCGAGTCTCATCAGTAATAGGCGCATTTGAATCTGATGACTTCGAGAATACTATGGTTGAAGACGCTGACGTACTCGTTATGACTCCCGAAAAACTCGACTTACTCCAAAGAGCGCGACCTGAATTCTTGAGTAATGTTCGACTATTCATCATGGACGAAGCCCAAATTGCAGACGATAAGTCTAGGGGCGTGAAGTTCGAGCTTCTGATGACCAGGTTGAAAAGAAAGTTGCATAATGCACGTTTTCTCTTTCTCTCTGCAGTTATTCCTCAAGAGACCCTTGAAGACTTTGCGAAATGGCTGAGGGGTACGTCTCCACAGGACATCATTACATCCGAATGGCGTCCGTCGATTCAACGTGTTGCCAGATTTGTGTGGCAAGGAAGCGCGGGGGTGCTGAAATATTCCAAGAGTGAGGACAATCCTATACTTGAGGAGTTCGTGCCAGGGGTCGTAAAACAAAGAATTTACTCCTTCACTAACCCAAATACACGACGTACACGGAAGGAAATCTTTCCGGACCAAACTTCGACGCAAACTGCCGCGGAACTAGCGTTCAAGTTTTCGGAACTAGGGCCTGTTCTCGTTTTTTGCACGCAAGCGAATTTCGCGAAGGCCGTGGGTACAGCCTTAGAGACTAGAATAGAGCTCAGTAAGGTCTCGGGGGATCCTATCCCATCATATTTTCTCGGCGATGCTGCTAAACGCTCACTTATGGCAGCGAAGGAGTGGCTTGGAGCCGATCACATTGTAACGAGACTCCTCAATCATGGCATTTCAATTCATTATGGAAATCTTCCTGAAGCCGTGCGAAAGGCAATCGAGATGGACTTTCGTGGGAGGAACCTTCGCGTTATGGTTTCAACAAATACTCTCGCCCAAGGTGTTAACCTACCAATTAGAACTGTAATCATTCACACAACTAGGCGCTACGGTTCTGGAGGGTCTGAAAGAATTCCTGCGAGGGATTATTGGAACATCGCTGGGCGGGCAGGGAGAGCTGGGCGAGAGACCGATGGAACTGTGATCCACATAATCGCCGAAAATAAGGACCAAGTCGACTTCGATTATTACTTGGCCCATAGGGAATCCGTCGAGCCCCTCTACAGCCGTTTGTTTCAACTCTTGTTGGATCTAATGCATCAAAGGATAACTGTTACCGATTTACAGGACATACTTGATCCAGAGGTTCTGGCTCTCCTAGCGGAGGAGGGCGACGAGCTTCTTTCGTTGGGTGAGATCCGAACTATCTTGAACGAGACGCTCACGAAGGCACACGCAGACCATTTCGTAATTCCAATGGACCCCCTGGAACAAGTTCTGTCCCAAACGTCGGACAGAATCCAGAATCTCGTGTCGGATCAGGAGCTGCGGTCTGTCTATAGTTCAACCGGATTGAGCACTATCAGTTGCGAGGCCCTCCGGACCCACATTTCAGAGAATAAGACGGCGGCCATCGAACTCCTGTCGAAGGCCGATGCGAACCAAGTCAATGAATTGATCGAATTTTTCCTCAACGCTTGCTTACCCTTGTCAGAGATGCAATCTGAAAGGGCGTTTGCAGGAAACTACTCCGAACTAATGAAGCGATGGATGAATGGCTCAAGCATGAGCGACCTCTACACCGAATTTCGTCAAGTGTCCGGTTCTTCGGAACAGTTAGCGAAATTCGTAGAGAACTTCTTTGGTTACCGTTTGCCTTGGGGCATTACGGCGACCACTAAGATTGCATCAAAGGTTCTCGGGTTAGACGACAAGAATATGTCGTTGTATGCAACATTCTTTTCATCAATGACAAAATATGGGGTACCCAACCCAGTCTCCAGCTGGGCGATGGCTGCGGGTATTCCATTCAGAGAAGCAGCAATGAAAATGGCTTCTTTATTCATGGGTCAAGAAAAGAAGCCAGACTACAATGGTTTCCTCCAGTGGTTATCGAAGATAGATACTGAACAACTAAGAGATGACTTCCACCTTAAGAGTCCCATTCTAGAAGATGTGAGTGTAGCTATCTCAAAATCTGGCACTAACGAGTTATTGAAGAAACATAGTAGTCTGATCGAAATTCTGCCATATAAAACAGACGTGAAAGGAATTGGTTATGAGAAACGGTCAAATGTGGCCTTGGCCGCGACGCTCGGTCAAGAATTAGACCTCATACGAGACTATGACAATCCCTTCGATCGGAATGCAATAGGGGTCCATTCGAATGGCCAACTTATGGGCTACTTGAATAGACATTTGGCCCAACTCGCAGCCGTCGATGTGGATTGTGGCCTTCACCTCGTGGGTCAGATCGTCAGCATGAATAAAACGGGGACTCCGGAGGTTTCGATCGAACTTCGTGAGAAATATGTCTTCGAGAAATCGAGTAGCGATGTCACCGGTATTCCATTTGACGTTTCAGTTGAGAGCCCGGAGAAGAAGAATGCGTAGTTTGACGGTCAGCCTGCAACGCTTTTGTGTTGGTGGACTTTGGTTTGAAGGGTCTTTCGGAGATTTCTTGCTCCATTCTTTTCTTCTAGAGAATAGTCTTCTCCGGTCCACCTGTGATAGTCCAGTCCAAGCTTCTTCCTGATTACGTCTTTGAGTTCAAGATCAATCTCGTAGCCTATGCCCTTCCTTCCAAGCGCTCGCGCAACCTTCAATGTCGTTCCGGATCCGAGGAACGGGTCGAACACAGTCTCTCCCGCAAATGTGAAGAGCTTGATGAGCCTGCTCGGAATCTCGTCGGGGAAAGCGGCGACTCCCTCCTCAACTCGGCCCGCTTTTGGAAGAACGTTCGTAATGTTCCAGACGCTCAGGGTCCAATTCTCAGAGTTCAACCTCAACGTGTCTACCTTGGAAGATTCCAAGATCTCCGGAGACAAATCCTTCAGTTGTGCGTAATCGAATTCTCCATTCTGGAAGAGTAGGATAGATTCCTGTATGTTGTCAGGGTAGAAATACATCGGATATGGATGTTGAAGAACGACCCCGCTCCTTCGACTAATTCTAGTATAGCCGGACGGCTTTACCCAAGTAATCTTGTCGCGATAGTGAAGACCCTCCTCTATGAAGATCCTTGTAGTGTCAGCAACAATTGGATACTTCTTCCCACGCCCAACATCTCCTTCTCTAACCAGCATGTCATCAGTGACAATAGCACAGATTCGCCCTTTGCCAAGTACTCTCTTGCTATGAGACGCGAAGGCTCGGATTAGATCAAGGTACTCTTCGTAGCTGGAAAATAGGTCCGGATAGTCGAATGGAGCATTGTAGTAGGGTGGGGATGTCACGATAAGGGCGACCTCTCCATCAGCCACCTCACTGGAGGTCACCTTTCTGATGTCTCCGAAGAAAATCTTCAGTCCCACTGCCCCCTTCTTCGGCGAGCTGTCCGTATTCAAAAGATTCCTGCCACTAGCACGACTTACTTCTCATGCATAACCTTTCTCTGAATAGTTAAGCTCAAAGAGCGATCACAATCGTTAGGACCCCGGTATGAAGGTCCTGGGGCGGTATGTGCTCGACACGCTACAGACCTTCTTTCCCTGGGACGATGACCTCTACACATATTTCAAAGAACATGGACTCGGGTCCAGCGGTCTAGGAAGCAAGAAGCTTCCGCTTGTCTACACTGACAATTGCGAAAGCACCGGTGGAATTCCTGAGAGAAAACGGAACAATGTCATTCACCCAAGATACTTCGGGTCGACATACGAGCAGCTAAAATGGAAGGACACCGGGCGCGAGACCCAACCGATCATACCCGCTGAAAAGCCAGAGATAGAGGTAGCCGTTGATGAATCCTTGCATGCTCCGCTGGTCCAACTGAATATAGTTCCGCGCACTAATGGAATCGATCAATATCATCTAGAGTACTCCTCAATGTCAGAATTCGGACGGATCTACAAGAACTGGGCGACTTTCTACCTGCCCTTAGCTGGCGCCTTGGACCTTTCCAGCAAGTTGAGCACCTATTTCGATGAAAAGATCCAGCTTGAGTTCTTGGAAGAGACTAAGCAGGCTCAGCGAGAGAAGTTCCGGTATCTCAGCATTGGGGTCCGCAAGTATGTTTTTTCATATTATGGGTTCGACTACGCCAAGCGGTATTTTGAAGCAAACGGAGTAAATGGTCCTCTCCCCAGTCTCGCGTATGATTCTGCAGACCCTGTGTCGAGGCAATTGATGGACCCTCTGCTCAAGATTGGCATCATTGAAACCAAGACGAGCGAGGGTTTCGAGAAGAGGAAGGCTCAGGTCGCTCTCAAATTGTCGCAACCAAAGTTTTCGGTTACTAAGCGGGGCGTGAGGGGTAGAGCGAAAGGGCGGATCGTTGAGAACCCCGATGGCTCGAACTTTGTTGTCACAGAAGCTTCAGATCTTGCCACCAAGATTGGGAAGATTTGCAGTATTGGTGAAGATAGCGCTCGAATCGAGTGACGTTCATAGTGAAAGGTCGTCTGAAAATGCTTGCGAGTGTCCTCCTAGCCCAACAACGGCTCTTGGGGATAAGACTAGGCTAGTTCTTGCAGCGATGAGGGCTCGACCTTACGATAAACTTGGGATGGATCCAACATTTTTCCATCAACAGTCAATAGGTTCCTCTCAATTGATATGCCGAACAGTTCCTCGTTCTCTTCCAGATATGGCAGAATCAGCTCCCAATCTTTCGGGGTTGAGTCCACCAATCGTCCGCCGTTGAGCTGATCTCTTGACACATTACGATGAGGGTCGCGGATGAATAAGGCCCCGCCTGAAGCTAGCGAGAACAAATTGCCTCCTGGATAGGGATATTCCTGCTCTGCGAACCTCCCGTCAAAGGAAGGTTTCAAGCCGTTGACGATCGCGAACCCTCCGCCATTGTACGGATCACCTGCCATGAAAGATTCTGCCAGATAGTCTAGACAGGTCCCGTTGATCACAACTCTCGGCCTACCTACCGCGTTGATGAGTGGTCGTCCCGCTGCGTTTCCCAGCACGTACACGTCGCCTCCCTTTGCGGCGTACATGAAGGCCTGACCCACGTCGCCATGAACCACGAGCTTACCGTACTTGAGAATCTGAGCAGCTTGATCTTGAGCGGCACCATGTACCGTTATTTCACAGCCGTCAATGCCCGAAGCGACATAATCGCCTACATCGCCGTAACAGTCTATCTTCAATCCATTCGTTCGCGGACCTAGCCCGCTTCCGATGAACCTATGGCCTCGCAAGTTGTACAGCAAGATGTTCTTCCAGCCCTGGTCGTGCGCGTCGACCACAAGCCTTGCCGCACTCTCGTCTCCCTCAACTGGAAATTCCAGAGCATCAACCACCAGCACCTGCGAGTCCAGTCCCGGATGCGCAAGTCTCAGCCTGTTCTTCCAGTCCAGCCGAGTGTAGAGGTCATAGTTTGACAATGGAACAGAGGAGAAGATCTCATTCAAAGCCTCGTGATGCAACTGCAACAATGAGCTACGCTTCTTGTTGCCAGTATCGTAGATCCTGTCGAATAACAGTGAGACGGTTTGTATTGCGAACCTTCTCGACTCTTGTCCTTTCAACGCGAGTTTCTTCAACTCCTCAAGAATCTCTCCGGCATACTGGAACCCAGCGTCCCTCAGAGCGGGACAGACATACTCGTAGAATCCTAGCGGGTCCTGAGCCTTTGGACCCTTCCCTAGTAGTTGCAGCGCGACGCTGACGTTTAGAGCGAGATCCGTTCGGGGTCCGTGTAGCCATTCCTGTTCTGGAAGAGTAATTTCCCGTCCAAATTTGTCAGCACATTCCAGTTCCTTTCCATCCTCTCCATCTTTTACACTGAAGAGGAATGCTCCCCCATCTGTGTGGCTCCCTCCGCGAGCGTTCCAGTAGGAGTCAGCAAACCCGCTCGGAATCTTACCGTCCTCTTGTAATCGTCCCAGTACAGCGTTGATCGCTTGTCTCTCAGACGCGATGATTCCAATCTTGATCGGACCCTCTTGCAATGCGAAGACTTGCGGTCGGAGCATCGACGTGTCGGTAATCCCCAGCAACTGCCAGG
>WNFX01005260.1_pt1 | contig 12510 bp, 8 predicted proteins | sample 5400111 | NCBI WGS metagenome assembly WNFX01 (sample SAMN13153363, study PRJNA577476) | soil metagenome | isolation source: 40 cm soil or saprolite under grassland replicate 1 | place: USA:California | collected 2016-06-15
AGCTCATCTGCCGGTTTTCTCCCAATCCCCGGAATGGCGGTTTATGCGGCGACCAAAGCGTACGTCACTAGCTTCTCAGAAGCGCTTCGCGGAGAAGTCCGCGGCGCGGGCGTAACTGTCACCGCGCTTTGTCCAGGTCCCGTCCATACTGAATTCGGCGACGCCGCCCAACGCCCTGGTGGTCAGCCCGAGCGCGGTCCCGAATTCGTTTACGTTTCAGTAGAGAAAACAGTCCGCGACGCGCTCACTGGCGTCCAAGCAGATCGGCCGCTAGTCATTCCAGGATTCGCGATGAAACTTGGAATGTTCCTTGTTCGCATCACGCCGATGTCGATCCTGCGACTCGCCTGGCGGCTCGGCGCGAAGCGCGGTTAACGATCGGTTGATTTCGACAACTCTCTTTCCAGCCTAAGGATTCTGTTCTGTTGCGGATGAAAATATTTCGATTCGCCTTGCAGCAATTGCATAGCGTCGAGCTCTTTTTTCAGAACAAAGAGCAATGTTCGTGGGGTTTTCGAATCTCGTAACTTCGAAACGAGCCGCTGCGTGATTGCCTCTCGTACGAGCAATGCAGCGTAACGTTTTGTCGAGAGCGGCGGTGTCCCTTCGGCCGTCTCCTTGTCATACCGCACTCCGTGAAGGACTCCTTCGAGGTCGCGATCATTCTCAACGATTGCCTGCAGATATCGCTGCACCAAACGATATCCATATCCGTAGGCGATTTTGAGCTCCTGCAACGCTGCTGCGACAAACTGAACAAAGGATGGGCTTCCGTAAATCGCGATGGCGTCGAATCGATGTGGCGGAAATTTCGCTAGATCAATATCCACGCCTCGAGCGATGGGTGTGAGAAGCTTACGGAGTGACCGTCGCCAGAGAACCGCTGGCGTCTGTTTTAACATAGCTAGAAGATGTCGGCGCGATCTAGGTCTCACGACGGACTAAGTTCGCAACGCGCAATGACCGTCGCAAGACATTGCAAAACAAAAGCGGCGGTCGAGATGACCGCCGCTTTGAAAACTAAAGGTGGATCGTGCTCTCCGAACGCGATCAAAACGCGTTAGGGACAACGCGTTCCACCTTACGAGGATTTGTAAGTTATGTGGCAGCCGTAGGGTTTGGTTTGGGCGTTGGAAACCGCCTTGCCGCCGAGTGATTCGTCGAGTGCGGCCTTCACATAATTGGTCGAGCTCGGAATGTCGGCCGGATTGGGCGATGCTTTGCTGTCGATCGCGCCTTCGTAAACGATTTTACCTTCCGGACTAATCACGACCATGTTCGGCGTGTTCTTGGCACCATAAAGTTTGGCCACTTTGCTTTCAGGATCGAGCAGGAGTGCGGTCTGCTTTGTTTTCCACTGGGCCATGATTTTCTGCGCCTGCTCCGGCGTAATATTGCCCTCGGTGCCGGGCGCGTTGGAATCGATCGTCAGCCAGACGACGCCTTTGCCAGTGTATTCACCCTGCAGCTTTTGCATGTTGTCGCTACCGTAATGTTTTTTCACGAACGGGCATTCCGGATTGAACCACTCGAGCACGACGTATTTGCCTTTGTATTGCGAAAGGGACTGAGTCTTGCCGCTGGCGTCGGGCGCGGAAAAATCGGGCGCTGCGCTCCCGACCGGTGGAACATCGGCCGCGTAAAGCGCGCCGGCTGCGAATGCGATAAGTGTGGTAAGAAGGAGTTTAGTTTTCATAGCTTATTGTGAAGCAACTGCGGTTGAAATCGTTTCGAGTTTGTCGAGTAGGATACTTTTGGTGAGCAATTCCGGAAACACAATCGGCTCCTCGGATTTGCCCGGATAAAGCACGTATAATGGGACACCCGGCCGGCCAAATTGTTGAAGTAATTTCGTGATGACCGGGTCGCCGTTGGTCCAATCGGCCTTCAATTTCACGACGCCGTGGCGTTGGAACGCTTCCCGAACGGCAGAGCTTTCGAGTACGCTTTTTTCGTTGAACTTGCAGGTGAGACACCAGGCCGCGGTAAAATCGACAAATACGGCGTGACCCTGGTCGCGCTCGCTCTGCAAGCGCTCGGGCGTGAAGGGTTGCCAATCGCCAGGAAGATTTGTCTGGCCGATGTCGATTTTCGCTGACTGAAACTTGTCGCCGATAAAATAAAAGCCGCTCGCGATTACGAGCACGAGCATAATTACGACTGAAATCCCTCGCTTCGCTGCGGATGCGGCCGGCACGATGAACGCGCCTTTCATCCAGCACACGATGGCGACGATGAGCAAGAAGCAGCTCGCCCAAATCGCGCCGTCGAGGCCGCGTTGCGCGCCGAGCACGTAGAGGAGAAAGAGCAAGGTCGCGAGCAGCAAAAATCCCATGAATTGTTTTACGTGCAGCATCCACGGGCCGGGCTGCGGCAGAAATCGCAGCCAGGCGGGTTGCGCGCTGAGCAGAAAATAAGGCGCGCTCATTCCGGCCGCGACGGCGACAAACATCGACAAGATAATGATCGGTGATTGCGTAAATGCGAAGCCCAGAGCAGTTCCGAGAAAAGGCGCAGTGCACGGCGTAGCGAGAACGGTCGCGAACACGCCTTGGAAAAATGAACCGAGATTGTCTTTGCGTTCGGAGCTCGCAAGCAAACCGCGCGTCATACTCTGCGGCAGCGAAATTTCGAAGACGCCGAAAAGATTGAGCGCGAACACCAGGACGATCACGCTCAGACCAAGAACAAAATAGGCATTGGTGAATTGAAATCCGCCCCAGGTCACGTCGCGACCGCTCGCTTTGAGCGCGATCAGCAACAGCGCGAGCGCGATGAACCACGTGAAAATGCCGGCCGTGAACGCGAGACCGCTCCGGAAAATTTTCTGTCGGCTTTGTCCGGCCTGCTGAATGAATCCGAAAATCTTAAGCGAGATCACCGGCAACACGCACGGCATCAGATTCAAAATAAATCCGCCGATAAAACCGAAGACAAGAAACATAAAGATGCCGCGCTCAGGTTGCGCCGATTGCGCAGCAGCGATGGCGGGCGTTCCAAGTTGCCAGGCAGCACGATCGTTGCCGTTCGGAAATTTCGAAAAGACAACCAGCCCCGGCATCGCTGACAACTTCTTGTCGGGCGATTCAACTGGAATCCGAAAAGTAATTTCGTTCGGCGTACGCGATTCGATGCTGGGATGACCGACAACGGTGTTGCCTTGCGGCAACGGATAGAAATCGATGATCTGATAATTGGCGAGAGTTTCATTCGCGATTCTGAAGTGGAGATCGGAACCCGTCCGGCTCCAACTTGTCGTCGCGGTTTTGGAATCAGGAAGATTTTGCGGAAGTAAACGGCGGTAGCGCGCGAAGAGATCGGTGTTTTTCGGCTCGGCGGTTGTCGATGTTGGCAACTCGAGCTCGAGATTCGCACCGCCCGGAATGCAGATTTTTTCGCAAACGAGCCAATTCGCTTCCGCGGAGAGCTTGACCGGTGAGATGTCGATCTTCGCCGGCGGCGTAATTTCCTGCAGTAAGAGGATCTCGTCTTGGTAACCGTAAGTTTGGATGTCGCCGGGATCGTTGGTTTTGGTCGGGATCGGCCATTGAATTTCACCGATCTTCCAACCGGGCGGCAGTTTCCACTTAATTTCAGTCGGAAGGCCGGCGTCGCCGGAAAATTTCCAATAGGTGTGCCAGCCCGGCGCCATCCGCAGAAGCAGCCCGACATTGAACGCTTTGCCGGGAACAATCGCGGACGTATCGGCGAGGAGCGTGGCTTTGACCAGCTCGCGACCCTGATAATTTTGAGCGGACACGAAGGGCGCGAGGAAAATCGCACAAAGCGCAATCAACCACCGTTGCGACAAACTCATCCTCATAATTACCATCGGCCGAAGGATGCGGCAACGACTCTGGCTCGGCGCATGCTGCAAGAGAAGGCATGCGCGGTTTCGTGATATTTCTCGTCGTCGCCGGAATCGGTGGTGGACTGTTTGTTTTGCAAAAACGCAGCCAGCAAAAGACAGCAGCAATGGAAATTTCCGCCCAGCCAGCTCCGTCACCGAGACAGACTTACGAGCACGATTGGGCAAAGCATTCGCTCGACACGACGCACTCAGTCATTCAAAAAATTCAGCAGCAACGAAAAGACGACGATCTGAAAGACGCAGTCGGGCGTCGATAAGATCGAGCCGTCACGGACGGCTTCGCAGTGGCGAAAAATCAGCGTTGCCACGCGAATTACTGCGCGGGACGATCGGCTTGAGCGGTCAGGTGCCTTTGAATCTCCGTCTTTAAATCGTCGGGCGAAATTGCTTCGGCAACATCGGCGGTAGTTGCGGCTTCCTCGCTGCGGCCGAGCTGTGTTAGATCGCGCAGCGGATCGTCATCGTGTGTGGCTATAAACTCACGGCCGCTCTGCTGATCGCGCTCGATTCGGAGCTGGCCATGCATGATTCCAACGAGCGGGACGAACTGCTGCCCGTTATGCTCAACGAAGAGAATCTGTCGCTCGCCGACCTGGAACTTGGGAGCGCATGTCACTTCCATCGTCTCGTCGCCAACGGTACCGCCGAGCACACGAATCGTGTACGAGTCGCCAGGCTTACCTTTGAGTGAATTGTCGACCTGAAAAGTGACGTAAGTGTCGATGTGCCGTTGCGCCCCTTCACCCTCCCATGCTGAGCGCACATCGGTCACTGTCCCCTGAAAAATAAGCTCGGCCTGCTGAACCAACTGCTCAAACGTCGGTGGAATTACCAACGTCGCCGTGACACGGGCAAAAGCGATTCCGATTAGCGCGAGCGGGAGAAGATATTTCATTTTCATATGGTTTAACAAAGGTTGATTGGTCATCTCGTCATGAAGACCGAGGCACTTGTAGGGAGTGACAAGGTGTAGCCAGTCCCTGAAGTCAGATTCATCGTCGCGGTCTTGCCCGTGTACCCAACGCTCAACACGGTCAATGTGACACTAGCCGAACGGGCGCCGGCCTGAATCGTGACCTTACCGGGCGTTCCGCTAAGTGAATAGTTTGTGCCCAAAGTGGCGTTGCCGCTCATGCTGTAGTTCACAGTGATTGTACTCGACACAGGCGCTGACGCCGACACGGTAAAGACCGACTTCCCTCCACTTCGAATGCTCGTTGGCGCTGCCGAAAGTGTCACTGCCGGCTGCGAAGCAGGCGTCGCCGTTGGAGTCGGCGTGGGCGTAGGCGTAGGCGACCCAGAGGAATTGAAAGCCTGATAGGTATATTTGTTCGAGACCCATGAATTGTTAACCCTTAAGTAGAGCGACACATAGATAGTTCGCCCATCGGTTGGCATCTGATTCACGGTCGCCGAAAGCGCGCTCACCATACCGGAGTTGTAGATACCGGAGTTCCCCGGTGAGTTTCCCACCAGAAGCGCATAGGCCGTAGCGCTACCGGCGCTCCAGCTAAAGGTCACGCTGGAAGAAGTGAAAGTAGATCCCGGTTGGGGGCTCAACATTACAGCCGGACCCGCCGTTGGGGTTGGAGTCGGAGTCGCATTGGGCGTAGCGGTTGGAGTGGCTTTCGGGGTCGCTGTTGGCGTTGGAGTCGCCGTTGTGGTTGGCGTTGGAGTGGGCGTTGGACTCGTCCGCGCTCCATAGAGCGATTGACCGCCGGCGATGTCGTCCGCGGTCAATGTGTAAAGGTCACTAATGACCGAATTCATAACCGCTGAGACCTGTTGGCCAGCCTGATCAGGATGCGCGAGGCCGACAGCGTGTCCAAGCTCGTGGAGCGCGACGCGCTGAATGTCGTAAGAGCCGTAGCGCAACGCTCCGCGATAAGAATCGAATGACTGCGCCTTATTAAACAGAATGTCGGCTTCCATCATCGTCGAACCCGAATACCTGTAATAGGTCACCGCGAGCGTGTTTGAGCCGAAGCTTTGTCCAAAGACGGTGCTCGAGAGAGCCATTGAGTTAACGCCGTCGCCGGAAGCAACGGCGGCAGTGGAATCCATCACTCGGCCGAACTGCATTCCGCCTAGAACCTGATTCCACATATCGAGAGCCGGCGCGACGGCCGTGTTCCAGGAAGTGGTGCCATCGAGGAGCGTGCGACCGGGCGAGCCGAGCTCAAGCTGCATGACAGGCGTGCTTCCGTTAGGCCATTTCGGTCCTTCGAGAGAATAAGCGTTGGCGTCCCTTGCCACGAAGGTGCCAAGCGCGATTGCGAAAACGGCGACAATTGCCGCGAATGGGCCTAAGACTGAGCGTTGAGCGAAACCAGCGTCCCGATGAGTCATATTTTCTAGGTGTTCTAGACTAGAAAAGCAATATCCGTGCACAGCTGCACGAAAATCGCCGCGAATTCGCAAGAAACCGGGCCCTGCCCCCCGAAAGTCGCGTTTCTACGAAACGCGCGCGGCCGGTTGCTCGAAGCCCTTCATGGATGCCGACTCAAGGCACAATGAAGATCTGTTGAGAATCAGGATCTTTTACTTTGCTCCCCGGCGCGTAACCGCTGACGTCGATGTATCCGCCGCTGGCGTTGAATGGATTAAAAACGAGACCGGGCCTGCCTGGAACCGGTCTGGCCACTGGAAATTGCGTGGCACTCACGGACTTCTGCGGGGATGGCGAAGGCTTCGCCGGCGGCTTGTTTGCCGCCACTTGCGACGTTGCTTGGGTCGATGGTCGATTTGATTTGCGCGAAGCGGAGCGCGGTGTGGCTGTTGGAGAAGGGGCGGCTACAGGTTGGCCTGGATTGGTCACATCCGACGCGGCCGTTGCAGGCGCAGGCTCCGGTCCGTTAAAAACGTAGCGCACGGGCGCGGTCACGGCGCGGCCAATATCGTGCGCTGTTTCGCAACTAACCAAGCAGAGTGCGATCAGCGCAACCGCCCAGCGGATCCAGTTCATCGCGGTTTCATACGATGCCTTTTCTCCAATGCAACACATCGCCAACGAATTGATCGATTTCTGTCTCCGTCGTCGCCCACGCGCACATGACACGATAAAGATCGGGTTCGATGAACTTGTAAAAATGCCAGCCGCGCGAGTTCAGATCGTGAGTAAGCTGTTCAGACAAACGAACAAAGAGGGCATTTGCTTCAACTGGGAGCACAATTTCGATCTTTCCAGCTGCGCGAAGACGCTCGGCCAGTTTGCGCGCCATCGCATTGGCGTGCTTCGCGTTCCGCAACCAAACGTCATTCTCCAAAAGGCAGAGCCACTGCGCTGCTAAAAAACGCGTCTTGGATGCGAGCTGGCCGGCTTGCTTCAAGCGATAATCGAATTCGCGAGAAAGCTCTTTTTTGAAAAATATCACGAGTTCGGCCGCGGCCGCCCCATTCTTTGTCCCGCCAAAGCAGAGAACATCCACTCCGATCTTCCAGGTAATTTCTTTCGCCGAGCAACCGAGCGAGGCAATCGCATTCGCGAATCGTGCCCCGTCCATATGCAGAAACATTTCGCGCTTCCGCGCGAGTTCGGCGATGGCGCCGATTTCATCGCGAGTGTAAACCGTGCCGAACTCGGTTGCCTGGGTGATGCTGATCACCCGCGGCTGGTGCGCATGCACCTCGGGCTGACGCGCGATCACCGTTTCCACTTCGTTGATGTCGATCTTGCCAGCGTCACCGCCTACAAGGAGCAGCTTTGAGCCGCGCGTGAAAAACTCCGGCGCGCCACACTCATCAGTTTGAATATGGGCGTGATCGTGACAAACGACGCTGTGAAAGGGTTGGCAAAGTTGCGCCAGCGCGAGCGCATTTGCGGCCGTCCCATTGAAAACCAGATAAACGTCGCAATCGGTTTCGAAAAGATTCCGGACCAATTCACGAACCCGGCTCGTCCATTGATCCGCGCCGTAAGATTCTGCCGCGGCATGATTGGCCTCTTCCAACGCAGCCAGCACTTCGGGACAAATTCCTGCGGTGTTGTCACTGGCGAATTGGTGATGGCCGCCGCTCGACTGCATGTCGATCTTGCTAGCCGAGTTCGGCGCCAGCCGCAAACGGCAATCCCTCGAAAACGGAGAAATTGCCTGACGGGCCCGAGCCCCAGGGCGTGGAGGGCCCGCCAGACAAATCACTCTAATACTCCCCTGAATGTAATCCGCTTTGGAGCGGCTTTTCACCACCCACTTCGAAGGTCGGCCTCAAACTGACCGTATCCTGTGGGAATTTTTTTCGCCCGGCCTGAAATTGCTTCGCCTTTACCTCCGATTAACGCGCGGTTACTTTTTGGTTATGGGCGCTTTGCAGACGGAAATCGAACGACGCGGCGAACGCATATTCGATTTGGTCGATCAGCATCCGGAACCGCTTTTCAGCAAAGCCGGTTTTTATCAGCGGATGATGGCGCTCTCAATGCGAGACGAACATTTCAAGGTGCAGCTGTTTCGATTCGTCGATGTTCTGGCGTCGCTTCATCGCGGGACTGATATTGTCCAGCATCTCGACGAATATTTCGCGGACACGCGCAACGGCTACGCGCCGTTGATTCGAACAGGAGTTCGCGCGGCGAAAATAGTGCCGTGGATCAGCGGCCAGCTTCTGCGCTGGAATGTTTCCGGAATGGCGCGCCAGTTCATCGCTGGACGGAATCCCGAGGACGTAATGAAAACGCTTCGCAAACGTCGAGCCCAGGGAATTGGGTTCACGGTCGATCTTCTCGGCGAAGCGGTCGTAAGCGAACAAGAAGCGGGCGAGTACGCCACGCGCTGTTTGGAATTACTCGAGCATCTCGGACGCGAAACGCGCGACTGGACGGATCCGCTCGGCGAAAACGCGGAGTTGTTTCCGGTCGTTAACCTTTCCGTTAAAATTTCCGCGCTTTATTCGCAGATGAATCCGGCCGATCCGGCCGACGCGATCGCCCACCTCGTGCCGAAACTGCGCCCGATTCTGAGACGCGCGAGAGAGCTCGGCGCCTTCGTGAACTTCGACATGGAAAGTTACGTGCACAAGAACGCGACGCTCGAACTTTTCAGAACGCTCTTTACCGAAACTGAATTTCGCGATTGGCCGCACGTTGGAATCGTCATCCAGGGTTATCTGCGCGATGCCGAAGACGATTTGCGCGATCTGCTCGATTGGGGACGTGCCCGCGGGACCCGGTTCGCCGTTCGTCTGGTTAAAGGCGCGTATTGGGATTTCGAAAAAATAAAATCGCGCCAGAACGGATGGGCTTGTGCGGTCTTTCTGCAAAAACCGGAGAGCGATCTGAATTTCGAATTGCTCACGCGGATCATGCTCGAGAACGAATCGATCGTTACCTCGGCGTTCGGCTCACACAACGTGCGCAGCATCGCACACGCGCAGGCGCTCGCCGATCAGCTAGGGATCGACCGCAGCCGTTTTGAATTTCAGTTGCTCTACGGCATGGCTGGTCCGGTGAAACGCGCCCTCGTCGAAATGGGTTATCGAGTCCGCGAATACAGTCCGGTCGGCGAGCTCTTGCCTGGAATGGCATATCTCGTTCGTCGTCTGCTCGAGAACACGTCGAACGAAGGTTTTTTGCGCGCGAAGTTTTCCGAAAACGTTTCCGAAGAGGAATTGTTGCGCGATCCGGCGGAGCTCGTCGCGCAAAGTCAAAATGGCGCGCATTTTGTCGATGTTACGAGCAACGGCGCTTCCCTCGACACGCCACCGAGTGATACTTATGAAAACGCGCCACTTGTGAATTTCGTTTACCCGCAAAATCAGGACCGAATGCGCGAGGCCCTCGCGCATGTGCGCACGCAGCTTGGACAAAAATATCCGCTGGTGATCAACGGCGAAAGAGTTTGGACCGACAAAACGATCGCTTCGATCAACCCGAGTTCGCCCGAAGATGTCGTCGGTCACGTGGCCGAAGCTGGAATTCCGGAAGCAGAACGCGCGGTTAAAGCAGCGCGCGATGCGTTCGAAAAGTGGAGTCGCACTTCTTTTGAAACGCGCTGCCGATTGCTCGAGCGCGCCGCCGATATCATGCACCGCCGGCGTTTCGAACTTTCGGCGCTGGAAGTTTTTGAAGTTGGCAAGGCTTGGGCGGAAGCGGACGGCGACATTCGTGAGGCGATGGATTTTTGTCGTTTTTACGCGCACCAAATGCGCTTGATCGGCCGGCCGCGCCTCACCCAACACGTCCTCGGCGAAGAGAGCTATCAGCACTACTGGCCGCGCGGTGTCGCAATGATCATCGCGCCGTGGAATTTTCCGATGGCAATTTTGTGCGGCATGACCACGGCCGCGCTGGTCACCGGCAACACCGTCATCATGAAACCGGCCGAGCAATCGGCAGTCGTCGGCGCGATGCTGATGGAAATTTTTGAAGAAGCCGGCGTCCCGCCCGGCGTACTGAATTATTTGCCCGGTAAAGGCTCGGTCATGGGAGCGCACCTGGTCGATCACAAAGATGTCGATCTCATCGCGTTCACCGGATCGCGCGAAGTCGGGTTACGGATTTGGGAGAGCGCTGGCAAAACGCGCGAAGGTCAACGCGAGCTCAAACGCGTGATTTGTGAGATGGGGGGCAAGAACGCGGTCATCATTGATGCCGATGCCGACCTCGACGAAGCAATCGTTGACACGATTTATTCCGCATTCGGTTATCAGGGACAAAAATGTTCCGCCTGTTCGCGGCTGATCATTTTGGAAGACATTTATCCGCGCGCGATTGAACGCTTGCTCAACGCAGCGGCCAGTTTGCGCATCGGGAATCCGGAAGAGCCGGGAATCACGGTAGGGCCGGTGATTGATGGGACCGCCTATAAGCGCATCCTCGAATACATCGACATCGGCAAAAACGAATCGCGTCTCGCTTTCCAACGAGCCGATGTTCCGGAAAAAGGCTTTTTCATTCCACCAACGATCTTCACAAATGTCAGTCCCAAGACGCGAGTCGCGTGCGAAGAGATTTTTGGTCCGGTGCTCAGCGTCATCAAAGCGCGCGATCTCGATGAAGCATTCGAGATCGCGAACGGCACCGAATTCGCGCTCACCGCCGGATTTTTCTCGCGCAGTCCGGCCAATATCGAACGCGCGAAAGCGGAAATCGTTGCCGGCAATGTTTACGTCAACCGCTCCTGCACTGGCGCGGTTGTGGGCCGGCATCCATTTGGCGGATTCAAAATGAGCGGCGGCGGTACCAAAGCCGGTGGCGCCGATTATCTTTTACAGTTTGTCGTGCCGCGCGTCGTCACCGAAAACATTACCCGTCACGGCTTCGCTCCGGAAACAACGCCGCAGTACCGCGACGAGTTCCTCCCGCCGCGCTAATTCTCTGCTATCGATCGAGCGGACGGCCTTTGCGCAGCAACTGGACGACCGTCACGATCATGTAGATCACCGGCCAGGCGGCGGCGACGAGGATGACCGCGAAGACCGCCATTTCTTTGGCGCGTTCGCGCGCTGACTCGATTAAATATTCGCGACCCAAGTTGTGACGACGAAACTCGCCGTCGTCATTGGGCCAGTAGCCATGCCACCGGCCACCGCCGGATTGGAAGAAGAAGTCGGTTCGCGGGAACCGGCTATCCTCGAACTGACATTTTGGTTTCACATCCGGTAATTTACAGCTTGGACCGTTCCATTCGAATGCGCCAGCTTTAACGCGGTCGTCATTACCTTAATTCGAAGAGTCGCCGATCTTGCCGGGTTGTCATCCTGAACGAAGTGAAGGATCTCACTTAAGCTCTGTTGATCACGCTAAGTAATTTGTGTGCTCCAGACTTCGATTGTGAGATTCCTCGCCCCGCTCTGAATGACAGCGAAAGCGCTGTCAGCGATTCATCCAATCGATGATTTTGTCGTGCGCGTGGTTGAGCACGCTGACGTGATCCGCGCCCTCGATCGCGAAAAATTCGACAAATGGAAATTCTCGCGCAAGCTCGCGCCCCATTCGAACTGGAATCACTTCGTCGCTCGTGCCGTGAAACATCGCGACCTGCGCGTCGGGATTGCGTTTCCTGGTTTGCGCGAGATCGGCGCGATTGTCGTAACTTTCAATTAGCATCCGCGCCATCCAGCCGCCGAAAATTGTGGCCGCTTCTTCACGCAAAGTTGTGAACGGCGCGATCAACACGATTTTTTGCACACGATGATTAGCGGCGAAATCGAGCGCGACTGCCGCGCCTAACGAATGGCCGATGGCGGAAAGCGTTAAATGATCTTCGTGCGTTCCCAGCCGTTCAGTCAGCGCTTTGAGCGCTCTGTCCGCGGACGCGCGCGTGCTCGCGAGCGTCGCGTAGCCGCCGTTCTTCCCGTAGCCGGGATAATCGATCAGCAGAAACGCGTCACCGTTCGGCGGATACTGCCGAAGAATCGTCGTCCAATCGAGCGCGAGCGAACCGTTCCCGCAAAACGCAATCCAAAGCCGTTTTGGCGTTGGATGAATTCCGGGAACATAATAGGCCACATATTTCGCCGTGGCTACGGTGTAATTAATTTCGAGTCCGTTGGCCGGCAGAGCGTCGACATAGCTCTCATCGTACGGACGCGGATGGTAGACCAGCGAGTGCTGTCGAAAATAGAGGATCGACAGTGTAATCAGAAGAACAACGAAAAGTCCGGCAATGAAGCGGATTATTCTTCGCGGCCAACTGCGCGTT
>WNFX01005262.1_pt1 | contig 12509 bp, 9 predicted proteins | sample 5400111 | NCBI WGS metagenome assembly WNFX01 (sample SAMN13153363, study PRJNA577476) | soil metagenome | isolation source: 40 cm soil or saprolite under grassland replicate 1 | place: USA:California | collected 2016-06-15
TGCCGGGACATGATCGAACGGAAGTTGGCCAGCTGCACATTGCGGATACTCAAAAGCGTGGAGACGTTTTCGTTCATCGCTCGGTGCTGGCGGAAGGGCGCGCGCCGGAACCGGGCGAGGCGGTTCGCGTTTCGGTAGATGCCGATCGCCGCCACGCGATCGAGCGCCATCATACAGTTACGCACCTACTGCACTGGGCGCTGCACGAGGTTGTGAGTCGCAATGCGGCCCAGAAAGGAAGTTACGTCGGGCCGGATAAATTGACGTTCGATTTTTCAAGTGCGCCGCTTACGCCGGAACAAAAGCGCGATGTGGAAAAACTCGTGAATGAAAAGATTGCGGAAAATGCAGCGGTTTCGTGGACTGAAATTCCGTATCCGGAGGCCAGGAAGCGCAAGGACATCATTCAGTTTTTTGGCGAGAAGTACGGCGACACCGTGCGCGTTTTACAGATCGGCGGGACGCCGCGTGCGCTGAATGGTTATTCGATGGAGCTCTGTGGCGGCACGCACGTAAGATCGACGGGTGAAATCGGCCCGTTCCGGATTGTGAAGGAAGAAGCGATTGCAGCGGGCACTCGGCGTATCGAAGCGGTTGCGAGCGATGCGGCCCACACTTGGGCGAAGCAGGAAGCTGCGCATCAACAAGAAAAGTTCGAAGCCTTGGCGCGTAAAAAACCTGACATTCCGGCGCTGCCCCCCTTTGAAAGTAAAGCTGAGACCGCTGAAGCGTTGAAACAGATCGATGGTCGCGCGGCGCATCTCGAAAGACTGGATGTCGACGTTCGCGAGTGGGAAAAGAAGACCGCCAAAGTGGCCGAAGCGCAACTGCAGAGTCGCGCTGCCACAATCGCCAATGATCTTTCGACGTCACACCTAGGAAAGAAGTTCTGCGTAGCGGAATTACCGGACGCGGATGCAAAATTGCTTCAAGGCGTGGTGGACGCGTTGCGGTCGAAGTTTGAAGGGCCAATTTTTCTCGCCGGCATTAAGGATGGAGCTGTCGCGTTAATCTCAGCGGTGCCGAGAGAGCTAATCTCGAAATTTCAGGCGAACAAAATTATCCAACAAATTGCGCCAATTGTCGGCGGCAAAGGTGGCGGTCGTCCAGAAAATGCGCAAGGCGGCGGTACCGACGCCAACAACATCGACAAGGCGCTGGCGAGAGCGAGGGAATTGCTGCACTAAGTCGCGCCGCAGAATTACGGCGCACTCACACTCGGGAAACGGGCGTTTTTGATCAGGCGTTTCAGATCTTTTCCGTAGATTGACATTCGATAAACAGACGCCTCTTTCTCACCGATCGGCTGGCTGAGAAACAAAACATTGGCGTTATCGAGCCAGACGCCATCCCATCCCAAAAGTTTTTTCGGAGTAAGTCTAATGGTGCGTTGTGAATCGAGATCAAACGACCATAAGGCAGGCAGCGGCCCGTCCCAATCTTTGCGGTTGGCTTCCTCACCCATTTCGATGCCAAGAAGCAGGCGTTTCCCATCCGGCGAAACATCGATTCGGCAGTCACCGCTCATGTCCCCATTCGGAATAATTTTGTCGATCTTCCATTGGGCAATTACTGCGCCATCGAGACCGAGGCGATAAATATTCGTCATGTCCTGACAAAAAACCGATTGACCGTCGCGCGCCCAAACCGGCGAATAGCGGGTCACTTCGTTCGGATCGCCTTTTTTTAGCACGCGAAAATCGGTTCCGTCTGCATTGATCAAACCGAGGTCCCAGACCTGGTTTTGCCGCAGCGTAAAGAGAATACGATCCCCGTTCGGCGACCACGTCGGGTAATAAGAGTTGTCGCTTGGGACATCCTTGGCAACCGTGGTCTTGCCAGTGGCGACATCCGTGACGGCGATGTGGCGGATATAGGTCGTGTCGCTCGTTTTTTCCACAGTGTTAAACGCGACACGCGTCCCGTCCGGCGAGATCGCAGGGAAAATTCCGTCAGCGATTTTTCTCTCGCCGGTGCCATCCAGGTTGGCGAGGTAAACCGCGTTGTTACGTTCGAAAGCGACGTGCCGGTCGCCGGAAAATGCTACGGCAGATGAAATGAGAAAGACGAAAGCGAGCAGACCGATTTTCTTCATGGCATTACCAGTGTGAGGAAAAAGGTCGCGGCAAGTGCGATTGCGAGGACGATTAGATATGCCAATCCGCCAAAAAGGAATTTAAAAATGCTGATGAACCACCTCTGCCTATAAACGCGGCGAATTGAGAGGAAAATCTGCACCGCGAACGTCAGCCATAGTAGCGCAATGATCCACCCGGCGAATGCGCCAGCGGCGACACGGTTTAGACCTATCGTCGCCAGAATGATCAAGATGATTGCGACGTAGGCGAAACTATGGGTGTGCAGCGCGTAAACGAGGTGATCGATATAAAAGATTTTGCGGCGGATATAGAGGATCTTGAGCACCAGCGCGAAGAGGGGAATGCAGCAAAGCATCATGTAAGGCAGGTTGCTGATCAGCGTTTTGAGAAACAGCTGTAAGTTAGTCCCGTGTTCGCCGATCTTTTCTTTCGCGCGTGTTTCTATCCATTTCTCGAACGGTGTTGATGGATTGCCGGACTGGAAGAAGGCCGGACTGGAGTCGGTAAGGGGCGGTGCGGTTTCTTTTGACGTTGGCGTGGCTTGCGGGGTATCAGTCTCCTCTGGAGTCGTATCTCTTCTTTTCGCGGCCATGATGGCGGCCACTTCTGGCGACATGTTCGCCATGTTTAGAGCGCCTTCCACTTTGGCGCGCTGTTCCGGCGTCAAATTTCGCGCTTCCAAAGCCGCTTCGATTTCGGCGCGATCCTTGGATGTTATTTTGCTTGGCTGCAAGTGAATGGATTTCGCCCAGTAATTGACTGCGAAGAAAAAGAGGATGCTTGCGAGAAGATAAAGGCGCAGCGGGTGCACGTAGCGCACGCGATGCCCGGCGAGAAATTGATTCGTCAGTCTCCATGGCCTGACAAGAAGCAGGCCGATCGTGGCGAAAAACTTCGAGTCCCAATTAAGGAACTCATTGAGAAGATCGGCAAGCACGTGCCGGAAAGAGCGGCGGTAATCGATTGCCGGTTGGCCGCATTGCGCGCAGAAATGCCCGCTCAAAAGCGTGCCGCAGTTCTCGCAACGCGTGAGCGGCTGGCGCTGCGTTTTCCGCTTGCCGAAAAAGTGTCTTCTTGCACGTGGAGATTCTTCCAGCACGGAAATCGTCGTATCACCCAGGATCAGCTTTGCCGGTTCGTCGTCCACGTTGAGCAGAATTTATAAAACGGCCCGCCTTGCGTCTATCGAAGAAAGTTGCGCCAGATTTCTACAGGCGATGCATCCGCACCAAAGTCGAGACCGGAACTTAAGATTGACCGCACGGCCAGCCCAATGTCACGATCCGCCGCAATCCAATGTTTGAATCGAACTTCTAACGAGTAAGAAGCAATGGCCCTTAATCTTTTCAAGACGAAAAGCCCGGATCTTTTGATAGCCGAAGCGGCTGCTCCCGAGCGCCAGCTCAAGCGCGCACTGGGGCCGTTCTCTCTTACCTGCATCGGCATTGGCGCCATCATCGGCACTGGGATTTTTGTTCTTACGGGCACTGCCGCCGCCGGACAAACCTTCTCCTCGCGCCTGGAGACGCCGGTTCTGAATTTTATTCAGGCGTGGCTGTCGGGCGGGGACGTCGTTCTGGGTCGCTCCGGCGCCGGCCCTGCTATTGCGCTGTCGTTCGTCGTCGCTGCTATCGCCTGTGGCTTCGCGGCGCTTTGTTACGCCGAGCTGGCTTCGATGATTCCGGTCGCAGGCTCGGCCTACACCTATTCCTATGCAACGCTCGGTGAAATAATCGCGTGGATCATCGGTTGGGACCTGATCCTCGAATACGCCGTCGGCAATATGGCGGTCGCCGTAGGCTGGTCCGGATATTTCGTGAAACTTTGTAGAAGCCTGTTTGGATTGAAGTTTCCGCTCTGGCTGGTGAGCGACTATCGAACGGCTAGCGACTTGGTCGCCAAAGGCGGCGAGAATCTCCAAAATTTTTCTTCCACAACGCTCCCCGTTATTGCGAGTCATCCGATCGCGTTCAATCTACCGGCGTTGTTGATCGTTGCAGCCGTGACGGTGATCCTGATTTATGGGATTCGCGAAAGTGCGCGCACGAACACGACGATCGTCATTATCAAAGTCGCAGTTGTTGTTTTCTTCATTTCATTCGGCGCTTTCATGGTCCACCCAAGCAACTGGCATCCGTTTGTGCCTAACGGATTTGGCGGTGTGATGGGCGGCGCAGCCATTGTCTTTTTCGCCTTTATCGGCTTCGATGCCGTATCCACCACCGCCGAAGAAACGAAAGATCCGCAACGCGACATGCCCATTGGCATCATTGCCAGTTTGATCATTTGCACTGTGCTTTACGTGCTCATGTCCGCCGTCCTTACCGGAATCAAGCAATACACGGTTTACTTGGGCGATTCTGCGGCCGCGGCCACTGCATTCGCCTCGAAACCATGGGCACAGGCGCTCGTTAGTGCGGGCGCGCTGGCCGGTATCACTTCGGTGCTGCTTGTTTTTCAACTCGGCCAGCCGCGAATCTTCATGGCGATGGCACGCGACGGTTTGCTATGGCCATATTTCGCCCGCATTCACCCGCGTTTTCGAACTCCACACATCACGACAATCTGGACCGGCGTCATTGTTGGTGGCGTCGCGGCCGTTACTAACATCGGTGATCTGGCTGATCTGACGAATATTGGAACGCTTTTTGCCTTCATTTTGGTCTGTCTCGGAGTCAATGTGCTGCGTCGCGTCGACCCTGAGCGGCCGCGACCGTTTCGCGTGCCGCTGGTTCCACTTTTCCCGATCCTGGGCGTGATCATGTGCCTGGTATTGATGTTCAGCTTGCCCGTGATGACTTGGATTCGTTTTGTAGTCTGGCTCATCATCGGGATGATCATCTATTTTCTATACGGCATCCGCCACAGCAAACTCCGCCTCGGCGTTGACGCCGGTATAACGGAAGATATTCCACCGCCGCTTATCAAGACGTAAGATCGACAATACTTTCTACGCCGCTTTCTGCGCGTGGCTTACCATATCGTCGGTTTCGAGCCACTCGAACGTTGTGGTCTTTGCCGGATCGAGCCCGAGCTTCCTGGCCTTTTCGCTGAAGAAATCGCGCTTTTCAGCGTCGTTGTAGAGGCTGCTGGCCTCCGTCTCGATTCCCCAGCGGGTGATTTCCTCGGGCGTTTTCTTTTTGCCATTGCGGTTGAGCCATTCGACGATTTTCTGATCGCTCGCTCCGTTTTCAATTTGGGCTTTGAAATCGTCCCCCTTAACGCCCTTGAAACCGAACAGCGTGTTATCGAGCGGGCAATCAAAGTGATATTCACCGATGTCTCCCGCTACGAGCGCGCGGCATTTATCGATCGTTCGCCCGAGAATTGCATAGCCGCCGACGCGAATACGCGGACTGCGCGGGGCTTCCCTTGTTAAGTCCTTACCAGCAATTTTCTTTTTCATACTTTACGTATTTCGCATAGGGCGCGGAGTTCGGTTGCCGTACCAAAACCTTTCCGCGTTCCCCATTATTGTCGCGCTGCCCAATTTGTATCTCAGCGCGATGCGCGCAGAGTAGGTGTCGACTTTGATACGGAAGATAGTCTGTCGATCTTTACTGGCACTATTCTGCATCGCGCAGGCTGCAGCGCAGGTTGCCGAGCCGCCAGCGGGAAAACTTTATCATGGATTCTATTGGGGCGGCGTTGGAACTGACGAACACGATCCGACCGAACACGACGTCACGCCAGGTGACGTCGCGCGTTACGAGCAAGCAGTCGGCAAACAAGCCGCTTGGATTTACTTTTCAGACAACTGGTTTGAGTCCCGCAAATTTCCAGCCGCGACCTGTAGCTGGATCCGGGAGCTGAAAAAGATTCCGTATGTCCGCTTGATGCTGCGATCCAACGTCGACCAAGGGCACCCGGAGAAAATCTTTTCACTCCAGAAAATCATTGCCGGGGACTTCGATGTCGATCTTCGAGCCTGGGCGCGTGACGCGAAGAAGTTCACATCGCCGATTTTAATCGAATGGGGGACGGAGCCGAACGGAAACTGGTTTAGCTGGAACGGAAAATGGAACGGTGGCGCCAAGGAAGGTCCCGGACGCTATGTCGCGGCTTATCGGCACATTGTCGATCTTATGAGTGCCGAGGGGACCGATAATTTGCAATGGGTTTGGCATGTAAATTGGCTCGATGAGCCGGAGAGAACATGGAACCGGTTCGAAAATTATTTTCCGGGTGAAAACTATTGCGATTGGGTTGCGCTCAGCGCCTACGGACCAACGACTCCGACGATGCACGATGGTACCGAGAGCTTCGCGTTTAAAATACGGGCAGCTTATGCGCGCCTTACGAGAATAGCGCCTGGCAAGCCAATGATCATTGCCGAATTCGGCTGCGATTTGCACAACCGGCACGTCAATGCTCCGCACTGGGCAAAGACCGCGCTAGAAGATCTGTTCTCAAACCATTGGCCCGCCGTAATGGGCTTCTGCTGGTGGAACGAAGGCTGGCAGAACGACGACATTAAAAAACACGACACCGATATGATCATTCTCCACGATCCCGATGTTACCGGTGTCTTTCGCGACGAGCTCGCAAATCACAGCGACAAAATTCAGGAAACGCCGATCTTTTCTCGATGATGTGCCTTGAAAACTTGACTGTTTAAAGCAGTCAAGTCTCGGTGTCTCCTGAATCTGCGGAAATCTGTGGTAATTTGCGGCAAATTTTATGGTTAAAGTATCCATCAAATACACGGGCGATTTGCACTGCGATGCGACACATGGCCCCTCGCACTCGAAGATCGCGACGGACGCGCCAACGGACAACAAAGGCAAAGGCGAGGCATTTTCGCCCACCGATCTCGTAGCCACTGCGCTTGGCACTTGCATGATCACAACCATGGGAATTAAAGCGCAGGAACTCGGGGTTGATCTGCGCGGCATGACGGTGTCAGTGCAGAAGGAAATGTCGAAAGACGCGCCGCGTCGGATTGTAGGACTACCGTCGGAAGTTTATATTCCCCTGCCGAAGAATCATCCGCAGCGCGAGGTGCTCGAGCAAACGGCGCTGAATTGCCCCGTGCATAAGAGTCTTCCGCCGGAAATCGATCGCCCGACCAAATTTTTCTGGGAAGGGTAAATTTGGAGTGCGCGGACAGGTCCGCGCTTTGAAAGCGGCGACATGTCGCCGCACTCCAAAAAACCCTGCGCTACCCGTACAACCACTGCATATAGTCGCGCACTCCTTCTTCGAGTCGAAACCGCGGTTCATAACCGAGCGCGTTACGCGCTTTCCTGAGATCGGCCTCGGTGAAGTTTTGATAATGCGCGTGCGGATTATCGATGTAATCCGGCTGAAAATTTGTGCCGAGACATTTGTTTAGAATATGGACCAGCTCGTTGAATGAGCGCGCTCGGCCGCTGCCGAGGTTGTAAATCCCGCTTTGCGAAGCTTCGAGCGCGCGAATGCTCCCCTCCACGGCGTCCTTCACATAAACAAAATCGCGTTTTTGCTCGCCGTGCTTGAAAATTCGCGGTCGTTGACCTGCTTTCATCTGTTGTGCCAGATGATAAACCATGCTTGCGGGCACTCCTTTGTGCGCTTCGCGCGGGCCGTAAACGTTGAAATAGCGGAGCCCAACGATGATCCAATCGGGCGATTCGGCGGCGGCGCGCAAGGCGATGTTGTCGATGATCACTTTTGAAAACGAGTACGCGTTTGCCGGCGCGGCGCTGTTTGATTCCACGCTCGCTTCAGTCGTAGCGCCGTAGGTCGATGCAGAGGAGGCGTAAATAATTCGTGTCCTGGTTGGCCGCGCAAAATTCAAAATGCGGCGAAAACTTTCCACGTTGTCATGAACCTGCTCGAACTGATCGTGGTTGGTTGTGTCGGTGATTGACGCAAGATGAAAAATCGCGTCGAACTTTTCGTTGCCGAATTGCTCGCGCCAATCGAGCGTGGCGAGGTTCCCCGCAATGAAATTCTCACGATAGCCGGCGAGATTCTTGAAATTGCCGGACCGGAAATCATCAATCACCGTGAGATGTGCGTCCGGAAATTTTTCCTGCAGCGCGAGCGTGAGATTGGAGCCGATGAAACCAGCTCCGCCCGTGACGAGCAGATTAGGAGAAGAACCAGCCGAGGACACAGTCGATTAAATAAATCTTGAAGCGCCGAGCGCAAGCCGCTACTTCTGGATGCAGTTCTTTGCGAGCTTGAAAAAGTGGATCGGCGCAAGAAATCCCGTGCGAATCGGGAGCAGTTGCGCTGCTGTAACTGGTTACGACTTTCCATGGGCCAATCGCATCGCACTAGCGGGGCGGTGAAGGCGGGAAGAAGGTGCGTCCGGCGGCTGCCGGACCAGAAGCCAGGAGCCAGAATATTTGTCCGGTCCACCTCATTCGTCCTGTTCTGTAGCCGCGGTCGGTGACCGCGGCCGCCGGGATCACCGATCCCGGCTAGACGCAGCGCGAAAAAACTTCTTCGCAAAAAGAAGAATGAGAGCTGGGCGATGCGGCCTCGGCCATACAAGTCCGACTCTCGGAGTTGGGGGTAATTTGTATGAAAAGTCGCTCAGTTTGGTTCGTTCGAGTTCGTCCTGGTAGCGCACGCGTCCCGCGTGCAATCGCCGGTCCGGCTTGGACTTTCGGCGTTTCGCCGAAACAGTCTTTTTTGCGAACGTGGACCGCAGCTTCGGACGTTGTACAAGAAAAGTTCGCGACGGTAGGACACTGTCGCCAGCACGCGAGACGCGTGCGCTACCCAATCGGATTCGCTGCGTTGCTCGTCTTCGCGCCAGTCGTTTGCTTCGCGCAGGACGCCGTAAGATCGACATCCACCGATCAGGAGGAAACGGCGGAAGCCGAACAAGTCGTCGTCTCTGCAACACGTTTCGACATTCCTCTGGATCAATCGCCTGCAACCGTGAGCGTGATCACGTCGGAAGATCTCGAGCAAAAACAAATCGAGCGCGTGAGCGATGCGCTCCGCGAAGTGCCCGGGCTATCCGTTGTACAAACTGGAACGGCTGGCCAATTGACTTCGGTTTTCATGCGCGGTCTGCCGAGCCAAGACATGCAAGTGTTGCTCAACGGCATTCCGATTAATCAAGGTTTGGCCGGTCAGTTTGATTTTGCCAATCTGATGACGGACGACATCGACAGGATCGAGGTCGTGCGCGGTCCGCAAAGCACTTTGTATGGGCCACGCGCTCTGGCCGGCATCATCCAAATTTTTACGAAACGAGGCGAGGGCCCACCCACCATCGCATTAAATGGCGAAGCCGGATCGTACGACACCTTTCGCGAATGGATGCAAAGCGAGGGGAAGATCGGCCAGTTTGATTACTCAGTAGGTGCAAGCCGGCTCGATACGGACAATGCGCGTCCAAACAACAATTACCGCAACACTGCCGGAATTACGGACCTCGGTTGGTCGCCTAACGAACAGTTGCGAATAGGTGGTCTATTCACTTACTCACTCAGTGACACGGGAAACCCCAACACGATCTTTGATCCACGACCAATTGATCACTTCCTCACGGAAAAGTGGCTCATTGGTCCTAACGTCGATTGGAAAGCAACCGACTGGTGGGAGCACAAAGTCATTTTCGCTTACGATCAGGAGCGACAGGTAAACGATCCGAACCAGGATGGATTTGTCGGGCCGACACGTGCGTTATTTGAGCGGACAACGATCGATTACCAAAGCGATTTGGAAGCGGCATCGTGGTTGACGCTGACCTCGGGGTTCTTTTATACCCGCGTCAACGCTGGCCAGGAGCGGCCCTTCGTTTCACAAACGTTCGGTCCGCAACCGACTTTCATCAGCGATCATACGCAGGAAACGGCTGGATTCCTGCAAGCCACTGTTAATATCGACAATTTCATTTTCGTCGCCGGCGGCCGTCTGGATCATTTCAATCAGTTCGGTGACGTCTGGACCTATCGCTGTGCCGGCAGTTACAAGATCGACAAGACGAACACAACGCTGCATTCAAGTGTCGCCACGGGATTTAGTCCACCTAGCAGCCAGGACAAAATTTTCGGAAACAATTTCGGGCTGAAACCCGAAAAAGATCTCGGTTGGGACATCGGCGTCGAACAGCGACTTTGGGAGAATCGAGTGATCGTCGGCGCGACCTATTTTCACAACGATTTGTCAAACGTGATCGGGTTCAACGGACTGTTCAAGACGCTCAATCTAGGCGCAGCCGAAACGCAGGGGCTCGAAGCAGAATTGCGCGCGCAACCTATTGTCGATCTCATTTTCACGGCGAGCTACACCTACCTCGATGCGGAAAAAACTTCGTCGGCGGACATTTCGCAGCCGCAGGGTGCGCGTTTGCCGCGGCGGCCACGCAACGAGGTTTACATTTCGGGGTCATATCTTTGGTGCAAGAGGTTGCGCACGACTGCAGAAGCGAAGTTTGTAAATGCCCGGGAAGAATTGAACTTCGGCGGACCCAATTTCGACATTGAAGATTACAGCTTCGTGAACTTCGCCGCGGAGTATGAAATCAATCCGCATCTGTCGATCTTTGGGCGAATCGATAACCTCACGAACGAACACTACGCAGAGGTTTTCGGTTTCCCCGCGCTGGGCCGAGCGGCATATGGCGGCGTGAGGGTGCGCTTTTAGTCGCCCTTGTCATTCCGAGCGAAGTCGAGGAATCTCTTACCGTTAACAATGAGAGATGTCTCGATCCGAGCCGGACTGGCATTTCGCTCAACATGATAGAAGAAAAATGAGCCCGTTGATGTATCTAATCGCCGGTTTGATCGCTGGCGGGTTTTTCGCGGCGATCGTTTTTCTGCTAAGTCGGCGCAAACCTGGCGGCGTCGAATCGGAGCTGGTAACGCGGCTCGAGATGCTCGATCGGGCGCAGGAGCGCGCCGAGCGGATCATACGCGAGGAAATGTCGCGTGGGCGCGAGGAAAATGCGAACGTCGCGAAAACGCAACGCGAAGAGCTGGGCAAGTCTCTCGAGGGCGTACGCTCGATTGTCGACCTTCGCTTGAAAGAGTTACAGGAGGATAACGCGAAGCAGATTGACAAGATGCGCGCGACGGTCGACGAGAAATTACAAGGCACACTGGAAAAACGGCTGGGCGAATCGTTTAAGCTGGTAAGCGATCGGCTTGAGCAAGTTCATCAAGGGCTTGGCGCGATGCAGCAACTTGCTAGCGACGTTGGCGGACTTCAAAAAGTCCTGACAAATGTGAAGATGCGCGGCGGCTGGGGCGAAGTGCAACTCGGTGCGCTGCTTGAACAACTGCTTACGCCGGAACAGTTCGCGCGGAATGTGAAGACGCGTGAAGAGAGCGCCGATCATGTGGAATTCGCGATCAAGTTGCCCGGCGACGAAAACGGCGCACCGGTCTGGTTGCCGATCGATGCAAAGTTTCCGACGGAAGATTATCACCGTCTTATCGCGGCTCAGGAGAAAGGTGACGCGAACGCGATTGAGGAATCGATGAAGAGCCTCGAAACGCAGTTGAGGCGCAGCGCAAAAGATATTTGCCAGAAATACATCAATCCGCCGCGGACGACGGATTTTGCGCTGATGTTTCTGCCGACCGAAGGACTTTACGCAGAAGCGATTCGTCGCGTTGGGCTGGTGGAGCAGGTGCAGCGCGATTGCCGCGTCGTCTTTGCTGGTCCGACCACGCTGGCGGCGCTGCTGAACAGTTTACAAATGGGGTTCCGCACACTGGCGATCCAAAAGCGTTCGAGCGAAGTGTGGAATTTGCTCGCGGGCGTTAAGACCGAGTTCGGAAAATTCGGCGAAGCGCTCTCGACAGTGAAGGACAAACTCGACCAAGCCGCGCGACAGGTGGACAACGTCGCGGTGCGTTCACGCGCCATTACAAGAAAGCTGCGCGACGTCGAAGAATTGCCCAGCAATCCACAGCCATTGTTGAAGAATCTGTTGTCTAGGCAGGATCGGGAAGATGGTGACTAGATCAGCGCCCCCGGAATCGCCGCACATGAAGACTGCGTTGGTCACCGGAGCAAACAGGGCATCGGCTACGAAGTGGCCCGTCAACTTGCGGCCAGGGGATTTCACGTCTTTGTGGGTGCACGAAATGCTGGCGCCGGGCATGCGGCGGCGGAAGCGATCGCAAAGAGCGGTGGAAGGGCGACATTTCTCAAAATCGACGTTGCCGATGATGCCAACATAACAGCTGCCGCGCGTGAATTCTCTAAGGGTGTGAATTATCTCGATGTCCTGGTAAACAACGCCGGAATTATCACGGATGGGGACCACGCGATACTGGAGGTCAGCGACGAGCTGTTGCGCAAGACGCTTGAGACGAACACGCTTGGTGCGCTGCGCGTAACGCGCGCATTCGCGCCCTTGCTCGCGAAAAGCAAAGCGCCGCGCGTGATCAATGTCTCGAGCGGCGGCGGTCAGTTAACTGGTGGTGCGGACGGCTGGGCGCCGGGTTACTGCAT
>WNFX01005265.1_pt1 | contig 12508 bp, 10 predicted proteins | sample 5400111 | NCBI WGS metagenome assembly WNFX01 (sample SAMN13153363, study PRJNA577476) | soil metagenome | isolation source: 40 cm soil or saprolite under grassland replicate 1 | place: USA:California | collected 2016-06-15
GGCCACTACCACGCGAGTGTTAGCCCGGGGGGCTGTGTTAGCCCGGGGGGCTGTGCTAGCCCGGGGGGACGACCCCCCGGAACCCCCCGCGCTTGGGGGGGCTGCCCGCCCCCCCAAACCCCCCTGGCCCCCTCGGCGGCGGGGAACCGCGGCCGCGAGGTAGCCGCGCAGTCGCTCCGCGGCGCGGTCCAGGGTGAACTGCTCGGCGGCCCGGCCGGTCCGGTCGGCAGCCAGCCGGTACAGGCCGGGGTCGGCCGCCGCCGCGGCCGCGGCGGCGGCCACGTCGGCCAGGCTGACCGCGAACAGCGGGTAGTCCGCGCCGAGCAGCGCCTCGTGCATCGGGGTCCGGTTGAGGATGACGGGCAAGCCGAGCGCGCCGAACTCCAGGACCTTCGTCGACAGCTCCAGGCTCGCGTCCAGGTCGCGATGGCGCCAGCTCAGCCCGATGTCGCACGATGCGGTGAGCCGCATCGCCTCCTCCCGGGAGTGCCCGCCGTGCCAGGTCACGCCGTCGCCCTCGAGCGCGTCGCGCATCCGCTGCTGGTAGCCGGTCGCGTCGTCATGGATCTTGTCGCCGGCCATGTGCAGCTCGGACGCGACCCCGCGGGCCGTCAGCCGGGCGGGCAACTCGGTCATCTCCAGGGTGTTCCAGCGCGGCGCGAACTTGCCCGTGTACACCAGCCGGAGCGGGGTCCCCGCCGCCTCCGCGCCGCGGGCGCTGGGTATGTCCGCCAGCATCGGCGGCAGCAGCACGCATTTGCCGCAGGCCGCGGGGATGCTGCCCTCCAGGAAGCAGCGGAGCTCCTCGGTCTGGCACAGCAGGTAACGCGAGGCGGTGGCGATCATCTCGAGCTCGCTGGCCGTCTCGGGCGTCAGGCCGGGGACGGACTGCGGCACGTCGGTCAGGTACGGCCATAGCCGCCCGGTGAACGCCTCGCTCCTGGCCGCCGCCGCGGTCAGCGCACGGCCGCGCAGCACCACCAGGTCATGCCGCCGCTCCGCGTCGAGCCTGGCCAGCAGCTCGGTCGCGGCCGCGGGCCGCAGCGAACCAGGGCCCGCGGCGAGGTGCTCCTCGAAGGGCCGCCGTACGGTGATGCCGGGTTCGGCCAGCAGCGGCGCGATCAGGCGGCTGGTGCGGACCGGCGCCTTGAGTACCAGCGTCACCGCACAACCCGCCCGGGCCAGCGCCTGCGTCACGGACTGCAGCCAGATGGCCGAACCGTCGATGAGGTTCAGGTCGATGTCGCCGTAGACGAGCGCCCGAAGGGTCAACGTGGATACTCCTTAGCTCACGGAGAAGAGGCGTAGCCCGTGACTGCGGTCCGCGGCGGCGAAGTACTCGCGCCGGGCCAGCGCCGGATCGAGCGCGGCGGTGAAGGCAAAGCCGGATCCGCTGTACCCGGCCGCGTCGGCCTGCCCGCACTCCCGCGCGCAGGCCAGGTCGAGCAGGTAGGTGTCGCGGTATTCGCGCTGTGCCTGCCAGGGCACCACCCACGGGGACCGGGCCGCGGTCGCGGCGCGCCGCAGCCAGCTCGACGATTCCCCGGTCACCACCGGCACGGCGCGGACGTCCACACCCCGGTCGGCCAGGCCGGTGAGCGTGGCGGTGACCGCCCGAGCGGACAGTTCGGCCGAGGCGGCGTCCGGTGCCTCGGCCAGCACGACGAGCTCGGACGGCAGGAGTCGCTGGCCGGCCAGGCCAGCCGACAGGGCGGCCGCCGTGGCGGCGTCGGCGGCGCGGGACAGCACCCCGATCCGGCGCCCGGCGATCACGTCGTCGCCGAGCCCGGCCAGCTTGGCCAGGGCCGCCAGCCGGGCCGGCGTCGCCTGCGCGGTGAAGATCTCCCGCAGCACCGGCAGTGTCTCCGCGGCGGACCGCGGCGGGCAGGCCTCGATCTCGGCGAGCTTTTCCCGCAGCGCCGCGGGGTCGTCAACGACCGGAACGCTGCCCGCGGCCGGCTCGCCGCCGATCATGATCACGCGGGCGCCGCAAGCCAGCTGCTCGCCTGCCTGATCCGCGGACGCCGTGACGAACAGGGCGTGCTCCCGGTACAGCTCCGGAAGGCGGTGCCAGGGCACCGATTCGGTCACCCCGACCGATCCGGGCCCGGTGTCCGCGGCGATCGCGTCCAGCAGGGCCCGCACCGCCGGCGTCTGGCGAGGATCCCGCGGGCCTGCGTAGACCGGGTGGCCGGGCCTGGACCCGGCCAGCCCGATCGGGTTGAACCGGGCCAGCTGCACGCCGAACCCGTCGTCGGATACCGCATCGCAGCTGGCGGCGACCCAGTCGAGACCGGGTGCCAGGTGCGCAGGGACGTTCCTGATGAAGATCACCGGCTTGCCCAGTGCCCGGGCCGCCGCGATCAGCCGCCCGAGCCGCCGGCCGCGGTCGGTCGCGGCCGGATCACCCGCGTAGGCCCAGGCCGAGCCAGCCAGCATGGCCGCCGCTTCGATGAGCACGAGGTCGGCGCCCGCGCTCTCCAGCATCACGTCCGCGTCGTGCGGCAGCAGCGGGAGCACGGCCGCGTCCGGGGCGAGCGTGGCGCAGGCCCGCGCGGTCAGCACCCCGGTGATGACCAGACCCGGCGGAGCCCAGCCGGCTGCCGCGGCGCCCGGCGCGCCGAGACCGGGCGCGGTCAGCGCGGACAGGAAGCGTTCCCCGCCGCCGGCCAGGTCGCCGAGCTGCGCGGACGCCAGCGCCAGCGTGGCCGCTCCGGGCCCGGTCAGGCCGCCGCGTTCCCGCCGCAGCCGGACCAGGTCCGCGGGCAGCTGGACGCCGCGGGACCAGGGCCGCCGCGCGGCCCGGACCAGGGTCCGGCCGAGTTCCACCGTCGCGGACTGCTCGAGAGCGGCCAGCCGCGCCTGCGTCATGGCCAGCTGCAGCCGGGTCTCGCGCAGCGTCCGGGCCAGCCGGTCCCGTTCCGCGGCCAGCCCGGGGTCCCCGGGCTCCTGCTGCTCGCTCACTGACGGCCCTCCCGGTCCAGCCACGCCGTGATGACCCGGGCGATCCGCGGGCCGGCCCGGCCGTCCCACAGCGGTGGCAGCTCGCCCGCGTACGGCCCGTCGTCGCACGCCTTGAGCACGGCCGCGGCCAGCTCGTGCCGGGTAACCAGGCGGTTGCTCCCGTTGGTCACGGTGACGGGCCGCTCGGTGTTCGGCCGCAGGGTCAGGCACGGCACCCGGAGCAGGGTGGTTTCCTCCTGCACGCCGCCGGAGTCGGTGACTACCGCCCGCGCGCCCCGGACCAGGGCGACGAACTCGAGGTAGCCGAGCGGGGGAGTGACATGCAGCCGCGGGTGCGTGCCGAGCCCGGCCGCCTCCAGCGCGGCGCGGCCCCGCGGATGCACCGGGATGACCACATCGAGCTCGTCCGCCACCTCGTGCAGCGCCAGCACCAGGGCGGCCGCGGCCGCCGGGTCGTCCACGTTGGACGGCCGGTGCAAGGTCGCGACCACATATCTGTCCGGCAGCCCGAGCCCGGTCCGGGCCGCGGCCACCTCGAACCGGTCCATGCTGGCCAGCAACGTATCGATCATCGGGTTGCCGACCAGGTGCACCGCGTCCGCCGGTCGGCCCTCGCGGGCCAGGTGCCCGATCGCCTCCGGCGACGTGACGAACAGCAGCGCGCACAACTGGTCGGTCAGCCGCCGGTTGATCTCCTCCGGCATCGAGTCGTCGAAGCTGCGCAGCCCCGCCTCCACATGGGCCAGCCGGACGCCGAGCTTGGCGGCGGCCAGCGCCGCGCCGATGGTGGAGTTCACGTCACCATAGACCACCGCCAGCGCCGGTGAATTCTGGGTGAACTCCCGCTCCATGCCGGTCAGCACCTCGGCGGTCTGCCGCGCGTGGCTGCCCGAACCGACCTCCAGGTTCACGTCTGGGCGGGGCAAGCCGAGCTGGACGAAGAAAACCTCGGACATCCGTTCGTCGTAGTGCTGCCCGGTGTGCACGACGCGCTGGTCGTGGCCCAGCGCGGCCAAGGCGCGGATCACCGGGGCGGCCTTCATGAAGTTCGGCCGCGCTCCGAGCACATGCGTGATGGGTGCGCGCATCGCATCCTTTCTGTTCACCTCGACCCGCTACCATCCGCCGCCGTGACCACATCCGGCATGCATCCGTCGCCGCGCGCCCTCGCGCTCGCCGCCTCGATCGGCTGGCGGCACGCGGCCGCCGACCCGGTCCGGGCGCTGCTGCTGGCCTGGCGGGTGCTGCCCGCGCCGCTGCGCGGCTGGCTCAGGCTCGCCGGGCCGTACGGACGGGCGGCGGTGCTCTGGGGCGCGGGGGAGCGGGACGCGGCACTGGTGTCGCTGGCCGGCTCGCCGCGCCGCCTGGCCTGGCGCGAAGGCCGCCTCACCGAAGCCCTGCGAGCCCTCGACCACGCCGCGGGCCGCCAAGCCCGCCGCCTCCGCGCCACCCTCACCCCCGAGCAAACCCTCCTGCCCGCCAAGCCCCCGGCCCAATTCATGATCGTGAGCAGTTTTGGGCAAATAGCGCCCATTTCCGCTCACGATCATGAAACGGGCGGATCCGGGACGGGCCGTGGAGGCCGCGGAGGCCGCGGAGGCCGCGGAGGCGCCGCCCCGCACGTGCCGGGGCGGGTGTTGCACCTGGTTACCGACGCGCTGCCCACGACTAGCGCCGGCTACACGATCAGGACGCACGAGATCGCGCTGGCCCAGCGCGAGGCCGGGCTCGACCCGCACGTCGCGACCAAAACCGGCTTCCCGGTGACCCAGGGCCGCATCGACGGCCGCCGCCTGGTCGAGCTGGACGGCGTGCCCTATCACCGGCTGCTGCCCTGGCGCATGCCGGACGGCCCCAGTGCAGGACCCAGCGCCGTGCCCAGCCAACGCGGCCTGGAGCTCGCCGCCAGCCTGGTGCGGCAGCTCCGGCCGGGCGTCCTGCACGCCGCGAGCAACTACGCCAACGCCAGGCTCGCTCTCGCCCTGCGCGAACGTTACGGCCTGCCGGTGGTGTACGAGGTGCGTGGGTTCTGGGAGGACACCTGGCTGTCCCGCTACCCCGATGCCGCCGAGCGAGCCACAAGCGAGCTCTACCGGCGGAACCGCGAGCTGGAGACGCAGTGCATGCTGGCCGCGGACCTGGTGGTGACGCTCGGCGAGGCCATGCGGGACGAGATCGTGGCCCGCGGCGTCCCGGCCGCGAAGGTCGAAATCGTGCCGAACGCCGTGTCCGCGGAGTTCCTCCGGCCGCTCCCCGACGCGACCACCCTCCGCGAAGAGCTGGGCATCAAGCCAGACGAGCCGGTGGTCGGCGAGGTGACCAGCCTGGTCCCGCACGAGGGGATCGGCACCCTGCTCGAGGCGACCGCGATCCTGCACGCGCGCGGCGTGCCAGCCCGGGCATTGATCGTCGGCGACGGACCCGAACGCGCCGCCCTGCAACGCCAGGCGGCGCGGGCCGGGCTGGCCGAAGCGGCCGTGTTCACCGGCCGCGTGCCCGCGGCGAAAGTACGCCAATTCCACGCGCTCCTCGATGTATTCGTTGTCCCGCGTACGCCAGATCGGGTTTGTCAGCTCGTGACCCCGTTGAAACCCGTGGAGGCGATGGCGAGTGGACTATGCGTGGTCACTAGTGAAGTGAAAGCACTCACCGAAATCGTCAAACACGAAGTGACGGGAATGCAAACAGTACCGCAAGATCCGGTGTCACTCGCCGATTGCCTTGAACACCTGCTTTACAGTCCCGATATCCGGAGAAAACTCGGAGACAACGCCCGCGAATGGGCGGCCAGGGACCGGACCTGGGCGCACAACGCGGCGCGGTATCGGGACGCATATGCGCGTCTGGGGGCAACCTAGGTAGGGGGCACATGCCGGCGCAGGACGCTCTGGTCATCGGGCTCGGTTACGTCGGCCTGCCGCTGGCCGTCCAGGCGGCCCGGGCCGGGTTCCAGGTGACCGGCTTCGATACCAGCGCGGAGATCGCGGCGGGGGTGAATGCCGGCCGGTCGCACGTGGATGACGTCCCCGCGGCCGAGGTCGTCCAGGCCCGGGCGCGGGGGTTCCGGGCGACGTCCGACGAGGCGGAAATCGGGCCGCAGGACGTGATCGTGATCTGCGTGCCGACGCCGCTGTCCGCGGCCGACGGGCCCGACCTGGGTGCGGTCCGGGCCGCCGCGGAGGCGGCGGGACGGCTGCTGCGCCCGGGGACGCTGGTGTCGCTGGAGTCGACCACGTACCCGGGCACGACCGATGAGGTGGTGCGGCCGCTGCTGGAGAAGACGTCCGGGCTGACCGCCGGGATCGACTTCTCGCTGGTGTTCTCCCCCGAGCGGATCGACCCGGGCAACCCGAAGTACGGCCTGGTGAACACGCCGAAGATCGTCGGCGGCGTCACCCTGTCGTGTGCGGACGCCGCCGCCGCCTTCTACGGCCAGATCTGCGAGCAGGTGGTCCGCGCGGCCTCGGCGCGCGAGGCGGAGATGGCCAAGCTGCTGGAGAACACCTACCGGCACGTGAACATCGCGCTGGTCAACGAGATGGCGATCTTCTGCCGGGAGCTCGGCATCGACCTGCACGACGCGATCAGGTGCGCGGCCACCAAGCCGTTCGGGTTCCAGCCGTTCTACCCCGGTCCCGGCGTCGGCGGTCACTGCATCCCCATCGACCCGAACTACCTGTCCTACAAGGTCCGCACGCTGGGCTACCCGTTCCGGTTCGTGGAGCTCGCCCAGGAGATCAACGGCCGGATGCCCGGCTACGTCACCGAGCGCGCCGCCGAGCTGCTGAACCGCAACGCCCAGCCCGTCAACGGCGCCCGCGTGCTGCTGCTCGGCGTGACCTACAAGCAGGACATCGCCGACCAGCGCGAGTCCCCGGCCCGCCCGATCGCCCGCAAGCTGCGTCGCCGCGGCGCCGCGGTGGCCTACCACGACCCGCACGTCCCGGACTGGCAGGTCGACGGGCAGGACGTCCCACGCGCCTGCGACCTGCGCGCCGCCGTGGCAGCGGCCGACCTGGTCATCCTCCTGCAGGCGCACCGGGACTACGACCTGGAGTGGATCGCCGCTACCGCCCCGCTCCTGCTCGACACCCGCGGCGTGGTGCCCGCGGGCGCCCGCGTCGAGGCCCTGTGATCCGCGGTGCGGGTGGTGGTGTGCACGATCGTCCATCACCCCGCCGACGCGCGCATCTACCACCGGCAGATCCGCGCCCTGCTCGACGCCGGGCACGAGGTCAGGTACATCGCTCCCGTCGGAATGCAGGATTTTGATACCGAACGCGCCGGGCCTTCGCTCCACCTCACGGCTGTTCCGCGGGCGTCGGGCAGACGCCGTGCCGGGGCGATATTCGCCGCCCGTTCGGCCCTAGCCCGGCACGCCGCCGGTGCCGACCTGATGCTCATCCACGACCCCGAACTCCTCCTCGCGCTGCCCTCGCGGCGCAGGCGGCCGCCGGTGATCTGGGATGTGCACGAGGACACGGCCGCCGCGCTGAGCACCAAGCCCTGGCTGCCCCGCCCGCTGCGGCCGCCCGCGGCGGTGGCCGTGCACACCGCGGAGCGGCTGGCCGAGCGGTACGTGCACCTGATCCTGGCCGAGCGCGGGTACGTCACGCGGTTCGGGCGGCCGCACCCGGTGGTGCCGAACACCACCTACGTGCCGGACGTCCCGGCCCCGCCGGACGACGGCCGGCGGGTGGTGTATGTCGGGCACCTGTCCCCGGACCGGGGCACCGCGGAGATGATCGAGCTGGCCAGGCTGCTCCGCCCGCACGATGTCACGGTGAAGCTGATCGGCCCGGCCGACGCGCGCGCCCGCGCGCAGATCGAGCCCGCGCAGGCGGCCGGCCTGCTGCGCTGGCACGGGTTCGTGCCGAACGACCAGGCCATGCCGATGCTGGACGGCGCGCTGGCCGGCCTGTCGCTGCTGCACGACGAGCCGAACTTCCGGCACTCGATGCCCACCAAGGTGGTGGAGTACATGGCCCGCGGCGTGCCGGTGGTGACCACCCCGCTGCCGGCCGCGGCCGAGCTCGCCCGCGGGCATGAATGCGGATTCGTGGTGCCGTTCGGCGACCCGGCCGCGGCGGCGGACGCGGTGCTCGAACTGGACCGGGACTTCCCGCTGCGGGCCAAGATGGGGCGCCGCGGACATGAGGCGGCCTATTCCTCGCTAGGCTGGCCATCGGATGCCAGGGAATTCGTCGCCCAGCTGGAATCGTGGGCGAAATCCGGGAGCGGCACGCCATGAAACCCGGATCTAATGGTGTCCGCAGAATTCACCTTCCGTTCTCCCTCCCTTTCCCCTTTATTGTCGCACTGGCGGCCGGGGCGGGGTTGCGGCTGATAGCAATGCTGGGCTATCCGGGCGCGCTGTGGTTCGCGGGCGACTCCTACGTGTACCTGGGCGCCGCGCTGCGGCCGCAGCCGAACCTGTCCAAGACGACCGGCTACTCGGTGTTCCTGCACGCCCTCGAGCCGTTCCACAGCCTGACCCTCGTGGCCGGCCTGCAGCACCTGATGGGCCTGGCCGTCGCGGTGATGATCTACCTGCTGCTGCGCCGCAACGGCGTGTCGCAGCGCTGGGCGACGGCGGCCACGCTGCCCGTGCTGCTCGACGGGTTCGTAATCGAAGACGAGCACATGGTGATGGCCGAGGCCCTGTTCACCTTCCTTGTCTTCGTGTCCATGCTGCTCATCCTGTGGCAAACCCGGATCCGGTGGCCGGTCGCGCTGCTGGCGGGTCTGCTGGCCGGGTGCGCCGTCGACGTCCGCAGCGAAGGCCTGCCGGTGCTGCTCATTTTTCCGGTCGTGCTGCTGGTCCGCGGCCTGCGCCGGGACGGCGCCTGGCGCTGGCGGAACTGGTGCTGGCTGGACTGGCGCGCCTGGCTGGCCGCCGCCGTGATGGCCGTCGGCTGCGTGGCCCCGGTGGCGGCCTACGCGGGGTGGTTCCACTCCTGGTGGGGCTCGTACACGCTCAGCCGGGCTGAGGGGTTCTACCTGTGGGGCCGGGTGTCCTCGTTCGCCGAATGCTCCGTGATCAAACCGCCAGCCAGCGAGCAGGCGATCTGCCCGTCCGGGACGCCATCCAGCCGGACCCCGCCCGGTGACTACATCTGGCACGCGCCGGAGGTCCACCACATGGCGAACGGCGGCCCGGTGACCGCCGCCAACGACGCGAAGCTCCGCGACTTCGCGATCCGCGCGGTCAAGGCCCAGCCGCTCGGCTACCTGCGTGCGGTGCTCGGCGGCCTGGCGCTCTCGGTGGAGTGGCCGCGGCATCCCTACCCGGATGTCGGCACCGTGTACTTCTACTACTTCCACCTGACGCCGTATCCCATCCCGGCGCACCACTCCTGGGTGGCCGGTGGCACCGCCTACTCCGACGCGGTGCAGTACGGGCACGCCACTCCCAGCCGCGTCTTCCGGCCGGTCGCGTACCTGATCGACGGGTACCAGCGGGTGTTCTACACCTACGGGCCGCTGTTCGGCCTGATCCTGCTCACCGGCCTGGGCGGGGTGCTGCGGCCGCGGCTCCGCCGGCGGCGCCTGCCGCGCCTGGCCTGGTCGCCCCGGGCCGGGAGCATGCTGCCCTGGGCGACCGCGGTCGTGCTGCTGGTGTTCCCGATCGCGGTCGCCGACTTCGACTACCGGTACCTGCTCCCCGTCTTGCCGTTCGCCTGCCTGGCCGCGGGCCTGGCGTTCGCGCCCGCCCGCGCCACAGCCACCCCGGAAACCGCCCCCGCCCGCGCCCCCGCCCGCGCCGCCGCCCACACCCCGATGCCGCCGAGACTCCCGATCCGGCGCCGACCCGCCCCGGCCCAGGCTTACCCCTGCGCGGCCCAAGCCGCCTCCGCCGGGCCCCAGGCCGCCCGCCGGGCCCAGGCTGACCTCGCCCAACCGCTGGCGTGCTCGGTGGCGCACGGGCACCAGAAGTGGAATTCCACCACACGGGCATCGTCGACCCCACGTCATATGGACGAGTCGGCGGGCCCCTGGCGCGCGCATCACCGGGCGTGGGGAGGTTCCGGCCACGGAAGAACGGCTAGGGGTTGGGGTTGGGGTTAGGGCTGGACGAGTCGACCGCCAGCCGCCACCGGCCGTCGGCGTCCCGCTGCCAGATCGTGGCGTACTTGGTGGTGAGCTCGGGGCCGGACGGGATCCGCACCACGACGACGCCGAGCGCGTAGCCGAGGTCGCCCGAGCTGGTCACCTCGTCCAGCCGGATCGTCCGCACCGCGTCGGCCGCCCGGGCCCGGCTGATCGCCTCCCGCCAGAACCGCTCGATCGCTTCGCGGCCGCGGACCAGGGGGGCGTGCTCGGCCAAGAGCCTGGCGTCCTCGGCGTAGTACGAGGCCATGCCCGCGGCGTCGCCCGCGTTGAACAGCGCCTCGAACTCGTGGGTGAACTGCTCGACTTCCTCGTGCTCCAGCGAGGCCAGCGACATCACGGCTTTCCTTCTCGGTAGTGGATCAGGGCCGGCAGGACGAGGTCGTCGACCACGTGCCGGGCGAACTGTTCGTCAAACGACCCGCCGACCGCCATCTGCCGGAACAGCTGGGCCTCGATCACCTCGTGCGCGATGCTGGCCAGCGCCTCCTCGGCCCCGGCCGGCACCTCGCCCCGGTCGGCCGCGCGCCGGACGATGGGCAGCGCGGCCGAATGGTCGCTGGCCAGGTGCGATCGCAGCACGGCCGCCAGCTCCGGTTCGGTGCGCATCGCGTGGATCAGGCCGGACATCATGGCCAGGAACTCGTCGGTCAGGTGGCCGCGCATCGCCAGCACCACCGTCATCAGATCGCCCCGCAGGCTGCCGGTATCGGCCCAGCTCGGCACCCGTCCGGCCACGTAGCCGTCCACAGCCGCCTTGACCAGCTCCGGCTTGCCCCGCCACCGCCGATAGATCGTCGTCTTGCTGGCGTGCGCCCGCGCCGCGACGGCGTCCATCGTCATCGCCTCGTAGCCAGCCTCGCCGAGCAGCTCGATGACCGCCTCCAGGATGGCCTGCTCCCGAACCACGCCCCGTACCACGGAGTGTACGATACCGTATCGTACACTTCATGGCAACGCCGCGCTGCTGGCGGCCCTGGGGCGGGAATCGCCGCCCGTTCGGTACCCGGATCTTGCAGAATGGGGGGCCGTGGCGGACGACCTTGTGCTGAGCCTGGGGGAGGCGCGGCGGTTGGCCGTCCGCGGCCAGGACCTGGCGGGTCCGTCGCCAGCCGCGGGCATCGACGGGATGTGGCAGGTGCTGCGCGGGCTGCGGGTCCTGCAGCTCGATCCGGTCAGCGTCGTGGCGCGCAGCCACCTGCTTGTGCTGTGGAGCAGGCTCGGCGGCTTCGACCGGGACGACCTGGACACGCTGCTGTGGCGGGAGCGCTGGCTGTTCGAGTACTGGGCGCACGCCGCCTCGATCGTGCTCACCGAGGACTACCCGATCCACCGCGCCATGATGCAGGCGTACCGCACGGTCGAGAATCAGCGGATGCGGGACTGGCTGGCGGCGAACGAGGACTTCCGGTACGTGCTGGACCGGCTGCGGGACGCCGGGCCGCTACCGGGCGAGGCCATCGAGGATCGCGCCGCCGTGAGCTGGACGTCGACCGGCTGGACCAACGGCCGGAACGTCGACCGGATGCTCGACTTCCTGTGGAAGCAGGGTACCGTCACGGTTGCAGGCCGGGACGGGCTGCGCCGCCTGTGGGGGCTCGCCGACTTTCCTGCAGTCGGGATCTGCCGCGGGAGGACCTGGTGACCCTGGCGGCAGGTCACGCACTGCGCGCCCTGGGCGTGGCCCGGGCGCGGGACGTCGAGCGGCACTTCACCATCGGCCGGTATCCGGGTCTTGACCTGGAGCACGCGGGCTGGGCCCGGCCGGTTCGGGTCGAGGGCGGCAGTGAGCAGTGGTGGGTTCACCGGGACAAGCTCGGCCTGCTGGACGAGCAGTGGCGGCCGCGGACCACGCTGCTGTCCCCGTTCGGCAACCTGATCTGCGACCGGGACCGGACCGAACGGCTCTGGGATTTCGTCTACCGCAATGAGATCTACGTGCCGAAGCACAAGCGGCGCTTCGGCAGCTACGTGATGCCGGTGCTAGCGGGGGAGCGGCTGATCGGCCGGGTGGTGCCGCGGATGGACCGCAAGCGGGGCGAGCTCGTCGTCGAGGGGGTGTTCGCTGAGGAGGGTTCGGCCGGGTCGATGGCGGATGCCCCGGTGACGGCGGCGATCGAATCGCTGGCGTCGTTCGTCGGCGCCGGTTCGGTTCGCTACGCGGGCCCGGTGGCATCCGGCGTATCCTGAGCACGGGTGAGTCGGCCGGGCGGTCGCGCCGGGTGCAAGCCCGGTGAGGAAGGTCCGGGCTCCACAGGGCAGGGTGGTCGGTAACGCCGACCCGGGGTGACCCGCGGGACAGTGCCACAGAAAGCAGACCGCCCCGGCGTCAGCCGGGGTAAGGGTGAAACGGTGGTGTAAGAGACCACCAGCGCCGCAGGTGACTGCGGCGGCTCGGTAAACCCCACCCGGAGCAAGGTCAAGAGGGGAGCCA
>WNFX01006347.1_pt1 | contig 12501 bp, 20 predicted proteins | sample 5400111 | NCBI WGS metagenome assembly WNFX01 (sample SAMN13153363, study PRJNA577476) | soil metagenome | isolation source: 40 cm soil or saprolite under grassland replicate 1 | place: USA:California | collected 2016-06-15
TGCCTTTCGCCGTACTCAATCCAGAGCGCGCTGGCGATGACATTCGCGGGCGTGGATGGCGAGACACGCACCGAGATGGCGCGGGTGCTTCATTTTCCAGACGCGGGCGACGCAATTCACAGTTCGTTCGCTTCTCTCCAGCGCTCGCTGAAGGAAATGTCGAAGAAGACCGCGACGAACGCCGAACAATCGAAAAGAACCGGCGGACCGAGCGAGCCGATTACACTGGCAATTGCGAATCGGCTTTTCGCGCAAAGTGGTTACAACTTTCTCGATTCATTCTGCGCGTTCGTAAAACAACATTATGACGCGCCATTCGAGCCGCTCGATTTTCGTAGAGACGCCGCTGGCGCAACCAAGCGCATCAACAATTGGGTGGCCGAGCAAATGCGCGATCGGATTCGCGATTTGATTCCAGCGGGAGCGTTGAATGAGATGACCCGACTCGTGCTCGCGAATGCGATTTATCTCAAGGCGCCGTGGGCCGACGAATTTTCAGGCGCAGCGACAAAACCGCAGCCGTTTCATGTTCTTGGCGGCGCGCCGGTCGATGTTCCGATGATGAGAAAGGAAGATCACAATCTTGGTTATGCGAAACGCAATGGATTCACTGCGGTCACCATTCCGTACAGCGGAAAAGAATTGCAGTTTGTCGTTCTTGTCCCGGACGAAGTGAACGGTTTGCGAACGCTCGAATCGAAACTGAATGCCGACATGTTGACGCAGTGCGCGAAACTCGAAGAGTACGATGTCGATCTTTCATTGCCGAAATTCAAATTTGAACCGCCAACCATTGCGCTGGCGGACAGATTGCAGGCGCTGGGATTGAAACTGGCCTTCGACCAGCCGCGCGGCAGCGCAAATTTCGACAAGATGGCGCCGCGCAAACCTAATGATTACCTCTACCTCTCGCAGGTTTTTCACAAAACCTTTATCGCCGTTGATGAGAAAGGGACCGAAGCTGCCGCCGCGACCACCGCCGCGATGATGGCCACATCAGCAATAGTCAGAAGGTCGCCGCCAATTGAAGTGAAAGTCGATCGACCGTTCGTTTACGCGATCCAGCATGTGCCGAGCGGCGCATGCCTCTTTCTCGGCCGCGTGATCGACCCGCGCTGAGCTTCGTTACCTTCGTTTCCTTCTGTTAAGTTTTTCGGCCCGCAGATTTTCAACAGAAGGTAACGAAGCGAACGAAGGATCTGCTGCATAAGTTAGTTCGCCATTCACGAGTCGCGCGGCCGACGTGAACGAATGCGGCTCGGTTTTGCTTGAATCGACAATGTGCGTGACCTCGACGCCGCGCGCCTTCAAATAATCGGCAATGAGCGCACGATGACAACGCCACCAGACCGCTTCCGCGCACATGATTGCGGCCGGACCAACTTCGCTCGCAAGATCGACAAGTCGCTCGGCAGCATCGCCCAGTTTCGGAAAATGTTCGTAGGCAATGCCGCATTCATTTAATGATGCGGCCAGCGCATCTTTGTTGAACTGCGGATAACGCTTTGAGCCCGGCAGCTTCCGAACATCGACAACCAACTTGATCTCATTTGCTTCGAGCAGCGAAATGAAGATGTCGATCTTGCGCGTCGAGTGCCCGATCGTCCAGATTTGCGCAGCCATCTTAATTCTTTTGACGGCAAAGGATCGCTGATAAGTTCCACACGGATAGAGAGGCGAACATGAACAAAATATTCTTATCAGCAATCTTCAGCTTCGTTACATTGGCCACCATGCCAGCGGCTGAAACTCAAAAACAACCGGCGGCGGGAACGTCCGCGCCTGACTTCAAGCTCACCGCCGGCGACGGCGGCGAGGTAAGCCTGAAAGATTATCGCGGCAAATGGGTGGTGCTCTATTTTTACCCGAAGGATTTCACGAGCGGTTGCACGATGGAGGCGAAAAATTTCCAGCGTGATCTCGCGAAATTCGAGCCGTTGAATGCGGTCGTCCTCGGCGTGAGCGTGGATACGGCGGAGTCGCACAAGAATTTTTGCGCAAAGGAAGGGTTGAATTTCAAGCTGCTGGCCGATCCCGGCGCGAAAGTATCGGAGCAATACGGATCGACCATGGAATACAACGGAGAAAAGCTTGCCGCGCGAAACACTTTTATCATCAATCCGAAAGGCGAAATCGCCAAGGTCTTCACGGGGGTTAAACCCACTGAGCACAGCGAGCAGGTGTTGAAAGCGCTGGCTGAACTGCAAAAGGGATAGACGGTGTCTCTTTTGCCGGGCGCGGTCCCTCTAGAACCCGGACGAAACGCAAATAAATCGATGCGCTTAAAGGAAGCACGGGTCAAAAAATACCGGAGCATTCCCGATAGCGGCTAGATGCTCAAAGACGACAGCGATTAAGAGATCGGTAGCAATAAACGAAGTCGAAAAGATTGGTGCCGCTGACTTTCCGAAGGAGAAAAAATATTACTTGCTATCCACTGCAATATGCAGTAGAAACGCAGTATGGCTACAACACGTTATACAATCGATCTGGATCAGACTCTGGACAAAACTCTCTCTGGCCTGGCCGAGAACAAAGGAACGACCAAAGCGGAAATCATCAAGCGCGCGCTTGCAACTTACAGCTTTATTTCGGGCCAAACGTCTTCGGAATCGGGGAAAAAAATCTCGATTACGGATGCCTCCGATAAGGTTTTGAAAGACATCGCCATCCCTTAAACGAATCCGGATGGCTGAGCAGATTTCTTCTGACACCGTTCTTGCCGCTGCGGGCACGACAAGCGTAAAGCCGACATTCGTTCAGCGCGCTGGATTGTGGCTCGCGGCCGGGGTGGGCGCCATCATCGCCGTGGTTACAGTTTTTATTTTGGTTTTTGTTTATCAGCACTATCCGATGATGCCGGCAGGTGAGTCGCTGAAAATGCCGGGGGCCGATGCCAAAAACGTAATTGAGCAATATAAGGAGCTTAGCCAAGTCGCGATCAAGGCGGGACAGATTTATTCCAGACGATCGTAACTCAGGCGCTGCTTCCGGTTTTGACCGCAATTCTTGGTTATATTTTCGGAAAAGGCGATCGCGCCAGCTAATCGATTTCATCGGGCCGCCGATCTTTCGGACAATCAGCGGAGTCAGTGGAGGAAGCTAATCGGAACGATTAACTGGACGCTCAAATAGGATCTTTGCAAAAAACGGTCACGCGGTGATATTTAACGGGAGGTTTATCATGCCAGGCTCAAGCAGAAAATCGATCGATTGCAGAAACTATCCGAGCGAAAAGAATTGTTCGCTGAAAATCTCGGGCACGGAAGAGGAAGTGCTCGATGCCGCGCTCGAGCATGCCGCGTCAGCACACGGACATAAAAAATCGCCGGAGCTTCGCCAGCAGATCAAGTCGATGCTCAAAGAGGAAAGCGACTAAGGATTCGCCAGCGAGCACGTTTCGGCTTCGCGGCCAATCGGCACAAAAAATATGCGGAAGAGTCGCGCCGCGTTTGTCCTGGCCGGCTTGTATCTCGCTGTGGTTTTCTTTGGGCGTCTGCCAGATCACTTGATTCTTTTTCCAAGCACTGCGGCGATTGACACACACGGAGCCGTTCGAAAGGCCATTCCATTCGAAAACGGCCAGCTTGAACTATGGACGGCAAAATCTCGGCCGGCGCAACAAAATGGCCGTCCAGATGTTTATGTTTTGCGTTTTTACGGTAATGCAGATCGGGCCGAGCGCTGGGTCAGCGCCGAGGCCGACTCATGGAATGAACGAGCTATCGAGATCTGGGGAATGAATTATCCCGGATTTGGCGGCAGCACCGGGCCGGCCAAACTCTCGCGCGTTGGACCGGCTGCGCTAACGGCATTCGATGAATTGAAACGAAGCGTCGATAAGAAATCCGTTGTGCTCTTTGGCGCGAGCCTCGGTACGACTGCCGCGCTTCACGTCGCGGCACACCGCCGTGTTGCCGGATTGATTCTCCACAATCCTCCGGCTCTCCGGCAAATGATTCTTCGTCAGTTCGGTTGGTGGAATCTCTGGCTGCTCGCTGGTCCTCTTTCGCTGCAAATTCCTAAAGAGCTCGACAGCGTTGCCAACAGCAAGACTATTCATGCGCCGGCAATCTTTCTGCTGGCGGAAAAGGACGAAGTGGTAGCGCCGCGCTATCAGCATCTCGTCGTTAACGCCTATGCCGGTGAGAAGCGCATTATCACCCTACGCGGCGCTAATCACAACACTCCGATAGAAGGCGTGGCGGTGGCCGATTTGTACAAGGCTCTCGATTGGTTATTGCCGAGGCGCGAGACTCGCTGAGACGTTCAGCCGATTTTTTTTCTAAAGCGCAGCGCGCAGAAAGAGAAAAGTAAGATCGACATGATGATCAAGATGACGAGGTGCGGCCAGTACTCGAAAAAAATCGCGCCGCGCAAAATGATCGCACGCATGAGCGAGATGAAATAAGTCGCAGGCAGGAGCGTGCCGAGCGCATAAAAAATCCACGGCATGGTTTCCCGCGGGAAGACGAAGCCGGAAAAAAAAACGCTGGGCAGCATATAAGTCATGGATATTTGCAGGGCCTGCATCTGGTTCTCGGCTTTCGTGCCGACAAGCAGACCAAGGCTGAGCAGGGCAAACACGTAAACCAGCGTGGAAAACATCATCGCGAATACGCTGCCGTTGATCGGCACATTAAAGAGAAAACGCATGATCAAAAAAAGGATCACGGCCATGGTCATGCCGATGCAGAGATACGGCACAAGTTTGCCGAGCATGAGTCCCCAGCGACTCAGCGGACTAACTAGCAACGTTTCAAGCGTACCTTTCTCGCGCTCGCGCACTACGGCCATTGCAGTCGCGAAAGTCGTGCCGATTTGCAAAACAATTCCGATCACGCCCGGGATGTAAAAGTTCGGGCTGCGCATCGTTGGGTTGTAGAGCATTTGCGGCCGGATATCGATCGGCACGCCGTGCCGGCCGGTCTCACGCAGGAGCGATTCGATCGATTGTGTCAGCGCAACGGCCAGTGCGGTATTGAGCGCTTGCAGAGCCGTCGTCGAGTTTGATCCATCGACCAGCAATTGCACCTGCGCCGGATAGCCGCCGCGCACGTTTTGCGTGAACTTCGGCGGAATTTGCAGTCCGGCGTAAGCACGGCCTTTGCGAATTGCGCTCGCCATCGCATCGATGCTCTGGACTTCGCCAACCACGCGGAAAGTCTCAGTGTTAACGAAGCGGTCGATGAGCTGGCGGCTTTCCACCGTGCGATCCTCATTGAAGATGACCATCGCCATATGCTTCACGTCGGTATCGAGCGCGTAACCGAACGCAATCATCTCCACCAGCGGCGGGAAAAACATGAAGAACAACGTCATCGGATCGCGCCAGACGACGATGAATTCCTTGAACAAAATCGCGCCAAGTCCGCGGAAAGGTTTGCGTTTCATTTACTCCTTTGTGCGGTCATCCCGAGCGAAGCGAGGGACCTCGCATCCTTGAAAAACCATCGGCGACAAATCCGCCCACTCCGGTTTAGTGTTTCCACCAACACGTTTTTTTTACTGCGCCGCGAGCCCTTGATCTCTTTTTCGCGCGAGATCGCATCCCGCGGATCATCGAAATTCTCGTAGTAAACCAATCGATTTACTTTGTATTTTTTTGTGAAGCCTTTGATCTTGCCGTTCTGGTGTTCCCATACGCGCCGAACCAGGCGGTTTGTGATGCCCGTGTAGAGAACGACCCGGCTGCGATTCGTCATCATGTAAACGAAGAAGGCTTTCATTTTTTTGTGAGGTTCCTCGCTCCGCTCGGAATGACAGAATGCATCATGCAGCCTTCTGTTGTTCGCTCGCGTATTTGGCGCTTAACGTGACAAAGACATCTTCGAGCGATGGACCGATCTCGTGAATTTCCGCATGACTGATCCCGACGCTATGCAGTTTTTCGTCAATCTCCGCGCGCCGCACCCTTTCATCGACAAGCAGGTGCATCGATTGACCGAAAACAGTCGCGTTTCGGACGCCCTGTAGTTCGTGCATTGCGCGCAATGCGGTCGTGACGTGATCGCAAGTCACATCGAGCCGACGCGTGCCAGGCGGACTGACTTCAGGCATCTGTTTCAACTCATCCGGCTCACCGCACACGATCAATCGGGACATGTAAATGTAACCGACGTGATCGCACCGCTCCGCTTCGTCCATGTAATGCGTGGTGACGAAGAGCGTCATCCCTTGGCCCGCAAATTCGAAGAGCAAATCCCACAGCTCGCGGCGTGCGACCGGATCGATGCCCGCAGTGGGTTCGTCGAGAAACAGCACGGTCGGTTTGTGCATGAGCGAGCAGGCCATGGCGAGACGCTGACGCCAGCCACCGGAAAGCAAAGCCGCGCGCCGGTCGAGGTACGGCTCCAGATGAGTGATCGCGACCAATTCATCGCGGCGCTGATTCAATTGCCGGCCGTGCAGCCCATAAAGTTTACCGGCGAAGATGAGGTTCTCATTCGCGGTCAACTCATCGTAAAGCGAAAATTTTTGCGACATGTAACCGATCATGTCTTTGATCGATTCGGTCTCGCGCACAACATCATGCCCGCCGATGCGCGCGGTTCCGTCGCTCGGCTCAAGAATTCCGCAAAGCATCCGGATCACGGTCGATTTGCCGGAGCCATTCGGCCCGAGAAATCCGAAGATCGAACCTTTCGCTACGGAAAAGGAAACGTGATCGACCGCGGTGAATGCGCCAAAGCGTTTCGTCAACCCTTCGCATTCAATCATCGCATCCATCTTGTCATCTTGAGCAGAGCGGAACGCAGTGACGCGCAGTCGAAAGATCTCTCATCGTCGTCTTAAAGTTACAAAAATTAACAGTGAGAGATTCCTCGACTTCGCTTAGAATGACAAAAAAGATAGTTTCCAGATTCATTTCACGTTCGGGAAATAAACATCTGCCGCCATCCCGGCGCGCAATCGATCGTCGTCGCTCGGCAAACGAATTTTTACGCCGAAAACCTGGCGAACCCGGTCTTCGACCGTTTGCACATTGCGCGGAGTAAACTCGGCCTGGCGATTGACCTGCTCGACGATGCCGTCGAAATCTTTGCCGCGAAAGGAATCGACCCGGACGCGGACATGATCACCAATGTGAATTAGACCGAGCCAGGGCTCAGGCACATAAACGCGAACCCAAAGATGTTGCGGCAAGAGCAGGGTGGCCACTTCGCGATTGGCCGGCAACACGTCGCCGACTTTCACGCTTAAGACCTCAAGCACACAATCACTTGGCGCGATGACCTGCATCTCGCCGAGTTGCGCGTCGATATCGGCCAGTTGCGCGCGCGCCTGTGTGACCCGCATCCGGGCTGCTTCCACACTTTTCTCCTGCGCTCGAGCCGCGCTGGCGGCCCGCTCAGAATCATTCGGCGAAACCACTTTGCGTTTCAGCAAATCCTGCTGCCGCTTGGCGTCGTCTCGCAAAAAATCGAGCTGCGCCGCCTGCGAATCTGCATCGTGGATCGCCGTGTTGATCTGCGCTTCGGCCAGATCGCGACGCGCCCGCAATTCGGAGGCTTCGAGTTGGACAATGGGTTGACCAGCACGCAGCCGATCGCCTTCTTGGGCAAAGATTTTCTCGACCCGGCCCCCCGAGCGCGGGCCGACATGGACCTCGTCCACTTCAATCGTGCCGGAAACGGTGTTGCGTCGTGCTCCGCAACTCGCCGTTAAGATCGATAAAGTAATTAGCGCGCTGAGCCGGAGGTACTTGTCGATCTTTGTTTGCATGCTTGAACCTGACGCTATGAACGTGGATTTCGGTATGTTTCGCAAGCGATTGCACTGCTAGCTTCCAGCGTTACTCTCCGCAAAAGTATGGCCGGCTACTCCGGGACACCGCTCGCGCAAAAACTCGGGATGAAACCCGACACCACCGTTGTTCTCATCAACGCGCCGGCGAATTACCGGAAACTACTTGGCAACTTCGCCAATGGCGTGAAGTTCACCGGTCGAGTCGGCGCAAACTCGAATTTCATTCACTTCTTCACGACGTGTCGAAGCGAACTGGAAAAACAATTGCGCCGCCTTCGCACGAAAATCGCCGACTCGGGAACGCTCTGGGTTTCGTGGGCGAAGAAATCATCCGGCGTCGCCAGTGTTATCACGGAAGATGTTATTCCCCGAGGTCGCATTGCCCCTTGGGTTCGTCGATATAAAGGTCTGCGCCGTCGATCAAACCTGGTCGGGATTGAAGTTGATGATTGGCCGCCAGAATCGAAAATCCTAAAATGAAAACGCGACGTCTGGATCACATTGATTTGCGGGTAAAAGATTTCCAACGAGCGATGAGGTTTTACGAAAAACTCTTGCCTGCGCTTGGATTTACCTGCGATCGCTCGGACGAGACCTGGGGCACCTTTTACTCGGCCGGCAAAGATAAGCCATCCGAGTTTTTCGGGTTCACCGAAGATCGACAGCATCAACCGAATGGAACGCGCATCGCGTTTTGGGCAGAGACCCGCGATGCAGTCGATCGAATTGCGAAACTGGTGACAGAAATCGGCGGCCAAAATCTGGAGGGCCCGGAAGTTTGCCCGGGTTACAGCCCCGGATACTACGCCTTCTTTTTTGAAGACCCCGACGGAAACAAACTCGAAATCTGCTGCCGCGAAAATCCAATCGTTGCAGAGTGAACGAAGTCGGCGAAGAGTTCGTTGATGAGTGATCCGACGCATGTTCCTGCGATTCTGCGGGAGCCGCGCCGCGTCCGGTATCTCAAACTGATCGCGCTTTTCAAAATCGCGAAGGGCGTTCTCCTGTTCGTTTTGGGCTTCTCCCTGCTTTTTTTGAATGCGCGCGATCGCTGGCTGGATGCGATCTCCGATTGGGCGAATGAAGAAATTTTGCTAGGCCACAGCAAAGCGGTCCATTTTCTTTTGAGCAAATTACAAGACGTGCTGGCGGGCGGCGCATTGCGCGCGACCGGATTTCTGGCGCTATTTTATTGCGCGGTCCTCTTTACCGAAGGACTTGGGGTTTATTTTCAACAGCGTTGGGCCGAACTGCTCATGATTTTCGCCACCGGGGCGCTGATCCCGCTGGAGGTGCGGCATCTGTGGCATCGGCCGAGCCTGGCCGCGTTACTCATTCTCCTGGCAAATTGTTTCATCGTTTGGTTCTTGTATCGCGTGCTCAAGCGCGACAAAGCAGAGCCGCAGGTCGAGAGAAAATCCGAGTTGGTCCAAACTCGTTAGGCCGTCTTCGGCTTGATCCCGAACCCGGCGAGCGCGGCCGTTGTTTTTTCCATCGGCAAACCGACCACATTGGTGTAAGAGCCCTCGATTTTTTCGACGATCCCCGCGCCATGTCCCTGCGCGGCATAGGCGCCGGCTTTGTCGAGCGGGTTCACCTTGTCGAGGTAAGCGCGAATCGCCGCATCGCTCAAACGGCGAAACCAGACACGCGAGATTTCATAAAAACTTGTCGATCGTGCACTGGTAAGATGACAGACGAACACAGCCGAACAGACTTCGTGGGCGCGTCCGCTTAAGCGGCGCAGAATCGCGGCTGCTTCATGGATATCCCTGGGCTTCCCGATGATTTGATCATTGAGCGCAACCAGCGTATCGGCCGCGATCACGATTTCTCCCGGATGCGCGCGCGCAATCGAGAACGCTTTGCGCATCGCGTTAAATTTAGTGAGCTCGCGCAGGGTAAGATCGACATTTAACTTTTCCGCGACATCCGGCGCGATGGTCGCAAATTCAAAACCGGCGGCGGTGAGTAGTTCACGCCGGCGGGGAGAGTTGGAGGCAAGCAACAGCGACCGACGCACGCGGCTCAGCCTGCTCCGGCTAAGGCTTCGGCGAACCTTCCGCAGCCGGCTTTTTTTCGTTTTGCAGAAGCGCGTTCATGTCCGGCATTTTCACTTCCTGAAAATCTGCGGGAATGGCGAATTCAGCGTCATTTAAAGGGTCCTGCTTAACGGAAGTAAGCGTAGTGGTGACTTCACTTCCACTCACTGACACGACTGTTTTGAGCGGCAAACCCGGGAAATCGCGGTAATCCGGCACTCCCATGCGTTTTGGGTTCCACACTTCCGAGTTGAGCGACTGCAACTGTTTAAGAATGGCGACGCCGTCCGGATATCTGTATGCAATCCAATAGGTCGCTTTGAAAGCGGGCGTCTCGTAAACATATTGCTCGGTTTCGTAGCCGCCGATGGTTTCTTTCTTCCCGGTGGGAGTCAGTTTTGCTTTTTCCACGGTTTCTTTCTTCCCATTGAACTTGCCGATCATTTCCGCGGCGGCCTTCATTTTTTCGGGTGAGATGCGAAGGACCTTCTTTTGATCGTTCATCAGATTAGTTATCTCGCCAGTTTTTCCATCGATAATGGTGGTCATTTTTGGCGATGCATCGATGCGCGCTCTATCGCTTTTTATTTTGATCGTCATCTCCCCACCCTGGCCCGCTCCTTCGACTTTTTGCACAATGGTGAGGTCGGCCCGGACAGGCAGAAGCAAACAGATGCTAAAGACAAACAAAAAACCGGCGAGTTTCATAACTTCAGTAGCTAGACCTCGCCAGACGAAATAGCAAATTGCGCGTGCCACCACTGCGAAAGCTTCTCCGGCGCGCAGCTTCCGAGCGGCCCTGCCTCAGAAAGGACTTGGCAGCCGTGGGCTGTCACGGCAGCTTAATTCGGCGCGCGGGCATAGCTTAATGGTAAAGTTCCAGCCTTCCAAGCTGGCCATGCGGGTTCGATTCCCGCTGCCCGCTATTTTACCTATGAAGACGAGTCTGAAAGTGCTCGTCAATGCGTTCATTTTCCTTCCTACCGCCTGAACAGTCGGCTCAGGGGTCCAAGACAGCGGCTGAGGGACTCCGAGCGTTCTAGCGGCCCGGTAGTAGTACGGTTTGAGTCCTCATTTTAGCAGGATGTTATGGTCGTTGAGCGCTTCGCCGCTGTCGCGAACGTGCGTGGAAGCGGCGAGACTTGGCGGCGTTCCCGCAAACTGCCATGTCGCAGCAACGCCGACGGCCGGCTTTCGAGCTGTCAATGAAGACCCACGAACAGTTCGGCCCTTGACAAATGCGCAGTCGATCCATTGGTAACGGCAAGACCTGTTGGACCATCCGATAGGCGACCGTCCATGCGATCAGGTCGAAGTCGAGTGCATCGTTGCGGAGGTCGACGAGCACACGCCCATCGCCGAAGCGCAGCTCATGGGCTTTTATGCCAGTGATCCAATGCTCGCGAAGAAGTGCCAGGGCGCTTTTCGTCGGCGCGCGCCTTGAAATGATCCGGGTGACCAACTCAAACAGGGCTTCGCGCAAAACCTTTGCGCGTGCCAGCGCGATTGCAGCTGCCGCGGGCTCCTTGTGCGCCTTCTTAGCCAGTGCGCGCAGCACCCTTTTTGGCAAGAGATGCACGAATGCCGCCCATTCAAGCAAACGTGGGTAGCTGTCTAGCCAGTCGCGAGGCGACTGATCGCGGCCGGTGACGGTATTGACGAAATCGAGTGCTGGATCGCCGCCGATGATGTCGCGGTTGCGAAAGTGGTGCGACTCAGTTCTAACCTCTAAAACAGTTTTCATCGGTTGACAAAAGTCGTAACCTAATGTAATAGCGATTGGATGGACGCATTTCTTTATTTTAGACGCAGTCGCGCATTGCTCGCATTACTGTTCGTGTTGGCGCTGCTCTTTGCGCCTGTTTCTGTGCGCGCGGAGACGGAAATCCGTTCACTTACTGGCATTATTGAGGGCCATCAGGTCGGGGGTGTAACGATCGATCTTCTAGACAATATCTATGTCGCCGGCTTTGGCGATTTGGTCTGGAAGATCACGCCGGAGGGCGAGCGTCAGGTATTTGCGTCGGGGCTTTATGGCGCATCCGACAACGCCATCGACAATGAAGGCAACCTCTCACAATCGAATTTCTACGGCAATTCAATCAATAAGATTAATCGAAAAGGACCTTCTTTGGAACACCGCTTTACACGATTTCCAGATCCAACTGGAGGCTCCGACAACGAAAGAAAACAAAATGAAAACCACACTGACCCTGATTACCATAATTACATCGCTGTTCTTCAGCGCCTGCGCTAACAACAATCGAGCCGAGTATTGGAATGCTAGGCGAGCAGCAATCGGATCGCTTCCGCCGAACCAGGGGACGCAGGCACAAATTGACCCAATGCGCGACCAATACGTTAAAACAATGACGCAGGCACAAATTGACCAAATGCGCGACGACTACGTTAAAAAAATGCTTCTTCCGAGCGATGGCCATAATCCGGGCTCCTCGCAGCGTTTCAAGACGGAGATCAAGCCAATGGAAGACGCCAGCGAAGCTCTTTTCGCGCTCAAGCCAGTCACGTTTCGCTATAAGCATGACATTGATCCGGATCCTGCCGAGCGTTTTGGGCTTGTAGCCGAGGAGGTCGAGAAGGTTAAGCCCGACCTCGTTGTGTGCGATCAAGAAGGCAGACCGAATGTAGTGCGCTACGACTCCATCAACGCCATGTTACTCAATGAGTTTCTGAAAGAGCACAAAAAAGT
>WNFX01013527.1_pt1 | contig 12499 bp, 12 predicted proteins | sample 5400111 | NCBI WGS metagenome assembly WNFX01 (sample SAMN13153363, study PRJNA577476) | soil metagenome | isolation source: 40 cm soil or saprolite under grassland replicate 1 | place: USA:California | collected 2016-06-15
CCTCGGGGTTGTGGATGATCTCGCCGACAATAAAGAGCCGGCGATCTTTGAAAACCTTGCGGGCGGCATAGGCGAGATCGATCGCCCGTTCGACGCCGTAACAAAAGCCAAATTGTTTGGCTAACCGCACCGTTGTATTTCCTACAGAAATCATTCCACCGGCGCGACGCACTTTATCGACAATGTCGCTGCGGTAATGCGCCTCGACTTGTTCCTGCACCGCCGCCATCACGTCGGGTGTGCGCAAGTTAATCTTCTCGCGTGCCGTCGTGCCGCTGGAAATAAGATTCGTGCTCACAATTAAACGGGCGGAGTGCCCGCAAGAATATGCTACTGCAGAAGCGGCCCGCTCGGCTTTTCGAAAGCCGCCGAGGTGATCATCAGGCTCGGACTCGGATCGGGCGCTTTAGAGTCATCCACGCGCTGCACTGTCGAGGCAAGAGTTGCATCTTCCGGCTGCGAAGTGGCGATGTTCACCGGAGTCCCAATTTTTACAAGTGCGAAAAATTTCGGCGCGGCTTCGCCATGCAATCGAATGCAGCCGTGCGTCCTTGGGTACGGATGCACAAAGCCTTGATGAAACCCATATGCTGGTGCGAATTCGCACCAATATCCCATCGGATAACCGACATAGCGTCCCGGTCCACCCCCGGTGGAGGGGACAACGCGATTGCCCTGCACGCTAAATCCATAGGACCCAGAACGCTTTTGTTCCTGCTTTGAGTAAATCGTGAAATTTCCCTTCGGCGTTGGCTTGGCCGGGATGCCAACGGAAATGGCAACAGCCATCAGGCATCGATCGCCTTCCATCACGTAAACATTTTGTTTCGAAAGTGAAACCTTCACGCGCACGGCCGACGGATCGTGCGGCCGATAAGCCGTCACGTGATATGGACCTCCGCCAGCCACCCGTCCGGTCTCACAGCCGGTGAGAAATAAAAGGGAACCGCCAGCGGCCAATAGAATGAATCGGGAAACATGTCGCATAAGTTCCATACTGGAAAAGGTTGACGGCATTTTGTCAACCACCGGTACTCGCGTGATTATTGCTGAACAGGCGTTTGTCTCAAACGCCTGTTCATTTATTTCGGTGGTTGACACAACCACTGGTAAAGATTTGGCCCAGGCGTTCGCCGCGGCGAGCGTCGGAAAATGGAGGGACGGGCTCCGTCCCGTTCGGGTAACTGGACGACGACACATTCGGTGTTACTCAGTGCAGGCTGAGGTCGTCCCTCCAATACTTTGCCGGCGTGTATATCAGATTTTGTTTTAGAGATTTGTCTCGACGAGCTAGCCCGATTTTTCCAAGCAGGCCATTAAACCGATCTGAATCAGGCGGAGGACAATTTCCCCCGCTAGGCTCTTCGCCCTCTTCCGGATCCGCGATTCGCAGAATCAACGTAGCGGGGAAACAGAAAGGAAGAACCATGAATCCGCTGACTCAATCCAAGAAAACAACAATTCTGCCACTTCTCATCCCACTGCTGCTCGCCTGCTTTGCGCTTTTACCAAGAGCGCAAGCGGTTCTCCCACCGCCGGACGGCGGCTATCCCGGCCAATGGAGCGTTCGCGCTCCAAAGCAATACGGTCGGCGACGGCAACACGGCGGTCGGGCTTGGCGCGCTCACTTTCAACACGACTGGCACCGGCAACACCGCGACTGGCATTCATGCCCTTGGAAACAACACCGCCGCCAACTTCAACACGGCTTATGGTTGGTTCGCGCTTTTTTTCAACACACTTGGCACCGAGAACACAGCGAGCGGTAGGAATGCGCTTCAGGAGAACACAACAGGCAGCTTTAACACGGCTTACGGTGCCGCTGCGCTCGTTAACGATCAGACCGGCAACGGTAACACATCCACCGGCTTTAATGCGCTCTCGCGTAACGACGGGAACCGCAACACCGCCGATGGGGTTCATGCGCTTGAGTTAAATCAATTGGGCAACTCGAATGTAGCAGAGGGCGCCTTCGCGCTATCACATAACATCAGCGGATCGTTCAACACAGCATTAGGCTTTAATGCGGGGTCGAACCTCACCACGGGTAATAACAATATCGATATCGGCAACCCTGGTATTGCTGGCGAGTCGGCGGTCATCCGTATTGGCATGAGGGGACAACAGTCAAGAACCTTTATCGCCGGGATTCGCGGGGTGACAACCGGAATTGCCGACGCCATACCGGTACTAATCGACTCCGCCGGCCAGCTCGGCACGGCCAGCTCTTCACGGCGCTACAAGAAAGAGATTAAGCCAATGGACCAAGCCAGCGAAGCTATCCTGGCGCTTAAGCCGGTGACGTTCCACTACAAGAGCGACGCCACAGGCATACCGCAATTTGGTTTGATCGCCGAGGAAGTAGCCGAGGTAAACCCCGACCTGGTAGTGCGCGACGCCGATGGCGAGATCTACACCGTGCGCTACGACGCGGTGAACGCGATGTTATTAAACGAGTTCCTCAAAGAGCATCAGAAGGTGGAAGAGCAAGGCGACAAGATGCAGGAACAGGAGGCGACCATCGCGCAGCTACAGCAGGACTTTCAATGCAAGCTCGCGGAACAGCAGAAGCAAATCAAAGCGCTTACCTCCGGCTTAGAGAAAGCAAATAACCGATTAGAACCGAACAAGCTTGCGCCGCAAGTGGTCGTTAACGATAGGTAGAGATGCAAAAGGTGTAGCAGGTGTAGAGGCGCTCGCCGCGGCGAGCGTAGAGACGGGAGATTGCGGCTGAGGACAGACCGCCGCAAATCATCCTCAACAATCGTATTTAATAATCAGCTGTTACGCTTCACGGAGTCGCGGCTCTTTGTTCGCCCCGCGCGGCGGCACGCATGATTTTGGTCTTGACAGGCGGGCGAGATTTTCTTGAGACTCGACGTCGTTAAACGGATCTGAATCAGGCGGAAGACATTTGCCCGCTAGGTTCTTCGCCCCTTCCGGACCCGCAATCCCAAAACTAACGTAGCGGGCAAAAAGAAAGGAAGAACCTCAGCTACCTGTGAAAATCCGGTTGTCGATGCTGACCATGCTTGGCGCTGTTTTTCTAGCGGCAAGTGTTGGCGGGTTCGCGCAACAACCTTCCCAACCAGACAGCACGCCTATTCGCACGAAAAGTCCGCTCAGCGATCGAAGCAGACTTCCCCAAGCATTGCAAAAGGTTCCGCTCGAGCATCTCTCCTCTGGTGCTCTGACGTTGCTCGATCGTGATGGCGATCTAGTTGAATGGCCTGCTGCTTCCGCAGCTCCCGCGACTGGACTTGGACCTTCGCTGGAAACCGCGACAGCCGCCGCGACCGCTGTTGCTCTTGATCCGCGCGTAGGCGCCAACGTCCGTCTCGGCAATGATCCCATTGTGCTGCCGCCCACGCTGCGAGCGCAGGCTGAGCCGCACATCGCTCGTGCTCTAAACAATCCAAATCTTCTTTTGGCAACGTTTCAGGAAGGACGATTCACAACAGCTGGCGCGGTCGATTGTGGGTTTTCAGTCAGTCGTAACGGAGGGTTGAGTTGGTCGCGCGCCTTAATACCTGGGCTTACCCATACTTCGGGCGGCCCATATTTTCGCGCTACTGATCCCGTTGCCGCTGTGAACGCAGGCGGCCTGCTTTATCTGTGCACTCTCGCTGCGGGAGAGGTCAATTTCGCGACGGGCGTCGTACTGGTTAGTCGCTCGATAGACAGCGGCGCGACTTTTGCCGCTCCCCGAGTCGCCTATCGAGCGCCGAACAACACTGTTTTTCCGGACAAGAATTGGATAGCAATTAATACATTTCCCGGGACGCCTACTTTTAGGCGAATCGTTGTAACGTTCACTCTATTTGCCGGTGGCTCTACCGCCGAAGGCGCCCCAATTGCACGGACCTATAGTGATGATGGAGGTTTTACCTGGAGTGCCGCCACCTTCATCCATCCAGCAAATACGAATGCCCAAGGATCGCAGCCGGTTTTCCTGCCCAATGGCAAGCTGGCGGTTGTTTATTGGAATTTCGGATCGGCGATGAGCCCGGGCGAGCGACTCGAAGTTGTCGTCTCTAACAACGGCGGCGTAACCTTCGGCGCCCCGATCCGAATCGCGAATGCCATCGAATATAATCCTCCCAACATTCGCAGCGGCGCGTTCCTGCCTTCCGCGACTGCCGACCGCATAAATGGGAATAACCTGTATGTAGTTTACCAGGCGTCATTCGCCGGCGTGCCTCGGATCCTTTTCACTAAATCAACAAATGCCGGTACGACTTGGACAGCGCCGGTTGCTATCAGCGACAACATAGCGAACACAGCCGTCTTCAATCCCGCGATAGCAACATCCTCGGACGGCCATACGTTGAGCGTCGCTTTTTATGATAAGCGAGCCAATCCCGGTCCAAACACATTGGTCGATATGTTCCTGGCGTTGTCCGCCGATGGAGGAATCAAGTGGCAACCAAACATCAGACTGACCTCTGTTTCGTCCAACGCCGCGCTCGCTCCTCTTACCGCCCAGGGATACATGCTGGGCGATTACCTTGGAATCGCCCCACCAACAACCCCGAATGTGCGAGCCGTGCCGGTCTGGATCGATACGCGAACAGGAAATCCGGATCCATTTAGCGCCCAAGCGCGCGTTTGGCGCTCTCCACCTACATCCGATTTCGATGGCGATGGTAAAACCGACATCTCGGTCTTCCGCAACGGAACATGGTATGTGCTGAAGAGTTCTAATAACGCGCTGATGGCCGTGATGTTTGGCACGAGCAGCGATAAAATTGCGCCGGCTGATTATGACGGAGACGGCAAAACCGATTTCGCCGTTTTTCGTAATGGTGACTGGTATATATCCCAGAGCTCCAATGGCCGACTCCGAGCGGTGAATTTTGGTGGGACGGGTGATTTGCCAGTTCCGGGCGATTTCGATGGTGATGGCAAGTCAGACGTCGCCATTTTCCGGCCCTCAACTGGATATTGGTTCTACATTCAGAGTAGCAACGGAGCGGGCGCGGCTTTGCAATTCGGAATAAATGGCGATGTCCCGTTGCTGGGCGATTTCGACGGGGACAGCAAAGCCGATTTGGCGGTATTTCGTCCAGCGACTGCATTCTGGTATTATCGCCGTAGCCGTGACGGAGCGCTTCGCAGCGTACACTTCGGGGCAAACTCAGACATTCCTGTCCCGGGTGATTATGATGGGGACAGCCTCTCGGACATAGCAGTCTTTCGACCTTCGACGGGCTTTTGGTACCGCCTAAATAGCTCGAACGGCGCGTTCATGGCAGCGCAGTGGGGTGTCAACGGAGACAAGCCGGTTCCGGGCGACTACGACAATGACGGTAAAACGGACCTAGCGATCTATCGCGGTGCGACATGGTATGTTAAGCGTAGCGCGAATAATTCTTATTTGATCAAAGACTTCGGTTTGGGAACCGATGTTCATGTGCCTGCTGCATATCTGCGACAATAAGAAAACAAAGGAATTTGGGCCTTCGGCTTTTCCGGAGCAGCCAAGAAGCGAATTAGACAACGCGATCAGCTTGGTTCCCGCGTTAAGGCTGTCGATCTGTTTCCTGCAGCCTGATAAAAGCTCCACATTTTTCTGTCCGCTTCGGTAAATGGAAACGATAACTTTATCAAGGAATTCGATTCGCAGTTCGGTTCGGCCGTCTTGGCGCCAGGCAGAAACCAGCACGCGAGACCCATGCCCTACCCTTTCGCATCATGGATTCGACTTTGCTCACCACAGATTTTCGGTTGTTTAGCGGGTTTGTTCTTCGCCCTTCTTTCGTCCCGGCGGAGAATCTGGTCGAATGGCCCCATAAGATGCGCATAGAACGGGTAAGGCCGGTCGGCGTTTGCCGGGAGGTAACGCCAATGTTTGTACATCCAGAGCCAGGGCGCTGGATTTTTTCGTACATAAGGTTCGAACGAATTCCAGCATGCTTGCGCGATCTGCTGGTGCCTCATCTCGGCGGTAGCTTCGATCTTTCGGTGAAAAATTATTCGGTAACGTCCGTCCGGCAGCGGCTCGCAGTGCGCGGGAACAATCGGGACGCCGGTCCGTTCGTGCAGCCAGGCATGCGCGGAAGTCACACTTGTTTTTAATCCGAAGCAATCGATCGCCACGGCAGCCTGGCTCGGCGGCACGGTAAGATCGACCAGCAACGCGGTGCGGCCTTTTCGCCGGAGTACTTTGTAAAGCCGGACGAGACCCCTCTCCCGCGGGATGAGTTCATGCCCGGATTGTTCGCGCAGTTTCTTGAAGATTGGATCGAGCAACGAATTCTTGAATTCCTGCGAGATGATTGTGCCTTTTAAATCGAGAAAACCGCAGGCCAGACTAAGCCATTCAAAGTTGCTGTAGTGATAGCAGGCAATCATGATGCTTCGCTCGGGTCCGGTACCGACGGTGGTTTCCTCGAAATTCTCCAACTCGATATAGCGAGAGAAATTTTCCGGTGTCAGGCGCGGGCTCCAGAGCAAATCGACCATGGTTTGTGCAAAATGTTGAAACGAGTCGCGGGTAATTGCGCGCCGCTGCTGGATCGACAATTGATCGCCAAAGGCGACTTCGAGATTGTTTAATGCGACTTTGTAACGATCCCGATCAAAGATCGACATGAGCGTGCCAAGGAAGCGCGCGAGGTGGAAGCAGGCCTGGCGTGGGAGCAACGGGACAAGCTTCACCGCGAGCCGGAGGCCGAGCCACTCAAGCCGGTACCGGACCCGCTTCCATTGCGAACGCATTTCCCACTGTAAACACGGCTGTGAGCGGAAGGCTAGATTCTTAGCCGCAGCGTCACGCATCTGATTGGGGCGTGGCCCTCCTGCGCGGAGCTTCCACGAACTAACAATACGCCTCAGCGGCGGATTACTGATCCCGACCGGGATTGGTTACCGGGGGAAGGGTTTTCCGAAAATCGGCCTGCTGCCGTTCAGCTTCCTTTTGCTGATCCAACTCGCGTACCTGCTGCTCGGGACTCGGCCCCCGGCTTGCGCAGCCTGACAAAAAAAGGACAAACGCACACGCCAGAGGCACGAGTATTGGAAGCGTTTTCATGAAAGGGATTTAACCATAATCGGCTAAGCTCACCCGGCAATCTTCCAAAACTTTTTGAAACCGCGTTGCCAGTTTGCTGTAGCCGTGCCGATGTTGGGCGCGTTTGGGGAAGACGCCGCACAGCGGGGTGGCTACAACTTCTATTCGCGTTGCTTCTCCGATGTCAGCCGCAGGCAATCTTGCTCGAGGGTTTTCAAGCGTTGAAGAATCTCATTCAACGCGAGTTCGTTCTTCAAGTTGATTTGATAATCGATTTCAGAGCGAAGCCGGTCCTTATGGCTCTGCCGGTTCTGCGACATCAAAATGATGGGTGCTTGGAGGATGGCAAGCATGTTAATCGCAGTACTAAGCAGCAAGTACGGGTAAACATCGAACGGGCGGTCGGCAAGCAGCCAGGAATTTGTCAATACCCACAAGTTAAAAAAGAGGACGGCCGAGATAATGAATTTCCAACTGCCGCCAAACTCCGCGAGAATGTCCGCGGCGCGGTCTGCGAGTGTACGCTGCGCCGCTTCCTCCACATTGACATTGCGCGTGACGCTATGACGCAAAAGCTCGTCTGTGTGCCGCAACCGGTTGGCAAGCGCGGTGAGCATTTCCAGAGCGACATTGGGATTGCTCCGCATAAACGAAAGAAAATGCTCGCGCGAGAGAACAGCCAGCCGTGATTCCTCGGCGGCCGCCGCATTCGCGGATCGCGGCTGACCACCGAGCAGCACCATTTCGCCGAAAAAATCTCCGCGGCCCAGTTCCGTCAGTGTCAGCTCACGTCCGTCTGTCGCTTGCACGCTGATGCGCACTTTTCCGCGCTCAATTATATACATCGCGTCACCGGCGTCGCCGGCACGGAACAAGATTTTCTGCGCTTCGCAGTCGAGGGTCTCAAGTAATTCGCACAACTTCTTGGCCGCCTCGTCATCGAGCGATTCGAACAGCGGCACCTGGCGCAAATCATCAATGGTCATCGGTTAAGAGCGGTTGAGCGGTGGCGCGAGCAGCAAAGGGCATCGGGACGAAGGGTCGCGTGTCCATGCGTCAAGGGTAGCCGGAATTACCGCGTCCGAGAAGTCCCAAATATACGGCGGGTCCCACCTCATTTTGCATGTCTTTTGGTTTCTCGCTCTGGTGTCTGACCGCCTTCAGCAAATTGACTTGGGAATGTTCGATCCTAGGTTGGAATGGCGCTCGCGCGCGCGCCGCCCGAATCGTGAAAAGCGTTCTCTTTGTTTGCACAGGTAACATTTGCCGCAGTCCCATCGCGGAAGGGCTTTTTCGCCGGTTGCTCGGAAATCGGAGAGACATCGCAGTAGCCTCGGCCGGGGTGCACGCGGTCCGCGGCCAGCCGCCCAGTCTCTATGCTGTGCAAGTTTGTGAAGAAGAAGGCGTGGACATCAGCGGTTTTCGCAGCCAGCCGCTCACTGCCGCCCTGATCGATTGGCCGCGACGTTTACGAAGTTTGTGCTCGCACGATCAAAAACGCTTTACCCAGCGTGCTTGCGTTCGTAGAACAAGGCGAACTGGCGCCCACTTCGCGTGGCGGTCGAGCTTCTTCTTACTTCATGAGCGATGTTCCGAATCGGATTGAAAGTGGAGCCGTCGGATCGACATCTCCTCCCGGATTGGGGGGTGGCCTGCGCAGAGTCGATCCTGAAATTTTCGATGCGATCGCCGCTGAAGAAAAACGGCAGCGCGAAAATATTGAACTGATCGCCTCGGAAAATTTCACGAGTCGCGCGGTGATGGAAGCCCAAGGCAGCGTGCTGACGAACAAGTATGCGGAAGGGTATCCGCGAAAGCGCTGGTATGGCGGATGCGAGAATGTCGATACTGCCGAGCAACTTGCCATTGATCGTGCGAAGCGATTATTTGGCGCCGAACATGTCAACGTGCAGCCGCACAGCGGCGCACAAGCGAACATGGCCGTCTATTTCGCCGCGATTAAACCCGGCGACAAAATTCTCACCATGAATCTCGCCCACGGCGGTCATCTAACCCACGGACATCCAGCAAATTTCTCCGGCAGATTTTACCGAGTCACACACTACGGCGTGGATGAAAAGACCGAGCAAATCGATTACGACGCGCTGCAAAAACAAGCAGAGGAGGTACAGCCCGTCATGATCACGGCCGGCGCATCCGCCTATCCGCGCACGATCGATTTTCCGCGGCTGCGCCAAATTGCCGATTCTGTCGGCGCGATTCTGTTCATCGACATGGCGCATATCGCTGGGCTGGTGGCTGGCGGTCAGCATCCGAGCCCAATTCCGCATGCACAATTTGTCACGACCACGACGCACAAAAGTTTACGCGGCCCTCGCGGCGGCATCGTGCTGTGCGAGGAAAAATTCGCAAAACAAATCGACTCGACGCTTTTCCCGGGAGTGCAAGGCGGCCCGCTCATGCATGTGATTGCCGCGAAAGCGGTTTGTTTTCACGAAGCGCTTCAGCCGCAATTCCGGGAATATCAACGGCAAGTCGTCATCAACGCCAAAGCGCTCGCGGCCGGACTCGCCAAGCACGGTTATCGCATTGTTTCCGGCGGCACCGACAATCACCTCATGCTCGTCGATCTTCGCCCGAAGGGAATTAACGGGAAGGAGGCGCAAGAAATTCTTGATCGCGCCGGCATCACCGTGAACAAAAATGCGATCCCATTCGACACCTATCCAATTTTCAAGCCGGGTGGCATCCGCGTCGGAACGCCGGCCGTCACCACGCGTGGCATGAAAGAAGAAGAGATGCTCGAGATCGCCGACCTGATTGCAGAAGCCTTGAGTAATCGCAGTGACGCCGACGCGCTGGAGAAAGTGCGTCGAAAGGTGCTCGATTTAACGAGGAGATTTTCGCTGCTGTTCTAAGAGCCAACAAATGAATGCGTCTAAAGTTGTTGGCCAGCGAAAAGCGCCGCGGACACCAGCAGAATTTCATGCGCTGGGCGCGCGCCTGGATCGCGAGCTCTCGGTAGTTAGGCCATTCGAGCGCAAACGCGGTTTCGTTTTCAAGGCGCGCAGTTGGGATGAATTGGCACATTGGGAATCGCAGCGACTTATCAAGGAACATCGCCAGCGCCATCAATGAGCGAACAGGCTCCGTTGTTGCGCGTGTGTTCGCTGCTAAATAATCACGGCGCGAAATACTTAATCGTCGGCGCACGCGCTTGCTGGTTGCACGGCTACGTTCGGGCCACGATGGATGTGGACATCTTGATTCCCGAGGATTTGGAAAACCACACGCGCGTCATAGCGGCGCTTTCGGAGCTTGAGGACCACGCCGCAGCGGAATTAACACCGCAGGATCTCGCCGAAAACGTCGTGGTGAAGATTGCCGACGAAGTGGAAGTCGATGTAAGCACTCGCGCCTGGAAGGTAAGTTACGCCGATGCGGTTGGCACATCACTCAAAGCAACAATCGAGGGTGTGGAAGTTCCGTATGTCGATTTGCAGACCCTGATCAAAAGTAAAAGCACCCGGCGAGAACAGGACAAAGTCGATGTTCAACGACTGCTGTCGCTGAACCAGCCAGGATAGCTGACGCTGGTGAATTTTCTCACTATTTAATCACCGCGAAACTGCGTAGTTTGCGGATCGTCTATGAATCGAGCCGCCAATCAACCGGAGCCAAATCCACTGCGGGAAGGATTGTCGCCGCGCGCAGTGCCGCAGCCGTGCATCATTGTGATCTTTGGCGCCACCGGCGATCTAACGCATCGCAAACTTATTCCGGCACTTTACAACCTGGCGGCGGATGGCGATCTGCCGCCCGCCGTCGCGATCGTCGGCTTCGCGCGACGGGAAAAAAGTGACGAGGAATTCAGGAGCGAGCTCGAAAAGGCGACTCGAGAATTTTCCCGTCAGGCGGTGCGCGATGAAATCTGGAAAACGTTTGCGCAATCAATCTTTTATCATCAAAGCGAATTTGGAGACGAGGCCGGCTACAAGACTTTGGCGAAACGTCTCGACCAGATCGACGAGGAATGCGGCACGCGCGGCAATCGGCTTTTTTACTTCGCGGCTGCTCCTGACCAATTCGAATCGATCCTCAAGCACTTGAAAGCCGCAGGCTTGAACGAAACCCGCAAAGGAAGTTGGGCTCGGGTGATTGTCGAAAAACCGTTCGGCACCGATCTCGCCTCCGCACGAGAACTCAACCGAATTGTCCGCAATTCCTTTGCGGAAGAGCAGACTTATCGGATCGATCATTTTCTCGGCAAAGAAACCGCGCAGAACATTTTGGTCTTGCGATTCGCCAACGCAATCTTCGCGCCCCTCTGGAACAGGCATTATATCGATCAGGTGCAAATCACGGCAGCCGAAACACTCGGGGTTGGGACTCGGGCCGGTTTTTATGAACGAGCCGGCGCTTTGCGCGACATGGTGCAAAACCACTTGCTCCAACTTCTTTGCCTTGTCGCGATGGAGCCGCCCACCGATCTAAGCGCTGATAGCATCCGCGACGAAAAAGTGAAAGTGGTGCGCTCACTCCGTCGTTTATCGTGCAACGAAGTCGCCGCCAATATTGTCCGTGGCCAATACACGGAAGGCGCGATCCACGGCAAACCAGTGTTGGGTTATCGCCAGGAGCAAAACGTGAAATCGGATTCGCAAACGGAAACGTTTGTGGCATTGCGTCTTTACATCGACAACTGGCGCTGGGCCGACGTTCCGATTTTTATGCGCGTCGGGAAACGGCTTCCCAAATCGGCCACGGAGATTTCCATCCACTTTAAAAAAGCGCCCGCCGTTCTCTTTAACCGGGGCTTGAGCGATCAAAATGTGCTCGTCATTCGAATTCAACCCGACGAAGGAATTTCATTGCGGATACAGGCCAAAGTCCCGGGCACAAGTTTCCGCGTCGAACCAGTCAAAATGGATTTTCATTACGGGACGTCCTTCGGCAAAGCCAGTCCGGAAGCGTACGAACGTCTGCTACTCGATGCGATGAGCGGCGATGCCACTCTTTTTGCCCGTCGCGACGAAGTCGAGGAAGCCTGGTCTTTCATCGACATCATCGAGGATGCATGGGCAGCAAAAAAAGATGCGCCTGATTTGTTCTTTTATTCTGCCGGATCGTGGGGGTCAGAAGAAGCGGATAATCTGCTCGCGCGCGACGGCCGCGCGTGGAGGAGATTATGAACGGCAGTCATTTTCTGGGTAGCGCACGCGTCTCGCGTGCTGGCGATGGCGTCTTCGCCATCGCGAATTTTCTTTTCACTTGCGATACATCCAGCACCGTCCGACGCAGCCACAGAAGAAGTTGGTTTCGGCGCGGCGCCGAAACCAACACGCGAGACGCGTGCGCTACCCAATCGCCTGAGTATGCCTGCCGCGACTGAAACTTATTCACTCGGACTTCCGGTCGAAATCGGCAAGATCGACAGCGAGCTAAAAAAACTTTGGGAACAAGGCGAAGGCGCAATGACGCGCGCCTCTCTGGTCAACCTCGCGGTTTATAGCGAAACCCCGGGCT
>WNFX01005272.1_pt1 | contig 12498 bp, 12 predicted proteins | sample 5400111 | NCBI WGS metagenome assembly WNFX01 (sample SAMN13153363, study PRJNA577476) | soil metagenome | isolation source: 40 cm soil or saprolite under grassland replicate 1 | place: USA:California | collected 2016-06-15
AATAAGAAAGCTAACCTTGTCAACATCTCTAGAATACTAACTAACGCAACTTTGCTAGCCTTGTCAGAGCCCCTACCCTGGTGCTATGCCTACTGGCCGCAGCCGTCATGTCCGGTTCCAGGAGATCGCCGACGAGATCCGGCGGCGCATCCGCGCGGGCGAGGTGAGACCGGGCGAGCGGGTAGGGACCTATGAGAGCTTGTCCAAGGACTACGGTGCCGCTATCGGGACGATCCGTAATGCCATCGCGGTCCTGGCGGACGAGGCCCTGATCACGACTATCCAGGGCGTCGGGATCTTTGCCGCCGAGCCGTTGCCTCCGCTCGACAGCGGGCACTCGGCTGAGTTCGTCGACGTGATGCGGCAACTCGCTGCTGTCAGCGAACAGGTCAGGCAACTAGGCGAGCGGGTCGCCGAGCTGGAGGGACTAGTCCGCAACGCGCCCCCGGATCGGCCGTAACCCTCTCCATGCGCGGTCCTCGCCTGGATCTGAGGATGGTTCCCCGGCGAACACCGTCCCAGCCGCGGAGCGCCTGAGCCTATCGACGTTCATGCTGTGGGCTCAGCCGCACTGAGCGCGTCCAGCCGCGCGGCCAGTTCCCGGACTCCTTGAGCGAGCCGGTCCAGGCATGCCTCGACAGCGTCCCGCTCCGCCTTCGACATCCGCTCGCGCGTCATCGTGACTCCCGTCGCCATTCCCTTGCGGGGCTCGCGGTGGACCCGCTCACTTCAAGTCTGGCAGCTTGGAATTACATGTCAAGCAAATTGGTATTACAGGTTGCCCTGCTTGTAGTATCAAGTCCATGCCTGCCGGCGAAGAGTTCCCTTATCAGCGGATCGTTGACGAGCTACGGACCGAGATCCTCGACGGTCAGCGTCCGCCGGGATCCCGCGTTCCGTCGGAGAACGACCTGGCCGCCCGGTACCGGACCAGCCGTCCGACCGTGCGGCGTGCTCTGGCCTTGCTGAAGGCGGAAGGATTGCTGTCGAGCGAGCAGGGTCGCGGCGCCTTCGTCCGCCCCAAGCCGCACGTCCGGCTGCTGGTGACCGGGGCAAGCTACCGCAAGCACCGAGCGCTCGGCCTGCCCGGCTTCAACGCGCAGGCGCTCGAGCAAGGGCAGCGGCCGGAGCAGCGCATCCAGTCGGTGACTACCGTCGGCGCTTCCGCTGAGGTCGCGATGCGGCTCGATGTCGACGAGGGCGCTCCCGTGGTGGTGCGCCGCCGCGTCTTCCTGCTGGAAGGTGCGCCGGCCGCGTTGTGCAATAGCTATTACCCGGCGGAGATGGCTCGCGGGACGGCGATCGAACAACCAGGCCGGATCCGCGGTGGCGCTTACGCGGTGATCGAGGATCCTGACGGCCCGATCCGGCGCCAGGTCGCCCGGTCAGTGGATGACTTGGTGGCCCGGATGCCCACGCACGAGGAAGCCGTCGAACTCCAGCTGCCGCCGGGCGTGCCGGTTGTCCGGGTGCTGCGCACCGTCTACGACGCTGATGGCCGCCCGATCGAGGTCCAGGACTCGGTAGTCGCAGCAGACCGGCACGAATTCCGGTACGAGGAGCAGATGAGATTACGCGGTGGACGGGACGAAACGCCTTGCGTCGGGCCGGCTGCGAGTCGGCGCGTGCCTATCGCTGTCGGGCCGGTTCGCCCGGTTCGGCCGGCAAGCCGCCCGGGCCCTGGAAGCGTGGGCATCGCTGGACGGCACCGCGGACGTCCTCATCGAGGACGACGCCAGCGATCCCGGCCAGCTGCGGTCCGTCCTACCCGGACTGGCCACGCGCAGCGACCTGCTGCTGGGGCCTTACTCCACGCTGTTGATGCGTGCCGCCGGGGACCTGGCCGCCGAATCGGGCTGGTTGCTGTGGAATCACGGCGGGTCCGGCGACAACGTCGAAACCGCCCACCCCGGCCACGTGGTCTCCGTTCTCACTCCGGCCAGCCGTTACGCGGAGCCGTTCTTGCGCCACCTGGCTGGGGCCACGTCGACACTGCCCGAACTGCGGATCGTGCACGGCACGGGCAGATTCGGCCAGCAGGTGGCCGGTGGGGCGGAAACCTGCGCCAGGCAGTTCGGCATCACCCCGCTCAGAGCCGGCCCGGCCGACATGGTGCTCTCCGCCGACGTACCCGTTGAGTGGGTCCTGTTCACGGCGGGAACGTTCGAAGACGACATCGAGACCGTGGCCCGAGCACGACACCTTGCGCGGCCCCCGCGGCTCATCTGTGCCGTCGCGGCCGGAGTGCGGGAGTTCAGCCAAGCTGTCACCAACCCCGCGGGAATCTTCGGGATCGCCCAGTGGTTCCCGCGCACCGGCCGACCGCCTCTGCTCGGCCCCACCGAGAACCGGTTCCTCGCGGCTTACGGCGCACCAGCAGAACCCGCTGACTACCCGGCGGTACAGGCGGCCGCCACTGCGGCCATCGCGACCCACTGCGCGCGACTAGCGGGCTGCACCCACCGAGAAGACTTGTGGTCTGTCACAACAGCGCTGGAAACCCCCACCTTGTACGGTGCCTTCAAGATCGACCCTGCTACCGGTGCCCAGATCGGCCACCGGACCGTTCTCACCAGATGGGCCGACAGAACCCTAGAGGCAGTTCACGATAGCTTCGCAACCTGATCTGCGTGGTGCGTGATAGTCACAGCTGGCACGCCGCGTGATCGGGTATTCCACCCACCTGGAGACGGCCCTTGATACTGGAGCGAATAGTCAGGCCAGAGGCGCCGCCGTCTTATTGCTCCCCGAGGACGTCATCCATTGGCTTGCGGACGACCTTGTGAAGCGGGCAGTCCTGATGGATCACAACCATCACCTCGTCCTCGTATCCGCGCTCCGCAACCAGGAACCCTGCCGCCATGTTGCTCTCGAAGCGGCACAGGCAGCCCTGGGCCTGGGCCTCCGGGGTACCAGGCCACACGATTGGCTTGCGGAACACGACGGTCACTGGCTGCGGCTCATCCGCCGCGCTCATCTCATCGGCCACGGCCGGCTTTGCTCCTCGCTCACGCGCACGGCCTCGCCTGCACTCGGTACCACGATCTTACCGGCACACCGTAACGGACGTTTCCGACGCCGTGCCCGAGCGTCCTGGCTGGCCCGGCTTCGTTTGGTCCCGCTGAGATGAGATGCGCACTCTCAGGCTGAGGACATCCCGGTAGTCGCCCTCATCACCGCATTCCGATCGAATTACTGTCCGGTAAGGGCTAGCGTACGGAATGTGACAGATCCGTATCTGCTCTCCGGCAATGACGATGCGCCCGCGCCAGCAGCGCTGGCTGACAGGATCGGCGAGCTCGCGCGCAGGATAGGCGTGCCCCGCACGATGCTCGAAGAGATGCCGCCCGAAGACCTCGACCGCATGGAGCAGACCGCCGCGCGCAGGGAGGCGGACGCCGATACCTGGGGCGACCTCGCCGACTCGATCGCCAGGAAACTGACAGCGGCCGGGTTCCGGCGGCACGATCCGCTCGGCCAGCGTGGCGGATTCCATCTCTCGCTGTGGGAGGACAGCGTAATCCTGGCATGGTCGACCACCGAGTATGAAGAGGACTCGGTCAGCCCGTTCGAGAAGACGGTGGAGCACGCCATGCACTCGGCGCTTGAGCAGATCCTTCAGGCGATCGGGTTCATTGCGCGCATCATGCCCGAGGCGGAGGACAATGGCGGGGCCATCCGGGTGACCGGCTGGCAGGGGCCAGGGCGTCCGGATGGGTCCAAACTGGAGGCGTCATAGCCAGCGTCCCTGACGGGACACTCGCGTTCAAGTCTCTTTATGTACCAGCGGGCTCGCCGCTATAGCCGCGCGGGTCAGCGGTCGAGTTCCGGTTCGTCATCGCGGATGCGTTCTCGCCCCGCTGGGCGTCGCCTGCCTGGCCTCTGGGCGGCCTGGCCTTGGCCGCGCTCTGCGCGGGGCCGCGCATCCTCGCTGCCGACCCGGAGGTCACGCGACTGGCCACGGGTATGGCTGGGCTCCTCGCGTTCTTGCCGGGCAGCACTGTCACCCTTCCCTCGGCTGACGGCCCTCGCATCCCGCGGCCAGGCCGCGAATCGTTTCCGCAGCGTGGCGACATCCTGCCTGGTAAGCCCGGAGGACATGAATGCCTCATCAGGCATCTGGTCCAGCCGCCGGGCGGCGTCAGCCAGATAGCGGTCGGGCAGGTCAGGCTCGACCCGGCGGGCGAAGCCGATCAGCTCGGCCGGGGTCCACCGTGCCAGCAAGGCTGCGGTGTCAACGTAATCGCGGACCTTAACCCGGTCCGCGAGGGCCCATACCTTGTTGCCCGCCACGTCCTCCAGGTGCAGGACTGGGCCGATACCCTCCATGAACACAGGTTCGCGGCTGCGGTCGAAGCAAGCCATCTGAAGATCCGTGCGCCTGCCGCTGGGTGCGGTGATCGTCCACTCCGTCATGCCATCTTCCCAGTCAGGGAAAAGGCCGGCAAGCCGAGTGTCCCGCTGCGCGGTAAAGCCCTCCCGGCGCAACGCTGCCTCCACTGGGCCGGCGGCGGCCCTCACCCCCCTTTCCCGGTTAGTGACTAGGTCCACGTCCTCCGTGAGCCTGTTGATGACCCCGTGGGCGATCAGGGCGTTGCCGCCGCCGAGCGCGAACCCGTGCCGGGCGGCGGCACTCAGAGCGACCGAGGCGATACGGCGGTGCAGTGCGTCGAGCTGTTTCCACACAGCTTCCGAGTATCGAAGAGATATACAGCATTGTCAACATCTCTAGAATACTGCGGTTAGGCCGCCTCCTGGCTTTCCGCGGCCGCCGCCAGCACCGGGTGGATTTCTTCCCACGCCTGCCGCACTCCTTTGGGCAGCCGGATCCGCAGGTCTTGCCAGGTTTCGACGAGCGTGGGACCGTCGAGCCAGGCGGCGAGCTCCTGGCCGCGAATCGCCTCGGTAAGCACCGTCTCGTACATCTCCGTCAGCATCCACGGTTCATCGAGATCGAAAACCCGGCCAGCTGGACTCCAGTACAGGCGTAGCGGCAGGATGACCTTCCCCGTGCGGGGACCCCGCAGGTCCGCCAGGTCGCTGATCACGATCGCCCGCCGTCCCGGCCGCGCCTGATGCTGCGTCATTACCGCGGCAGAGACGTCGTCCGTGCCGAGCCCGCGTTCGATCAGGCGCAGCATCTCGGCATGCATGCTGCGTCGCTCACGTTCGGCAGCAGCCTTGATCCTGGTGTGCAACTCCTCGGGTAGACGCAACGAATAATGCAGCATAAGACCATCGTAGATGCAAAATGGATGCGCTGCGAGGATCGCCTGCCCCGCATGTCGGGTTGATACGGGAGCCTTCAAGAGGACACGGAAGGGCGTCAGCGATGCACGCCTTGCTGTCGCGCTCGCTGCTTCGCCTTCACTCAATGGATATCGATGGCATACCCTCGGCGGGCCCGGCACATGCCGCCGACACGGTAACGTCTCAGCGTGAAGGTTGTAAGTCCAATCCGTTGCGCGCGGCCCGCCCGGCGCGCCATAGGCTCGCTTGCATGAGAGAGCGAGCACGTGACCAGGGCGGTCCGGGCACCCTGACCGACGATCTGGTCATCCCCGAGGTAGATCCGTCGTCCCTGGCCGACGAGCCGCTCGCCGAGCTGGCGGCGAGGTACGGGCTCCGGCCGAGCGCGGCCCGGCCCGGCGTATTCGTCTACGCCAGGCAGCTCTGGGAGCGGCGCCACTTCATCGTGAGCTTCGCCACCGCGCGTAATGTCGCGATGTACACCGAGGCCCGGCTCGGCCAGCTGTGGCAGGTGCTCACCCCACTGCTGAACGCCGCCGTCTACTACCTGATCTTCGGCATCATCCTGAACACCAGCCGCGGTGTGCCGAACTTCCTGGCCTTCCTCGTCACCGGGATCTTCATCTTCAACTTCACCCAGCGGGCGTTCATCACCACGTCCCGGGTCATGCCAGACAGCCTGCCGCTGATCAGGGCCCTGCCGTTCCCGCGCGCCTGCCTGCCCATCGGGTACGTGCTGATCGAGCTCGAGCAGCTGGTCATGTCGATGCTCGTGCTCACCGTGATCGTGCTGGCCTCGGGCGAGCCGCTGACCTGGTACTGGCTGCTCGCCATCCCGGCCCTGGCGTTCCAGGCGCTGTTCAACGTCGGCATGGGCCTGAGCCTGGCCCGGCTGGGCGCCGGCGCGGACGACTTCAGCCAGCTGCTGCCGTTCCTCATCCGGACCTGGCTGTACTTCTCCGGGGTCATGTTCAGCATCCAGACCATCGGCTCGCTACGGCATCATCACACACTCACGTACCTGCTGCAGGTCAACCCCGCCGCGGTCTACATCGGCCTGGTACGGAACTCGATCCTGCAGTCGCAGCGGATCGGCTGGCCTGGCAGCAAGCCGTACAGCGCCGGGAATTGCGCCCTCTACCACACCGGGAAAAAGGCTTACCTGGAATACAGTGCCTACTGCCACGGGACGGTGTCGATGAACGGGCTGTGGCTGTGGGGCATCGGCTGGGCGATCGTGGCGGTGGTGGTGGGGTTCGTGTTCTTCTGGCAGGCGGAAACGAGGTACGGCCGTGGCTAGCGGGCCCGTAGCCACCAACGGTGCTGAGCCCATCGTCGTGGTCGATGACCTGCACGTGGTCTACCGCGTGTTCGGCGCGGGCGGCGACAAGGGCACCGCGGCGACCGCGCTGATGCGGGTGATCAAGCGCCAGCGCCGCCCGTCGGTCCGCGAGGTGCACGCGATCAGGGGCATCTCGTTCGTGATCAACCACGGCGACGCCGTGGGCATCATCGGCCGGAACGGCTCGGGCAAGTCCACGCTGCTGCAGGCGATCGCCGGCCTGCTGCCGCCCGAGCAGGGCTGCGTCTACACCAGCGGGCAGGCCGCCCTGCTCGGCGTCAACGCCGCGCTGCTCGACGACCTGACCGGGGAGCGGAACGTGGTGCTCGGCTGTCTGGCCATGGGCATGACGCCGCAGGAGACCAAGGAGCGCTTCCAGTCCATCGTGGATTTCTCCGGGGTGGGCAGCTTTATCGACTACCCCATGCGCGCCTACTCGACCGGAATGGCCCAGCGGCTGCGGTTCTCCATCGCGTCCGCCAAGAACCACGAGATCCTGATGATCGACGAGGCGCTCGCCACCGGCGACGCGAACTTCCGGGCCAAGAGCCACGGACGGATCGTCCAGCTGCGCGCGGAGGCGGGCACGGTGTTCCTCGTCTCGCACAGTCTGGCCGAGATCGAGGCGAGCTGCAACCGGGTGATCTGGCTGGAGAAGGGCCAGATCGTGCGGCAGGGCTACGACGTACCCGCGATCATCGACGCCTACCTGGAAGCCACCGGCGGCGAGCCACGCCAGCGGGACAAGCCCGAGCACGACGATCACGGCGCCACCGTGTGAGGGCCACCGCGTGAGGGGCCACCGCCTGAGAGCCGCCGGGCGGTCGCAACGGCGGGTCGGAAGAAGGGTTCAGGCCGGTCCCCGGACGACGATGTTGAAGGTCCCGGCGGCGAACCGGCCCGCGCCGGCCGACGGCAGCTTGGTGAACCAGATCAGCACGTAGCGTCCCCGAACCGGGCGGGCGACCTTGATGGTGTACGTCCCGCCGATGCCGTCGGCGCTGCCCACCGCCCGGAAGGCGGACAGCGTGACGGCCGGGGGCGCGTCGTAGTTGCCGACCTCGATCGACACGTCCGCGCCCCGCTGGCGGCCGGACGTGATCATGATGGAGCTGACGCTGACCGGCCGGCCCATGTCCAGGATCAGGCCTGAGCCCTTCTTCAGGCCGCCGGGCAATGTACTGCCGGGATAATGCCGGGTCTGCCAGGCGGCCACCGGTTCGAGCACGGACGCACGGGGGATGGTGCCGGCCGCGCGCAGCGGGAGAACTCCCCAGTGAACGGTCAGCCCGGCCGCGGCGGCCAGGACCCCGGCCGCCGCCAGGGACCGCAGGGCCGGGTGCCCGCGAGTGGCGAGGACTGCCCGCCGGAAGGTGGTCCGGGCGACCCGGTACAGGATGTAGGCCAGGCCCGCTACCGGCAGGACGAGCAGCACCATCGAGATGACGGTGACCAGCCCGGCCGCGATCTCAGCTCGCCCGAACTGGGCGACGGCGGCCTGCCGCCCGGCGCCCAGGGACCGGGCGAGCGTCCGGACCAGGGCGGGACCGTTGAGGATGACGAGGGTCAGCTCGGTGCCGAGCAGGGGGACGATGAGCGTGACCCAGGCGGTGAGGATCAGCCGGGCGGGGCGCTTCAGGTCCTGCACCCGGGCATCCCTGGGCTGGCCGGGGATCAGGCCGCGGAGCGTCGGCCCGATGCGCCGGAACAGGTCGGGCACGCCGATCAGGTCCGCGAGGATAAAGTACCCGTCGAACCGCAGCGACGGCACAAGCTGCTGAACGATCTCCGCGTGGGTCAGCACGATCGCGCTGGCCAGCACCGCGAAGCCAGTCGTCCGGTATGCCGCCGTCAGCGCGAGCACGAAGATCGCGTTGAAGTAGACGCCGCCCAGGTCGGTGCGGACCCGGCCGGCCCGTCCCAGCCGGTAGGTGTCGGTGACGTTGGTGAAGAACGCCGGCCACATCACGTAGAAGCCCATGCCGATGACACCGGGACGCGCCCCGCCGTAACGGCAGGCGGCGGCGTGGCCGCACTCGTGGAACAGCGTGGAGAGCAGGGTCAGGCCGAGCACCGCCAGCACCGACAGCGGGTGCGATACCACGTACTCGGAGGCCGCGATGACCTGGCCACTGCGGAACAGCCGCGTATCCGACGCGATCAGGCAGGCCAGCACCACGACCACGACGAACGGGCTGAACAGCGGCCTGAACAGGCGCGCGAGGAGCTGCACGCCCGCCTCGGGAATCAGGGTGCAGCGCAACTTCAGCGCCAGCAGCCCCGAGCTCTGCCGAGCGGCCCCGGCTCCTGCCCGGGCCGGCTCGCCGCCCTCGAGCAGGCCGAGCGGAGCGAGCTTGCTGGCCACCAGGTACTCGATATTGCCGACGCTGACCGTCCGGCCGAAGACGGCGGTCACCTGCTCGGCGATCTCGGCGACCGTGCGGCGGCCGTCGATCCTGGTCAGCACCAGGTGCAGCAGCCGGGACAGCTGCACGACCTGGCCGCCGGGATGGCGGATCAGGTAGGTGACCACAGCCAGGCCCGACCCCTGGTACTCGCCGAGCGACTCGACCCCCGGGGCCAGCCGCGGCACCTGGGTACCGGTCTGCGGCCGTCCTCGATATGGCATGGCACGCCGTCCCCCGGGTGCGGCTGGTTCTTCGAGCTGCGGCTGGCGGGGACCGCGAGAAACGCGGTCCCCGCCAGGGTCAGACGTCGCCTGAAGGCATGTGGTGCCCGTGGTGGTACTGCACCCAGATGCTGTGATTGTCGAAGCTGCCCACGATGTTGACGTTGTCGACGGAAACGGCTACGGAGCGGTCGTGAGCAATCGCGATGCTCGACTGCTTGATGACGATGGTGCTCAGGGTCTCCCGGTGCGGCAGCAGCTCGGCGTTCTCGGACGCCAGCTCGGCGAGGCTGAGTTCAGACATGATCTTTCCTCCTATTTGGGTAGCCGATACCGCCTCTTTACGGATATCGGCGAAGGCACGCGGCAGGTTGCTCGATCAATGCGCCGCGTGCACGACTGGAACCCCGTGCACCGGACCTGGTTGCTCCGCCCGGTACCCTGGCTGCGACTGTGATCCGGTATTAACCGTGCCTGTCTGGCCAATAAGGGCGCTGCACCGGCGACCTGGGGGATGCCCAGAATGGGTAAACCGCCCGCCTGAGGGACGGTCCTCACGGTAAGCTCGCGCTCGCACGACTCTCACGGAAACCAACTTTCCCGCCCCTCTCCCCCGTGGGCATTAGGCTCGATTCCGGTTACCGCCCGGGACCGAACCCAGCAAACCCCTCTAGGCCGGGTAATCTCCTGCGCAGGCGACGTTCGGCGTGCAGCAATTGATTACGAGCTGAAGCTAACAGACCCCCGTTATGCGGCGCAAGTCCCGGACCAGCAAAATTACGTCGCGATCGGAAGGATCATTCGAGGCTGTCCGGTACGACTGCTTTCACACCGGGCAAAACGAGCGATGGTCGCCGACGCTGGTCGGGCGGTAGGGAGCTTGCCCAGGTCAGGGTCGTGCTGAGGCGGCCGGGACGACGAGGTTGAGGAACGGCAGGCTGCATAGCCTCCGGTCCGCTCCGCGGTAAAAGGGTGGCATTCCTGCGTTATGCAAGGGGCGGGCCGGGCTGGATGGGCATAAAACCACGGACTGTCCATGAACCGGACAGCAGATAACTGGCGTCTTCCCCTCTGGGACGCCTGTGGTAGGTTGCCGAAGACCAGCAATGAAAGGATAACCATGCTGCTCAAGACGATAAATAGAGCCCCGCAGTGGCGCCTTAGTGCGCTGGCGTTCCTAACCCTGGCGGCGTTCATTCCGCCGGCCATTCCGGCCACGGCGTCGGCCAGTACCGACCCGCACTCTTTCCTGTACGGCCAGTATAACAGCCCGCCGGGGAATGTATTTATCAACGACGTGAAGGCGGTGGCCCGCACGAGCAGACACCGCGTCTTCAATGTTAAATTTCAGTTCCGCGTGGGGGCGACAGGAGTCGTCAGCGCGGTCAACCGCGCGAAGGCGCTGACCAAGTGCACCGGCTGCAGCGCTGTAGCGATCGGCTTCCAGGTCGTGACCACGACGGAGCACGATCTCGCCGCCCTCCACTTGCTTAACGTAGCCACCGCGGACACCACGGCATGCGCCCCGGACTGCAACGCCGTCGCGGACGCCTACCAGGTGGTCGTCGCGACCGACACGCCCGACCCCATGAGCTTCGGCTGGTTCCTGAGCCCTCGCCAGATGTCCGGCTTGTCCGAAATCCGGTCGGAATTCCTGGCCCTGCCCAGTTCCGGCCTGACCACTTCCCAGGTGCAGGGCACGTGCGAGGACCTCGTCGACAAGGTCACCGCCATCTTGCAGTCCGGCTCCGGCGGGACGCCGGACTACACCAGCGTTGCCAGGCCCTTCCGCCCCCGCAGCGGGCCGATCGTCAAGGTGTACCGCGATATCCGGTTTGACCGGCATATGGCCAGATGAGGTTACCGCCCCAGATCCCCCCTGGCACTGTGCCGATTTTGATCGTGAAGCGGACGTACCGGCGCGCGCCGCTCCCCGCTCCGGGCGGGGAGCGGCGTCACGCGGCGGGCAGGGCCCTAACCTCTGGCCGGCCGCAGGCGCAGGCACATGACCGTCCCGCCGGCGGGGCGCGAGGCGGCGGTGACCTCGCCGTGCTGCGCCTCGGCCAGGCGGCGGACGATGAACAGCCCGATGCCCACCCCGCCGAACCTGCGCCGGTCGCCGGCCTCGCCCTGGAAGAACCGGTCGAAGATGCGCTCGTGGTCGCCGTCGGCGATGCCGATGCCCTCGTCCTCCACCGTGACCTCGATCCACTCCCCGGTCACTTGGGCCCGGACGCGCACCGTGCCGCCGTCGGGCGAGTACTTGAAGGCGTTCTCCAGGAGCTGGCCGACGATGATGTCGGTGGCCATGGTGTCGCCGCTGGCCCGGGGCAGGCCGGCCGGGACGTCGGCTACCACCGCGTGCTTGTCCGATAGCGGCCGGAACGCCGCGGCGGCCCCGTGTAGCACGGCGGCCAGGTCGAACGGGCCGTTGCTGACCGGTAGCTGGTCCGCCCCGGCCCGCGAGCCCAGCAGGAGCTGCTCGACCAGGCGGCCGAGCGACCCGGCCCGTTCGGCGATGATCTGCACCGCGGCCCGCCGTTCGGTGTCGGGCAGCTGATCCCAGCGGCTGGCCAGCGTGCTGGCGAAGCCCTGCACCACGGTGATGGGCGTGCGCAGCTCGTGGCTGGTGGTGGCCAGGAACAAGTCCTTGGCCTCCTCGAGCTCCTTGGCCGCGGTGACGTCGCGGAAGTCGATGACCAGCTCCCCGCCGCCGTCGGCGAGCGAGGTGCACAGGACGTCGAGCCAGCGCCCGTTCGGCAGCTTGCAGTTCAGCGTGGAGCCCGGCTCGGGCAGCGGGAAGGACGGCGGCCTCCCGATCGCGTCCGCAGCGGTTGTCCCGGTGATCCGGTGCGCGGCGGGATTCCACTGCCGGACCAGGCCGGCCTCGTCGAGCACGGCTATGCCGTCCGCGCTGCCGTCGATGACCGCCCGTTCATGCGCGCGCTGCCTGACCACTTCCTCGAAGGCCATCGCGTTGGTGAGGGCCACGCCGGCGTGGCCGGCCAGCAGTTCGAGCAGCTCCAGCTCGACGTGGCTGAGCGTGCGCCGGCTGTACAGCGCGTACAGCGCCCCGTAGGGCTTGCCCGCCACGTGCGAGAGACTGAGGGCGATCGTGTGCAGGCCGGGCAGCGCCGACCAGATCAGGTCGTCGAAACCGCCCGACTCACCGGTCGCCATCATGACCGTCTTGCCCGAACCCATCAGCTCGCCGACCAGGCTGGTGGACAGCGTCGCGGTTCTCCCGCGCAGCCGGGCCGGCAGGCCGGCCGTGCTG
>WNFX01005278.1_pt1 | contig 12489 bp, 10 predicted proteins | sample 5400111 | NCBI WGS metagenome assembly WNFX01 (sample SAMN13153363, study PRJNA577476) | soil metagenome | isolation source: 40 cm soil or saprolite under grassland replicate 1 | place: USA:California | collected 2016-06-15
CCAGAAGCTCGGGATGAGGTGGGCTGCACACTTTACCCCCATGAGGCCCAACTATCTTGACCTTGAGTCGGTGGCAAGAACGGTGCACGATCTCGGGGCAGACGCGCTAAAGCTCATCGACTTCATTCCCCAGGGAAGAGGGTGGGATAATCGGGCATCTCTAGGGCTCGACGACCGTCAATACTACGACCTCTTTTCTGTTGTGCGCGGTCTTCAGGACGAACTCCGTGCCCCTGATGGCTCTGCATTTGTCCGATTTCATGACGAGACCTACACCAAGAGACTCTCCGGAGAGACCCTGCTTGGCGATGTTCTTGGGGGCGGTTGTACATCAGGACGGGAGAGTTGTGCTGTTCTCAGCGATGGCACGGTGATTCCGTGCTTGGGATTTCGTTTGGAGCTGTCAGGCGAGCGGCCTCGACGTATCCATGTGGCTGGAAACGTGAGAACCCGTCCGCTCCGCGAAATCTGGAGTGAGTCCGAAGTCCTCTTACGCTTCGCCGACTCGCAGGCAGAGGACGTGAACCCGATGTGTCACGGATGCTCCATGCTCGACGAGTGTCTTGGATGCTGCTCCTGCAGAAGGGCGGAACTCGAGCGCCGCTTCGCATTGGACGCGGGGCCGAAACAATTGGCGGTGAGAGCATGATCAATCGCTGGGTGTGTACTGAGTGTGGGGACATGATCGAATCGGGCTGCACACATCCACCCCGAGTGTGTGAAACATGTCAATCTATCCTGTCCTTTCGGCAAGTCGTGGATTTGAAGATACCCTTGGGAGAAGTGAAACCGGTTCGCGTTAGAAGGCCTCGAGTTTCAGCATCTACGGCAGATGTGGCGTAGGGGGCTCTCATGAAATCGGGACGCGCTTCCCCGCCTCGAGCAACTTGGAAGCCATTACCAGCACGGAAACCGAGTACAGGAGTTCTCACTTTCTATCACTCGTCCGACGCGGCCAGAGTGCCGACGCGGGCTGTGGACAGGCCCACGGATCACAAGCGTGATCCTAACTTTGAAACCATGACATACGGTCTATTCACGGACTGCAACAGGAGTATGAGGACTGCCTGCGTCCGTGAGGGTCGACGGTATCTGTTTTTCATGACCTCTTGGAAGGGGCGGCGCTATCTTGTTGGATGCGCGGACGTCGGATGGTTCGCGGAAGTCACACTAAACCAGGATCTCGAGATGGGTTTTGCCCTCAAGGCAAGAAAACTGGACCTCGTCTTCCCCCCGTTGCCGTTTCTGGGGAACGGTCCTTCGATCAAGTTCGACGCTCGCTCAATCGGGCCAAGAGGGATTAAGGGGAGCGGTCCTCTAAGAGGCGCTTCGAAGCTCGATGCGACAACCACTGCCGGACTCATCACGGCCTTACGGAAGCGCCCCCACAGAACTGCTCTTTATGTTCGGGAACTTCATCGCCTCGAGGAGGAGAATTTCCGAAAGTTCCGCTATCGATACCCAGACGTTCACAGGATGGACCCATTTGTAGAAGCGGACGTGGAACGCTACCTCTTCTGAACTTGAATTTATCAAGGTAGATCTCGAGGCCGTTCTCATCGACCTTGGAAGCGCGCCAGAAACACCACCTCCTACGCTGGGTGTTATTACGTCAACCAATGATCGGACTCATGCTTCGTTACCTGTTCGTATAGGCTATAACCTCGGAGGAGTTCATGGCACACGCAAACAGCTCGGAGGGATCGCGAATGGTCTATGAGAAGATACGAAAACTCGGAGTGTTAAATGTCGACGACTACGTCGACATAGTACGCAATGTCTGGTCAACCATTCATGCACGTAGAACCGTGCTCGACTATGCGCTACATGTCCTCGATCATAGTAGCAGGCTTGGTGAGGCGGTTCGGCGTGATGAGCCGGACAGGATTCTGGATGAGATTGCCGAAACGGCTAACTGGTTGTTTGGGTTCGTTGCAAAGCTAAACGACAAGAAGCAAGGGTGGTGGCAGGTTTTCAACATTCCAACGCGCCTCTCCCATATGATCTGGGGGAAGTATCCGGGATTTTGCCCTCACTGTTTCGAGAGAATTTATGTTTGGCAAGAAGGTAAAGGTCGAGTGAACGAGATCGTTTCCGAAATCCGTGGAAAATGTCGGTACTGTCTCGCTGACTATCCGGGAGTGGAATACAGGGCGGAAGAAACGAAATATGATCTCCTCAAACGGGATGCTCGCCTCAAGCTGAAAGAAATCGCAGCGGCGACTCGTGGTAAGGTCCCACCAACCCTCAGTAAGATGGAGAAAATGTTCCATGCAATTTACGATTCGAATGTAGCAATCTCAACACTGGAGAGTGTCGGCTTCCATCTCCTGGAAGAGACGGGTGAGGTGGGACGGGCCGTCATCGATCTCTATACGAACAAGCCGAAGGACTCAAAGACACTCGACGAGAAACGAATCGAATTATCCGACGAAGTGGCAGAAGTCTTCGCTTGGCTGTGCTCTCTTACGGCCAAAGTTAGGGCTCACGTCGCTTCGGTAGACAAGTATGGGGAGAGACTGGTTCTCCCGCGTTTGCCGGGAGCGAAGTACGATGGTCTGGCCAAGAAAGTGGGGCTGGAAGAGATTCTCCTGCTCCGTCACGTGGATGATAAGAGTCACGAGTACCGCTGCGATTACTGTGGGAAACGGCCGTGTGTTTGCAAACTTTCTTTCGTCTGGGAGTAAGGGCTACGGTGATGGAAAGCATCGGGGTAGGGTATGGGAACTGAGCCGCGTTGCCCCCCGACCGGAGACCGCGCGACTTGAGACAGCTAATGCCCACCGATTCTGTAGAGGAGATAGATCTAACCCGTTCAGCTGCCCTCGAACGGGCTCGCCCCTGATGCGAACGCCGCCAACACTCCTGATACTCCGACAACGACTTGGGTTTGAGCCCACCAACAACTCGACGCTCGGTAACGATTGAGAATGTTAGGCCCAATCAAAACCCTTCCCTGGCCCGCTATCCTCCGATTTCGCGGATTAGTTGACCTTCAAAGCTGACGGTGGGAGAATGCGGTACTTGCCACTGCCCAAGAACTCGAGCACTCCGTGATCACGCAAAACTTGCAACTGCTGTCGAATCTTCGGCCGGATGTTGCGGTTCCGTAGACGAAGTCGGAAGAGACGCTGTTCGAACGCATAGACTTCCACAAGGGAGAAGACTGATCGCCGGAGCTCTCGGACACAGCCGAGGACATCTGCCGTCCATCCACGGGACTCGGGATCATCGCCCTTCAAGAAGGCAAATCGGCGCCAGGCGTCTCGAACCTTCTCTTCCGGCTGAGGGATCCCTCCCTGAACGGCAGGAATTCTAGCGTCGAGGGGCAAGGATGAGAGGAGAATGTTGCAGCCCACCCAGCGTGCACGCCGGGCCGAAGCCGCCGGGGCACGTCGCCGCTCGATGACAGAATGGGACAGGAAGAAACGAGGAATGAAAAACAGATCTCGTACAAGCCAGCGGTCGGCCAAGTAGTGAAGGAAGAGGAAACTTGGCGCTGTTGAGCTCGTGATGCGTTCAACCATGGGCCCGTACGCGGCGTCCGTGACCTTGGAGCCAAAGGGACGGCTCTGGCTCTTGAGCTGGAAGACCTCCTCACACGAATCGCAGGAGAAGTCCACAAGTTTTGTCCCTGTTGGAGTCGGTTCCAGACTGTCATTGTCGCAGGCTGGGCAGTAGACTTGTTCCCGCACCCAAGTTTCAGTCACAACGCGTACGATCTGGGCTCGGCTTGTGTACGACGCTGCCAGGACGGGATCGAGTCGAAGGTCCACAGGCAACTAAATGTGTCCCGGATCTTCATCCTGCCGGTGTACTCGGCCTTCGCAGCCGGATGTGTTATGTTGATATTGGTCCTCTGCGAGAAAAGGACGAGGCGATGGATTAGCTCCGCCCTTCTTCGAAGCTCATGAAGACGAGCGGGCGCCTAATCCACTTGTCGTCTATCAGCACTGCCTTAATGTAAACCATCACCACGATGAACTCCTCGCGATGCACTAGTCTCTTGTCCCAGCACTCGACGCAGATTACGCCCCAGTCCGTGAGGATGAACGACTTCGTTACGACATGCTCCTCGTCAGTCACACCATCGTTGCAAAGGTCACAGACTCGTGTTGAGATCGGGATGCTTTCGATTCTAGGCGTTGTTGCGTCACCTCCGTGTGCCTTGATGTAACCCGGCCGCCGTTTGGACTAGACAGACGGACCTCCGATCGGTGTCGTTGCTCCTCCCGTCATTCGCCCGGTTTCGGGCTCATACGCGGCGACTCCCAAATTTGTTGCCTGCGCCCTCTTTTTCGGGGCTGGGGTCAAGAACCGGCCAACTCCACCTCGACTGAAGCCTTGTGGGGGTCAAGGACACTGGTACTACGTGTATGATACGTCAAGAAGCAGGGAATTCGCGAACGAATGAGAAACGACTAGGAAAGAGAGAGTAGGTTTATGATCATGCAGACCGAATGGTCTAGTAGCAAGCCTACGGAGTGAGAGACTTGTCTAGCAAGAACATGAGCGTTCCCCAACCGCGATCGAAAGGCGCGAATCTCGGGTTTGAAGACAGGCTCTGGAAGACTGCAGACAAGTTACGCAGCAACATGGATGCGGCCGAGTACAAGCACGTCGTCCTGGGACTGCTCTTTCTGAAGTACATTTCCGATGCCTTCACCGAGCTACACGAGCAACTCAAGAACGATCCGACATCGGACCCGGAGGATGTCGACGAATACGTCTCAAAAAGAGTCTTCTGGGTTCCGAAGGAGGCAAGATGGGATTACCTGGCGAAGAACGCCAAGAAACCCGAGATCGGAAAGGTAATCGACGATTCGATGGACGCAATAGAACGAGATAATCGTTCCCTTAGAGGCGTCCTGGTTAAGAACTATGCCAGGCCGGGTTTGGACAAGCAGAGACTGGGAGAGCTAATTGATGTTATAGGGACTATCGGTTTGGGCGACAAAGAGAGCAGAACCAAGGACATCTTAGGTAGAGTTTACGAATACTTCCTGGGACAGTTTGCATCGGCGGAAGGCAAGAAAGGCGGCCAGTTCTACACCCCGAGGAGCATCGTTAGACTCCTCGTTGAGATGCTCGAACCCTACAAGGGCAGGATCTTCGATCCGTGCTGCGGCTCCGGTGGGATGTTTGTTCAAAGCGAGAAATTCATTGAGGCACACGGCGGGAGAATCGGCGACGTCTTCGTCTATGGCCAGGAAAGCAACCAGACGACCTGGCGCCTCTGCAAGATGAATCTGGCGATACGCGGGATAGAATCCGACCAGGTCAAGTGGAACGGTCAAGGAAGTTTTCTAAACGATGAGCACAAGGATTTGAGAGCGGACTTCATACTTGCAAATCCGCCTTTCAACGACAGCGATTGGGGAGGAGATCTTCTGCAGGATGATGTGAGATGGAAGTTTGGGGTTCCTCCAAAGAATAATGCCAACTTTGCCTGGGTCCAGGACTTCGTACATCATCTCTCGCCAACTGGAATCGCAGGCTTTGTCCTGGCCAACGGCTCCATGTCTTCCAACACGTCAAACGAGGGAGAGATTCGAAAGAACATTGTCGAGGCTGACTTGGTTGACTGCATGGTTGCTTTGCCGTCCCAATTGTTCTACAACACCATGATCCCAGCCTGCCTATGGTTCGTTTCCCGCGACAAGAAGAATCACAGTTTCAAGAACCGCAGAGATCATGTGCTTTTCATCGATGCCCGCAAGTTGGGGACGATGGTTGACAGAAGACATCGAGAACTCACGGAAACTGACATACAGAAAATCTCTGCGACCTATCACGCTTGGAGAGGAGAGTTGAAGGATAAGAAATACCGAGATCTTCCTGGCTTCTGCAAATCCGCCTCGTTGGAAGAAATCCGGAAGCAAGGATTGATTCTAACGCCAGGCAGATACGTGGGAGCAGAGGAAGAGCAAGACGAGACGGAATCGTTCGAAGAGAACATGAAGCGTCTAACATCCGAACTTTCGAAGCAAATGAAGGAAGGCCAGAAGTTGGATGAGGAAATCAAGAGGAATCTGGAGAATATTGGGTTCGATGCATGAAGATGATCGCTGAAACTGAGTTCAAGCAAACCGAAGTAGGGTCGATTCCTGTAGATTGGGAAGTTGGGTCATTAGAGGAAATATCGGAGGAAGTCACAGACGGCTCCCACTTCTCTCCGGAAGAGTCCTCGGAAGGAGACAAGATTATTGCCACTGTAAAGGACATGAGGTACAACGGATTCTCATTCGAGCGTTCCAAGAGAATTCGTAGTCAGGATTTCGATCGACTTGTCAAAGACGGTTGCTCCCCTAGAAGAGGAGACATACTTATTTCCAAGGACGGAGCGAATTGCTTGGACCTTATCTTTGTTTATGCTCACGAGGAGAAAATCGTTGTCTTATCCTCTATCGCCATCGTTAGACTGAAGCCGGGTTTCGATCCTCTATTCTACAGATACTTTCTACTATCACCAATTGCCCAAGAAATGATGAGGGAAGGCTACGTCACCGGGTCTGCGATACCTAGGGTTGTTCTCAAGGATCTGAAAAGAGTTCCAGTTCCAATGCCTCCTTTCGAAGCGCAAGAACGCATCGCCAAGGTATTCCAGGCGTTGGATGCTAAGATCGAGTTAAATCGCCGGATGGACAAAGCCCTTGAGGAGATCGGGAAAGCGGTCTTCAAGCACTGGTTCATCGACTTTGAATTTCCAACCGAGGAAGGCAAACCGTACAAGTCCTCGGGCGGAGAAATGGTCTACAATAAAGAATTGGGTAAGGAGATACCGAAAGGATGGGAGGCTAGATTTTTCTCTGAAGTGATTGCGGTAAATCCGAATAGGGAACTGCCGGCAAGAAAGCTGTCAAAGAAAGTCGGCATGGCTGACTTGAAGCCTTGGCAAGCCTCCATTCCTGATTGGAGTTCCGAGGAATACAAGTCTGGGCCGAGGTTTAGGAATGGAGATACTCTGTTCGCAAGGATAACCCCCAGCCTGGAGCACGGAAAAACGGCATTGGTCTCCTTCCTGAACGATGATGAAGTAGGATTCGGCTCAACCGAATTCATTGTCTTTGCCAAGAAGGTTGTTTCCTCTAAGGTGTATATCTTCCATCTGGCGAGGTCACCCGAAATCAGAACTATCGCCATCAATGCAATGACTGGAAGCTCTGGCAGGCAGCGGGTCCCGAACGAGGTTCTTGACTTCCTCCCGATTGCAGTACCGCCGGCGAGTGTTGAGGATCAATTCGAAAGAACGTGTTCACCTTTGTTCGAACGGATAAGCATTAACTCAAAAAATGCCAAGATCCTATCCAAGATTCGCGATTCACTCTTGCCCAAACTAATGTCAGGCAAGATCCGAGTCCCTGTCGAGGTCAGATAGGTGTGCCGAAGGTAATTCACGAGTCAGATGTCGAAGAAAACGTCCTTGCAATCCTTGACAACCTCGGTTATGAGATAATCAGGGGCGACAACGAGGAGTATCTCCCTGGTGGACGTTCAGCACTACGAGCTGACTACGGGGAGGTTGTCCTCGTCGAGAGGCTTAGAGGAACCTTGAAAAGGATCAATCCATCCATCACCGGAGAAGCAAGGGAGCAGGCGATAAAGCAAGTGCTGAGAAGCCAGAGCCAGAAGCTGATTGAGGACAACGAGAGTTTTCACAAGATGCTCGTTGACGGAGTGGATGTCGCATTCCAGGCTGCGGGAGAAGAAAGGTACCAAAAAGTATGGCTCTTCGATTTCAAGGACCCCACGAACAACGACTTCCTGGCGGTCAACCAATTCACGGTGATCGAGAACAATGTCGAGAGGCGGCCAGACGTCATTCTGTTTGCTAACGGAATCCCCCTGTTGCTACTCGAACTGAAGAACCTCGCCGACGAAGACGCGACCATTTGGACAGCGTACGACCAGTTCCAGACTTACACCGATCAGCTTCCTTCTTTGTTCAGATACAACGAGATCCTTGTGATCAGCGACGGCATAGGGGCGAGGGCAGGCACGATAACGTCAGAGAAAGAACGGTTCATGCAGTGGAAGACGATCGACGGCGGGAAACCAAGGAAAGGCCTGACAGAAATCGAGGTCCTTTTGAGAGGAATGTGTGAGAAGAACGTGCTGCTCGATATTGTAAGGAACTTCCTCGTCTTCGAAAAGGACAAACAGACGCTGAAGAAACTCGCCGCATATCATCAGTACTGGGCAACAAACAAGGCCCTCAAATCAACGAAAGAGGCAAGAAAGGGGAACAAGAAGGCGGGAATAGTCTGGCATACCCAGGGTTCGGGCAAGTCCCTGACAATGATTTTCTACTCGGGCAAGCTCGTAAGAGAGCTGGATAATCCGACGATCGTGCTTCTGACGGACAGAAATGATCTGGACGGTCAGTTGTTTGGAACCTTTGCAAGATGCCAGGATATACTGAGGCAAAAGCCGGTCCAGGCCAATTCGAGGAAAGAGTTGAGGGAATTGCTAAGCGTGGCTTCAGGCGGCATCGTATTCACCACGATTCAGAAGTTTTTCCCAGACGAGGATAGGGAACGGCATCCGCTCTTGTCGGGAAGGGATAACATCATTGTAATCGCTGACGAGGCGCACAGAAGCCAGTATGGATTCTCTGCCAAGATTCTGAACAGAAAAGACAAGGCTTTGATAACCTACGGCTATGCAAAGTATCTGAGAGACGCGCTTCCAAGCGCCTCTTTCATAGGGTTTACTGGCACTCCGATCGAGAAGGCAGACCGCTCCACTCCGGCAGTCTTCGGGAAGTACGTCGACACCTACGACATTGAGCGATCCGTCGAGGACGGAGCGACAGTGAGGATCTTCTACGAAAGCCGGCTCGCAAAGCTTGAGCTCAAACCAGAAGAGAGGCCGAAGATAGACAAGGAATTCGAGGAAGTGACTGAAGGCGAGGAGGTAGAGGGTAAGGACAAGCTGAAGAGCAAGTGGGCGAGGCTAGAAAGAGTCGCGGGCTCTCCAAAACGGATCGGCAGGATCGCGCAAGACATTATCGACCATTTCGAAGCACGGACATCGGTCCTGGAAGGAAAGGGCATGATAGTTTGCATGTCGAGGAGGATCTGTTGCGACCTGCACAGTGAAATTCTGAAACTGAGGCCGGCCTGGTATAACAGGGACGACGACAAAGGGGCGCTCAAAGTGGTCATGACGGGCTCCGCGTCAGACCCCAAAGAGTGGCAAGAGCATATCAGGAACAAACTCAGAAGAAGCAGAGTCGGGGACAATTTCAAAGATCCAAGACACGAGCTCAGGTTGCTCATCGTTAGAGACATGTTCCTGACGGGTTTCGACGCCCCCACCCTACACACAATGTACCTTGACAAGCCGATTAAGGGCCACACCCTGATGCAGGCAATAGCCCGGGTGAACCGTGTCTATCCCGGAAAAGAAGGGGGCCTGGTCGTTGACTACATGGGCGTGGGAGCCGAACTGAAAGCAGCACTCATCAATTACACCGAAAGCGGAGGAAAGGGCAAGCCGACTCTTGAACAAGAGAAAGCAGTAATGCTGATGCTTGAAAAATACGAGATTGTAAGGGACATGTTCCACGGTTTCAACTACCGGAAGTTCTTTGTGCTCGAGCCGAGCGAAAGAATCTCGTTCGTCCCTGCGGCAATGGAACACATCCTTAAGGAACAGGGAAAGAAAGAGAGATTTCTGAGAGAAACCGCAGGCCTCCTGAAGGCTTTCTCTCTGGCTGTGCCGAACGAAGAGGCAATGAAGCTCAAGGAAGAAGTGGGCCTGTTCCAGGCGATACAGGCTGCGATATCGAAGACGACCGGGACGAAGGGCGCGGGCGAGGAGAGGTTCGACACCGCAATAAAGCAGATTCTGTCCAAAGCAGTAATATCGGACAGGATCATTGACATTTTTGAAGCAGCGGGGATACAGAAGCCCGAACTTTCCATTTTGTCGGAGGGGTTTCTAGCCGAAGTCAAGGATATGCCGCAGAAGAATCTCGCGTTTGAGGCTCTCAAGAAGTTGCTCAACGATGAGATCCGTTTCATCTCTAAGAAGAACCTCGTCCAGGGAAAATCCTTCATGGAAATGCTGGACAAAACGATCAGGAGCTACACGAACAAGAGCGTCGAAGCCGCCCAGGTAATTGAGGAGCTGATCGAGGTCGCCCGAAAAGTGAGGCAAGAGAAAAGCAGGGCAAAACAGCAAAACATGACCGATGACGAACTAGCGTTCTACGATGCCTTGGGAGTGAACGACAGCGCGGTGCGGGTATTGGGAGACGAGACCCTGAGGAAGATTGCCCTGGAGCTCACCCAGATGATACGTAAGAGCGTCACGATCGATTGGACGCAAAGGGACAGTGTGCAGGCGGAGATGCGCTTGAAAGTCAAGAAGATCCTGAGGAAGTATGGCTATCCTCCCGACAAACAGGAAAAGGCCACCCACACTGTCTTGGAACAAGCAGAGCTAATCGCCAAGGACTGGGTCGCCACATAGAAAACCAGCGGCTGTCTTCAGCGAACACGCCAGGTCAGAGGTCGGGTTGATAGTTGTTCTTCTTCAGCCCAAGGCATGCCCGACTTAACGACCCTCCATACGCACTGCACCGGTGCGACAAGGGACTGGCCGTAGGGCCGCCGTCCCAGTCGGCAATTCACGCTTGATCAGTCGCCCGGGATCCAAAGATCCACAGGGTTTAGCTCGTCCGACCCTGCGTCCGTTTGTGGAGCGCCAAGCAGCTTGAGAAGGAATCGCACTTCGTCATACTCAAATCGCGGGCTGTTCCCGAACGAATTCGACAACTGGTTTATGACAAGCATCTTTCCAAGAATGCCGAAGACATCCGAGCAGACCAGGTAGACTTCCGGCTCCCGTTCGCCCGGGACGGTGAGGACCACCGTTTTGACGGCACACCGCCGGCTGCGAGATGGTGCCCCTGAGCTAATCATCACAACCTCTCCCGAAGGATCGCGGCCAAGCCGTCCAGGATCATGTTCCATGCACCTTCCTTGCCCGGCGGAGACTGTTTCTTCAGACGTTCGATCAATTCCTCTTGCCCTGACTCGGTGGGGGCCGCATGCCCGTTGCTAAGGTCCAGCTTGGCGAATTCCCTCTTCACGTCCTCGAGCTCAACCTCGGCGTACCGGTCCAGCGTCATCGTGACGCTCTCGTGGGCCAGGATCGCCTGAAGAAATTGCGGATCCAAACCCAGCTTCTTACCCAACGTGGCGGTGGTCTTCCGAAACCGGTGAGGATGGACGCTTTCCGCTAGGCCTGCGGCCTCCTGAACCCGCTTGCAAGCTCGCCAAGCATTCTGTCGGTTCGCCTTCTGGCCCGTTCGAGTGCCAGAATCCTTCCCGTAGCGAAACAGGAATTCCGATTGGTAGGATCGCGAGGCGAGATGCTCCTTCAGTAGGTCCGCCAGTGTGGGGTGCAACGGGATCGTGACCGGCTTGCCGCCCTTGACGATGGCCTTAATCTCCATTTGATCGAAATCGAGGTCGCTCACCCTCAACCCGTAAAACTGCGCCCTTCCGCCCGTGTAGAGTAGCGTCATCAGGAGGGCGTAGTCTTCCGAGGGGACCGCTCGAAGACCCTCTCCGACGAATGCCTGAGCCTTCGCGGCCTCGAGAATCCGAGTGAGGACCTCGGGGACGAATGGCGTCCATTTCACCGATTTCGCCTTGCGGGGCATTCCGATGGCGTTTAGCTTCGTGAAGAGCTCGAGGAGCTGTGGATCCTGCGTGGCCTGAGCCTTCAGGCGGTAGAACGTGATGATGTAGCTGAGGTAGCCGCGGGCGGTCGTCCTCGCGATTCCCGACTGCGCCAAGTGGCCCTTGTAGGCCGCGAACTCTTTCCAGCCCGCCGTGGTCAGGTCAAGATTGAACTGTTCTCGAAGGAACTGACTGTACCGAAGGAGGACGCCGCGTCCCTGATCCAGTGAGCTCGGACGGAGTCCTTCCGCGGTCGCAAGTTCCACGAAATTCCGGATCGGCTTCGCATCTTGTGTCCAATCGTTTCCATGCATAAACACAGATATGCCGCACCAGTATTCCGTTTCTCTCACTACATGTACGCTAATTCTAGTGCCGCATTAATGAAGCATGAATCATTACTCGAAACCATGGCCGACCCGAACTACCTCAACGTCAGACTTCCGAAACAGCTCATCGCGCAAGTCGACCGTATCGTCGATCGAAAGGCGCTCGGCTTTCGGTCCAGAGCCGAGTTCATCGCCGACGCGGTTCGGCGAAGACTCGAACAGATCCTCGAACTAGAGGCGAACGCTACCCGCCGGAAATGACCGAGAATTGGGCGATGCTCTCTCTCGAGTGAGATAGCTATTCTGAAGCCGTTTTATAGTCGCTCTATATGCAGATTGTCTCAGGTGCTTCTTTTCACATGTTTGCTACTCGACTCGGACGGTCCTCGTGACTGCGTAGACTTAGCCTTTCGCCGTGTCGTTTTCGGGACAACGTCGTCGTCAAGACGATTGAAAGCTTCCGC
>WNFX01005695.1_pt1 | contig 12485 bp, 7 predicted proteins | sample 5400111 | NCBI WGS metagenome assembly WNFX01 (sample SAMN13153363, study PRJNA577476) | soil metagenome | isolation source: 40 cm soil or saprolite under grassland replicate 1 | place: USA:California | collected 2016-06-15
ATTGACAGCGCAAAGGCCAGCACCGCATAAGTAATGATGGCGACGTCCGGCGATCGATAGCGGGGATGAACGTGTGCGAAAAACTGCGGCAACGCCCCATCCCGACCGAAAGCAAAGATCATCCGCGGCGAACTCAGGATGTCACTGGTCACAAATCCAAATGCGGAAATGGTCGCTCCAGCCAGAAGAATTGTGCGGCCCAGATTCCCGAGAAAAGTGGCCGCAGCTTCAGCAAGCGGCGCGCCAGGATGGTTTGCGAGATCAGCACCGAGCGTGCCCTGCCCTACGACTTGGATCAGGATATAAATCACTGTCGTAATAACGAGCGCGAGATAAGCGGAGCGCGGAACGGTGCGCGCCGGGTTCTTCACTTCACCGCTGGGAATCAATGCCACCTCGATTCCGACGAAGGCAAAAATCAACAGGATCACCGCGTCGCCTAACGACTTGCTGCCGGGCCAACCGCTCCAGGCAAGATTCGGCGGATGAACAAAGAAAATTCCCACGCCAATGAACAGCAACAGCGGCAGGAGCTTTGTGACCGTGACCACCGTGACCGTGCCTGCGCCTTCCCGCACGCCACGGATATTGATTAGGACGAGCGAACTGTAAACGGCGAGGATGACGACAATGCGCATCATGGGGTTGCCGAGGAATGGAATTACGAGCGCGACTGAATTTGCGAGAACGTTTACGACGCCGGCAACTGCGCCGAGCGCCGTGAGAAAATAAAGCATGCCGGCGAGAAAGCCGACGTAACGACCAAATGCGACTTCGACATACGCGACCAATTGTCGAGCTGACAATGTTGGCAGTCAGAGCTGGAATTCCAATTCCCCGGACCAGCTGATGATCGACACGCTCCGCTTGTTGGATCGACAGCGTCGATTCATCAGCCATTGGCGCATCCTGCGTGATTCAGTTGTCTAACGCAAGAGTGCGCGCTAGCTTCGCGGCCGAGGGTCGTTTTTTCGAATGGCGGGTACTTTTAGCGCGGCACGTGGGTTGGGACGCCTCTCTTTGGCGAAGGAGAGGGAGACGGTGATCGAGTCCCGGGCCGCTAATTGTTCCGACCCCTCACAGTCATCCTCTCCCTTTATCTCAAGGGGCGAGGCGCGTAAGCGCGTAGGCCTCCACGCTAGTGGGGCGCTCAATACCCAATATCCTGTGGTCGGACCTCATCAAAAACCCTCCAAATTGTGTGTTTTTCGCTTGTAACCGTTCTGCGCCTGCTGTATTGACCTCCTGAGGCCCGAGGTTTTGGCCTACCATGCATTTACAATCGCTCGAGCTTCTCGGCTTTAAGTCGTTCGCCGACAAAACGCTCCTTAGTTTTCACGAAGGCATCACCGCTATCGTCGGGCCGAACGGTTGCGGAAAATCCAATGTGCTGGACGCGGTGCGCTGGGTACTCGGCGAGCAATCTGCAAAATCCTTGCGCGGCGATGAGATGGCTGACGTGATCTTCGACGGCAGCGAGGCACGCAAGCCGGTGGGATTCGCCGAGGTATCACTGACTTTCACTGATTGTGCTGACGAGCTCGGCATCGACTGGCATGACGTGCGCGTAACTCGGCGTGTCTATCGCGATGGCAACTCCGAATACCTGCTAAACAAAACGTCCTGTCGACTGCGCGACATCCAGAATCTCTTCGCCGACACGGGTATCGGGCGTGCTGCGTACTCAATGATGGAACAGGGCAAGATCGATATGATCCTGAGTTCGCGCCCCGAAGATCGACGCACAGTTTTTGAGGAAGCAGCAGGAGTTACAAAATACAAGACGCAAAAACGCGAGGCACTGCGCAAACTGGAAGCGACCGAGGCAAATCTCCTGCGCATCGGCGACATCATTAAGGAAGTAAAACGCCAAATCGGTTCGTTACAGCGGCAGGCGGGCAAAGCGCGGCGTTACCAGGCAATGCACGACGACCTTCGCGTCCTTGATACTCATTATTCGCGCAAGCAACTCGAAGCGCTCGAAGCTGACCTCGCCCATTGTCAGGCTGAGATTGCGCGTCTCGGCGAATCAGAAGATTCCACTCGCACCAAAATCGACGCAGGCGAAAACGATTTGGCCGAGCAACGCCGCGCCCTGGAAGAAATCGATGCGCAGATTGCGGGCAGCCGCAGTGAACTTCAGCGTCTTGAAAGCGAAATTAACGCGCACCGAAATCGAATCCTATTCAATCGGCAGCGGGCCGAGGAATTGAACGAACTGGTTGAACGCTCTCGAAACGATATTGCCGCTGCCGAAACTAAACGCGCGCAGCAAGGCAAGGAAATTCAAGAGGCAAATGCGCTGATTGAAAAGACAGAGGGGGCCCTGCAGTCCAAGGAAGCAGAGCTAAAGAAACTTTCTGGCCAACTCTCGGACCTTCGCACCCAGCGAAATGCGCACGAATCGAAACGCGAGACGTTGCAAAAAGCAGCGTCAGAAATCGAGAGCCGCATCGCTGAACTGCAGGAGGAGATTTCCGGTCTGAAAATTCGCCGTGAAACGACAGAGGAAAATCGGCGCGGTCTAGATACCGCCGTTTCCAACATAGAGGCCGCCCGCACCCGAATCCAGGATGAGATCGCTGCTGCACGCACGACGGCCGAGAACCTGCAGAACAAACTCGATCATTGTCGAGCCGCTGTTCAGATTGGCGGCGAGACGTTGCGGCAGCACCAGCAACTTGTCGCAAGCATGGAGAAAGAGCTCACCGCAATCGAGCGTGGGCAGGCAGAAAAAGAATCGCGGCTTGAAATTCTGCGTCAGCTTAACGAGGAGGGCGAAGGTCTTGCGCAGGGGTCGCAGGCTGTGCTCAAAGGTCTTCATGACCGAGCGCGAATCAAGCCCGCGCTGGCCGGCGCTCTGGTAGCGAATCTCGATGTGGATCGGAATTTCATCCCCGCAATCGAAGCAGCCTTGGGCCGCAATTTGCAGGCGATCGTCCTAAACGACGCGCAATTGGCGCCTGAAATTATTGCGGCTCTGAAAGGGAAGAAACTCGGTCAGGTGGCGTTGGTCGTTCCGCAACTCGCCAATGGCATAACCAAAGAGCATGGAAAACGCGCTCCTGAAAAATCGCTCGGGTGGGCAATCGACAAAGTGAAAGCGCCGGAACCGCTCGCACCACTTTTAGCACAATTGCTTCACAACATCGCGATCTTTCAGAACTTCGAGGACGCGCTGGCTGCCAAGAAACAACACAGCGAAATCGCAGCTGCGACGCTGGATGGCGAATTGATTTCGACCGAGGGAGTTGTGTTTGGCGGGAGCCGGGAAGCATCAGCAGATTCTCTACTCGAACGCAAAGCGCGAATATCGGCCCTGGAAAGGGAATGTTCCGAGATCGGTAAACAACGCGACGCTCTGCTTAAAAAATGCAATGACGCCAGAGGAGCATTGGAAAAAGCTAGCGGCGAGCTGGAAGAGGCCCGACGGCGTTACGAAACCGCGGAACGTGAAAAGTCCGATTGCGACAATCGAATTCTCTTCCTCACGCGAGAACTCCAGGAGGGCGAACAGAAGCAGACCCAGGTTCGGTTTGAGCAAACTACGTTGGCCCGACAAATCCAGGCCGCAGACGAACGCATTGCAAAACTAGAAGACGAACTGGCTGCAGAACAGGCGACTTTGGGAGCGAACCAAGGCGAACAGGAATTACTGGAGGCCGCACAGGATGACGTCGCGAAGCGCGAAGACGAGGCAACGGAGCAACTGAACGAATTGCGTCTCACCGTCGCCACGGAGCGACAGCGCTACGACCATCTTATCGCGCAGCGCCGGCCGATGAGCACCCGTGAAGCCGAGCTTGCAGAGGCAATTGCGACGCGCCAGGCTGAGATCCTCAACTTCGAAAAGCGGCTGGCCACGCAGTCAGAGGAATCGCGAACCGCCGAATCCGCCATCGAGCAGCAAACCGGACAACAGGCAGACCTTGAGCGAGCACTAGCCGCGCTCACCGAACAGCGCAGGGAGCGCTCGACAACAATGAACGAAGCGGAATCGAATCTGCGCACCATTCGAAACTCGTTAAACGACCTGCGCGATTCGCGTTCGAAGGAACAAGTGCGCCAGGCAGAGCTGCAGTTGAAGATCGACAATCTCACTGACCGCGTTTCGCGCCGGTATCAAATTAATCTGCGCGAATTTAGCTGTGACCAATCGGCATTTGAAAAAACGTTGCGCACGCAGCTGAAGCGTAATGACAAAGTGGAGGGCGGAACTCCCGCGATGCCGGGCTCACCGGAGCTCGCTCCTCCACATGTCGAAGAGCTTATCGCAGATCTTCGGACGCAGCTCGACAACATGGGCCCCGTAAACCTGGATGCTGTTCATGAATACGACGAGCTGGAAGAGCGATACAAATTTCTCGAAACGCAAAATAGCGACCTCACTAATTCGCGTCGCGAATTGCTCGACGTGATTGCGCAGATCAACTCGACTACGAGGAAGTTGTTTAGCGAAACCTTTGCTCAGGTACGGATCAACTTTCGTGAAATATTCCTGGAGCTCTTCGGCGGCGGACGCGCGGACCTGTCCCTGCTCGATGAAAACGATCCGCTCAACTGCGGAATCGAAATCAGCGCCAAGCCCCCGGGGAAACAATTGCAAACCGTTTCCCTGCTGAGCGGAGGCGAGCGCTCGATGGTCGCGGTGGCATTGCTGTTCGCAATCTACATGGTGCGACCAAGTCCGTTCTGCATTCTCGACGAAGTGGATGCGGCCATGGATGAGGGCAACATCAACCGGTTTATCCGTGTGCTGGATCGCTTCGTAGAACAGAGTCAGTTTATCATCATCACGCACAATAAACGCACCATTGCCAAGGCCGACGTGCTGTACGGTGTAACGATGGAAGAGCGCGGCGTGAGCAAGCTGGTAGGGATGAAGTTGACCGCGCCACACCAGGTCTCCGCCGAAACGTTTACGAACGCAGAACAGAAGCCGAGACAACAGCGTCTCGCGCTTGCCACGCGGTAGTTTTCCTTCTGGGGAGGCAGGCTGCTCGCTTGGAGTTATCGGCACCTTGTCCTCCCTGGAGGGCGAATAGCGGCGCTGTAAAATTTTTTTGCGCGGGCTGGCCGATCTTGCGTAAAATTGCGGGATGCTTCAGACGGCGCAGCGCCAATCGAAAACCAAAAAGCCAAAGACAGCGCTGCCACACGAGCGCTTCCTCGAAGCGTTTCGCTGGATGCTCCTGGCGCGAACGCTGGAGGAAAAACTCGTTAGTCTCTATCGGGGCGGCCTGATCACCGGCGGCGTCTACATTGGGAAAGGCCAGGAAGCGGTGAGCGTGGCGTGCGGTCTGTTTTTGAAAAAGGGCGATATCTTCGCGCCGTTGATTCGCGACCAGGCAGGACGATCCGCATTCGGCGAACCGCTGTTGGATGTCACGCGCACTTATCTGGGTTCGCGCCTTGGCCCAATGCGCGGTCGCGACGGCAACATCCATCGGGGGCGACCACAGGAGAACCAGCTTGCCATGGTCAGCCATCTAGGCGCGATGATTTCGGTTACTGTCGGCGCGCTAATGTCCAAACGATTCAAGGGAGAGAAAGGCTTCGTCGGCCTGGCGTGCATCGGCGAAGGCGGGATGCAGGCCGGTGCCTTTCATGAGGGGATGAATATCGCCGCAGTAGAACAGGTGCCGCTGGTTATCGTCGCGACAAATAATCATTATGCCTATTCCACATCAAATGATCGCGAGTTCGCGTGCCATGACCTGGTCGATCGCGCGATTGGTTATGGTTTTGAAGGCTACAGCCTTGATGGAACGGATCTCGGCGCGTGCCTGGAGGTAATCGGTGGCGCCGTTAAACGTGCGCGCGCGGGACGTCCGCCGCAATTGGTTGTCGCTTCCGTCTTGCGGCTTTCCGGACACGGCGAACATGACGATGCCAGTTACGTGACGGAGGAGATCAAGCGCGAACCATTTGCACGCGACTGTTTAAAGGTCGCCGAGCAAACGATCGCTGATTTGAAATTGGTCGATGGCGAAACGCTGGCTGAGTGGCGCAAAGAGGCAGCCACAAAAGTGGATGAAGCAATTGCTACTGCACAACAGGAAGCTCCGCCCGAAGGCGACAAAGAAGATTGGTGCGCGATCTCCATGCGCAATCTTGTGGATAGCCCGGAATGAGCATCACGTATCTCGAAGCAATCCGCGAGGCGCAGGCAAAACTGCTCCGCGACGACAAACGCGTGTTTATCTATGGGCAGGACGTCGGCGGCACGTTTGGCGGCGCGTTCAAAGCAACAAAAGGTCTGGCCAAAGAATTTCCGGGCCGGGTGCTGAACACGCCGATTAGTGAAGATGCAATGGTGGGAACCGCCATTGGAGCGGCGATAGAGGGAATGCGACCGATTGTCGAAATGCAGTTCGCTGATTTCTCCAGCATCGCGCTGAACCAAATCCTGAACAACGCCGGCACCCATTACTGGCGGACAAATATGCCGGTCCCCATCACCGTTCGTCTGCCTTCTGGTGGGACTAAAGGCAGTGGGCCATTCCACAGTCAATCGATGGAATCAATTTATGCGCATTATCCGGGGCTCATTGTCATGACGCCGGCCACGGTGGAAGACGCGTACACCATGCTCATTGAAGCGGTGGCCATCGATGATCCGGTTATCTACTGCGAGCACAAGTATCTCTATTATCATCTCAAGGCGGACAAACTACCGACGGAGGGCTTGCCCACAGGCAAGGCACGTATCACGCGGGAAGGACGCGACCTCACCATTGTGAGTTATAGCGCGATGGTGCACGAAGCGCTCGCGGTCGCGGAACAATTGGCCCCTGAAGGTTTTGAAATTGAAGTTGTGGATCTTCGCTCGGTTAAGCCGGTCGATACCGATACCGTGCTCGCTTCGGTCGCGCGCACCGGTCGCCTGCTATGTGTAGGAGAATCATTCCCATGGGGCGGCGTAACAGCCGAGGTGATTGCGCGAGTTACGGCCGAAGGTTTTCATCTGCTGGACGCAGCGCCGCAACGGATTAATGCGAAAGACACACCGATCCCTTATCATCCAAATCTTTGGTCGGCCCATAGGCCCAGCGCAAAAGAGATTGCGCGAAAAGCTCGCGCCCTGCTTCGAGAATAGAAATTTATGCCGCAAGTCCCAATCATCATGCCGCAACTCGGCGAGTCGATCGCCGAAGCCACCATCGTCGATATCAAAATAAAGCTTGGCGATGACGTCGCGGATGACCAGGAAATTATAGACGTCGAAACCAATAAAGCGGTGATGGGCGTGACGACGCCATGCAAAGGCAAAATTGCACAAATCACGGTGCAATTGAAAGAGACTTACCCGGTGGGTGCGGTTCTCGGATATGTGGAAGCGAGCGAAGCGGACGCCGCGAGATTTGCAAAGCAAGCGCCTCCTCCACCGCAGCGCGAAGTCGCAGAAGAAATTCCCGCGCGTGCTGACCAGGAGGTCGCTCGCGCACGCCAGAAGAAGATCGCGGCGCGTGACGGCGACGGCGCACGCTCTGGCGGATTGCCCGTTCCAGTTGTGGCGAAAGGCGCGACATTCATGTCCCCGCGTGTTCGAGCACGGATGGCCGAGCTACAGTTAACAACCGCTGATCTCGCAGGAATCATGGGCACCGGCACGGGCAACCGCGTTACAATCAAGGACCTCGAAAATTTCCTGAAGAAGATCGAGAACCAAACGGCTCATGAAGCTTCCGCTATTCGCGCGGGCGTGGCCGACGCGATGCGGAGAAGTTGGACACGACCGCTTTCAACGATTGGGTCGTCGGTGAATCTTGATCCGGTGCTGCAGGATCGACAGTCGCGCGATCCAAAGCCCGGCCCAGGTTTGTACGCGGTTCGCGCGCTTGCGCTGGCCCTTGCAGAAACTCCAGGCGCAGCGGCGAAGTTGATCGGCAATCGCGTCGTGCAATCAGACTCCATTGATGTAGGCATCGCCGTCGAAGCCGAGGATGGAATCATGGTGCCTGTGATTCGGGCGGCCGACAAGACATCGCTTGCCGATCTCACCGCGAAATACAAGGAGCTCGTCGATCTCGGCCGACAGCGACGTATCTCGCCGGACATGCAAGCCGGCGGCGTTGCGACCGTTTCGAACTTCGGGACTTTTGGAATGGAATGGGGCACGCCAATCCCACTGCCGGACCAGACATTGCTGCTTGGTCTGGGGGCCGGAAAAAAAGTCCCCTCATGGGATGAAGAGAAAAAAGAATTTATTCCCAAGACCGAGGCTCAGATCACGCTAAGCTTCGATCATCGCAGCATCGACGGCGGCGGCGCGAGTCGTCTGCTCAAACACGTCATCGAGCTGCTGGAGAGTGCCAAAAAACTGTAAGGCCCGTCCGCGTCATGCGGGGCGTCCTCTCGGTGTCAGCGGCATGAGATAATGAGCGCTGCAATTTCATACGTCATTGCTTCCGTTCAGCGCAGCGGAACGCATTTGCTTTGCAGCATCCTTCGGAGCACTGGAATGGCCGGTTCGCCTGAGGAGTATTTTTTGTCCAAGCCCGGAGAAACCTGGGAGAAACGCTGGGGCGCGCCATCGCGCGCCGCCTATGTGCAACACGTTTTACGGCAAAATACCGCGACCAATGGAGTCTTCGGCACTGTCGTGATGTGGAGTTATTTCGAACGAATGCTCCAGATGCTGCAGGAAATCCCCGCATACAAAACTTTGAATGGAGCGCAACTTCTCGCGGCTGTTTTCCGCAAGCCAAAATACATCTGGATGCGACGCCGGAACCATGTCGAGCAGGCGGTCTCCTGGGCCATGGCGTGCCAAACGGGTGTCTGGGCTCAAAAAGCCGAGGAGAAATTGCAACCCAACGCCATACCCAGGTTCGACTTCAAGGTAATTGACGAATGGTGCAACCGCATCGCAGCGCACGACGAAGGCTGGGCGAACTATTTTCGTGAGAATCGAATTGAGCCTCTGGTCTTCTTTTACGAAGACGTCGTCGCGTCTCACCGCGCCGCGGCGGAACGCATTCTGGAATTTCTGGGATTGCCATTTCCACCGGACTTGGAAATCCCGCCGCCAGTCGTTGAAAAGCAAGCCACTCGAATCTCCCGGGAGTGGACAGAATGTTATCTCAAGCTCAAAAGAAAGAAGACCGGCAGGCTTAGCCGTATCATCAGGCGCATGCGAATTTAAAGATTCGCCGGTGAGGTTGCGTCTTAACCCCCGCAGAGTCGTGGCAAAAATTCAGTTGTTCGCTCTGCCTCTCAAGATGAATGCGAGCAGGATTACGAAGACACACGCCGCGGCGGTCGCACTTCCCCAAATTAACCAAGCTGGTCGATAAACGAGAGCAAGCCGTCCGTGAGCGCCAGCTGGAACTTCGACAATTGAAAATAATCCGCGATAAGATGTGACGGCGAGTTTTCGATCGCTCAGCCGCGCTTCGTATCCGCGAAAGTAGGGCCTGGAAAAAGTGACTAGAGCCGGACGATCGCCATTGGGCACATCGACATCTGCTTCCACTCTATTTCGCGAATCATTGATTCGGGAAATAGTCGCTGTGGCAAATTGCTCTTCAGGCCGCGAATCGATGGACGTTACCGAACGAACTCGAGCCAATGGAGCACCGTGTCGATGGAAGACCCGGCCTTCATCAGTTGTAAGAACCGCTTGCCATTCGGAAGTCGGCTGAGGCGCGATATCCAATTCCCGGGCAACGACAATTCCATCCACGCCTAACAAAGCTAGTTCGCCGTCTTTGCCGGCTTGATTGCTGAGCAAATAACCTCCGACGCTGGGATTGATTTCACCATGAATCGAAGTCTGGAATTCCCGAGCCACGCCCGCGGGCCGAATCGGACTGTAGCCATTGATGAAATGCAATCCTGCCCACATCGGTGTGCTTCCAGGACGCAGAACTTCGCCCACCGGCTGCGGTTTGTTTGCCACACAATAGGTAAGCTCCGCCCACGGATAAATGCCGAGATAAAGTCGAGCGGGATCGAGCGGTTCTGGTTTGAGCAGGTCTTGCGAAAAGTTGTACCTCGGGACGTCGCAATTTGTCGGGATCCAGACGTAAGTGGCCAGTAATGCCAGAAACGTAATCATCATTGGCCGCCATTCCCGAAATTCAGAATCACGCAACAAAAACGTCGATAGGCACCAAATCGCTGCGAGCCCAAGAAAAATCCACGTGAGCGGAAAAGCGTACGAGCCAGTCGTGCGCAAGATTAGCATCGCGAGAGCGGTAATGGCAGTAAGGCCAAGCGCCACTGTAGCCGGGACCGGGGATCCCGCTCGCAGGTGCAAGGCTTCTGCCGCGCATATCGCGAGAACCAAATGAAAAAACGGCAACCATCGAAAGCTCCATCGAAAAAGCCCGGTTGTCGGAATCATGCAGAGCAGGAGCACAACCAGGAGGAGGACCAGTTCCCATTTGATTTGCCTAACGAGCGCCCCCGCGCGCCAGAGCAATCCGGAGATCAGCGCTGCCGGAGCGACAAGCCCACACGCCAGTTCCGTTGCCGTGTGTGGCAAGTAGCGGTTGGAAAAATCGGACCAATTAACGGTCCAGCATGGCAAGATGAGGCTGGGCAAAGCCGCTGGCGGAACAAGCCATTGCCAATGCGCTCTCGCCGGCTGCAATTCGCGCGCTGAACCCTGGACCAAATCAAGAATCGCGAGCCACGCGGGCGCCGACAATCCGAAGCCGAGTGCCACGCCAAAGAGCATTGGCGCAACCGACAAAATGCTTCGCGTTCCGGTTAACGATCCGCCCGCCGCACGGCGGGACGGATTCGCCGTGGCGAACTTGATTGCCAGCCATGCAACCAAGACGAGCAGCATCAAAACCGTGTAGGGAAATCCGCCAGTAACAACGAGGTAAACAAACGGCGCAGGCCAGAGGAATCTCCATTTGCCTCGCCGAGGATCGAGCGCGCGCGCCGCGCCCCACCACGCCCAGGGCAGCCATGTAAAAGCCCCAAGGGCGCCGAACCAATCGGTCGCGCCCCAGCAGATGATCCAACCGTTTAGCGACGTGATCAACGCGACGAAAATCGACAAGGGAACCGAAAACTGACGATCGCGCGCGAGCAAAAACGCGCCCACTGCTAGAGCGAAAAGATGCGCAATGGAAACGGCAGCCGCTTGCTGCGGAAATGTGAGCGGAAATTTCCAGACGACGATGACGACGGCGTTCACAAAAACCGAGAACACTCCGTACTGAAATTCCCCGGCGAGATTGCCGCAGACCCACGAATAGGGGCTTAAGATTGGGAAATGGCCTTCGGACCAGCTGCGTGCCATGTCGGCGAACACGGGAAGAACAGACAGTTCATAATCGTCGTTCCAAAAAACGAGGGGACTGTGCCAGAGAAGAATGAGGCAGAAGAAGACGACCAGTAGGCCGGCGAAGGTTGCGCCAACGAAATTGTACGGCGTCTGTGTCAGACGCTGCCTATTTGGGATCTGGTCTTCGCAGCGTTTCACAGAAACGCCCTACAAAACAACCGGTTTTCCCTCGGTCATCACCAGGACCTTTTCCTCAATCCTGTGTTCGCGCGCGGATTTGAGCAAACGTTGCGGCGGTTCATGCAGAGGTTCGAAGCCGAGGCGAAAGGTCCCGTAGTGCATCGGGATCAAAGTCTTTGCGCCGAGTTCGAAAAATGCTTTGACCGCTTCTTCTGGATTCATATGAACTTCCCGGCCTGTTGGCGCTTCGTAAGCACCGATGGGAAGCAGAGCAATTTCGATCGGGTAGCGGTCACCGATTTCTCTGAAGCCGGGAAAGTAGGCGCTATCGCCGCAGTGAAAAATGGTTCGGCCATTCGCCGAAATGACGAACCCGCCAAAGTCCCGGTGCAAATCTGCAAGAAATCGCGCACCCCAGTGATGACAGGGCGTGAGCGAAATTTTGAGGGGACCGAGCTCGACTGTCTGCCAGTAATCGAGCTCGTGCACGATGTGAAAACCGAGATCGTGCACCAGGTTTCCCACGCCGATTGGCACAACGATCGGCTGGTCGGCCGCTACGCGCCGCAGCGTGCGGCGGTCGAGATGATCGAAATGAGCGTGAGTCACCAAAACGAAATCAATCGATGGCAAGTGATGGATTTCGAATCCCGGTTGTTTCAGACGCTTGATTACTTTGAGCCACTTCGACCAGTTCGGATCAATCAGGACATTGACTTCGTGGGTCTGAACAAGAAATGACGCGTGGCCGATCCACGTAATACAAATCTCGCCTTCTCGAATTTTTGGGAATTGTGGGGGCCGCGGTGCGTGGTCACCCGCCCGTTTAACAAAAAGTGACGGAATCAGGACGCTGGTAAGAAAATTGCGTTTATGCCAGTCGGCTCGTGGACGCAACCGGACCCGAGTAGAACGCTTGGCTGTCGCATTATCCGGAGATTGGCGAACAACGTTTCTCCGGCTCTTTTTTGAAAAACGAATTGGCACGACGTTCAAACGATATGAGAGAGTTAAAAAGGTTAAAAGGGTTAAAAAGCTACCAAATCTAGCCAGGTGC
>WNFX01010472.1_pt1 | contig 12485 bp, 8 predicted proteins | sample 5400111 | NCBI WGS metagenome assembly WNFX01 (sample SAMN13153363, study PRJNA577476) | soil metagenome | isolation source: 40 cm soil or saprolite under grassland replicate 1 | place: USA:California | collected 2016-06-15
CCGGCCCGGACGAGTCTGTCGGCGAAGACATCGGCGTTGTCCGGCCCCGGGAGTTCCCATCCGGACCCATCGAGCCAGAACGACGTCTTCGTCGCCCGCGGCAACGTCAGCGAGCTGTCGACCAGCTGCCCAGGCGGCAGGCCCGGCATGAAAGTGCCGAGGCTGAACTGGATCCCGAAGAACTCCGCATCCTTGGGGATCGGCGACGTCGTTGCCTTCGTCTCGGGTCCCCGCACCGTCAGCCGAGCAGTGCCCCGCTGACGCGTGACGACCATCTCCCAGTGGCTCACCGCCACCGAGATGAAGAACTCCTCGGGTTCACTTCGTGTCTGCCACGTCTGCTCGATCATGGGTGGGCGTGACGATCGCCGCTCGAACGTGAACAGCTCGATTGCGCGCTTCATAACAACCTCGACTGGCCATGTTGGCAGAACTCAGCGGTCGACCGGGGTGATCTGTAGCTGATGATCCATCACCATGTGCGTCAGGGTCCGCGATCTTCGTGCGTGTGAGCATATCCAAAGCAGCGAGACCCCTGACGCAAACGACGGTAACAAGCTGGCGGAGAAGCCGCTGGAACTGGATGGGCTCCGGCCGATCGCGGTGGTCGAGACCGAACCGAGCATGAGGTCACGCAGTTCGGCCTTGCCTGGCACGTAGGTGTACAGCGTCATCAGCGCCACGCCGAGCGCCTGGACCGCGCGGGCCGCTGACCAGCCCGCCCGGGGATAGCTCTCCGCTCAGGCCATGATCTCGGCGTCGCCAGTGAATGCGGCCCAGAGCCCGGCGTACACGCCACCTGCGCCGACAAGCTCGCTGTGCGTGCCGATCTCGGCGATCCGCCCGTCCGCCATGACCACGATGCGGTCGGCCCTCGCCGCGGTCGTGAGCCGGTGCGCGACCACGACGGTCGTGCGGCGCGCGGTCAGCCGCTCGGTGGCGCGAGTCACGGCCGCCTCCGAAGCAAGATCGAGCGCGGCGGTCGCCTCGTCGAGCAGCAGTATGTCCGGCCCGACGAGCTGCGCACGGGCGAGTGCGAGCAACTGGCGCTGGCCCGCCGACAGATTCCGGCCGCGTTCACCGACCATGTGCAGATAGCCGCCAGGTAGCCGGGCGATCATCTCGTGGGCGCCGACCGCGTGCGCCGCGGCCTCGACGTCGGCGTCGCTGGCATCGGGGCGGCCATAGGCGATGGCGTCGCGCACGGTGCCGGGGAACAAATACGCCTCCTGCGGCACCACGCCGAGCCGGTGCCGGTAGCTGGCGAGGTCGTAGGCGCGCACGTCGACACCGTCGGCCAGCACCGCGCCGGCGGTCACGTCATAGAACCGGGCGATCAGCTTGACGAGCGTGGATTTGCCCGCGCCTGTCTCACCGACCAGCGCCACCGTCTCGCCAGGTTCGATGACCAGATCGATCCCGCCGATGGCCTCGCGTCCGCTGGGACTGTAGCCGAAGTGCACGCCGCGAAGCTCGATCCGGCCCTCAAGCCGCCCCGCCCGGACGGGCCGCTGCCGCTGCGGCGTGGACGTGGGAATGCGCAACAGGTCCTTGATGCGGCGTAGCCCGACCACGGCCTGCTGGTAGCCGTCGAACACCTGTGACAGCTGCTGGACCGGGGAGAAGACCATGTCGATGTAGAGCAGGTATGCGATCAGCGCGCCGGTGGTCAGCGTGCCGTTATGCACCTCGCCGGTGGCGACGACAAGCACGAGCGCACCGGCCACCGTGGACAACATCTGCACGAAGGGGAAGTACAGCGCGATGTAGCGTTGCGCCCGCAGCCGGGAAACCCGGTACGCGTCGCTGCGGCCGGCGAACCGCATCCGGTTCCTGCTCTCGCGCCGGTAGGCCTGCGTCACGCGCATCCCCGCGACGTTCTCCTGCAGATCCGCGTTGACCGCGCTCACCTTCTCGCGGGCGTCCTGGTAGGCGCGCGACGACTTCGACCGGTAGATCAGCGTGGCCACGATCATGATCGGCATTACGGACGCCACAAGCAGCCCGAGCTCGGTGTTGATGACGAGCAGCGCGATCATAATGCCGAAGAACGAAAGCACGGCACTGACCATGGTGATCAGGCCGGTCTGCAGGAACGTGGCCAGCGCGTCCACGTCCGTTGTCATCCTTGTCATGATCCGGCCGGACAGTTCGCGCTCGTAGTAGTCGAGGCCGAGCCGCTGCAGGTGCGCGAAGATCTTGACGCGCAACGTGTAGAGCAGCCGTTCACCGTTGCGCCCGACGATCATCGTCTCGCCCGCGGTGATCACCCAGTCGGCCAGGACAATCGCCAGGCCAGCGATCGAGACCACCACGATGGCGTGGAACACCTTGGCCTGCACGCCGTTGTCGATTCCGCCCCGTACCAGGGCGGGCAGCGCGATGCCTGCCAGCGCGTCAAGGCCGTCCAGCAGCAGGCCCGCGACCAGCGCGAGCATGAATGGCCGCAGCAGGCGGCGCAGAGTGAAACGAGGGTCGGCAGCGCGCGCGAAGGCAGGGTCAACGCCCGGCACGTCGCGCGCGGGCGGCAGGGCGTCCACCTGGGCCAGCAGCTCCGGTGTGGGCGGGATGCTGGCGAGCATGCCGCCCCAGGAGTGCCCGCCCGCCGCGGCTGTCTGCGCACCCGCCGCCGCGCCCGCCGCCCTCCCGGCCGCCGACCGCTGACCGCCGCTTTCGCGCCACAGGCCGGGCGTGATGCCGTTGATCTGCACCGGCGCGCCTCCGGGCGCGTGGTGAAGGATCGCGTTCTCGTAGTAGGCGAGCTCACCGGCGTCCACGCCCTCCGCATCATCGCCCGGGCCAGAAAGCAGCAGCCGGTAAAGCGGACAGCGGCCGATCAGCTCCTCGTGCGTCCCGGCGTCCGCCACGCGGCCGCCGTCAAGCACGGCGATCCGGTCCGCAAGCTGCAGCGTCGAGCGGCGGTGCGCGATGAGGATCGTGGTCCGGCCCCGCATGACCCGGCCGAGGGTGGCGTGGATCTCGGCCTCCACGCGCGGGTCGATGGCGGATGTCGCGTCATCGAGCAGCAGAACACGCGGATTGGTGATGAGCGCGCGGGCGAGCGCCACCCGCTGCCGTTGGCCGCCGGACAGGGTCAGGCCCTGCTCACCGATCACGGTGTCGTAGCCCTGCGGCAGATCCCTGATGAACCCGTCGGCCTCTGCCGCCTTGGCCGCGGCGATGATCTGTTCGTCGGTGGCGTCGGGACGGCCATAGGCGATATTGGCCCGCGCTGTGTCGGAGAACAGGAAGCTCTCCTCCAGGACAAGACCGATCGCGGCGCGCAGCGAATCCACGGTCACGTCCCTGATGTCGTGGGAGTCGACGCGGATCGCGCCACCACGCACGTCGTAGAAGCGCGGCAGGAGCAGCGAGATCGTGGACTTGCCCGAGCCCGTGGTGCCGACGACGGCGAGGGTCTCGCCGGGCTCGACGCGCAGCGTCAGCCCGTGCAGCACGGGTTGCGATGGCACGTAACCGAACGTCACATCGTCGAACTCGATCGCCGCCGCGCCCGGCGGCAGCGCGATGGCGCCCGGTTTCTCGGTGACCAGCGGCCGTGAATCGATGACCTCGAAAACCCGCGCCACGCTGGCGCGCGCTTCCTGCCCGATGGTGATCAAATTGGTCAGCGACCGGACCGGTCCGACGAGCTGAACCAGGTAGGACGAGAACGCGAGGAATGTGCCGAGCGTGATCGAGCCGTGAATGGCCAGCCAGCCGCCGAGCGCCAGCACCCCGATCTGCCCAAGCGAAGGAACCGCCTGCAGCGCAGGGGTGTAGCGGGCCATCAGCCGCACGGTGCGCACCCGCCCGGCGAACAGCCGGCTGCTGGCGTCTTCGAGCCGGTCAAGCTCCTGCTCTTCCTGCCCGAATCCCTTGACCACGCGCACGCCGGCCACCGCGCCGTCGACGACACCCGCGACACCCGCGGACTGTTGCTGCGCGTACCAGCTGGCCGGAAAGATCTTCCGGCGTGACGCCAGCGCGATGAGCCACAGGGCAGGTGCGACGAGAAAGGCAACGATGGTCAGGACCGGCGAGAGGAAGACCATGATGACGAGCGCGAACACGAACAGCAGCACGTTGCCGAGCAGCATCGGCAGCATGCTCAGCAGTCCCTGGACCATGTTGATGTCGGAGATGGAACGGCTCACGATCTGGCCGGTGTGCAATTCGTCCTGGCGCGCGCCATCCAGCCTCGACAGCGCGCCGAACAGCTCGGTGCGCAGATCGTGTTGCACGTCAAGGGACAGCCGCCCGCCGACGTAACGGCGCAGGTAGAGCCCGCAGAAGTTCAACAGCGCCGCGGCGACGAGCACGATCGCCAGCGGCCAGACGGGACGGGAATCAGTAACGACGGAGCCGTCGATGATCGCGCGCTGTATGAGCGGGATCAGCACAGATACGACGGTCGCGAGTAGCGAGCCACCCAGCGCTAGGATGACGCTGCGCCGGTGGCGCCAGCAGTATCCACTCAGCCGTCGCAGCCAGCCGCGGCTAGCGTCCGGCGTGGTGGCAGGGCTTGCTCCGCCGTCCGTTCCAGCCCGCTCTGAAGCTGCCCTGGCCCGCCGGATTCTCGTCAAATTCTGCCACCCTCCGAGGAGGGTAACGCTCGTGACGGTCGGCCAGATTCCTGACCCGTGACAGGATCGGGGCAGGCATGCACGCGGCCCGCCCGCCCGGACCGGGCCGCAGCCGTGCGTGCGGCCGCCGCCAGCAAGGGAGCCACCGCCGTGAAGAAGGGAATGCTCGCCCTGTTGGGCGCGCTGATCGCGATCGCGGGGATCATCTGGACACTGCAGGGGCTCGGCGTCCTCGGGGGCAGCGTGATGTCTGGTAAGCCCATGTGGGCGGTGATTGGCCCGGTGGTCGCCGTCGCCGGCCTCGCCATGACAGGAGCGGGGCTGCGGGGCAGGCGCCCCACCCGATAGGACTGGGGGTCACAGTGAGGGCTGGCGACTTCGATCTTCCCGCCGATCCGTTCCACCGTCGGCTGCACCACGTGGCGCCCGCGGCGCTGACCGCCGGGACCGCACAGACGCCTGGGATGATCCGCAAGGCCGCGCTCAGCAGCGTCACCGTCGGCTCGCGGCGGCTGTGGATGGGGCAGACGCACGTGGCGCCGGCCACGGTCTCCGCGGCTCACCACCACGGGGACTCGGAAACCGCCATCTACGTGGTGAGCGGCAGGCCGTCGTTTGTGTTCCTCGACGTCGAGGGCGACGAGCCGCGGGAGGTTCGGATCGACAGCCGGCCGGGCGACTACGTCTTCGTCCCGCCTTTTGTGCCTCATCGTGAGGAGAACCCCGACCCCGCCGTCGAGGCCATCGTCGTGATCGCCCGCAGCACGCAGGAGGCGATCGTGGTCAATCTCCCCGACCTGCGCTGGGAGCAGAAGATCTCATGATCGCGGCGGATCTCAGCGGCCTTACTCGATCCGAGTGGTGATGGGCGTGCCGGTCTCGACGGTCCGGCCGACCGTGCAGAGCCAGTCGTGTGACTTCTTCACCACGTCAGGCAGTACTTCCCTGGCCGCATCGCCTTGTTCGGTGCCGGGAAAAACGATCCGGAACGTCACCTCGATATCGGTTAGCCGGTTTCCTTCGGCATCGCGCACCTTGTTCGCGCCGACCCGCACCTCGAACGCGTCAGGTTCAGCGCGGCGTGACGTCAGGATGTCGACGTCGATCGCCGTGCAACCGCCGACCGCCGCGAGCAGCAGCTCAGTCGGGGTGAAATCGGCGCCGTCCCCCATGCCGAACGCGATCCGGCCGCCGCGTGAGTTGGTAACGGTAAACATGCCTCGTGCGGTGCGCTCGACCGTGACGTTGCGGTGCACAGGATCAGTCGCCATCCCCCTACCCTGTCAGGTTTCGACGACGGCGAAGGTGGCGCCGGGCATCGTCACCGCGTCGCGGTTGATCGTGACCAGGGGGCTGGAGGTGGCCAGCAACGCGCCGCCGGGCCGGCCGAGCGGCAGGCGCAGTGGGCCGTGGCCGAGATTGGCCGCGATCCGCAGCCGCCCCCGCCGAACCACCAGCCATCGTGCATCGTCGTCGTAGTCGGCCCGCACCCGGTCGAGACGCGGATCGGCGAGCTCGGGCCGGGCGCGGCGCAGTGCGATCAATTCGCGGTACCACGCGAGCAGCGCGCGGCGCTCCGCGCGATCCACCTGGTGCCAGTCCAGCTTCGAGCGGAGGAAGGTCGCCTCGTCCTGTGGGTCGGGGATGTCGGCGGGGCCCCAGCCGTGGGCCGCGAACTCCGCCCGGCGTCCCTCGGCAACGGCCCGGGCCAGCCGGGCATCGATGTGATCGGTGAAGTACTGCCATGGGGTATCCGCTCCCCACTCCTCCCCCATGAACAGCATCGGCGTATACGGCGCGGTCAGCACCAGGCCCGCACCGACCTTGACCAGCTCGGCAGGCACAGCGGCGGAGATACGGTCGCCGGTCGCCCGGTTGCCGATCTGATCGTGATTCTGCAGGTAACCGAGGAAACGGTAGGCCGGGATGCGAAACACATCCACCTGCCGCCCGTGCGTGCGCTCGCGGAAGGTGGACCAGATCCCGTCGTGGAAGAACACTTTGGTGAGGGTCTTCGCGAGCACCGCGAGCGACCCGAAGTCGCCGTAGTAGCCCTGGCTCTCACCCGTGATGGCCGCGTGGACCGCGTGGTGGAAGTCGTCGCTCCACTGCGCGTCAAGGCCGTAACCGCCCGCCTCCCTGGACGTCACCAGCCGGGGATCGTTGGAATCGGATTCGGCGATCAGGAGCAGTTCACGGTTGAGCAGCGCGGCGAGCGCGTGCACCTCGGTCGCGAGTTGCTCGAGGAAGTGCATGGCGCGGAAGTCCTTGAACGCGTGCACGGCGTCCAGCCGAAGCCCGTCGAGGTGATAGTCGCGCAGCCACATCAGCGCGTTGCCGATCAGAAATGCCCGCACCTCATCGGAGCCGGGCTGATCGAGATTGACCGCGGGGCCCCAGGGCGTCACGTGCGCGTCGGTGAAGTACGGGCCGAAAGCCGCGAGCCGGTTGCCGATTCCCACGTGGTTGTAGACCACATCAAGCACCACCGCGAGGCGGCGGGAGTGGCAGGCGTCCACAAAGCGCTTCAGCCCGTCGGGCCCGCCGTAAGGTTCATGCACGGCCCACAGGCAGACCCCGTCATAACCCCAGCCGTGACGCCCGGGGAACGCGGCCACCGGCATCAGCCCGACGATGTCGACCCCGAGGTCGCGGAGGTGGTCCAGCCGCCCGATCGCTGCGTCGAACGTGCCCTCTCGGGTGAACGTGCCCACGTGCAGTTCGTAGACCACCGACCCGTGCAGCGGGCCGCCCCGCCAGCCGCGGTCTGCCCACCTGAAGGCCGAATGGTCGTAGGAACGGCTTACCCCCAGGATGCCAAACGGCTGCCGCGGGGATCGCGGATCAGGCAACGGATCACCGCCGTCGAGGCGGAACAAATAGTCGGCGCCGTCGCCTGCGTCCGGCACATCCGCGACCCACCAGCCTGGCTCGTCGGTTTGAGTCATCGGATACCGCGCACCACGCCGGCCAGGGGGGTCTGGGGGGTCCGGGGGGTCTGGGGGGTCGGCCCCCCGGGTCAGCACAAGCTCCACTTCGGCCCGGCCGGCCGCGGGCGCCCAGACTTGGAAGACGGTCACGGGGTCAGGGTCCCTTCTGGCACAAGCAGCGCAACGGGACACCGCTGTGTCAGCGCGGAAAGCAGCACGCGCGCACCGGAATGGCTGGCACCGGTCAGGACATCCCGCCAGCGGCCGTCGGGCAACGGCAGCACCGTGTTCGCCCAGCCGCCAGCCCGCCGCAGCCCGGCGGGCAGCCTGGTGACGACGGTGATCGCTTGGCCGCCAGAGGCGCCGCGAAGGAACGCGACCGCGTGCTGCGCCGCCACGCCCTGCGCGGGCAGCGGCGTGTAGCTCCCGGCGAACCAGTCCGGGTGATCTCGGCGAAGCCGCAGCGCGCGGGAGACAACGAGCAGCTTCTCCTGATCGAGGCCGGTGGCCGAGGCTGACGCGAGGACCACCGATGGCCCATCGGTGTTCCTGGAGGACCACCGATGGGCCATCGGTGGTCCTGTATCGGCGGTATCCAGCGCGGCGAGAAGATCGCGGCGGCGCCGGAAGTCCACCGGGCGCCGGTTGTCCGGATCCACGAGGGAGAACCCGGCAAGCTCGAGGCCCTGATAGACATCGGGGACTCCCGGCATCGTGAGCTGCACGAGCTTGCCGCCGAGCGAGTTCACCCGCGCGTCGGGCGCGATCTTGTCAACAAAGCCCGCGACGCACGCGGTCAGCTCCGCGTCGCGCAGCACCGCGTCGGCGAACGCGAGCACGTCCGACTCGTAGCCGGTGTCGGGATCCGCCCACGCGATTCGGTGAGCACGGCCAGCCGGGCGCGCACGTCCTCCTGGCGCTTGGTGTCGTGCGTGGACAGGGTGGTCAGACTGGCCGGCCAGTCCCGGCTCAGGCGGCCTGCGGTGGCATGGAACTCCTGTGGGCTGACCCCGAACCGGTCCGGCTCGCCGCCCACCTCGTTCAGCGCGACCAGGCGTGACCAGCGATAGAACGCGGTGTCCTCCACGCCCTTGGCCATCACCGGGCCGCAGGTCTGCTGGAACCGCACGATCAGGTCGTCGCGCGGTTCGTCAGCGCAACGGGCCGCCCTCGTGTCTGCGCCCGTGTCTGTGCCTGTGCCCGTGCCCGTGCCTGCGTTCCGGCCGAGCACCAGGTCGCACACGGCATCAAGTGCCGGGTGCAGGCCCGGCTGGAGATGCCGGCGAGCGGACGCGGCGGCACCTTCCACCGCAGCAACGGACGTGCGCGGCGGCGGCTCGCCCGGCACCACGTACGCACGATAAACGCCGAACGCGGCGAGCATTTCGACAACCACCGCGCGCACCTCGTGTTCGCTGAAGCTGTCGAGCACCGGATCCTCCGCGCGGGCGATGAGCCCGGTCAGCCTCGTCACCTCGGCCGCGAGCCTGCCCGTGGCCGCTTCGCGCTTGGCCGGGTGCGCCACGCCCGCGAAGCCGTTCGGCCCGTTCGTGAAACGCACGTACGTCTCGGTCAGCGGCTCGCGGCCCGCCGAGTCGACGAAGAGCCCGCCCACCGCGCCGAGCGTGTCGTAACCGGTCGTGCCCGCGCATTGCCAGTCGCTGGGCAGCTCCTCAGTGCCGGTGAGGATCTTCTCGGTGACGACCCAGATGCCGCCGGTCGCACTCGCCAGCCGCTGCAGGTATCCGCGCGGATCAGCCAGGCCGTCGGGATGGTCCACTCGCAGGCCCTGGATGAGACCCTCGGCCACCAGTTTCAGCAGCAGACCGTGGGTGGCCGCGAATACGTCGGCGTCCTCGACCTGGATCGCGATGAGCCCGGTGATATCGAAGAACCGCCGCCAGTTCAGCTGCGTCGCGGCGGTGCGCCCGCCGGCCAGCCGGTAGTGCTGTGCGTTCAGCAGCTCGTTGAGCGGCAGGTCAGCGGTGCCGGGGCGGATAGGCAGGACATGGTCGAAATAGCGCAGCACCGGCTCTGCGGAGCGGTCGGCGGTGAGGTCGCCGAGGCAGTCCTCGACCGGGCCGGCCAGGATCGGCAGCAGGAGGCGGCCCGTGTGCGCCGCCCAGTCCACGTCGAACCAGTGTGCATACCGCGAACCAGTTCCCTCACGGAGCACCGACCAGAACTGCCGGTTGAGCGATTCGGGCACGGGGATGGCCATGTGGTTGGGCACGATGTCGACGACTACGCCCAGCCCGCGGCCGCGGAACGATTCGGCCATCGCGCGGAACGCGGCCTCGCCGCCGAGGTCGGCGGAGATGCGAGAGTGGTCCACGATGTCGTATCCGTGCGTGGAACCCGGCGCGGCCTGCAGGATCGGCGACAGGTAAGCGTGCGTGACCCCGAGCGCGGCGAGGTAGTCCGCGATGGCGGCAGCATCAGCGAACCCGAAACCAGGCCGTAGCTGCAACCGGTACGTGGAAACCGGGGCGGGCCAGGTAGGGCCGGTCTGCACCACGCCGTCGACCACAAGACTCCCTCCTGCGATCACGGCCAGGGATCTGTACATACCCACACGGCGCGGCGATTAGCGGCTCGAAGGGCGCCACGCGCCGCGTCTTTAGTGGCATCCGCGGCCGGGTACTTGTGACACTTTTGGCCGCCCGGCCCCGGCACGGCTGTTCGTCGAGCACGTCCTCGGCACCGGCGAATTCGTGGCGGGGCATCGTGGCCTTGGACGCCGATCCGATCCTTGATCGGACAAGAGTCAACTGAGCGGCGCCCGGCCGAGCCTGATGCGCCACTGACCCCATGAATGTGGCAGCCATGGGGTCCTGACCCCATGGCTGCCACATTCATGGGGGTGCCGCTGTTAAGGAAGCTGTTGTTTCCTTCCGGTGATCCGCCTGGTCCCGGCGGATCAGCCCTGACCGGGCGTCAGCCTGGTTGGCGCGCTTCGATGAGGAACCGTTTCGCGTAGGCGACGAAGGCGCCGTCCGCCTGGATTCGATCGTGCAGGGCGGCGAGTTCGGCGCGGTACCGGCTGACGGTGAACCCGGGCACGGTCCAGATCACTTTCCGCAGGAAGTACACGACGGCCCCGATATCGTAGAACGCCATACGCAGAGATTCCTGCCGAAGATCGATCACATCCAGGCCGGCCTGCTGCGCCGCCGCCCTCGCGTGTTCGGGGTCGCGTTCCGTACCTGGCGGCAAGGGCCCGAGGAAGAACGCACTGAGCTCCCCCACACTCCCGGCGCCAATCTGCTGCGAGAAATACACCCCGCCGGGCCGCAGCACGCGGGCGATCTCGGCCCACCATGTGCTGACCGGATGGCGGCTGGTCACGAGGTCGAACACGCCCGACCGAAACGGCAGCGGCGGCTGATCGTCGTCGGCTACCACCGCCGCGCCGCGAGCGCGGAGATGCCGCGCCGCTACCGCGAGGTTCGGCGGCCAGGACTCCGTCGCCACCATCACGCCGGGCAGCCGCGCCACGCCGGCGAGCACCTCCCCGCCGCCGGTCTGGATGTCAAGAGCGGCAGACGCCGTCGCCATCCGCTGCGCCAGCATCCTGGAGTAACCCCACGACGGGCGTTCTTCGGTCGCGCGGCCATCGAGCCAGGAGAACTCCCACCCCTCGACCGGCGCGGACTCCGCCTCGGCAACAAGCTCGTCGAAGGTCGGCATGGTTCAAGCCTGGCAGTCCGCTGCCCGGGCGGCGAGGGAATATCCGGCCTACGTGCAGGCGACCCGCGTAAGCCGTGCGGATGCCGTCGGGCCGGGCGGCGCCACGGAAACGGCGGCGCCGGGCAACTGCCGCACAGGAGCCATTCGGTCTGACACGCCCACACCCGGGCGTCGCCAAGACACGTGTCGCGTGGCAAGCTCAGCGGCATGACCAGTCCACACGACGATCCGGCATGCGACGTCGCGCACGGCGGCGCTACCGCCCCGTCGACCGGGCGCACGCTTGTCGCCGTCTTCGCGTCTCCGGTCGCTGACTACCTGCTGCGCTACGGCAGGGACACAGGATTCCGCGCCGTGCTTATCGAGCCCGACGCCGCGCTCGCACAGACCGCGCGGAACGCGCACGCTGCGCAGACGCCGCACGGCGAGCAGACGGCGCACGGCGAGCAGGTCATGGTGGCCACGAGCTGGGATGGCTGCCTCGACGAAACAGCCGATGTCGTTGTCACCGACCACCATCGGCCGGAACTTGGCACGTTTCTGTGGGACGCGCTCGCGAGCAAGGCACGCTGGGTGGGAATCATGGGGAATCCGCACCACCCGGCTCCGCACATCCCTGCCCTCGCCGCCCTGGGCGTTCCGGCGGCAGAAATCGCGCGCGTGCACCGGCCAATCGGCCTGAACATTGGCTCGCACTCGCCCGCGGAGATCGCTATCGCCACACTCGCCGGGTTGATAGCCGACCGGAACGGCCGTCCAGGCGGTTTCTCGCACCTGTGACACCTCGCGGGACCATCTGCATCCGCCAAGATCCGCCAGACACCAAGCTACCGTCAGGGATTGACGGCGTCCTCGCGGGAGGCGATGCCAAAGACACGCTCGGCATTCCCGTGGTAAATCTTGTGCTTATCCACCGCGGAAAGATACATAACGGCTTACGCGACGTGACACACCAGCGGCAGCCGTTACGGACAATTTCGATCACCCCGGTCCTCGGTGAATTCGCTGACAGATCGAGAGCAATTCACCGACGTCACGCACGTTCAGATGCGGCGCAAGCGCGTCGGGCAGATGGTCGAACGAGGCGGCGCCGCCGATGCCCGTGTGCACCGCGATGGCGAGCGCGTGGCCGCGGTGCGCCATCGGCACCTCAAGGTCCGGGTCGTCCCCCACCACGGCCACGTCCTTGCCCGGTACGCCGAGGCGGCGCGCGGCGCTGCGCAGCGCGTGCAAGGACGGCTTGCCGACCACCTCGACCCGGCAGCCCGTCAAGCTCTTG
>WNFX01025557.1_pt1 | contig 12484 bp, 16 predicted proteins | sample 5400111 | NCBI WGS metagenome assembly WNFX01 (sample SAMN13153363, study PRJNA577476) | soil metagenome | isolation source: 40 cm soil or saprolite under grassland replicate 1 | place: USA:California | collected 2016-06-15
AAGAATCGCAACAAATGTCATAAAAACCATCGAGGATCCAAGAATTAGAGAATTGGGGACACTTGCGGCACCCTGATGACAACGAGGATATTATTCGAGCGAGAGATAGTTTCAGTACATTCTACTATCGGATACCGGATGGTGAATCAGGTGCTGACGTGTACGACCGGGTAAGCACATTTTTGGAAACACTCTACAGAGATTTCAACAAAAAAGAGTATCCGCAAAATGCGTTGATTGTTACACATGGGCTGACACTCAGGTTATTTTTTATGCGCTGGTTTCATTGGACAGTTGAGGAGTTTGAGAATTTGCGCAATCCGCGTAACTGCCAGATTGTTGTCATGCAAAAGAAGACGGATGATCGCTATGAATTGTTGACCAAATTGGAAAAAAGGGAGAGCAGACGGCCACTAACGCGCTCAAGGAAAAGGTGAGTTTTAATATCCCATAGGTCACGTTTTCGAAGTCCTCGAAGAGGGAAACGCGACCTGCTGATTTGTAATATCAACCTTTTCATATGGAGGAAGGTATGAACAAAACCGACAGGCAGATTCAACCTTACGCACTCAACATGGGCGAAGGCTGGACGTATCGCTTCGGTATTGACTTTATTGTGAAAGCCAGTGAGGTTCAGAATAATAATGGCGCAGCAATTATGGAGTATGTCACGAGGAAAGGTGAAGAGCCACCGAGTCACACCCATAACACCGAAGATGAGATGTTCTACGTGCTTGAGGGTGCCATCACCTTTCGATGTGGTGAATCAACCTTTGATCTGGAGAAGGGAGGCTTCATCTTTTTGCCATCCGGTATTGAGCATGAATATACAATACGCGGTGAGGATCCAGTTCGGCTACTCGTCGTTACCTCTCCAGTAAGAGAGGAGCTGAGCGGTGGCTGGGGAGGCTTCGTAGCGGACATGGAATCAGGTCAGGGAGAATTGATCACAAAACCACCGCATGACGACTAAATTAATAGAACCGCGGAACGCAACGGTCGAATGAAGGAGGTGTAAAGTCCCGGCCACGAATTTTGTTTTTCTTTTTTGGGCGGGCGTATAATCTGCATATAGGTTCTTAATTGGAGGAAACATCTATGGCGAAGCAACCGGAGTTTCGCAAGCAGCCAACTATGACAAAACAGATCGAGATGACTTTTGACCAAGTCGAAGCAATTCTGGGAACCCCTTTACCTGCATCGGCGACGAAGCTGACAACTTGGTGGACAAATGTCCAACCGAAGATTCAGAGTCAGCGCACGGCCTGACTCAACAATGGGTGGATGGTCGCGCAAGTTGACCAACAAGCTAGGTGGGTAAAGTTTGTCCGAGCTAGCTCTTGAAGCCAGTTCTGTCAAAGCGGCGTTGTCTCGTCCCGCCTGGTTGTCGAGCCTGTCGAGACACACCGTTAGGCATCTCAAAAAGGATCTATGGATAAGCAAAAATCGAATCTTTCCACGGATGAAAAGATATTCATTTCATTCTTCATAACACCCGCTGTGCCAGCTGCGATTTTTTCCGCCTTTGCTCTTTCCAACCTAATCGTTATAGTCATCAGTTTTGTCGTTACATACTTAATTGCTGGCGCACATGTGCTCGTGCTTGGCCTTCCCGCCTTTCTACTTGGCAAGCGGCTTAATGCTATTCATTGGTGGACGTGTATAGTTGTGGCATTTCTGATTGGCGGTTTACCGATTGCGATTTGGCATGGCTGGTCTGAGTTTGGCTGGTGGGGACTGTTCGGCGCGAGTGGAGGTTTTGGATTTTGGCTTCTCTGGCAGTTTTGGATTCACCCGGATCAATAAGCAAAGGCTTAGATGATGTACTCGCCAAACAGATTGTATATGCTTATCGTTTGTGACAACTTCCGAACCAGAGTTCTGAGGTTGATAAAAACGGTGTCGAACAAAGCACAGGTGCACCCGAACCCTGTCAAACTACGACGGGGCTGTCGTGGCGGGACTCTGCGCGTTTTCAGGCAGTTTTCTGGGTTCAAGGCAGTTCTGTCAAAGCGGCGTTATCTCGTCCCGCCTGGTTGTCGAGCTTGTCGAGACACACCAGTGCCCCGAAGAGGTATAACGCACACCGTTAGGCGTTCATATGAGAAAAATAACTACAAGTTTTCATAGACGTAGAAGATGTAACCTTGAGACGTCGTCTTGACTCCCAGATCGTTGAGTAACCTGAGAAGTTGGGCGCGATGATCTGTGCCATGATTAGCCACATGGAGAAGCACCTGCCACAGCATAAGATCTTTGTCTTCTCCCTCTAATGGTTTTTCGAATAACATATTATCCTGCAATTTTGCAAGATAATCGCGCATATTTTGCTCAACCTTGTCCCAGTGTGCACGAATGCTTTCCCGCGCAGAAAAGTCTGCGGGATTAAGATCTTCTGGGATTTCGACGCCTCGCAATCCGCTAAACCAGGCATCATCACAGCTCATGAGATGAAGGATTTGATCTCGAACAGACCCGCGTGAGTAGTCCGAATGTTGCGTGAACTGTTCATCGGATAATTGCGTGATATAACGATCCCATAACTTGCGGTTTTCAGCGAAGTGATAGTCGTAGAAATGGCGAAAGGCATTTGCATTCATGTCGGCACTTACTCCTCTCTATACGACCAAAAGCATTAGACTTTATCGGAAATTAAATGGGGACGCTGATTTACGCAGAAAACGCAGATTTTCTTTTTAAATCAGCGAAAATCAGCGTTTTTCAGCGTCCAAAATAGACTCTTTGCTTATTACCAATAAAGTCTATTATAGTACAAATGTTCGAATAAGCCAAAGTATAGGCTATTCATCCGATGTGTCAATATGGTCAGTTCTGAAGGAGTAGCGTATGAATAAATCTGAACTTCTGAATTGGTTGCAGGCTGAGTATCAGCAATGGGAAACATTTCTCGATCAGATTGGTATGGCGCGCATGGATCAACCCGGCGTGAATGGTGAGTGGTCCATGAAGGACATCGTCGCGCACCTGTCGGGCTGGAATCGTTGGCTTGTCGCCCGCTTACAGGCTGCTCAACGCAGCGAACCCGGATAGAGCCAGAGTGGCACCTTGTGTGGTTAAACGATGAACGCTTTCCCGCTGGTGAATTCTTTGACCATTTCCATGATGACCATGAGCCAGACATGCGCGCTTGGTTGGCGCGAGTTGAGAAACAATAGGTGCGGCCCAAGCGACGTGCACCCGAACCCCGATGGCGCCTAGGCGCCACTCTCTTACAGCCTGCTAGGTTTAGTTATTCTCCGCGCCGAAAAACGCCCAGTCTTTTTCTGGTCTCACCCTTCTGCTGCGCGGCCGTGAGGCTTTCGCTGAAGCCTTTCAGGTCCGGGTGGAATGCCATCCAGACGGTCAGCAGCAAGACCAGTATCCCCGGGATGGCAAATAACATCGTCAGGTTCCATTTGCTGATTAGGCCGGCGATCGCCTGCGAGATGGGCATCAGCCCGGTGCTGGAGAGCATCAACAAAGCCATCATCCGTCCCAACATCTCCCGGGGTGTGCGAGTCTGCATCCAGGTCATCAAGAGGACCGCGATAAAACCATTGCCCAGTCCTAGCCCGAACAAAAACCCAAAGTCGATCCAGGTGGAAGTAATCACTCCCAACGATCCAATCACGATCCCGAATCCGGCGAATAATGCGATCATGATCAGGCGTAATTTTGCTCCATCCGGGCGGGGAAGAGACCCAGCGAGCAGGTAGCCTAGCAAATTTCCGCCGGCAAAAGCGGACATCAACAGTCCAAACGCTGTGGCACCCTCAGGCAGGCGCTGGTCCGCCAGAACGGGGATGCCAACCATGATCGGACCGATCAGCAGGAAATTGACAGCCATCAGAACCATGAAGATAAAGCGCATGAGTTTATCCATCCACAGGTACCTGATACCACCTTGAATGGATGCCCAAACACTTTCTTTGGCGCGCACAGCCCCGGTAGGCACAGTTTGTTTTTTGAGGCGGATCATCTGCAGGGTCACTGCCGAGACGACAAAGGTGAACGCATCGAACGCGAATGCAATGCCGACCCCGGTGAAGGTGCTGGAGAAGCGCCCGATAATGATCCCGGCAATCGTCGGGCCGACGAAACCGGCCAGCTGGGTAATACCCATGATGATCGAATTCCCTGCTTGCAGGTCTTGTTCGTCGACCAACGTAGGCACAATGCTGGTTTCGGCCGGGATCGCGAAACCGGCCACAATTCCAAACAACAAGCCGAATGCGTAAATCATCCAGACTTGGACCATGCCGCTAAAAACGACAATGGCCATGAGAGCGGTCAGGACAAACCGGGTGATATTGGCGATCAGTATTACCAGACGCGGGGACAGGCGATCGGTGATTGCGCCGCCGAAGAGGATAAATACGGCGCGCGGGATTCCTTCCAGAGCAAGAACGGTTCCAAGCATAAGTGGATCCTTGGTCAGTTGCAGCACCAGCCAGGGTGTCGCGATGAGCGCGAAGTGGTCGCCCAGCAGAGAGATAAAAGCGCCGGCAAAAAACAGGCGGAAATTACGGAGAGACAGCACCCGTGCCATCGGGTTGGTTTGGGAATAGGCAGCATTCATGGTAAGGACCTTTCTGGTTCTCTAAGAGAATTGAACCCTATGAAATTGAATGATCAGACGAGAATGGTTAGAACACCGTGACGTTGGTCAGATTTGCGCCGTAGCCTTTCAATACAGCATAGGTGATCTTGTCCATCGTGGCACCATCAAAGATGGCTTTTCGCACGTCGGTGTTTTGGAACGAAACGTTTCGAAGCACAGAATTCTTAAAAGACGTTTCATCCAGTCCTGCTTTTTCAAAGATCGTTCCCTCGAGCGTCAGATTTTCAAGACGCACGCCAGACAAATCTGAAGTGTGAAAATGCGTTTGATTCAAAACGCAGCGCTCAAAGCTTGCACCGTTCAAAGCGGACATCGTAAGCTTCGCGCCGGTCAGATTCGCACCGTCAAATTTCACGGAAGTCAAATCGCTGGCAAGAAAGGAGCTATTGGTCAGATCGGAACCACTGAAGTCGGCACCTCTTAATGCACTGTAATTGAATTTGCCTTCGCGGATACTGATGCCCCGTAGATCCGAATCTTCCAGTTGCATGAGAGAAAGATTCTTTTTCACCATTTGCTTCAACTCTTTTGTTTTTCCTGCAACGCTCTGGATCGCCTCTGAGATATCGCCGATGGAGTCAATGGTCATCTTGTAAGCCGTTTCGTCATCGTACCCTTGTCCTTTCAGATCGTTGCACCGTTCCTGGAGATTGATCTTTATTTCTTCTTTCAGTTCCCGGATCGCCGTTCCATCCTCATATTGTGAAAACACGCCGTCCAGATATTTAGCCAATTTTTCGTTCATTGTTATGTTCACCTTTCTTTTACAGCAATTGGTCGAGAATACGCTTTGCGTACTCCCAATTATTCTTGTTCTCGAAATAGATCTGCTTCCCTTTTTCGGTGATGCGGTAGTACTTCCTTCTTCCGCCCTGGGTTTCATCGCCCCAATAAGAAGTGATATTGCCATCACCCTCCAGCCTCTTCAGGCTCGAATACATAGTAGCTTCCTTCAACTCGTACTCACCGCAGGAAGTTGTTTGGATCAATTTCGAAATCTCGTATCCATATTTATCGCCATCCATCAGCAGCTTCAGGATGATCGTATCCGTATGGCCTCTGAGCAAATCCGAAGAGATCTTATTATTGGTCATGGTGTCACCTCCATAGGTATAATATACAACATATTACTATGTCTGTAAAGGTATTACGACAAATTCAGTATTTTCATGGTCAGGGTAAGGGAATAGAACCGGTCGGAATCCCTCTCCTTAACTCTCACCTGAGGCTACAATACCAATTTTTAGGCTTTTTTGTGTCTTTGTGTTAAGATTGCCCCGGTAAAGGATTTGTCTGATACTTGACGAAAAGGAATGGCGTCCTCATTTCAAAAAGCGTGCCAACAAAGTGTGCAGCCAACTAGTGGGACTCGCTGCCTAAAAGAGAGTACGCTCACCAGCGAGTACCTCGCAGAGGGCATGCGGGGGTTATGCGAGCCGTTGGGCTAGAAACTGGCCGATTTGACATTTCAAGGAAACGCAAATCGAAGCTGGGCTTACCGAATCATTTGCTCCTGCTTGACAGTATTCAAAAACTCTCATGGCAAGAGGCATAGAATCGCCCTATGACAAGAGAAAAGGTTTTTCAGGCAATAGTCACTTTTGTTGTTTTCCTATTCGCTGCTTCGGCGATAGGGTATTTGATATTCCCATCTTCTATGCTGAGCGTGGTGGGGATTACGAGCAATGATCAAACTGATTTTTTGGTGCGAACGCTTGCCGCAGCATTGGTGGCATTGATTCCAAGCGCTTGGAGCGCAAGAAAAAGTGGGAACCCATCACTTTACCCGAGCGTGATATTCGGAATCGCCGTCTATATGTTTCTGAGTTCGGTTGTCGATTTGCACGCCTACTTAATCCACATTGTAAACAGTGCCTCAATCCCAAGTATCATTTTGCGCGTAATACTAGGTGGAGTCCTCCTGCGGCTAATGCCACGCCAATAGAAGGATCTATTCGCAGCGGAATAGTCTAGCTTCGGCCGCCTCACTGCCGCTTACGCAAACCGTTAGCCCGCCATTCTTGAGCAACAGATGTAAGGTGAGTTTTGAATATCACGTATCTTGAAAAGATGTAATCTCGCATGCCCCCTTCGAATTTACAACACCGACGATCTTTGTTCTTGTTTAGAGGGATTTTTGTTAGAGCTTTTCGACAAGCCTTGCCAGCTCCGTAAAACTATTTTATAAAGAGGTATCCCCGAGATGGGGATACCTCTTTAATAATAGATGGTGTTACATTGCCCCTGCTTCGTATACTCTTATGCTTGTAATGATTGGACAAGCTTTAGCAATTTTTTCTGCTTCCTCAAAGCTGTCTGCATTAATTATGCAGTAACCGGTTAATGATTCCATACCCATTGGTAAATCCTTGGTTCCGGAACGGGAGATTTCTCTTCCATGGCCGAGGGGACTTCCGGGATCAACCATCTTGTTTCCTATCGATGCAAACCATTTCCCCCAGGCCTCTTGTATTTCCGGGGTGGGTGTTTCATATCCATAAGTTAACAACACAAATTTTTTCATTTTATTTCTCCTTTTTATTGGTTTCTTCTCTGCCCAAATATTGAACATAGTTTTCGAGGGTAGCTTCATCGTTACCCCAATAGATGTGATACTGCATTATCCAATCTTGAAGGCCTCGTAATGCTGCTCGGTTGAGGGTAAGAAAATTGGTTTGCCCAATTTTCTTACGGATGATCAGGCCTCCTTTCTCAAGTATTTCTATGTGCTTGTGAATTGCAGGTAGGGAGAGATTTCTCATAGAAGCTAACTTGCTGATAGAGCAAGGTTGCAGGCTTAAAACGTAAATGATCTCTCGCCTATGTTTGTTAGCGAGAGCTTCAAAAACATTATCTAAATCTTGCAGGTTGTGAATCTCTGTCATTGTAGTTAACTTGTAAGTTAACTATAGTGCAAACGTTCTATCTTGTCAAGTTATTTCAATGATGACTTTTGTTGATTGGGTTATTATTTACACTTGGCTCGGTGTATATCTGAAGTGTGATACTTTAAAGTCAAAAGCGAGCTAACAAAGCCCCGCTTCGCGGGATGCTTCGCGACGTACACACGAACCCCGACGAGCATTGGGTTTATGATGGTCGGACTCGCCGCGCGAAAAGGAGTACACTAGTCTCAAGCCAGTTCCGTCAAAGCGGCGTTGTCTCGTCCATTCCTGTGCCACGTCCGCAGGCGGGACAGGTTCTCATTCGTATGGCAGCCGCGCCCATCAACCCCTCGGATCTCGGATCGCTATCGGGCTTGAGCTACAGCGGCAAACGTCAATTTCCGTTCACACCAGGGTTGGAAGGTAGTGGAACCGTCATTGAATCTGGTGAGGGGTTCATGCCGCGTCTGTTGAACGGACGGCGCGTGGCATGCTCTGCGATGTTGACGGGCGATGGAACGTGGGCGGAATATATGGTCACCTCTGCGCAGTTGTGCATTCCACTTAATAGGAATGTGAGTTTCGAACGAGGTGCGATGCTTTTGGTGAATCCGTTAAGCGCACTCGCCATCCTGGAAATTGCCCAACAAGGCAAACATCGTGCCATTGTCAGCACTGCCGCAGCGAGCGCATTAGGAGCAATGATTTTGCGGTTGGGGAAACGACGCAAGGTTCCCGTCATTCATGTGGTGCGCCGTCAAGCCCAGGTGGATTGGGTTCGCAGGCTCGGCGGCGAATATGTTTTGAACAGCAGTGATTCGGATTTTGTCGATCAATTGCGGACGCTGGCGCACAAATTACAAGCAACCCTGTTGCTGGATGCAATTAGCGGCAGTATGACACAACAACTCGCCGAGGCCGCGCCATTCGGCAGTACCATTTTGTTGTATTCGCGGTTGTCGGACGAAGCCTGCATCCTCGATGCGCGCACTGCGCTGGTCAAGGATTTGCATTTCGACGGCTGGTTCCTCGCTAATTGGCTTGGCAAAAAGAATCTCCTCCAGGTGCTGCAACTCTCTCAACAAGCACAATCCCTTTTGGCGACCGATCTGCAATCTCCCATTCACAAACGCTTTCCACTGGCAGCAGCGCAAAAGGGACTTGAAACGTACGTCAACCACATGAGCGCAGGGAAAATATTGCTGGTGGCAAATCCACAGGAAGTCACGCTCGACGACTGAAACAAACTCGCAGCGACAACGTCTGCACAAAACGCCGTCCTCATGATTCTATCGTTGGCTTACGACGGGTTTTCTGCTTGACCGCAAGTTCATAGGATAGGTGCAATAACTCGATGGCTCGTTGCACATCCTCAGGTTCTCTCAAAAAGAAACTAACAGCCCTTATCTCAGGCCGAACATGATGCAGTTCGGCGCGCCCGGCTGCGATCAGTTCATCGCGCACCTTGATTGGGAACGGGATATCCACCAACACGTCGCCATGAATATGGCCGATCTCTCGTCGTTCGCCCAGGCAGTATTCTGTCCCACCAAAACGATGTGAGTGTTTTGTAACACCAGGCCAACTCATTACTGATTCTGTAATCATTTTTTGCGCGCCTTTGACGGACATAGGGACCTCCTAACCTTGAATTGGATACAGTTGCGTCAGTTGCTCACTCACCTGCCATAGCTGTTGGGCTGTCGCCACATCAGCGTGATGAACAGGCGCATTGAGCCTCGTAGGTCACGCCCCAGGTTAGTCCTTGCCAATACCTGAGTTTGCGCCAGTGACAAGGCATATTTGACCTTGCAGCTCGATAGATTCGTTCACTTGATCATCTCCTATTCTTCATTTCACTTCAAATCCGCTAAGGCTTTATCTACCCAAGCGATTTCCGTCTCAAAGCGGCTTAACCGAAAATCATTCACCCACTGGATGTGCTGGCGTTCCGGCAATGGAATCTCGGTGTTCGCCATCACCTGGCGCACCGCCTCCCGTATATAATCCACCTGGGCTTGCAAGTAACCAAGATGATGTTGCAAAATTGCCTTCTGTTGCTCGGTTGTGAGGTAATCAAAGTAGCCGAGTTTGCCGATGAATAAATCGGTTTCATAGGCCTCATAGTGAATCGGCTCTACTATCAATGCCTGAAAGCGATCACGGCCAGCCTGCGTGATTCGGTAGAGGTAGCGCCGACTGCGTTTCCCCTCCGCATCACCGCGCTTCGTCCGCGCATCTGGGACGATGAGGCCCTCCTCTTCCAAACGATGGAGTAGAGGATAGAGAGCGCCCCAACTAGCTTTGCGAAAGGGACCTAGAATCTTGCCAAGGATCTCATGCAGCAGATAACCGTGGTGGGGACCCCCAATCAACTCACCCAGCACAAAAAGCTCATAAACTCTTCCTCGACGGCCCTTGCTTTTAGTTGAGTGTTGCAGCATATTGGTCTCCCTATATCATAATGATATATCATCATGATATACATGTCAAGATTGTGCCTGAATTGCGGATGATAATCCGCACAGTTTACGACCCCAAAGGTTTTTTTATCCCTTGACATATACCCATATCGGTATATAATCGGACTATGGCACGCATATCTACTACTCATGATCCATTCAATGCTGTGGCTGAACCCAAGCGGCGAAAAATCCTCGAAGCTATAGGTTCGAGAGAATTATCAGTCAATGAAATCGTGAATCTGCTCAGATGGCCGCAGCCGATGGTATCTAAGCATTTGGCGGTGCTAAAAAAGGTTGGGCTGGTGCACGAGCGCCGGGAAGGTCGTCAGCGGCTGTACCGGGTCAATGTAGAGAAACTCAAGCCGATTCACGACTGGGTCACGCCGTTCGAACGATACTGGAGCGAGAGCTACGATCGCCTCGATGAAGTTTTACAGGAAATTCAAAAAAAGGAGAAATAACATGTCCACAAAAAAGAATAAAACAACTATCACAGCCGAGCCTGGCAAACAGGAACTCTTCATCACCAGGGAATTTGATGCACCGCGCGAGCTTGTCTTCAGGGCGCATACAGATCCGGAACTTTATGCTCAATGGCTTGGTCCGCGTGACCTCACCACGACTTTTGATACTTTTGAACCCGTCAGCGGCGGCAAGTATCGGTTTATTCAAAAGGATAAAGATGGGAACGAATTTGCATTTCATGGAGTGAATCATGAGATCACTGCCCCTGAAAGAATTATCGGCACATTTGAGTTTGAAGGGCTTCCCGAAGCAGGCCATGTCATCCTTGAAACTTCAAGATTTGAAGCTCTGTCGGGGGACAGGACCAGAGTCACGGCTCAATCCGTCTTTCAATCTGTTTCTGATCGAGATGGCATGATCCAATCTGGAATGGAGCGCGGCGTCATTGACGGATACGAACGACTCGATGAACTGCTGGAAAAGATAAAGTAAAGGAGAAATCCATGGGAAAAGTTACTTTCAACATGACTATGTCGCTGGATGGCTTTGTCGCTGGTCCGAACGACAACCCAGACAATGGTTTGGGCGATGGTGGCGATGCGCTCTTTAAGTGGTACTTTAGTGGTGACACCGAGATTCCAATTTCAGATGGCGCGCCGGTGCTTAAGGTCTCAGCACAGAGTGCCAAGGTCCTTAAGGAGGCGATGGGAACATACGGGGCTGGAGTATGGGGTCGGAGAACCTTTGATATCGCCCGGGCGTGGGGTGGCCACCCTCCCGGGGAACCTTGTTTTATTGTCACCCATACTCCCCCACAAGAATGGGTCAAGGAAGGATCGCCGTTCACCTTTGTCACCGATGGAGTGGAAAGCGCCATTCGTCAGGCAAAGGAAGCTGCGGGGGATAAGGATGTCGTTGTATGCACGGCGAGTATCCTGCAACAGTGCCTCAACGCGGGCCTGATGGATGAGATCCATATTGATGTGGTGCCCCTCCTACTCGGCAACGGTGTCCGGTTGTTCGATCATTTGGATATAGAGCCTATTGAACTAGAAAGCATACAAGTGATCGAGGCCCCCGGCGTCACACACCTTGGATTCCGCGTTGTAAAGCCGTAGCGCAAGATGGCATCTTGCGCCACAATTGGTCGTTGTTTATTGCGTATGGATATTAACTGTCGCCCGGCAGGCAATCAAGCTACGCAAGAAAGCAACTTTTCAATCTTAAGAATGACAAACATACATACCGGCGCTCCGAAACCCTGATCATTTCGGCACCCGCCGCCTAACTTCATACAAACTGACTAACCGCGCCACGAGGATGGCGACATATAACACACCGATGGTTGCCTCCAGCCCAGCCAACATGCGTGCCCATGTATTGGCAGGCAGGATGTCCCCATACCCTGCTGTGCTCAACGTGACCAGGCTGTAATACACAAACTGCTGCCAGTGAACCGCTGTGCTGAGCGTATTATCCACAAAGGAACCGGGGATGGCAGCTTCCAACATCCCATAGACAGGAACAAAAAAGAATGAAAGCAAAAAGTACACCGCACATGCCGCGTAGATAATATCGGCTGTTACTTGGTCGGCGGTAAAGATATAACGCATCAACACCAGGATGATCGTAATATGAAAGACGATCAGAGTAAAGGAAGAGATCTCGATTTTCCAGAAACTTGTGGGGTCAAACGCATAGACCACTGCCATGACCAGCCAAATCACCGCAATACTAATAGACCAGGTGATATGAGCGCGGCTGTCACTAGTAATAAAAATACCTATGATGAATAAACCTGCATACAGCACTGCAAAGCCGATCAATGAAATGGTGCTTCCACTGCTGGTGATGGGATAAAGAATATTGAGCAGGACAATCAAGATCAGCACGTATTTGGCGCGGCCTTTGACAGCATCGCGGGTTCGAGTTCCCATATCAGCACCTCAGAAAAGTTTACGACCAATATTGACAGACATCGCAGTTTATGTGTATTTTACTCGCGGGTCCTGAGGATCCTGCTAAAATTCCAATATCCACAGAAAGGG
>WNFX01011974.1_pt1 | contig 12483 bp, 10 predicted proteins | sample 5400111 | NCBI WGS metagenome assembly WNFX01 (sample SAMN13153363, study PRJNA577476) | soil metagenome | isolation source: 40 cm soil or saprolite under grassland replicate 1 | place: USA:California | collected 2016-06-15
ATGATCTTCATCAGCGCGTCGATTCCGTCCTCGATGTAGGTAAACGCGCGCTTCTGTTTTCCGCCGTCCACGAGCTTGATCGCTTCGCCGCGGACGATATGGCCGAAGAACTGGGTGATCACCCGCGAGCTCCCTTCCTTGGAGGCGTTGAGATTGTCCAGTCCCGATCCGATCCAGTTGAACGGCCGGAACAGCGTGTAGTCGAGCCCCTCCTTCATGCCGTAGGCGTGAATGACGCGGTCCATGAGCTGCTTCGCGCAAGCGTAGATCCAGCGCGCCTTGTCGATCGGTCCGTAGACGAGCGGGGAGGTCTCCGGATCGAACTCGCGGTCCGGGCACATTCCGTAGACCTCGGAGGTCGAGGGAAAGACCAGCCGCTTGCCGTGCCGCACGCATCCCCGCACGATCGGCAGATTCGCCTCGAAGTCGAGCTCGAAGACCTTGAGGGGTTCCTTGACGTAGATCGCGGGCGTCGCGATCGCGACCAGGGGCAGCACCGTGTCGCACTTGCGGACGTTATACTCGATCCATTCGCGGTTGATGGTGATGTCGCCCTCGAAAAAGCGGAAGCGCTTCTCGCCGAGCAGCTCGGCGACACGGTCGGTCTGCATGTCCATGCCATAGACCTCCCAGTCGGTCTTGGCGAGGATGCGCTTGGACAGGTGGTGGCCGATGAAGCCGTTCACGCCGAGGATGAGGATTCTTTTCACCGTGACTCCCTAGTGCAGCGGGATCCTGCGATCAGCGATGCGATTGGCGAATTCTTGCGCGGAGAGCGCCCGGCCGTCCAGTTCAACGTCGAGGAGCTCCAGAATCTCTCCGTCGGCGCATGCGGCGTAGCAGCGGCCCCCTTCCGCGTAGAGGAACGCGCGGGCCCCTGCGCCGCTCTTCTGCGCCCCCCTTCGCGTCCGCAGCAGCCGCAGGCGCGTTCCTTCCACTTCGGTGAACGCGCCGGGATAGGGCGGCGCGAGCGCGCGAACCAGATCGTGCACCCGCTTCGCAGGCGCGCTCCAGTCGATGCAACCGTCTTCGGGCCGGCGGCCGCCGTAATAGCCGCCTTGGGAAAGATCCTGCGCGCGGAGAACCGCGCTGCCGTCGACGAGCTTCGGCAGGCTGCGCCTGAGAACGCGCTCGGCCGCCGCCGTGACCTTTCCAAACACGTCCACGGCGGGCTCGTCGGGCAGGATGGCGACGGCTTCCTGGTCCACGATGCGCCCCGCGTCGGGCTTCTCCACCATCTCGTGCAGGGTCGCGCCGGTCTCGGTCTCGCCGTGGATGATCGCCCAGTTGACCGGCACCCGCCCGCGGTACTTCGGAAGGAGCGAGCCGTGCATGTTGAATGCACCCCGGCGGGGGATCGCGAGCAGCGGTGCGCCGAGCATCAGGCGGTAGTAGAACGAGAAAAGAAAATCCGGACGCAGGTCGCGGATTCTCTCGACGATCTGCGGTGCATTGGGGTCATCGGGCACGAGGGTCTCGATCGCCCGTGCGCGCGCAAGCTCGGCGACGCTCGCGAACCATATCCTTTCATCGGGCCTGTCCCGGTGCGTCACCACGAGAGGCACTTCGACCCGCTCATCGAGGAGGACTCTGAGGCAGCGGCAGCCGACGTCGTGATAGGCGAAGACGACCGCGCTCGTCACTCTTCAACCGGTTACGGTTTGACGCTGTTTCGGCGATTCCGGAACGGCGTCCTTGCGTTCCAGAACGGCCTGCACGAGGTAGCGCGGCCGTTGCCGTACCTGCTCGTAGATGCGGCCCACGTATTCGCCCAGCAGGCCGATGCCGAACAGGGTGATTCCGATCAGGAAGAATGCGATTCCGAAGAGCGTGAACAGGCCTTCCGCCTCGGGCCCGACCGCCAGGCGGCGGACCGCGAGGAAAATCACGAACGCCAGGGACAACAGCGCTATCGCGATTCCCGAAAGCGAGAACAGCTGCAGCGGCATCACGGAGAACCCGGTGACGAGATCGAAGTTGAGCCTGACGAGGCTGTAGAGCGAATACTTCGAGTCGCCGGCGGCGCGCTCCTCGTGCGCCACCTCGATCTCGGTCGGGCGCTGCGCGAAGGTATAGGCCAGCGCGGGGATGAAGGTGTTGACTTCGCGGCAGCTGTTGATCGCGGCGACGATGTCGCGGCTGTAGGCGCGCAGCATGCAGCCCTGATCCGTCATGCGGATGCGGGTGATGCGCTCGCGGACGGCGTTCATCATGCGCGATGCGCTGCGCCGGAACGCGGTGTCCTGCCGCTTGCGGCGCACGGTTCCGACGTAATCGTAGCCTTCGTCCATTTTGGCGAGGAGCTTCGCGATTTCCTCGGGGGGGTTCTGCAGGTCCGCGTCGAGCGTGACCACCCGCTCGCCGCGGCTCGCCTCGAGCCCGGCCATGATGGCGAGATGCTGGCCGAAGTTGCCGTTGAACAGGATCACGCGGGTCACGTCGGGGCGAAGCTCGAACTGCTCGCGCAGCAGCGCCGCGGACCGGTCGGCGCTGCCGTCGTTGACGAAAATGACCTCGTAGGTCGCCGCGAGCGCGTCCAGCGCCGGATACAGCCGCGCGAACAGCGCCGGCAGGACCGCTTCCTCGTTGTAGACGGGAATGACGACGGAGACCTTCGGCGCGGCCATGTCAGGCGGCCTTGCGCCGCATCACGCGCTTCATGCTTTCGCACACGCGCTCGACGTCCGTCTCGCGCATCTCGGGAAAGAGCGGTAGCGTGAGCGTCTCGCGCGCGATCCGCTCCGAGACCGGGAACATGCCCTCGCGGAATCCCTTGTTGCGGAAGAGCGTGGTGAGGTGGATCGCTTCGTAGGAGATGCCGGTGCCGATTCCTTCCTTGTGCATCGCGTCCATGAACGCCCTGCGGGTGCTGCGCAGGGCCTGCAGCGGCAGCAGCACCGCGAACATGTTCCAGCTGTGCCCGGGGTTGTCGCGCGGCGGCAGGCGCTCGGGAGTGAGCAGGTCGTCGCCCGCGAGGCACTCGAAGTAGCGCTGCGCGAGCCGCGCGCGAGCCCGGCACCAGTCGTCCAGGTGTTCGAGCTGCGCGAGGCCCAGTCGCGCCGACACGTCGGAGAAGTTGTACTTGACCCCGGCGCGCTCCACGTCGCGCGTGCCGTCGGGAAGGCGCTTGATGCCGTGGAAGCGCAGCTCGTCCACGATCGCCGCCTCGCGCTCGTCGTTGAGCGCGAGGGCCCCGCCCTCGATGGTGGTCATGTTCTTGTTGGGATGGAAGCTGAACGACACGATGTCGCCCGTCGCCCCCACCGGGCCGCGCCGGGTGCGCGAACCGATCGCGAGGGCGGCGTCCTCGAGGATGCGCACCTTGTGGCGCTTGGCGAAGGCGTCGAGCACATCGGGATCGAGCGGCGCGTTGTAATGCGTCGGAAACAGCAGGCGCGTCTTCGGCGTGACGGCGGCCTCGGCCTGCGCAAGATCGATGTTGCGCGAGACTAGGCTCACGTCGACGAACACGGCGGTCGCGCCGGCGCGCTCGACCACGTTGCCGGTCACGAAGAAGCTCTGCGCGGGGATGATCACCTCGTCGCCCGGCCCGATGCCGAGCAGCTCGAGGGCCACCTGCATCGCCGCAGTCGCGGAAGTGAGCGCGCGGACCAGCCGCCCGCCGAAGCGCTCCGACAGCGCCTTTTCGAACGCCGCGACTCGAGGCCCGGTGACGATCCAGCGGCTGCGCAGCGTGTCGGCGACGGCGGCGATCATGGCCTCGTCGATGGTCGGCCGCGCGAAGGGAAGGAAGGTCACTAGGAGCGCGCGACGAGAAACACGCCCGCGACGATGAAGGCGATGCCGATCAGCTTCTGCGCCGTGAGCGATTCGCCGAACAGGTACCAGGCCGCGACCGCATTCAGGACGTATCCGATCGAAAGCATCGGATACGCGATCGAAACCTCGACGCGCGACAGGCCCATGATCCAGACCACCAGGCTCACGACGTAGCATGCGACCCCGCCCGCGATGTGCGGCTCGAAGGCGAGCTTCACGCCGACGGGGACGATGTTCTGCGCGCTGAACTCGAAATGGCCCACGGCGTTGGTGCCCGCCTTGAGCAGCAGCTGCGCCGAAGCGTTGAGCAGCACGCCGGTGAAGATGAAAGCCCAGCTCGCCGCGTTCACGGTTTTTTCACGATGACGCGGCGCGCATCGCGCGCGACGATTTGCATGGGGACCGGATGCGACTTGAGGAACACGTCGAGGTCGTTTGCGTTGAACAGGGCGAGCGCTTCCCGGTCGGCTTGCCAGGCGCGCGCGAAGGCGGCAGCGTCGGGCAGGAATTCCCGGGGCTCCCAGGCGATCGGCTGCGCCAGCTCGTCCTTGTTGACGACCATCGTCACGGTTCGGCCCAGGTAGAACAGCAAAGTGTGATCGAAGGTGTTCACCACGTAAAAGGGAACGCCCGGCTTCACATCGCCCCGGATTTTCTGGACGACATGATACGCGGAAAAAGCCGGGGCAAGCGTCTCGTGTCCCGACAATACGATTTGCACCCAGGCGAGGCCGCCGAGGGCGAGAGTCAATGCGGCGGCGGCGCGCCGGCCGCAGAGCGACGCGGAAGCGATTCCCGCCGCGGCGAGCACGATGCCCCCAACGGCGAGCCAGGGCAGGTAAGCTGCGTACAGTTCCGGCGGGAGATCCGTCTCGAGGAGAACCAGAGCCTTCGGGAGATTGGCAGAAGCCCAAAGCGACGCGGTGGCGAGCGCGATCCCGAGCAAGGCGGCGACCAGGCCCTGTGCCAGCGCGAAGCGCGGGCCGGCGGAGGCGAGCTGGATCCCGATCAACAGGGCGAGCGCCGGAAATATCGGGAGGATGTAGGAGCCGAGCTTGGAACCCGACGCGGAAAAGAACGCGAAGACGACCACGCACCACAGAAGCAGGAAACGCCGCGGCTGGAAACGCGTTTCCGGAACGCGCGTCCATGCGCGCCCGAGAGCGGGGAACAGGTGCACGATCCAGGGGAGGACTCCGGCAAGGAGCACCGGCACGAAATACCACACGGGCTGATAGCGTCCGTGCTCCCGGGTGGTGAAGCGCTCGAAGTGCTCGTGGATGAAGAAGAAACGCAGGAATTCCGGGTTGGCGAGCGAAACCGCGATGAACCACGGCGCCGCGATCGCGATGAAGAGCAGCCCGCCGCCCAGCGCGTGCAGCCGACCCGGAAGCCTCCAGTCGCGCTCGATCAGAACGTAGAGCGCCACTGCACCCGCGGGCAGGACGATGCCGACCAGTCCCTTGGTCATGACTGCGAGCGCCGCGGACGCCCAGGCGAGCAGCATCCAGCGGCGGCGCTCCGCTTCGTCCGCCGGGTCGCGCTGGGCGACGGCGAAGGCGAAGACCGACGCCGACATGAAGACGCAAAGCGCCATGTCGAGGGTCAGCAGGTGTCCGATCGACACGTAGATCGCGCTGCTCGCCGCGACTGCGGCCCCATAGAGGCCGACGGGCGGCCCGAACAAACGGTTTCCGGCCCAGAACACGAGGAGCACGCCGAGAAAGCCCGTGACTCCCGGCCACAGGCGCGCCGCCCACTCATCCTGGCCGAACGCGGTGAACGCGGCCGCGGTGATCCAATACTGCAGGGGCGGCTTCTCGAAATACTTGTAGCCATTCAGGCGCGGCGTGAGCCAGTCGCCGCCCGCGACCATCTCGCGCGGAATCTCCGCGTAGCGGCCTTCGTCGGGCTTGACCAGGTGCCGGTAACCGAGGTTGCAGAACCAGCCGGCCGCAAAGACGGCAAGCAGGATCCACGGCCCGCGCCTAGAAATCGTCGAATTCACCCGATCAGCAGAGCCGCGGCGACCCTGCGGTCTTCGGCGAGGAGAATGTTGTAGGTGCGGCAGGCGGCCTGCACGTCCATGACTTCGACGCCGACTCCGGACCGCATCAGGGGCTGAATGATCTCGGGACGCGGAAAGCGCAGCCGCGCTCCGGTGCCGAGCAGGATGATTTCCCGGTCCAGGCCGGCGAGCGCCGCCAGGTGCTCGGGTGCGAGGTCATCGAATCGGTTCGGCGGCCAGTCCAGGAGGATGCGTTCGGGCAGGACCACCAGGCTTCGTTCGAACCTCTGCCGGTTGACCATCACGTAGCCCTCGCCATAGCCGGTGATGGCGTTTTTGGCGGTCGCGGGATCGAGATGCAGCTTCAAGTTTGCCGGTGCTGTAAGTGTCCGGTAACATTATAACTTTTTGCAGCGCAAGCTCGGAAAGCCCGCCGCACCCCCGGAAAATCCCGCACCTCATGCGAAAATTTGCCCGAATCGAGCGTCTTCCTCCCTACGTCTTCAACATCACCAACGAGTTGAAGATGGCGGCGCGCCGCACGGGCGAAGACGTGATCGACCTGAGCATGGGCAATCCGGACGGGCCGACGCCCAAGCACATCGTGGCGAAGCTCATCGAGGCCGCGCAACGCGCGGACACGCACGGCTACTCGGTCTCGAAGGGAATTCCGCGGCTGCGCCGCGCGATCTGCGGCTGGTACCAGCGCCGCTACGGCGTCGCATTCGATCCGGACTCGGAAGCGATCGTCACCATCGGATCCAAGGAGGGCCTCGCGCATCTGATGCTCGCCACGCTCGACCGCGGCGATACGGTGCTCGTTCCCAACCCGAGCTACCCGATCCACATCTACGGCGCGATCATCGCCGGCGCCGATATCCGTTCGGTGCGCATGACGGCGGAGGCGGATTTCATCGTCGAGCTCGAGCGCGCGATCGGCGAGCTCATTCCCAAGCCCAAGATGCTGGTGATCGGGTTTCCGTCGAACCCGACCGCGAAATGCGTGGAGCTGGATTTCTTCGAGCGCGTCATCGCGCTCGCCAAGGCCCGCGACATCCTCGTCGTCCACGATCTCGCCTACGCCGACATCACTTTCGACGGCTGGAAGGCGCCCTCGATCATGCAGGTCGCGGGCGCGCGCGACATCGCTGTGGAATTCTTCACCATGTCGAAGAGCTACAACATGGCGGGCTGGCGAATCGGCTTCATGGTCGGCAACAAGGAGCTCGTCAACGCCCTCGCGCGCATCAAGAGCTATCACGATTACGGCAGTTTCACACCCATCCAGGTCGCCTCGATCGTGGCGCTTGAAGGGCCGCAGGACTGCGTCGAGGAGCACCGCATGAAATACCAGAAGCGCCGCGACGTCATGGTGCGCGGCCTGCACGAAGCCGGGTGGACGGTCGAGAACCCGAAGGCCTCGATGTACCTCTGGGCGAAGATTCCCGAGGCCTACGCGAAGCTCGGCTCGCTCGAATTCGCGAAGAAGATACTGAGGGACGCGAAAGTCGCGGTGTCGCCGGGGGTCGGCTTCGGAGATTACGGCGACGATCACGTGCGCATCGCGCTGATCGAGAACGAGGCCCGGTCGCGCCAGGCGATCCGCGGCATCAGGGAGATGTTCCGCAAGGACGGGCTGCTCAAGTCATGAACATCGTCCACATCACCGATGACGCTGGCAGGGTCGTCGAGCACGGATGGCTGAAGCGGGCGGAAGGCGTGCATCGCCAGCTTCGGACGGCGCTGCCCGCCGATTACGAGGGCAAGATGAAGCGCGTGTTCGCCGGAGGCGCGCGCATGTGCGTCGCGACCGAAGGCGGCGCCGTGCGCGGCGTCGCCGTATACCGGATCAGCGAGAACACCTTCGAGGGACTTCACCTTTATGTCGACGACCTCGTGACCGACGAGAAGCTGCGCTCCAAGGGCGTCGGCCGGGCGCTGCTGGAGCACCTGCAGGGGCTCGCGCCGAGGGGATGGTGGTGAGCTCGTTTCACTTCAGAAAGCCGCTCAAATGAAGCCGATCAACGTGGGCCTGCTCGGCATCGGAACGGTGGGCTGGGGCACCTGGGCGGTGCTCGCGCGCAACCGCGAGGAGATCTCGCGCCGCGCCGGCCGCGACATCCGCATCAGCGTCGTCGCCGACAAGGAGACGTTGAAGGCGAGGAAGCTGACAAGCGGCAACGCTCGCGTCACCGCGGACGCGTTCGAGGTGGTGCGCGATCCCGAGATCGACATCGTGATCGAGCTGGTCGGCGGGGTCACGGTCGCGAAGGATCTCGTCCTCGCCGCGATCGACAACGGCAAGCACGTAGTCACCGCGAACAAGGCGCTGCTCGCCATCCACGGCAACGAGATCTTCGCGGCCGCGCAGAAGAAGGGCGTGATGGTCGCCTTCGAGGGCGCGGTCGCGGGAGGCATCCCCATCATCAAGGCGCTGCGCGAGGGCCTCAGCGCGAACCGCATCGAATGGATCGCCGGGATCATCAACGGCACCTCGAACTTCATCCTCTCGGAGATGCGCGACAAGGGGCTACCTTTCGCCGCGGTGCTGAAGGAGGCGCAAACACGCGGTTACGCGGAGGCCGACCCGACGTTCGACGTCGAAGGCGTGGACGCCGGGCACAAGCTCAGCATCATGGCGGCGATCGCCTTCGGCATCCCGATGCAGTTCGACAAGTGCTACAAGGAGGGCATCGCCGGGCTCACCGAGGGGGACATCCGCTACGCGGAGCAGCTCGGCTACCGGATCAAGCTGCTGGGGATCACCAAGCGCACCGGGCAGGGAATCGAGCTGCGCGTGCACCCGACGCTGATTCCGGCGAAGCGCCTGATCGCCAACGTCGAGGGGGTGATGAATGCCGTCTTGGTAAAGGGCGACGCAGTAGGCCCGACCCTGTACTACGGCGCGGGTGCCGGCGCCGAGCCCACGGGGAGCGCGGTGGTGGCCGACCTCGTGGACGTCACGCGCCTGCACACCGCCGACCCCGAGCAGCGCGTGCCGCATCTCGCCTTCCAGCCCGACCGCATGTCCAGCCTCAAGGTCCTGCCGATGGACGAGGTCGTGACTTCGTATTACCTGCGCATGCAGGTCGAGGACCGGCCGGGCGTGCTCGCGGACATCTCGCGCATCCTCGCCGACGCCTTTATCTCCATCAACGCCATGGTCCAGCGCGAGCCGGCCGCGGGCGAGAAGCAGGTCGACATCATCATGCTCACCCACCAGACGCGCGAGAAGAGCATCAACGCCGCGATCGGCAAGATCGAGAAGCTGCCGGTGGTGACGGGCAGGGTGACGAGGATCCGGCTGGAAGAGCTGCAGTGAGCGGGATTCGGAGGCACGGCTCCAGTCCCGGTTCCTGAAATCCATGCGCTACGTCAGCACTCGCGGCGGGGCGAAGCCGCAGCCGTTCACAGAGATCCTGCTCGAGGGCCTGGCGCCGGACGGCGGCTTGTTCCTTCCGGAGGAATTTCCGAAGCTCGCTCCCGCCGATCTTTCCGCGATGCGCCGCATGAGCTACGCGGAGCTCGCGTTCGCGATCCTTTCGAAATTCGCCGACGACTTTCCCGCAGGCGACCTGAAGCGGCTCGCAGCCGCGACTTACGCAAAAAAGATCTTCGGGAGCGGGGATATCACGCCCGTCAAGAAGCTCGAGCCCGATCTGTATCTCCTCGGTCTCTCCAACGGGCCCTCGCTCGCCTTCAAGGACCTCGCGCTGCAGCTCCTCGGCAATCTCTTCGAATACTCGCTCGCGGAGCGCGGCGAGCGGCTGAACATCCTGGGCGCGACCTCGGGGGACACCGGATCGTCGGCCGAGTACGCGCTACGCGGCAAGAAGAACATCCGCGTCTTCATGCTCTCGCCGTACGGGCGCATGAGCGACTTCCAGGCGGCGCAGATGTATTCCCTGCAGGACGCGAACATCTTCAACATCGCCGTGCGCGGCGTGTTCGACGACTGCCAGGACATCGTCAAGGCGATCTCGGGCGATTCGGCGTTCAAGGCGAAGCACCGCATCGGCGCTGTCAACTCGATCAACTGGGCGCGCGTCGCGGCGCAGGTCGTGTATTACTTCAAGGCGTATTACGATGTGACCCGTCACGATGGCCAGCCAGTTTCTTTTTCAGTGCCCTCGGGTAATTTCGGCAACGTCTATGCCGGGCACGTCGCGCGGCAGATGGGCCTGCCGATCCGGAAACTCATCGTCGCGACCAACGAGAACGACGTCCTCGACGAGTTCTTCCGCACCGGGCGCTACCGCGTGCGCAAGGCGGGGGAAATCCACGCGACCAGCAGTCCGTCGATGGATATCTCTAAATCCTCCAACTTCGAGCGCTACGCCTACGACCTCGTCGGGCGCGATCCGGGAAAACTGAAAGCGCTGTGGACACGGCTCGATCGCGAAGGCGCCATCGACCTGGCGGGGACGGAGCATTCCAAGCGCGTGGCCGCGACGGGGTTCGTTTCCGGCTCGAGCACGCATGCCGACCGGCTCGCGACCATCCGGCGCGTGTGGAAGGACTACGGGGTGATGGTCGACCCGCACACGGCCGACGGCATCAAGGTCGGGCTCGAGCAGCGGGAGAAGGGCGTGCCACTCGTATGCATGGAGACGGCGCAGCCCGCGAAATTCGCTGAAACCATCCGCGAAGCGCTCGGGCGCGAACCTGCACGGCCAGCGGGCTTCGAGGACCTGGAAAAGCTACCGCAAAGGGTGGAAGTCATGGATGCCGATGCGGCGAGCGTAAGGTGCCACATCGAGCGCCACGCGGCCTAGGCGGGCCGGCACCTTCGTAAGCGCGATCGGCGCATTCCCTTGATTCGTACCTCGTTTTTCCTTCGAAGGCGCCTATCCTGTGATAATTGGCACGGGACGGCGACGCAGCATGTGCGCAGTGCATCTGGGGGACAACTAACCTGCTGATTTTTGGAAGAGATGGCACGCGTGCAGCAGCGGGTGTCAATATAGGGGACATTTCGGAAGCTCACTATACGTTATGCATCATGAAACGCACCGATGAGTGAGTCCAGCCGAGTCAGCGCAATGGTCTGGGCTCAAAGGGCTTCGATCATTTTGATCGGATGGAACCTGATGGTGGTGCTAGCGCCCCCTATCGGGTTTGAATTGTTGAGACAGATGGCCGGGTTTTCTTTTAGCAGCGCCCTTCGTGGGGGCGCGTTAGTTGTCGGGGCGCTGATCGGGATGGCGCTCGGCATCTGGATAGCGTGGGCCATGCGCGATTTCTTGTCTCGCCAACCTTTTGGTCGCGTGCTCGTGATATTGACTATCCTATTGGCGCTAACATATCTAGTCTTTCCTAGGTCTTTCACCTATCTCGAGCGCCAAGATCCTCCTTCCACTCGGCCCCTATGATGCATAACAGCGCGGCCCACCCGGAGCCTCTGAAGCAGCGTTCGCTGTGGCATCCTTCATCTCGTCGGCCCGGTGGCCGCGGACGTTAGGAGTCAACATTGGCATCCCGCGAGGAGATGGAGGCGTACTGGGACAAACGCTGGGAACGCGAACGCCAAAGAGGTCGGAATCATTATCTTTTGCGCAATGGTTTGGTTCAGGGCGTAATTCCTGGCATTTTGGGCGGTGCAATCCTTATGTTTGTTCAGCCAAGAGTGGGGGACGAGAACATTGGTTCGTTGGAATGGGCACTTGTGGCGTTTCTTGTATTCTCGATTTGCGGATTTCTAATAAGTTGGCGGTGGTGGCGCGTTGGTGAAAGGCGATTTCTTGAACGTAGATCAAAGGTTGACTCCTAACCGCACGGCCCACCCGGACGCGGGTGAAGCGTCGCGCCTCTTGGCACCGTCACAGTCGCGCGCCGGTGGCCGCGAACGTTAGAGGGCGCCACATGCTTCGTATCCTGGGCTTGAGTTGTCTGGCCGCAATCCTAGGGGTCGCTACAGCGACGAGTTCTGCTGATGCCTAGCCCAAACTTTGGCGGCAAAGTTATCCGGAGTCTGTTGGTGTGGGAGGGAGCGAAATAGCGATCCATCTTGCTGGAGCTACTAGCTGGCTGAGCAAGCAAGGCGACGGCAATCCACCCTCACGGTCGCGAGAGACGCGCGCAAGAGATCGCGCTCCCACCAAGCGCCCGAGCGAACGACCACCCGATGGCCGTCGCTCGGCTTGTTCTCGTTAGAACTCAACCTCAACCGGAGCAATCGATGAGCCGCAAAACGATCGTGATGGTTGCAACACTCGGGTTTGCAGGCGCATCACTCGCGCAGCAGGGGGTCTTCCAGACCAAGTCCCTGACCCCGGAAACCGCACTTTCTGCCGCGAAAGCTGCCATGGAGTTTTGTCGGAAGCAGGGCTATCAGGTTGCCGTCGCTGTCGTTGATAGAGCAGGCCTTGCTCAAGTGGTACTTCGCGACCGCTTCGCAGGCGCACACACTCTTGACGTCGCATCCAACAAAGCTTGGACAGCCGCCAGCTTCCGTACCCCGACTACTGCGCTCGCCGCCGAAACGCAAGCGGGAAAACCGTTGAGTGGGCTGCGTAACCTTCCGAGATTCTTAGCCGTTGGCGGAGGACTGGTCATCGAATCCGGCGGCGCGGTGCTCGGTGCAATAGGAGTATCGGGAGCGCCCGGCGGTGAAGCTGACGAGGCTTGCGCCAGGACCGGAATCAAAGCGATTGCAGACGCAATTGAGTTCTAAAAGAGGATAGATGAAGTGGAAA
>WNFX01005281.1_pt1 | contig 12482 bp, 8 predicted proteins | sample 5400111 | NCBI WGS metagenome assembly WNFX01 (sample SAMN13153363, study PRJNA577476) | soil metagenome | isolation source: 40 cm soil or saprolite under grassland replicate 1 | place: USA:California | collected 2016-06-15
CGGCAACCGCGACGACCGGCGGGGCAAGTGGCGGCAGCTCGAGCGCGACGCCCGTCGCGAAGGCGGCGGCCGAGGCGGAGTGACCGGAAGGGAACGAGCTTGTCGTGGGGACCGGGACGATCCGGCGCAGGACGGGTATCCGCACCGGCATCTCGTAACCAGGCCGCTTCCTGCCGGTGAGGCCCTTGGCGATCACATTGGCGGTCGTGCTTGCGATCGCGATCCCGGCCAGGCCGCGCAGCGCCGCCCGCCGTGCCCGCCTGTTCCTCGTGGCGCCCAGCCCGGTCGCGATCGCGATCCACAGCACGCCGTGGTTGGCGGCGTGGCTGAGCCCGGGCATGGCGTAGTCCAGGAGAGGCGACTCGGCCGCCGCGAAACGCGCCCTGATGCGCTGATCAAGGCGCTCGATCCGGCGCAGTGCTGATCCGGCTGTCACCGCCAAAGGTTAACTCGCACGCTGCCGCGAACCTTGGGCCGACCATGAGCTGCGGCACCACATGAACCGATCACCGTCACTGTCCGTGATGAGTAGCGTGAACCGATTGGCGTCGCCGTACGTGATTGGTTGAGTACAGAAAGTGGTCGTCATCCACGGCCGCTCAACTTGGGGGAATCAAAGGAGCCCGTCATGAGACGCTTGCTCGCCTGTGTGACCGGTGCCGCCGCGATCGGCCTGCTCACCGCCGCCTGCGGGAGCAGTTCCAACGCCCCGGCGTCACCTGGTCCCGCCACCACGCCCGCCGCGTCGTCGTCCGCCGCGTCCTCGCCCACGGCGGCCGGGGGGAACGGCCAGGCGGCCGCCTCGGCCAGCGTGGGCCTGCGCGAAATCTCTGGGACCGGGAAGGTCCTTGTCGACGCTAAAGGACGCACGCTGTACCTGTTCGAGGCCGACTCCACCGGGAAGTCCACGTGCCTCGGAGCGTGCGCCGCGGCCTGGCCTCCCGACACGGTGACCGCCACCCCGCGGGCGGGCAGCGGCGTCAACCAGGCGCTGCTCGGCACCATCCACCGCTCCGACGGCTCAACCCAGGTGATCTACAACGGGCACCCGCTGTACTACTTCGCCGGAGACTCGGCGCCCGGTGACGACAGCGGGCAAGGCTCCAAGGCGTTCGGGGCGGGCTGGTATGTGGTGGCGGCGAGCGGGAAGAAAATAGACACCGACTGATCCGGGGGCGCTCGCGCCACGCGCCGCGAGGTGATGACATGACGGCCAGGGACACCTCGGGGGATCCTGCCGAGCAGGAACGCCGTTCGGGTAAAGGGCGTCCTTCGAGCACGCTGCGCCTCGCGGCCGCCGCCGTCCTCGCCCTGGCGGTGACGGGTGGGCTCTACGCGGCCGGACGGGCGATCAGACCCGATTACACGTTCGCCCTGTTCGGCCGCGCCGGGCTTGCGGCGGTCGCACTCAAGGCGCAGCTCGCGACAGCCGTGCTCGCCCTGGCCGCGCTGCAGCTGTTGCTCGCGGCGTGGTTGTACGCGAAGCTGCCGGGCGCCGGCCCGGCGCCGCGGCCTGTGCCGTTGGCCCACCGCAGCATCGGTTTCGCGTTGTTCGCGCTGACCGTTCCCATCGCCGTGCACTGCCTGTTCACGTACGGGGTGCAGCTGACCAGCGCGCGCGTGGCGATCCACGCGGTCGCCGGCTGCTTCTTCTACGGCGCTTTCGCCGCGAAGGTCCTGATCGTACGCAGCCGGCGGTTTCCCGGCTGGGCCCTGCCGATCGCCGGCGGGACCTTGATCGTGCTCGTCGTCGTCCTCTGGTACACCGCCGCGCTCTGGTACTACAACGGCTTCCGCCTGCCCGGTACGTAACCCGGCGAGCCACATCGCGTGCGGTGCGGGCGCGCAGTCTGAGGCTCACCTGTATTACTGTTGAGTAACTTGATGTCGAGAGATATCGCCGGTAAGGTGGCGGCAGGAGATAGCTCGACGTCGAGATACCTGGCATCTTCCGCCGTAAGCAGTGGCACACGGCCGATTTCGCGGAGATAGATCCGGTGACGGGAATTCCCGCGGCAGCCGTTTGGGGGCAGTGCGGGTTCAATGGGTCGCGCATACGGCATTGGGGCAGGATGCGAAGAGAGCGGATACACACACGAGGAGGTGGGCGGCTGTGGCCGGGAACAGTTTCGGCAGCCGCGCCAGCCTGCGGGCCGGTGATACGACATACGAAGTGCACCGCTTGGACGCGGTGGACGGGTCATCCCGCCTGCCCTTCAGCCTGAAGATCCTGCTTGAGAACCTGCTGCGGACCGAGGGCAGTGGCGGCGCGGGGACAGGCGACGTTTCCGCGCTTGCCGGCTGGGACCCGGACGGCGAGCCTGACGCCGAGATCCAGTTCACCCCGGCGCGCGTGATCATGCAGGACTTCACCGGTGTGCCCGCGGTGGTCGACCTCGCCGCCATGCGCGAGGCGATGCGCGACCTGGGCGGCGATCCGGCCAAGATAAACCCTCTGGTGCCTGCGGAGCTCGTCATCGACCACTCCGTCATCGCGGACGTGTTCGGGCGCCCGGACGCGTTCAAGCGGAACACCGACCTCGAATACGAGCGCAACAGGGAGCGTTACCAGTTCCTGCGCTGGGGCCAGGGCGCCTTCCGGCAGTTCAAGGTGGTGCCGCCGGGCACGGGCATCGTTCACCAGGTGAACATCGAGCACCTCGCGCGGGTGGTCATGGTGGGCGGCGCTGACGGTGATGGCTCGCCGCAGGCCTACCCGGACACGTGCGTGGGCACCGACTCGCACACCACGATGGTGAACGGGCTCGGCGTGCTCGGCTGGGGTGTCGGCGGCATCGAGGCCGAGGCGGCCATGCTCGGGCAGCCGATCAGCATGCTGATCCCGCGGGTCGTCGGCTTCAAGCTGACCGGCGAACTGCCCGCCGGCACGACCGCGACCGACCTCGTGCTGACTATTACCGAACGGCTGCGCAGGCACGGCGTCGTGGGGAAGTTCGTCGAGTTCTACGGCGAGGGCGTGAGCGCGGTGCCGCTCGCCAACCGGGCGACGATCGGCAACATGAGCCCGGAGTTCGGCTCGACGTGCGCAATCTTCCCGATCGACGCGGAGACCATCACCTACCTGCGGCTCACCGGGCGGCCCGCGGCTCAGGTGGCGCTGGTCGAGGCCTACGCCAAAGAGCAGGGCCTCTGGCACGACCCCGGCGCCGAGCCGCGCTTCTCCGAGCGTCTCGAGCTTGACCTGTCCACCGTGGTGCCGTCGATCGCGGGCCCGAAGCGACCGCAGGACCGGGTGGCGCTGTCCGATGCGCAAAGCGCGTTCCGTGAGGCGCTCGGCACCTATGTGCCATCCGGTGCGGCCCTGGACAACGGCATCGCCGGCACGTTCCCCGCGTCGGATCCGGCGGCCGTGGGACCGGTCGCCCGCCCGTCCTCGCCGGTCCAGGTGAAGCTGGAGGACGGCATGCAGACGTGGGTGGATCACGGCTCGGTCGTGATCGCGGCCATCACGTCCTGTACCAATACCTCCAACCCCTCGGTCATGGTCGGCGCCGCCCTGCTGGCCAAGAAGGCCGTCGAGGCGGGCCTGTCGCGCAAGCCGTGGGTCAAGACAACGCTGGCGCCGGGGTCCAAGGTGGTCATGGACTACTACGAGCGGTCAGGGCTCCTCCCGTACCTGGAGAAGCTCGGCTTCAACCTGGTCGGCTACGGCTGCACCACGTGCATCGGGAACTCGGGCCCGCTGTCGGAGGCGATCAGCGAGGCGGTCGCGGCCAGTGATCTTGCCGTCGCATCCGTGCTGTCGGGCAACCGCAACTTCGAGGGCCGCATCAACCCCGACGTGAAGATGAACTATCTGGCGTCGCCCCCGCTCGTGGTGGCCTACGCTCTGGCCGGCACCATGGACATCGACCTCACCACCCAGCCTCTTGGCAGCGGGCCTGACGGCCAGCCGGTCTACCTGGCCGACATCTGGCCGTCCCTGCCAGAGATCGAAGAAGTGGTCGAGTCGGCCGTCGCCGCGGAGATGTTCGCCCGTGACTACGCCGACGTGTTCGCCGGCGATGAGCGGTGGCGGTCGCTGGCGGTTCCCGCGGGCGACATCTTCGAATGGGATCCCGATTCCACGTACGTGCGCAAGCCGCCGTATTTCGACGGGATGAGCCGTGAGCCCTCGCCGGTCACCGACATCCGCGGCGCGCGGGTGCTCGCCATGCTCGGCGATTCGGTGACGACCGACCACATCTCCCCGGCGGGCGCGATCAAGGCGGACGGCCCGGCGGGGGAGTACCTGCGCGCGCACGGGGTCGAGCGCCGAGCCTTCAACTCCTACGGCTCGCGGCGCGGCAATCACGAGGTGATGATCCGCGGCACGTTCGCCAACATCCGGCTGCGCAACCTGCTCGCACCGGGTACGGAGGGCGGGGTCACGGTGAAGCGGCCGTCCGGTGAGCAGATGTCGATCTACGACGCGGCACAGGCGTACGCGGCGGAGGGCACGCCCCTCGTGGTGCTCGGCGGCAAGGAATACGGGTCAGGCTCGTCGCGGGACTGGGCGGCGAAAGGCGCCGCTCTGCTCGGGGTTCGGGCGGTCATCGTCGAGTCGTACGAGCGGATCCACCGGTCGAACCTGATTGGGATGGGCGTGCTGCCGCTGCAGTACCGCCCGGGCGAATCGGCCGCGTCGCTCGGCCTGACGGGCCACGAGGAGTTCTCCGTGACCGGCATCGAGGCGCTCAACTCCGGTGCGGTACCGCGGGAGGTCAGCGTGCGGGCGGACGGGAAGGAGTTTCGCGCGGTCGTCCGGATCGACACCCCAGGCGAGGCTGCCTATTTCCGGCACGGCGGGATCATGCCGTACGTGCTCCGATCGCTTCTTGGGCCGGCTGAGCAGGCAGGGTAGGCGGTACCCCTGCGCCTGACCAGAACGTTCGACGATGCTGGCGCGCCGGGCGGTCCGACCGTGCCAGAAAGCGGCGCGGGCCGCCGTCGGTTCGGAACCGTATTGCTCGTCGCCGGCATCACGGCTCTCGCGTTCAACCTCCGGCCGGCGATCACCAGCCTGCCGCCGGTGTTCCCCGAACTCGCCGGGCGCCTCGGGCTGTCCTCGGCGGCGATCACCGCGCTGGCCACCGTCCCTGTGGTCTGCTTCGGGGTTTTTTCCGGCGCCGCCGCGCGGCTGAGCCGCCGCTTCGGGGACGAGGACACACTTTTTGCCGCGCTGATCCTGCTCACCGCCGGCCTCGCGCTGCGCGGGTTTTTCCCCGGCACGGTGCTGTTCCCGGCGACGATTCTCGCGGCCGGTGCCATCGCGATCATGAACGTCCTGCTCTCCGGCCTGATCAAGCGGCGGACGCCGCGGCGGGCGGGCCTTCTGATCGGGATCTACCTGCTGAGCCTGTCGGTTGGGTCCATCATCGGCTCCCTGATCGCGGTGCCGGTGTATCAGGCCTCGGGCGGGTCGGCGCAGCTTACGCTCGGGCTGTGGGCCTTGCCCGCGGCGGTGGCGGTGGTCGCGTGGCTCCCCCAACTGCGGCGCGGGCGGGTGCGCGCGACCCAGCGCGCGGCCCGGCGCGCGGCCCGGCGCGCGGTGCGTGCGGAACCTCGCGCGTCCCACGCTGCGGCGCATGCGGTCCACCGGCACGCGCTGGCCTGGTACGTAGCGGCCTTCATGGGCCTGCAGAGCCTGACGTTCTACTCCACCCTTTCCTGGCTGCCGACGTTGTTTCGCGATCGCGGCGCGAGCGCCGCTCATGCGGGCGTGCTGATTTCGGTGATGAACCTGGGCGGCGCCCTGACCGCGCTTGTCATCCCTGTGCTCGCCCACCGGGCCGCCGATCAGCGCATATTGGTGATCCCGACGGTGCTGCTCAGTGGCATCGGCATCGGCGCCGCCTGGTTCGCGCCGCTCGGTACCGAGGCGGTGTGGATGTTCCTACTGGGTTTCGCCCAGGGGGCGTCGCTCGGCTTGGCGATCTTCTTCACGATGGCACGCGCGGCGACTCCCGCGATCGCGGCGTCCCTGTCCGGGCTCGCACAAAGCGCTGGTTACCTGGTGGCGAGCGCCGGGCCCCTGCTCGTCGGCGTTCTCCACACCGCGACTGCCGGATGGAGCGTGCCGATATCCCTGCTTCTTGTCCTCACCGGCATCGAGCTTGTCGCCGGTTACCTGGCGTCCCGGGCCCGCGTCATCGGCTGACCGCGCCGTCGGGCCAACCGCGCGATCGGGCCGGTTACGGGCCTGGGTAAAACCGCCAGCTGCCTCGCGCCCGGACTGCACGGCACTAGCTGCGCATATCGTCCACGATGGCGATCACTTGACGGGACACCGCGCGCAGGGCCCGTAGCCGCGACAGCGAAATCAGCCGGTCCGCGAGCGGCACTGTGCGGTCGATCAGGCGATACGTTTTCGCGCAACCGGGCGAAGTGTCGTGCACCCAGAACAGCACGATCCCCATCGAGTAGAGCCAGAGGAGTTCGGGCAGCCGCGACCGCAGATCCGGGTCGATGCGGCCGACGGCCCCGTCGATGACCTCGCGGTAGATGCCGATCGCGGCGTCACGGGCGGGCGACGAGGCTTTGCTGAACGGGCTGAGCGGGCTGGTGGGTTCGGCCGCATGCTTGAAGAACTTGGCCGCCAGGGCGTGGTACGGGCCCATCACGTCGATCAGCGCACAAAGGACGCCGCGCAATCGGGCGGCGAACTGGGTCTGCGTGTCGAGTACGTCGCGGCAGGCGGTGAAGTGGTCGGCCTGGTTGCGCTGGTAGAACTCCTGGATCAGCTCCTCTTTTGACCCGAAGTAGTAGTACGCGTTGCCCGTCGCCACACCAGCCTCGCGGGCGATCGCCCGCATGGTCGTTGCCTCGTATCCCTTTTCGCGGAACATCCGCAGGGCGGTGTCGATGATGGCGGTACGGGTTTGCTCGGCCCGTGATGTCCTCGCCGCCGTACCGGCCGCGTCCGCCGTGGCCGCCGCCCCGATTTCGTCCGGATCAGTCACGTGGGCCACTGTACGGCTCCGCGGCTTCGCCCAGGGGCAGCGTGGTGCCCCGGCCCGGACCAGGCCGCCGCGGCCGCGTGTCCTGCGTGGCGCGACGGATCCGGGTGAAGATGAACACGTTGGCGACGTGAAGTGTCCCGATGATCAGCAGCAGCTCACCGAGCTTGATCGAAAGCATCTCGAGCAGCTCGCGGGCCGTGCTGATGTCCGCGGTGGTCCGCATGGTCAGGGTGGCGAAACCGAAGTTGAGCAGGTAGAAGCCAACAATGAGAAGCCGATTCACGGCAGTGCCGAGCGAGTCGTTCCCGCCGAAGACCTCCCGGAGAAAGACCCGGCCGCTGCGGCTGAGGGCGCGTGCCACGGTAACCGTGAGCGCGACCGTGATGAGCAGGTACAGGACGTATGCCGTGACGATGTCCATGACTCTCCGTACTCCAGTAGTCATTTGAACATGTTCAAGTATGGATCGCAGCCACCGGTTACGTCTAGACGAATTTGAACACGTTCAAGTAACGATCCGGAGCTGTGCCGGCCGCGCAGGATCCGGCCCGGGATGAAAGACGCGGCGCGGTGGGCGAGCGCTCAGCCTGCCGCTGCGTCCGACTTCGGCAGCGGCGCGGTGCTGTTGGCGTCGGCGAGCACGCGAATCCGGTTCCGGCCGGCCTGCTTGGCCTGATAGAGCGCGTTGTCGGCGGCCGCGATCAGGTCGTTGAGATCCCGGCGGGAGTCACCGAGGCAGGCCACGCCTATCGAGACCGTAATACGCAGCGGGAATGCGTTGTGATTGCTGTCGTCAACCATCACGACCTGCTGGCTTACGTGCTCCCGGATACGGTCGGTGATTCGTGCCGCCTCAGTGGAATCGGTGTGCGGCAGCAGGAGCGTGAATTCCTCCCCACCGAACCGGCCGACGATGTCGTACTCGCGCAGAGTACTGCGCAGCCCGCTCGCCAGTTCGCGCAGCACCAGGTCGCCGGCGAGGTGGCCGAAGGTGTCGTTGACGCGCTTGAAGTGGTCAAGATCGATCATCGCCACCGCGAGAGGCGTGCGAGTGCGGACGGCCCGGGCAAGCTCGACCGCCGCTTCGCGCTGCCATGTCACCGCGTTGAGCAGCCCCGTCTTCGCATCTACGCGCGTCTGGTTGACCAGTTGAGTATGCAGCAAGTGGCGGCGATGCAGCACCAGCGAGGGCAGCGCCAATGTCATCAACACCGGGTCGATCGCGACCAGGAGGCTGAGGGAGACGGCGAGGCTGAGCTCCACAACGTCAGACGTGACCGACTCACGGGAGGCCACCATGCCGCGGAGCCGCGCGTGCGGATCGGACAACCGGATCGCGCCGAACAGCGGCACGTGGTTAATCAGCCACCCGAGCAGGCCACAACCTATGACGGCCGCCGTCCAGGTGAGCACGTGGGCGCCGGCACCGGGAGACGGGCCAGCGATCGGTGGAGGGAGTGCGTGGAAGGCCAGGGAAGCGCACCCGTAGGCCAGGCTGAGCGTCGCGTTGCTGAATACGCGCCGATGACTTGCCATACGTGGTACGCGCACCAGCTTGTAGGCGGTGAGTGGAATCGGCGCCGCGAAGGCGAAGAAGGGCGGAAGCGCTATCGCGATGGCCAGATACCAGACAGACTGCAGGTCGCGGAATACGGTGCCGCGGGGCTCGTGCACGCTGCGGGTGGCTTCGACCGCGATTGCGGCACAGGCGATTAAGGCCGTGAACACGGCGAGCTGCTGGGCATGCCACCGCGTGGCGGGCACGGTCAGGCAGGTCGCGAGGATCGCGAGCGCGGGGAGGGCGATGACGTAGCTGCGGAGGGGCTCCCGGAGCTTCCACACCGGCCAGCGGGAGGCTGCGGCCGTACCGTTGCCAATCGATTCAGTGAGGGCGCCCGGTAAGCCACGGATCAGGCGCACGGCGCGCATAGCGGCTCCAGGGCGGCGGCTTGCAGAGCGTTGCCAAACTACCGATAGCGGCGATAGCGGGTGGTAAGCGGCTATCGCCATATCGTTACGGAGATCTGACCGCGTCGTCAAGAGACGACGCACACCCTTGCGTAAATTGCGGCAAGATCTTCTATTTAGGACAGAAGGAACAAATCGTATCCCGGAGGAGGAGGCTGTCATGCGCAGTGAGTGGGGCTGAGGGGGATGTGCCTGCGAGGCGGGCCCGGCAATGGGAAGCGGATGTGGAGAGGAGGCAGTCATGCGCAGTGAGTGGGGCTGAGGGGGATGTGCCTGCGAGGCGGGCCCGGCTATGCGAAGCGGATGTGGAGAGGAGGCAGTCATGCGCAGTGAGTGGGGCTGATCGAGCACAACGACGGTGCCCGGCCATCATGGCCGGGTTGTCGCCCGTCCATGCCACCGGTGCCAGCTGAGGGCTAACGAAGCGGCCAGCGCGGCTCCTATGCCGCCGCTTACGGCGATTACCATGGTGGGGGCCATTGCTTCGGCAGCCGCTCCCGCCAGCACGAACCACAGGCCCTGGCTGACCTGCATGCCGCCATTGGCGAGCCCGAATGCCTGGCTGCGGCGGTGGTTCGGCACGGCCGACACGAACGCCGCGTTCGCGGCAAGCTGGTAGGCGGCGCATGCCCCTGACGCTATGAAGATCGCCAGGGACAGCGACAGGCCCGGACGGAAAAGGCACAGCAACAAAGCAGCGCAGGCCGCCACGGCGAGCGGCCCCATCAAGCGAAGCCGTCGCGGCGGGTCGACCATCCGGCCGAAGACGACGGCGCCGACGGCCGTGCCCAATGGCCCGGCGGCGAATATCAGTCCGACGACGATGGCGGTGGGCATGCCGTGGAACTGGGCGGCGTAGGGAACCGCGAGGCCCTGAGGCACAACATAGAAGGCGACCAGCCACCCAAGCAGCGTCAGGGTCCGCAGCTGGCGGTTGGCGAAAACGAGTCGCAGGCCGATCGAGATCTCGGCAACTGGCGCGCGCTCGCTTGCGGCCCGTGGCGCCGCCGCCGGACGGGCGTGGACGCCTGACAGGATCAGCACGGCCGACAGCACGAATGTCGCAGCGTCGACGGCGAGCGCGGTGGGTGCGCCAAGAAAAGCGACGATCACTCCGCCGAGTGCGAAGCCGGAGACCATCCCGAACTGCAGCGTGGTCTGGGTGACTGCCGTGGCGAGCACGTACCTGTCGCCAGTGAAGATATCGGCGTACGTAGCCGCGCGCGCCGATTTGAACGGCGAATCAAGCAGGGTGACGACGAAGAGCAGACAGACCTTCACCCACAGGGGTATCCCTGGCGCCATCATCGCTGCCACAAGCACTGCCCGCGTCACATCACATGCGACCATGACATCCCGCCGGGGGAGCCGGTCAGCCAGCCCGGCCAGCGCCAGCCCGCCGATGAGCCATGGCAGGAAGGTGACGGAATACGTCACCGCGGTCCACAACGCCGAGTGAGTGTGCTGGAAGACCAGGACCGTCAGCGCGACCCGGGCTAACTGGTCCCCGGCCACCGACAGCAGCTGCGCCAGCCAGAGGGCCCGGAACTCCGGTTCGGCGAACACATCCCCGTATCGCGCTCGCTCATCGACAGCGCTCAAGCGATCTCCCGGTCAGAAGCCGTCCACCCCCCACTGCTGCTGAAACATCCGATCCCGGCTGACACCCCGTCTTCGGGTGGCACCCCCTTCGCGGCTGACGTCTAGTACGCAAACATAACAAACTGTCGTGATACGGTCACGCGCAGGGGCGGGTCGTCGGCGCAAGAACGGCTCGGCTCGCCGAGTCCAGTGGGGCAGTCCGAGCCAGTCGGACCGGTGGTGCGCACTCGCCACGTCGTATTTAGGGCAAGGCGGTGCCCGCGCCGCGCGCCGACCGAAATAGACTCGTGGGGTTTCCGCACGACGTCGCAGAAACCGCAGCACCGAAGGAGCAGACCACGGTGACACTGCTGGAATCTATCGGTGGCCCGCAGGACGTGAAGGATCTGAACGCCGAGCAGCTCACGCAGCTGGCTGCGGAGGTACGCGACTTTCTCATCGAGGCGGTGTCGCGCTCTGGCGGCCACCTCGGGCCGAACCTCGGCGTGGTGGAGCTCACGATCGCGCTGCACCGGGTGTTCGACTCACCCCGCGACCGGATCGTGCTCGACACCGGCCATCAGTCCTACGTGCACAAGCTGCTCACCGGCCGCCAGGCGGGCTTCGCCCGGCTGCGCCAGCGCGGCGGGATTTCCGGCTATCCGAGCCAGGCGGAATCCGAGCACGACCTGGTGGAGAACTCGCACGCCTCGACCTCGCTGTCGTACGCGGACGGCCTGGCCAAGGCAGACAAGCTGCGGGGCGAAACCAGCCGCACCGTGGTCGCGGTCATCGGTGACGGCGCGCTTACCGGCGGGATGGCCTGGGAGGCGCTGAACAACATCGCCGCCGCCCCCGACCGCCGCATCGTTATCGTGGTCAACGACAACGGCCGCTCCTACACCCCCACGACCGGCGGGCTCGCGCAGCACCTCGCCTCGGTGCGGATGTCGCCGCGGTATGAGCACGTACTCGAATACATCAAGACGACCTTGTCGAGAACCCCGCTCGTCGGGCCGCCGATTTACGAGACACTGCACGGCATCAAGAAGGGGATCAAGGACGTCCTGCAGCCCCAGGTGCTGTTCGAGGACCTCGGCCTCAAGTACGTCGGCCCGATCGACGGGCACGACGAGCCCGCCGTCGAGCAGGCCCTGCGCCGCGCTCGCGAGTTCGGTGCGCCGGTGATCGTGCACGTGATCACGCAGAAGGGGTTCGGGTATCCGCCCGCCGAGCTCAACAACGAAGACTGCCTGCACCAGGTCGGCCCGGACACCGACCCGCAGACCGGTGTGGCGAACGGTGCCGCGAAGCGGACGTGGAGCCACGTCTTCGCCGACGAGATGGTGGCGATCGGCGCGGAGCGCCCGGATGTCGTGGCGATCACGGCGGCGATGCTGTACCCGACCGGCCTGGCCAAGTTCGCCGCCGCGTACCCGGATCGTGTGTACGACGTCGGCATCGCTGAGCAACACGCCGTGACGAGCGCGGCCGGCCTGGCCATGGGCGGCTTGCATCCGGTGGTGGCGCTCTACTCGACCTTCCTCAACCGCGCGTTCGACCAGCTGATCATGGATGTGGCGCTGCACAGGCTCCCCGTCACCTTCGCGCTTGACCGGGCCGGGGTGACCGGACCGGACGGCGCGAGCCACAACGGCATGTGGGACGGCTCCATCCTCCAGGTCGTCCCCGGCCTGCGGATCGCGGCTCCGCGTGACGCCGCCCGGCTGTCGGAGCTGCTGCGCGAGGCGGTCGGCGTCAGTGACGGCCCCACCGCTGTGCGCTATCCGAAGGCAACCGTCGGCGGCGACATCGCCGCCGTCGCCAAGATGGGGACCATGGACGTGCTGGTGCGGCCCGGCGAAGGCCAGCAGCAGGACGTGCTGCTGATCGGTGCGGGCGTGATGGCGGGTGTGTGCGTGCAGACCGCGGGGCGGCTCGCCGATCAGGGCATCGGGGTGACGGTCGTGG